>CEQY01000201.1_pt1 | contig 54585 bp, 47 predicted proteins | sample 361391 | NCBI WGS metagenome assembly CEQY01 (sample SAMEA2621075, study PRJEB7988) | marine metagenome | isolation source: saline water (ENVO:00002010), including | reverse complement strand
CTAAAATATTTTATATACAATCCAATGATTCCAGTAAAAAGCGGTGGTGAAGAAATAATCAGTAAATCAAAATCTGTAACTTTTTTTGAATTAATTATTGCGCTAAACATGAATACTAAATAGTGAAGTATTTTTTTTAAAAAAGTTTTTCTATTGCTAGCATATGCCTTGGACCGAATTATCCTAAAATTAGGACTTTTAATTTCAGTCATTGACCATGAATTTTTATAGCCTTCATAAAATTTGTTATTGGGGTAATGTGGTGATTCACAAAGTATAGTCACTTTATGGTTTTGCTTAATTAAGATTTTAGCATAGTCACCCCATCTGGATGCTGATGCACCAATTTCTGGGGGGAAATATTGTGTTACTATAAACACATGCATACAAGCATTATTTCTATTTATGGATTAGTTAGTGGCAAAACGACAAACGAGTAATCTGTAGAAGGATGATTGGTTAAATTAGTTTGCCCATTGCCCTTTAAATTCATCATATATATTTCCCAATTACCATCCCTGTTAGATTGAAATACAATTTTCTGATTATCTGGATAAAATCTTGGGTTCCAATCATCACCAGAATTTTTACTAAGATTATTTAGATTTTTTGATTCAGGGAAAATAATGTAAACCTCTTTATTGCCATCTCTTTCAGATGTAAATACAATAGATTGTCCATCTGGGGAGAATGTGGGTTCATAATCATCTAATTCGTGAAATGTTAATTGCTGAGTTTCAGATCCATTAATATTCATTAAATAAATATTTCTATTTCCATCTCTTTCGGAAGTAAAAACAATTGATTGCCCGTCTGGAGAGATTGAATTTCCATGAGAAAGAATATCATCAGATTTTACATTCCTTGTAATATTAATATTATTTTTATCTAATAAGCCTAGGAAAAAAATTTCCATTTTTCCTTTTTGCCACCCTTGATAAATTAAAAAAGTTCCATCTGGAGAAAATTGGGGAAACTTTTCATAGCCTGCAGAGTTTGTCAAATTTTCTTTATTAGTCCCATCGTCATTCATTATAAAAATATCATAGTTATCATTTTCAGGAAAATAAGTTGAAAAGGCTATTTTGTTTTCAACTGGCGAAAAAACTGGTGTCCAATCGTTTTCTTTAGAGTCAGTTAAGTTTTTTAAATTATTACCACTCCACTGTGTATAGCCATCAAGCCATTGTAGTTCAGTACTATAAATTTCTCGATTTCCATCTCTATCAGATACAAATATGAGTTTCCTCGCATCGTGAGAGATTGAAGGATTAAAATCAATCCATTTGTTTTTGGTTAACTGTGTCATGTTGCCATTATAGATATCTCCTATGAAAATATCATAGTTCCACCACCTTCTTGATGAAAAAATAATATGCGGATCTATATATTCGCTTTGAACTGAATTACTGCTCTCACATCCAATGGTTAAAAACATAAGAAGTGAGGATATTAATTTTTTATTTGATTTCATCATCTAATTGAAACTTTTATAAACTTTAATCATTTCATTTACATTATTTTTCCAATTGAACTTCTTTTCTACTCTTTTTCTAGCATTCTTACCTAGTTTTAACCTCAGCTCTTTCTGTTCATATAGCTTCACTATTGACTCCGCTAATTTTTTTGGATCATCCGGGTTAATTACAACGCCTGTTTCATTGTGAATATTTACCTCAGTTAAGCCGCCTATATTAGATGTAATAGATGGTATGCCACAAGATGCAGCCTCTAATACAGAAACACCAAAACTTTCTCTTTTAGAGACTGCTATGAATATTGAAAGGTTTTTGTAATATTTTAGTACTTTTTTATGATCTACAAAACCTATAAATTTAATTTTATCTTCTATTTTTAAATCCTTTGCTTTTTGTTCCATCTCTTTTTTTAATGAACCCTCGCCAACAATCTGAAAATATATATTTTTATTATAATCTTCAATAACAAGCCTAGCAGCATCTATTAGGCAATCTATTCCATTATAATTTTCAATACTTTTAATTGTACCCACATTAAATTGTTGGCTACTATTGCCTGGTCTGAAAAAATCAATATCAACTCCAAATGAAATAACTTCAACATCTAACCTATTATATTCTCTTTCAATTATTTGCTTCATTGCAACACTTGTTGAACAAACTTTGTCTGAATTTTTTATTACAAGCTTGAGAAGCCATTTATAAAATTTATTTTTATATGGGAAATGATAAATATCACTACCCCATACAGATAAAATGAAAGGTCTAAATTTACTCATATAACCCAAAACTCCATAACTAGAAGCATAATGCGCATGTACAATACTTGGTTGGAATTCATTAATTGTTTTTTTCAAAAGAGGAATAGCTTGTAAATATTTAATTTTACTTAAATTAGGTTCTCTTAAATCTTTGATATTTGATCGTAAGTTTGGTGAAATAATTTTGACGTTAAATTTCTTATATTTTTCAACTAAATCTTTTTTGGGTTTAAATAAGCTAAATAGCTGTATTTCTATGTTTTTCGAAATCAGTGATTCAATCCATCTCAAGGTATGGATTGAATTTGCATCTGATAAAAACATTATTTTCAAAGTTTTACTTTTATGGTAATTGTGAATGATGATAGATATTTCAATAATTATAGTTAGTTATAATGTAAAAGAATATATTATTTCTTGTATTGAATCAATATATAAACATTCAAAATCGAATCATAGTTTTGAAATAGTAGTTGTAGATAATAATTCTGAAGATGGAACTACAGATAGTTTAGAAAAGAAATTTCCGGAAATTTCATTGATTAAAAATAATTACAATGCGGGTTTCTCTATTGCTACAAACCAAGGTGTAAGGTTATGCCAAGGAAAATATATATTTATTCTTAACCCTGATACATTGCTCGTTGAAGATGTCCTTGGAAAGTTGATTAATGAAGCTAAAAATCGAAAAGAATTAGGTGCTATAGGGCCAGCAATAATTGATGGTAATGGAGCTTTTCAACAATCTTTTTGGAGAAATCCATCAATAATTAACACTTTATTGAGCATATTTCATCTTGACTTGCTTAATTATAGAAAAAATTATAAAGACAAAAAATTTAGTACTATTTCAGATGTAGAAACTATCTCAGGTGCAGCACTATTTTTACAAAGAAAAACCTTTAATAAATTAAATGGTTTTAATGAAAAATTATTTTGGATGGAAGATATAGATCTTTGTTTTCGTCTAAATAAATTGGGTTATAAAACATATTATATGCCCAAGACTAAGATAGTACACTTAAGCGGTAAAAGCGCAGAAACTAATTATAAAGTTGCAATCTCAAATCAATTATTAAGTAAAATAAAGTTTTTTAGAATCCATCATTCAAAACTTAGTGCTAACATAATATTTTTTTTAGTTTTATTTGTTTCATTAGTTAAATCAATTTCATTTCTACTTATTATACCATTTTCTTCATTATATAGGAAAAAGATGATTGCTTATTTGTATACGATACGCTCTGTTTTTAATAGTTAACTTACTTATGCCTTTGAAAGCAAAATCACTGAAATTGCAAATCCAAACATTATCCACATTGGGAAAAAATATATTGTTGAGCTTGCAGCTATTGCAGCTGGGATAAAAGCAGTTACAGATAGAAATAAAGATTGGCTAAAATATTTAAGCTCGTTATCAGGGGTTGTTCTTGAAATAATAAATAATTTGTAAATAATACTTAGTATCCCGAAAGAAATTATTATTGCAATAAAAATTCCTCCTTCAACTAATAACTCTATCCAAAAATTATGCATTGAAGTAAATCGGCCGGCAACTGGGCCAATTATTTCTTGATTTGAAACTGATCCACCTGCCCCAATGCCAAGTCCAAATGAATTGTAAAATGCATTTATACCATTATCCACCAATTCTCTTCTCCATTCTATAGATCCTCCAACATCAAGCTGTCCACTTAAAAATAAAGTCAGAGCCTCTATTGAATTCGCGAGTTCATTAATTCTAGGATTTTCGCTTTCTCTTAATTGAAACATGCTCCATAAAATTCCTACCGAAGTCATTATAATTAATGATAAGGTGCCTACTCTTTTTTTTACAAAAAATAAATAAAAAGAATATATAAGTAGCATTGCTAAAAACGCTGCTCTTGATGCAGTCATGATCACAATTGTTGTAATTGATAAAATTCCAAAAACTTTTATTAGTTTTCTTTTGTTACATATAAAGAATGGTAATGAAATAATCATAGAAATAGCAAGGTCATTGGTGTTCCAACGAAAACCTGTAGGTGGTCTAATACCGGAATAGAGAAATATAGTATCAAATTCAGAAAAATTAATGGGGTCCTTACCGAACAAAGGGGCCAGTGAAGAGTAAGATGAAATTGGCATCCTAAAGCTTGTAAATGATTCAATAAGTCCTATTATTATTTCTATAAAAATAAAGATGGATAGCATATAGAAGATTTTATTCAAATTGACGACATTAGAACAAAAAGATATAATACTTAGAGTTATGGATATGCCGCAAAAAATATAAAAAATATATTTCAGCCCTAGCTCAATGCTTGGGGTCCATAAAAGAGAAATTAAATACCATAGTAAAATTATTATTAAGGGGAAAACATGGTTTTTTGAGAATAAATCAATATCTAGACGAAATTCATTTTCTTTAATTTGATAAATCCATATTATTGACAAAGTCAATAAAACAAAATGAAATAGATAAAAATCACTATAACTAATAGCGCCACCAACAAAAGCTGAAATAATAAAAGATAAAATTAGCTTATTCTTGTTTATTTTAAGTGATCTTGGTTCTACCATTTGAAATAAGAAATGCTATAATCATAATTATTGCTGATACCTCATAGACTATTAAAGAAATAGGAAAAGCTTTAATTCCAAAACCATTTATAAAAAATAAGAATGCAATAAAGGCAATTAATGATGAAAATAATTGTATAAATGAATAAAAAAAGTCTTTATTAATTACCATTAGCCATTGCCGTCCTAAAGCGTTAGTGACTGCGGTTAAAGGCAATACTATACTAAAAAGTCTCAATATGTTATTAGAGGCAGAAAATTTATTACCTAAAAATATTAATATTATTTCTTCAGCTAAAAAATAAATTGTTACAAAGAAAAATAATCCAATTATAATTATAAATAATAAATACTTGCGAATTAATAATCTGGCTTCAGTTTTATTTTTATTGTTTATTGATGAAATTATAGGAAAAAATGCCTGACTGATTGGGCTATATAAGGTATTAAATCCTCGATAAATTCTATTTGCTCCGTAATATAGACCTAATTGAATAGGGTTTACAAAAATACTTAATATGATTACACTTATATTTTGATAAATAATTGGGATTATAGTTATTAATAAACTCGGGATTGATTTAGTAAAAATAAATTTTGACTGTGCGGGGTTTGTAAAATTTAACGGTCCTAGTTTTTTTATTATTTTGAAGTAGAGATATAAACAAATAAGAATACTAGTCAATGAAAATGATGCTAGAACTATCCATGCATCATTGGACGATTTAACAAAAAAAATAATTGCAATAAAACTAATTAATCGAAAAAATAATTTTGATAAAGCAATTATTTTCATTTTTTGAATACCTTGAAAATACCAGGTAGGTGAAATCCCTTGAGAAATGGCTCCTAAAACTACAATCACAACATAGTGTGGGTTATTACTAAAAATTGGAACAAAAATAATTGATAATGCGGAAGCTATACATGCTATTGGTAAAAGAAAAATTTTAAATATTGTTAATTTTTCAACAAATCTTTTTAAACGGATTTGATCATCTTTTATTCTTGCTATCTCTCTAGTTGCCATTAATGATGAACCAAATTCCATAAATAAGACGATTAATAAACCAAAAGTTTGACTAAGGCCAATTTCTCCTAGTTTTATTGCGCCAATAGCTCTTGCAATAAATGGCAGTAAAAAAAGTGTCAAGATATAGTCAGCAAAATGTGATAGATATAAATAAAAGGAATTATTAACTAGTGAGTTTTTAGTTATTTTAAAATAATCTAAATTCATTTTATAAAATAAATTTATTTTGAAAAGAAGTTTTCTATAGAATGAATGATAAAATTACTAGCATTACCATCTCCATAGAAATTATTTGAAAAATCACATTCTTTATTTAAAATTTTATAATAAGCCTTTCTTAGGTCTTCAGGCTTGCAAAGCACGTTTATTCCATTATTAATTAGCTCAACCCATTCTGTTTGTTCGCGAACAATAAGGCATTTCTTTTTTGCATAAAAAGATTCTTTTTGCAATCCTCCACTATCGGTAATTACCATTTCACAATCATTTAATAATGATAACATTGATATATATCCTAAGGGATCAATGAAGGTGATGTTACTTTGGATTTTATATTCTTCAATTTTCTTTTTAGTATGAGGATGTAGGGGCATAATTATTTTTTGAAAATCATTAATTTTATTCAAATTATTGAAAATAGTTGATAATTTTTCAGCAGAATTGATATTTTCCCTTCTATGTATTGTAGATAGGATATATCTTGATTTTTTCAAATCAAAATTCAAATTATTTTTGTAAGAACTATATTTTAAATAGACATCATACATTACATCACCAGATATAGTCACGCCATTTGTTAAGTTTTCATTAAATAAATTTTTTACAGAATTTTCAGAGGGGCAAAACAACAAAGATGATAAATGGTCTGTTATTATTCTATTGTTTTCTTCTAGCATTAATCTATTCTGACTTCTTAAACCTGCCTCAACATGAAAAATTGGTAACTCTAGCTTTTTGGCGGATAAACTACCCGCTAACGTAGAATTAGTATCTCCATAAACTAAAACTCCATCAATTTTCTCTTTTAATAAAATTGGATAAATATCATTAACCATTTTTTCTATCATTTTACCATATTCCATTTTATTTATTCCAAGATTATAATTCGGCTTAGGAATATCCATTTCATCAAAAAAAATATTAGACATATTATGTTCATAATGCTGTCCAGTATGAATGATAATTTCACATAATGAATCTACGAAACTTATTTTTTCAGACACCAGGGCCGCTTTAATAAATTGAGGGCGAGCACCTAAAATAGTTGCAATATTCAATTATCGATCAACAAGGTTACTTTTTCGTCTTCAAGAATGAATTTTCCACATTTACTTTTACCTTCATCATTAAATTCTAAACGATGTCCTTTCTTATTAACCCATCCAATAATTCTTCCTGGATTGCCAACAACCAATGCAAAGTCAGGTATGTCTTCAAGGACTGTAGCCCCCGCTCCAACAAAAGCATATCTCCCAATGGTTAATCCGCATAATATTGTTGCATTAGCACCGATAGATGCTGATTTCCTTACTAAGGTTTTTTTATAATTTGAGGATTTATTTTGAGGAAACTCTGATCTAGGTATTTTGATATTTGTAAAAACCATTGATGGGCCGCAAAAAACATAATCCTCTAATTCAACACCCTCATAAACTGAAACATTATTTTGAATTTTCACGTAATTGCCGATAGTTACGTTATTAGAAATATTAATATTTTGGCCTAAAGAACAATTTCGACCTATTTTAACATTTGATTGAATATGTGAAAAATGCCAAATCTTGGTATTTTCTCCAATAATTACATTATCATCAATGATCGCTGTCTCGTGCGAGAAGAATTTTTTATTTTTCATAATTTCTTAAAAATTTGATTATTTGTTAATAGTTTTTGATGCAGTTTCAAGAATTCTTACTACATCCATGCCCTCTTTTATACCTGATCTAATCAATGATTTACCCTCTATAACCTCAATGAAGTGATTTATTTCATTTTCCAATGGTGTTATTTTATCATATTTTATTTCTTGGGGAGGTTTATTTTTTAAACTAATTGACTTTCCTTTCGATGATACATCTTTTTCATATAGCAAGAGGGGTTTATTTTCAAGTGAGTCTTCAAAATGAAGCGATCCTTCTGATCCAATTACAACTAATCTATGCTCTTTGAATGGATGAAGCCAGCTAACATAGATATGACCTTGGATGCCATTTGGATATTTTAAATAGGTAATTGTTGTATCATGAATATTTTTTTGTAAAAAATAACCTCCTATGGAATTTATATCGGATGGAAAAGATTTTGAAAAATATTGAAATAGCGAAATATCATGAGGTGCAAAACTCCAAAATACATTTTCTCCTTTTCTGACTTTTCCCAAATTTAGACGGTTGCTATAAATATATTGAATATTACCAATTTCACCTTTGTTGATTATTTGATTAATCTTTATGACTGCAGGGTGAAATAACATAAGATGTCCAACCATTAGTCTACCGTCATATTTATTCAAGTGAGATTTAATTTCTTCAGATTCTTTTATTGAGAGGCATAATGGTTTTTCAACTAAAATAGGCTTAGAATTTGATATAATTTTTTTTGCCAATTGAGCATGGCTTGATGGTGGAGTAGAAATTATAAATCCATCAAAATTATCTTCTAAGCTATCCTCAATGCTATTGTAACAACTAATTCCAGGGAATAGTGATTTTATCTTAACAAGCTTTTTATTATTTTTATCAACGCATCCTACATTATGATTAAGAGAGATAAGAGTTTTAACATGATTAATACCCCAATCCCCAACACCGATCACACAAATCTTAAATCTTTTCAAAACTATTAATACCTAAAAATTACCTGAATAGAAGAAACTATAAAGCCCAGAAACAAGGAAACAATTAAGAATGTAGTTCTTTTAGGATAGCTTTTTTTGGTTGGGGGGACCGCATAATCTAAAACGTGCAGTATTGGTGACTGTTTTACCTCTTCTATTCTCGCGAGCTCAAGCTGTTGCTGTAAAGTCAAATAAACCTCTTTTTTTGCTTCAACCTCTCTAAAAAATTGCGAAAATTTCATAAAAAGCTCTGGAGAATCTTCATACCCACGATTTCTTTCCTTAAAAGCTTTTAATTCTAACTCTGAATCTTCAAGCTCCTTTTTTACAATTGTCAATCGATCAAAAATAAATATTTTTTCCTTAGTTGATTGAGCAGAGTTTTCTTTTTGAATGTAACTCTCAACTTGATCACCAATGAAATTTGCTACATTTGCAGCTATGTAAGGGTCTTGAAAAGTTGTAGAAATTTTGATTAAACCTGTAATTTTATCTTCTGTGACTTCAATATGTTCTTCAAATTTTTTAATTGCATTTTCAATAATAACAGAAGTATCAATGTTAGATTTATTAAATAAAAAAAAACTTCTTGTGTTGTTAATGCTCCAGAGTTCAAGCAATGTTACTGGCTCACCATTTTTTGTCTCCCACTCCTCATTAATAGCTTTGTTTGCTATTAACCTAGAGTTTACAACATCAGGTATATTGAATTTTTGGTCGTTATTTGCTGTTTTTATACCGAAATTAGCTGCTAAAGATTGAAATTGACCAATTCCTTGGCTATAATCGTTTTTAGCAGGATATAACGAAATATCGGCATTATAGTATTTTTTAAATAAAAATGATGATCCTGTTCCTGCAAAACAAAATAGAAATGTTAAAAAGAAAATGTAGTTCTTGCTATCAATCAATACTTTAAATAAAATTTTAAAATCAATTGTATTTTCATCTATAATCCTTGGTTTAATAGGATTTTTTGAATCAGAGCTAAAGTCGGGATAAAAGTTTCTAAGCTTGTTTAGAACATCAATATTTATAGAGGTATGTCCTTTTTCATAGTTTATTAGCGTTGCACGGGAAACACCTAATTTTTCAGCCATATCTTCCTGGCGAATATCGTTAACTAAACGATATCGTTTAATTTTCTGTCCCAGCGAAGATGTTTTAGTTTCCATTGTTACTCTGATTTGCAAGTAGAGTTAATGAAATAAGAGTGGTTGCAATGTTACCAGCTTGGCTTGATAGCGTAGAAAAAATCTGCAAAGAGCTCAACTTTTCTTTGCCACTTATAGTTCTTTGATTAACATAGATCACGGAGCCTTCTTTTACTTTTGGTGATTTCCATCTTGAGAGTGGCATTGAAGTACCATTAGGGTAGGTAATATAGATATTACTTTCTTCAGCAAATTCCGTTAAGCCACCAGCCCTCTTAATATATTTAGCTACAGAATCATTTTTTCTATAACTAATATATCCAGGGACGTTTACCTCACCGATTACTTGAACTAATCCTGATTTTTTTAATACATTAATACTGTCTCCTGCAGATAAAGCAAAAGTTTTTCTTTCCCAGGCAATTTTTAAAGAATCTCTAAAAATTTCAATTCCATTATCTAAAGCAAAGCCAGTAAATCCCCCTGATAATTTTAATACATCACTTAAGGTTGTGGATTCATTTGCAGGGTACACGCCTGGGCTGACTACTTCCCCTGTTATCTTAACTGCCTCAATTGGCCTCAATATATCCTTTTTTGAAACTGTTATATAATCACCATTTTTCAAAATAATGTCATCATTAATATCAACAATTAGCCTAATTGGTGCAGATCCATTGGGGTTTTTTCTAAAAATCTTGATTTCTGACAAATTCATTGATTCATAAAATTCATTAATTTTTAGAGACATTGTCGCATTCAATAATTCTTTCAAATTCATTTTTTTATTATATGGGTAAAAACCTGGATTTTTAACTTGACCTTGTATATTTACAAATTTTTGATTTTCTGGTATCTGGGGAACGTGAATACTATCTCCTTCTAAAATAGAAAAATCTTTTAAATCGTTATAATTAACAATGTATCCATCACTATCAGATTTTCCATTTCTATAAATAAGAAAGCTATTTGAAGATTTTCGCTCTAGCCCTCCAGAAAAATTGACTAAATCCTCAATTGATTCATTATCAATAATTTCGTAGTAACCAGGCTTTCTAATTCTACCAGTGATTGGAATAGTTGATTTTCTTGGTTGTACATAAACTATATCCTGATCTAATAGTCTTACGCTATCAATATTTTCACCCTTCAGTAAGTAATTATAAATATCAATTGAAGAAATAGTTTTTCCATTTCTAATGATTAAGATATCTCTCAAAGAACCACTTATATCTACCCCTCCAGCCTGTATTAGGCCTGTAATTACAGTAGAAAAGGGATGAACAAGGTGAACCCCGGGAATATTTACAAAACCAACAAAATTAACGTTCACAGATTTTAATTCCCCAATGGTCAAATCAATAAAAGACTTGGGAGATTGGCCAATCAAGGTTGAATAAACTCGGGAAAATCTTGAAATTATGTACTCTTTTGAATCAATCAAGGACTTATCAGTAAGATTTAAAATTCCTATATTTTCAATGAAAATTTGACCATCTCGATTTATAACCTCACTAAAATACGAATTAGATTCACCCCAAAGAGATATTATTACTTCATCACCAGGACCAAGTTTATAATTGTTTGGGATTGGCAAGTTTTGCCAAAATGGTATCGAATCTCTTTTAGTAAAGAAGTCGTAACCAATGTATGGCATTTTTTTTATTGTATCTTGAATAAATTTGAGCTCATTTAACAGATTCTCTGTATTAACTAAAAGTGATTCGATGTCTTTTCTCGAATATATCAATTTGTCAGGTAAGGCAGTGCTTTTTGCAGTATTTTCTGCATCTGATACATCAGCAGGTTTCTGAAGAGCTTGTTTTTCTAGGACTTTTTTATATTCGTTTTGAAGCTTTTGAATCTCCTGAAGATTTTGCCCTGAAAGATTTATACACAATAGAATTAGTATAAATAGTAATTTGTTTAATAATTTCATGGCTAATTTTAACAATATTTGACATATTGTCAAATAATTTGTATTTGAAGTAAAATAAAGAAATTATCTGTATGTAAAAAAAATTTACATTAAGTAAAATGTTAAAATAATTTGGATTCTAATTGAATAAGAAGTGTTTGAGTGCGCTGAATGGAGCCTTCCTCAAAGGTTTCATTCCAAACGTTGTTGTTGTCATCTACAAATCCATAATGCTCATAGTATTCATTTTCATGAATTATTTGAAGTGACAAGAATTCAAAATTATAAGTTATTGATATCTTCCTCTCAATCTTCACTTCAGGAGGGAAATGATGTGTTACACCATGTCTTTCAAAATTTAATCCATATATAAATATCAGTTTTTTATTAATATAACCAGCATATGCCAGAAGATCATCTGAATCAGTACCGCTGTGGGATGCCCACCGACGTCCTTTATATGATGAATAATCAAACTTTATATTATCGTACCAATTTGGAGTTGGAATAATATTATAGTAGATGCCTTGAACTAGTCTAGTATATTCTAATCCATAAATTATATTATCATTGTCAAAAGCTCCATATTTTCTTAATCCTATATTGCTAGACATAGCATTTTCCGAAAACTTTTTTTGTTGATTAGGGCTATTGAAATGTCTGTTTGGAATTCCTAGTTCATAAAATAGATGCGTTCCTGAACCATTATCCTTGTAAAGAATATAAAAATCGTTATATCTGTCCCAATACTTTAGACTTTCTCCTGTAAAAATGACTTTTGACGCATTTTCAATGTTCCAAGTGATACCTCTAATACCTCCGCTTAATATATTTTTACTAAACCCTGCCTCTAAGCTTTGATATTTAATATTTAAATTCAAGGATGATAAAAAGAAACTTATTTCATTAAAATTTTTCATTTTGTCAGAAACAGTATACTTAATCTTATATTTAATATTGTTGAATATGGTTAGATAATCATCTGTACCTACAAAGTAATTATAAAAACCCAACGCATTATTTGAAAGTGTTAAGCTATTATGTATTCCAGGACCCCACCAATCATTCCAGTTGCCGTATCCAGCTGAGATTCCTTTAAAAAATATTTTAAAACCTGTATTTTTTAAAAAAAAATCATTTTTTTGATTTAAAGGGACGTCATTCAACTTCGAAAAGAGCTCTTTTTTGTCAGGAATATTGATTTCAAAAGTTTTTTGATTTATTAATTGAGGCTCAAATGATAACTCAAAATACTTTTTGTTGAATGTAAATAAAAATCCATTTATCTGCCCGAAGCCTTTTGGAATATACAGGCCATCAATATTTTCAAGGTTTGGAAGATTTGAATTAAAATAATATTTTTGATTGTATACCAAGTTGGGACCTATCTCTGAATCTGATAATCTTTTTGGAGTTAAATCAGGATACATTTCAAAAAATTTTTTTGACATAAATGTATGATTGTTTGAGGGAGTAGATTGGGAAAAAATATTTAATGATAAATTAAAAATAACAAAACATATTTTAAATTTGTTTAAAAAAAAGATAAACATTTGATTAAGGTAATTCATTTTAGATTATATATAAAACCAGTCCATAAAAAACTGCTTGCGGAGTTAGCATCTTCGACAAAACCAAAGTTATCTATGATCTCTCTTTCAATAGATACAAAAAAAGTATTATTTCTACTCAAAATTCTATAAAAAGAAATAGACTTTTCAGTCTTAAGTTCGGCATTTATCATACTTTTAATGCCGTGTCTTTCTTTGTTGTACGTTAAAATCATGGTCAGCTTGGGCTGTTGATAACCAATTACAAAAATTAAATCATCAGAAGATGTTCCAGAATGTGCACCCATTCTGCGATTTTTATATGAAAAATAATCGTAAGCATCTTTCGTGTAATAATTATCTTTATTGGGATCTCCTCTATAAAAGTTTGGGTGAAAAGTATTTGATATTCTTGTTGTTAAAAACTCAGCGCCAATCATCAGCTTACTTCCATTAAATATTGAAATTTTATTAAAACCTAATAAATAGCCCAAAGTATGATCCCAATGGGCTCTTAAGTCTGTAAAATTTGCTCTATTATCATCACTTGAAACATCAGCATAAACTTTTAAATTTTGATCAAAAAAGTTAATTTCTACAAATGCTGTAAGTATTTCATCCCAAGCATCAAAACCAGGAGTTCCAGGTTCAGTATAAGGTAGATTTTTTTTACTCTGACCGAAGAGAGGTTCAAAAACTAATTGAGCAGCATCTAAAATTGACCAAGACCGAGTAGATATTGTATTAGATGAAAGATTTTTAAAATTACCTGAAAGATAAGTTCTGTGAAAACCAATTTTTGTTTCTGAAAATTTTGATAAATAACCAAAATGAAATTTCAGGCCTGAAAAGAATATCTCTTGATCAAAAGCACTAGTATATGGCATAACAATAACCTGCGAACCAAATATGAATTTTCCAAGCTTAATGTCTTTAAAAGTTCCCATAGAAAATGTTTTTTGACTAGGCGCATTGCTAGATAAGGCTATACTAGAATGCAGTCCCGGACCCCACCAATGACTCATATTTCCGTAGCTAATACCTATACCTTTGTAATGAAGAGATAATTTTGACTGCCGTAACCCAAAATCTTTATTTGAGTTTAATTTCGTATGATTGTTTGTCATTTGATATGTGCCACGAACCCCATTAATATTAAATACATCTTTATGAATCATTTCATAAGGCTCTATAGAAAGCGACAAGAATGGTGAAGAAAAATCAAATCTTGCACTAATAAAATTTGCTGAAGCACCAGCAATAAATATTTCTGCAGAATTATCAATATTTGGATGCCCACTATTAATTATAGTTTGCATATTTATTGAAAAATTAAAATACCGTTTTTGATCTATATCCATTTTAAAATTATTTAGGTGATTAAAAAAATTTTGCTGTGGCAAGAATAAGCCGTTTTGTTTAGCAGTTGACTGAGAAGATATTTTAACAACTGCGCATAATAAATAAGGCAAAATAAAAGATAAATTTTTATATAGATTAATGCGAGACTCCCTTTGGTTTAAAAATTTGGGAAATTGTTAAAACAATAATTTTGATATTCAATAAAAGAGACTTATTAGTTAAGTAATACTCATCTAATTCAATTTTTTCTGAAATAGAGAGTTCATCTCTGCCATTTATTTGAGCCCATCCAGTTATCCCAGGTAAAATTTTATGGATACCAGATTTTGTGCGCAAATCAATCAAATCATATTGATTATATAAAGCAGGACGAGGCCCAATAAAGCACATATCTCCTTTCAAAATATTTATTAATTGCGGAAATTCATCAAAACTTAACTTCCTCAAATTTTTTCCAAAATTAGTATTATAATTATTTTTAGAGCTTAGTAAATGAGTAGCAATATTTGGGGTATCATTTCTCATGGTTCTAAACTTGTATATCCAAAAAATTTTATTATTCAACCCTATTCTTTTTTGTCGAAAGAAAACTGGTAGCCCATCATTGAATATGATAGTTATCGAAATAATCACAAAAATAGGAAACATAATTATCAATAAAATAAGGCTAATTATACGACTAATCATTTTTGCAATTATTTAAACTATTAGATAACTCAATATATTTCGAGATTTTTTCTGAGGAGAAAATATTATCCGACAAAAGCTTAATTGAGTTTTCAACCATAAACTGATTTCGTATTATTTTTCCAGAAAAATATACAAAATATATTATTATTTTAGGTATCCTAAGTACGTATTTAGCCTTTTTCCAGGATAATAAATCATTATAGCTATAATCATTTTTATCCGAAACAATGTAACATCCAAAAGGAACTTTGTTGTTGATTATTTCAAAAATAACTTTGCTAATATTATTAATATTGCACAATGAAAGTTTTGTATATCCATTTCCAATACGATAAAATACTCCCTTAATTTTTGTCCTTCTTTCAATATTAAGTAAAAAATTAGTTGAATAAACTGGTGCTAGTCTTATTATCCAGGAATTCTTAGGATAATTTGTAACTAAGAATTTCTCTGCATCAAGCTTTGTTCGAGCGTATGGACTATTAGGAAATTTTAAAGAATTTTCATTATAAAAATTTTTGCTAAGATTTTCACCATAAACAGAGATGGTGCTGGAATAAATAATTTTATCTGGAATCTTATTATATTTTCTGAAAGAGTTAATAAGATTTTTTAGAGTCGTTAGATTTACTGATTCAAAAGTGTCAAAATCTTTTGACTTTCCTTTTGAATGCGCAAGCCCAACAAGGAAAATAATAGCATCATATTTTGGTCCACTACAAACAAAATTATCCACTTCATCATTTTTACATAGATTAACTGAAATATAATTTTTTGAAATATCTTTTTGACTTCGAGAAAGCAAGGTCAGCTTAACCTTGTCTTTCAAAAAAGAACTCAAATGTGAGCCTATAACACCAGTTGCACCTGCAACAAGAACCTTCTTACCAAACTTTTTCATTTAATTCACTATAAAGCGTTAGGTGCATTGCAACAACCTTATTAATGTCAAACATTTCTTCAGCCCATTTACGACCCTCTTTTCCCATTTTTGCCCTCAAGGTAGGATTACATAGCATATAATTAATTGAATCAACAAGGTTTTTAGTATTTTTAACAGGGACGAGAAGTCCAGTTAAATTATTCTTGATTGCATCTCGACATCCAGGGTGATCTGTTGTTATTACAGGCCTACCACATGCCGCAGCTTCAATGAGAATTTTGGGCAAACCTTCACCATAATATGATGGAAAAACTACTAAATTTGATGATGAGATTATAGATACCATATCCGTATGATGACCTAAGATTTCGACGTATTTTTTTTCTTTCCACTCATCTAGCTCACTTTGGGTTATTGATGATGGATTTAGAAAATCTGGAGACCCTGCTACAATAAATCTTGCAACAATATTATCTCTATTTATTATTCTTGCTGCTTTTACAAATTCTCTAATACCCTTTTCCGCTATAAGTCTTGATGCAAATAGCACAACGGGTTTTTCTGCTGGCATGGGCTTTACTTTATAAAACGTTAAATCTATTCCGGATCCATGGATAATTACAGTTTTTTGGGAATGTAGTTTTGTATTTTTTAACAATTTAGCCCTGTCATCTTTATTTTGAAAAATTATGAGCTGATTTTTATGGCTTAAGGCAAAAAAATATAAAAATGATGCTACTTTTCGCTGGAAAAATCCAATTATTCCCTTTTTGGAAAAAACATGGCCTAAGCCCGATATTGCAGAGACAACAGAAGGTGTATTTAACAGTCTAGATGCAATACCTCCAAATAATACTGGTTTGATTGTAACAAGGTGTAAAATGCTAGGTTTAATTAATTTTATAATTGAGTAAATATTCCAAAATTCTTTAATAAATGATAATAGTGACAACTTGCTTCTGTGCAAGTTTAAAGGATGAACAATTAGTCCGTGACTTTTTAATGTATCTAACTTATCTGTAACTTTAGTTGCAATGTGAACTTCATAACCTTTATTGATGGCTTTTGTAGCAATAGGAAGACGATGAGAAATAAAAAACCAATCAACATTTACAATGAATAACAATCGTTTCACTTAATTACCAATTAAACATTTTTTGTCATGATCAAATGTGAGCCAGAAACTGATAGATCATCATCTGATACTCCTTGAAATTCCTTTGCAAATTGAGATTTCTTATTTGGCAAAATATTCCAACGCTTTATTTCGATTATTTTTACATTAAAACCAACTTTTTTACAAATTGTAATTATTTCAGACAATTTTAATCTATTTGTATAAAAACCACTATTAGGAGCAAACCATTCTTTCTCCCATATATAAGATGAAAATCTCAAATTATTTAAATTTCCCCCCAAATGATCTTTAAAATCAATTACATGACTCATAACCCCATTGGGCTTTAACACTCTATAACATTCCTTCATTGTTTCTTCAAATTCATGTCGTCTAACATGTTCAAGAACCGCTTGTGAAAAGACTAGATCAAACGATAATTCACCTAAAGTTTTTAAAGATAAAAGTCCTTTGGACATATAAACACCATTAACATGAGAAAGCATTGTATTAATATCTTTTTCATAAATAATATTTGGTAAAAATAAATCTGGATTCTTTTTTATGAAGCTCTGTATTTGATTTTTGTATAAAATCATGTCATTATGCGCATAATCGCCAGAATCAACTAAGGTTAGTCCTGCAGAACCAAGAGCTGGAGCAAGTAAGGATGATAAGACACCATCGCCAGGTCCCAATTCTAATCCCTTCCAATTTTTTTTGATATTTATCTTTGAGGCATGGTTTTTTAAGACTTCCCAAGCGTAAGAAAAATCATCCATTGCACCATGCCTAAAAAGACCGATCTTAGCCCAAACTCTGTAATTAAAGGGGAGTTTAGACAAAATAAATTTTGTAAAAATTTTAGTTCTCCAAAAATTTTTTTTAAAAATCATTCTTTTTCATACCAAGATTGAAATGCTAAAATACTCCAAAGTAATTGAGCCCAATTTCTTTTTCCAGATAAATGTTCCTGCCAAAGAGTATTAACTTTTTTATGGTTAAGGATACCCTGGGTTTTCATACGATCTTGATTTAAATACTCTTCAGCCCAATCTCTTAATGGATTTTTTAACCAACTACCCAATGGAATACTAAAACCTGATTTTGGACGGTTAACCATTGATCTAGGTACATGTTTATACAAGATTTGATGAAGAGGCCATTTATGTAATCCATTTTTATATTTAATTGTTTGAGGTAAGGTCCAAGAAAATTCCACAATTTTATGATTTAAAAGTGGAATACGGGTTTCAAGTGACATTGACATTGCAGCGCGATCTACCTTAGTTAGAATGTCATCTGGAAGATAAAACATTTGGTCAAATAACATCATTTTTTCAACTTCATTTAGCATGTTAATATTTGGTTTGTTTCCATTAAATATTGTATCCGGCTCACTTCCATTTATTACAATTGATTCAGGGTTTCTTGAATTTGAAAGATGAAAGTCTCTATAAAAATTGCTGAATGATAAAAAAGGTAGAATTTCAGCACCTTTATAAATCTTATCTCCAAAATTGTTAATTTTATATTTATTAGGAATAATTTTAGACAATTGTCCCCATTTTTCTAGTGAAATTGATAAAATTCTTTTTGATAAAAAACTTCTAGCAAATAAGGGTATTGAAGCAAGCTTTCTCCATAAACTTTTAGTATCCTGATATCGCTTGTAACCATAAAAAAGCTCATCACCTCCATCACCTGATAGAGAAACTGTAACATGTTTTTTAGCTAATTCAGAAACAATTATTGTTGGTATTTGTGATGAGTCAGAGAAAGGTTCGCAATAAATTGATGGAAGCTTAGGTATGACCTTCAAAGCCTCTTCAGGGGTTACAATTAATTCGCTATGATCGGTTTTCAGATGATCCGCAATTGTTCTTGCATGATCAATTTCATTGTAATCGCTTTCATTAAATCCAATACTAAATGTTTTTACGGGAGTCTTTGACTGGGATTGCATTAATGCTACAATAAGGGATGAATCGATACCGCCTGATAAAAAAGCTCCTAAGGGCACATCAGATGCCATTTGCTGATTTACAGCTTTTAATAATAATGTTTCTAATTCTTCTACAGCATCTTCTCCAGAACCTTTAAATGGATTTGACTTTCCTGATTGAGCTATGCTATCTATTGACCAATAATTTTCTATTTGCTCTTTGTGATCTGAGCTAGAAACAGTCAATAAGCATCCAGGTTGAAGTTTAAATGTATTCTTATAAATTGTATACGGAGCTGGAATACTTGCATGCCTTAAGAGCAGTGTCAATGCATCAAGATTGATATTTGAATTAAAATTAGGGTGTTTTTTTAACGCTTTTAGTTCTGAAGCAAAAAGGAAGGAATTTCCATTCCATCCATAATAAAGCGGTTTTTCACCCATCCTGTCCCTTCCAAGCGTTAAAATCTTATCCTTCTTGTCCCAAACTGAAAAGGAGAACATACCTATTGATAATTCAATAGTTTTTCTAATACCCCAAGTATCAAAACCGTTTAAAAGTGTTTCTGTATCTGAATACCCTTTCCAATTAATGGTGTTATTTTCTGTAGATATTCTTTTTCGAATATCTTTGTGATTATACAATTCACCATTATAAACAATCTTGAAGCGTCCGCTGCATGATTTCATTGGTTGATGTCCAGCTGATGATAAATCGATGATTGACAATCTTCTATGACCCATACCAATATTTTCTTCTGAATTAAACCATTGGCCTGAATCATCAGGACCACGAGAAAAAATCTCCATATTCATCTTCTCAATTATTTTTTCTGCCTCTTGTTGAGAAAAGTGTCCAGAACCCCCAAGAAAACCAGCAAAACCACACATTAGTAATTATGATCCATTTAAAACACTAGAGTAAGCTGATTCATATTGATTACAAATTGCTTCAATTGAGAAGTTTTTAGATATTTTGTTTCTTGATCTTGTAGCAATAACTTTTCTCTTATCAGGAGTTAGTGATGCTAGTTTTAAAATTCCCTTTGCAAGAGAAAGAGAATCTTCCTTTTTTACGATAATACCGATATCATTCAACAATAAATTTACATCTCCAACATTTGTTGACACACAAGGAAGTCCTACAAGCATAGCTTCCGCCAGAGCATTTGGAAAGCCCTCACGTGAAGAGTGGAGACAAAAGATATCCATAGATGATAGGTAAATAGGTATATTTATTCGCTCTTCCATTAAATTTACTTTATTTTGAATATTTTCAGATTTTACCCAATTAAACAGCTCTTTATTCTTTTTAGATATTCCTTTTCCAATGATTAAAAATCTAATATTTGAATTTTTTTTGGCTGCAATACCTGCAGCTCTTATAAAGTTTTTATGATCTTTCGCTTTGTTAAACCGACCAACGCTCCCTATAACCACATGCCTAGGTTTGTATCCGAGTTCACTCCTCAACTCTTGACGGCTTTTGTCTCTAAACTTTAAATCATAAATATCAAAACCATTATTTATAATTATCATTTTTTTTTCTGAATAACCTATTTTCATATGAGATTGTTTTGCAGCATCAGCCACACATATAATCGTTTTTGGAATGAAATAAGATAAAAATCCTCCGATTCTTCTAATAGCTTTGGTGAATATTTTTGAACCTTTGTTAGCATCCGTAGTTCTTAATCCCCATATTATTTTTTTTATTCCGGCAAAGCGAGCTGCAATTCCACCAATTATATTTGCATGATACATCCATGTATTTACAATATCAGGCTTAATTGACTTAATATATATGAATAATTTCCAGAACTGCTTTAAAGGATTTTTCTTAAAATCAAATTGAGTAACTTCAACCTTAGCTTCTTCAAATTGTTTTAATAGTGATCCGCCAGAGGTTAACGAAATAACCCTATGAGTATAATTGTCTTTTTCAAAATTTGTAACTAATCTGTAAAGTGCGTTTTCAGCACCTCCAATTTTTAAACCTGTAATTATATGAAGAACACTTATCATTGATCATTAATCATGAAATAAATTTTACAGTTTAATGGTTTTATTGCAAAGCTTTAACAGCTCATGATTATGAGTAATTAAAAGAACTGTATTTTTTTCTGTCAATATTTTTTCTGAAATTTGCTTTTCAATAGTTGAGTCTAAAGAAGAAAAGGGTTCGTCAAGTATTAATAAATCAGGGTTGGAGTATAAAGCTCTCGCAATTAGCAATCTCTGTCTCTGTCCACCGCTTAACTTTAAACCAGATTCGCCTACATGGTAATTTACTCCTTCATTTCTAAAAATTTCATCATTGATTGCTGATTTTGAAAGAGCACTCTCTAAATTTTTTCCTTTTCTTTTAGTCAAATATGAACGTTCGAAAACTATGTTTTCTTTTATTGTAGAGCTTAAAATAAGGTGCTCTTGTGAAACATAACCAATCAATCTTCTCCATTCATTAATATTTATTGATGAGAAAATAATTTCATCATTTATTTTTATTTCACCGGAATCACATTCTTTTAAACCGAGAATCATATCAATTAAGGTAGTTTTTCCAGCTCCGCTCTTTCCAATAATTGCAACTTTATCTCCTTTATCAATCTCAAAACTCAATGAATCGATGATCTTTGTACCACTTATTGAATAGCTAACATTATTAAATAATATCTTATCTATCGATTTGATTGAATTGATACTTGAATATTTATCAATTGAAGTGTTTGATGTCTCTTTTAGCAATAAGTCTTTAATTAGATTTAAGCCTCCTTGTGAGTAAGACAGGGAATTAAATGCTGCTATAATTCTATTAACTGATGGTAAAAGTCTATAAAATGCTGCTGCCAGCATTGTCATTAAAGGTAAAAATTGTTCGGATGTACTATAAAAATATCCATATGTAAAAATAAGGATAATCATTATGAAGCCTATAAATTCTAAAATATATTTTGCTAATTCTCCCATGGTTCTTGATTTAACTGCAATTGAAATAAAATTATTGACATTGGAAACCATTTGCGCACCAAAACTATCAATAACTGCAAAAACCTTAATAACTTTTAGGTTTTTAATAGTTGATTGAACAAGACTAAACATTTTGTCTTGAACAATAACTCTAGCATCCCCTAGCTTCAACATATATGATGAAATCTTACTAATAGCTAAAATTGATTTAATAGCAAATACAGCAAAAAGAATAAGCGCTACAAGGGGACTGGCATATAATGTTAAAATGAAGATAAATAATGCAATTAAACCTTCACTAAAAATTATAACCAATGAACTCATATAATCATTTACATGTAAAGTTTCAGCTGTAATATTTTTTGTCATGCTTAAAGCATCACCTCGCTGATAATCTTCATAATCAAGATGCAAATAATATTTATATAATCTGTTAAATATGTCTCCATAGAATCCAAGTAGAACGGTATTTTTATAGTATAATAAACAAAAAGAGAGAATTGTTCTAGCAAAGAAAAATATTGCAAGAGTACATGCTGTATATATAATTACTTTATCAATTTCGGGCTCGTTAAAAAACCTATAAATTGTGAAATACTTAGGGTTATCAAACAAAACTCTTTCATCGGTAACAATAGAAATAAAAGGATAAATTGATATTATTCCTGCTATCTCTAAGAGGGATATAAAAAAAGTTGAAATCATAAGTAAAAAAAATGACCGTTTGTTTTTTTTGGTTAATATTGGTGATATGTTTTTATAGATATTCAATTTGTCTACTCAAGCTCTAATATTTTGGAAATGTCATTTATTACATCCTTTTTTCTGTTTTGAAGATGGATGAAGTTATTAATATATTTTTCCTGCTGGTTCATAATAATTTCTAAAGTACTATTTTCATTTAACACCAAATCATTTATTATCCTTATAAGCTTTTTTCTTTTAATTGTAACTATTGTATCATATTTAGCATGCGATAAGCCATAAATTTCCCTCAGGTCATTCTTAACAAAACTATCAAAGGCCAAAAGTAAAATTGGTACTCCTTGGATGGCAGCATATATATGAGAGCCAGAATATGTTGAAATAAATAAATCAATATTTGACATCATAGTTTCAATTGGTCTTTTTTCTGTAACTACTTTAACATGAGAAAATTTTGAAAATCTATCGTATATATTTTCTTGAACATTGGGGTGAATTTTTATAATTACTTCTGTATTTGATAGTTTTTGAGCTGCACGGACAATACTTTTAATTTCATTTAGCTCCCCTTTCGATGTTGCAGCATAAAGTATTCTAAATTTTCTGTCCCCTTTTTTTTCATTAATAAATGTTTTTTCTTTTGTGAAATTAACTGAGCCAACAATATGTACATTGCAATTTCTAGATAATTTATCTGCCTCTATCATTTTTTTATGATTTTTACCCCAAACAAAGGCGTCATTAATTAAATCAAAATGTCCAGTTAAGTAATAATCATCAATTACAGATCCAAATGTACTGTGAAGAACGATGCCAGTTTTAACATTCTTAGCTCTAGCAGCTACAAAACTTGCTCGCTCAAACAACCTTCTTACTCTAGCACCAATTACATAATCAGGGTTCATTGATGTTAATGCTTCGGTAAATAAATTATAATAGAGCTCAGACTGAGGAATAACAAATTCCCAAATATTAGATAGGACATCTTCATAGATTTTAAAATAATTTGTATTGTCAAAAGTTAAAGTTTTTTGAATATCTTTGAGAGTATTTATAAAATAGCTTTTTGAAGCATTTTGTACTTCATGAAAAGAATTGATCAAATTTTCAGAAAAATATTCTTCTACAATAAGGACTTTTTTGTTCATCAGCTGTTTATCAACTCCCTGCACAGCTTTTGAAGTCGTTAATATTAAGTATTTCTTATTAAATAAAGGGGCAATGCTAAGTGCCATTCCAAGATAAGATGGCATGCTTGCAACAAACACAATATCAACTTTTTCTTTTGGAAAATTTTTAGTTTTTGATTTTACCTTGATACCTATTTCGTCCTCAAGTTTTTTCGATAATAAAGACTTACTTAATTTTTTTACATTCCTTCTTATGAAGAATGATGCAATTTTTTTTGATAGTTTTTTATTAATAAATGGAAGCTTATTTAGTCTGCTTTGAATGCATAATATCTGCCTAGCCGCCCTATCAATATTTGTATGGTATGAATAAGTTTTAATATATGAAATATCAGATAATACGTTAGAATTATCTACACTCGTATCAGATAGGAGTTTTTTTACTTTGTCGACTATTCTAAAATGCAGAGCTTCAACATCTTTATCATCGATTGCAAGTCGCACAGAATTATAAAAACTGTTTTTTGATGAGGAGATTAGGCTTTTAATTTTTCGCATCAATGAGTTTTTGAAATAAAAGAATACTAATAGCTTGTAAAGTTATTTTTTTCTTAGTATTAAAATGATTGAATGTCCACAAAAGAAAGACATAGTCTTAGAAATAAAGAGGGAAAATAATTTACTAAAAATTAAGTCAGAATCATATATTCTCTGGAAAATAGGTTTTAAAAATTTTGGTGATTCATCTTTTAAGCCCTTGAACCCATTAGTTCTTTTTTTAGAAATAAGATCGAAGTCAAGATCTTTGAATTGAGATATTACTTGGTCAGGATCAAGAGCAAATTGGTAAAAATATTCTTTATCTAAATCGTTATAGATTGGATAAAGTCCAAGTTTTGCTTTTATTTTTCTTAAGATATTCATTGATGGAAATGTTAAAAAAATGTATCCCTTCTTTTTGAGAATTCTATTTGTTTCTTCTGCAATCTCTTTGTACCCACTGAAAAAATGTTCGATTACGCCTAGCGACCAATATGCATCTACAGATTGCGACTCAAGATCAAGCTGCATGACATCTCCTAATCGAACGTCTAATTCAGTGAAATGTTTATTAACAAAGGAAACTGTTTCTGGCGCAAAATCTATTCCAATAGCATTGTAACCATTTTTCTTAAGAGCATAAACGTGATTTGCTCTGCCACATCCTCCCTCAACAACTACAGAATTTTTAGGTAGATACTTCGATGTTATTTTTGAAACATATGAATCATTTTTATATAATTTATCTAAGTTCTTAAGGTCTGCATTCCATTGTTCGTCCCAGAAATCAGGCGTCGCCTTTTTTGAAATGTAAACTAGACTTTTTTTATTTTTTGAATAATAAACTTTCATTTTGATAATCTTTCCATGTGGCTATGAATTATTTTTTTTTACACCATAGATCATTATGTGATATTCCGGAAACATATATGTTGTAAAATTCATAAGGGCTTGTGATTTTTGCATGTCAATAACTATGGAATATCCAATTCTTGATAATAATTTTTCATAAGGGTGAGAAAATACACTTACTCCACTTTGAGTGTAAGAAACTTTCGAATCTTTATTCAATCTAAACCTTCCAACATCTGAAATAGCTATGTCAACATTGCTTGAATAAAGTTTTGATAGAAATATTTCTATTTCTGATGGATTGAGATATGCAAGTGCCATTCTTGCTATACATAAATTTTTTTTATTTTTGAATAAGTTTACATCTGGTTTGTACTTTTCTTCAAAAAATTTGAGATTAGAAATTTTATATTTATCGTTCAAACTATTAGTCCCAGGTATTAAATCGTAAAGTTAGAATAGTTTTGTTGGATTATTAACGGCTAGAACAGATCCTAACTGTCCATTACCACAACCAAATTCAATAATATTTACATATTCTGAATTTTTAATTATGTGATCAAAATACAAGGTATCTAAAAGATATCGTTTTCTACCCTTATCCCTGATAAAGCTAATTTGGCTTTCGTTTGTATTAGGTAATTCGCTTAAGAATGAATCATTTAAAGCGTTAATAGATTTGTAGTAATTTTCTGAAGTAGCGCCTTTCCTTTTATTTTTTACGATTGCTAAGTTTCTTAAGAAATTTAGCACTAGTGACTTAATCAACACAGTCCATTTAAAAATAAAATCATTCAATTTAATTTCCCTTTCAAATCTACTTATATAATTGAAATAGTATTCATTTTTCTTTTTTCTAGAAGAATGAGAACAATTATTAAAATAAAAGTATATTCAGATAAAAATAAAATGTTATTATGAAAAGAAATCTGAATTATATATGCAATCAATCCAATTGTAAAGATACCCTTTTTTGCTCTTTCCAGACTTGAACAATATTTATAAAGATAATAAAAAATAAGTAGTAAAATAAAAAGGCCAAGAATCGTATTCTCTTCTGAAACATTAACGAATCCATTGTGTGAAGATATTACTGAATAGCAATCTCCAAGCTTGAATTGTAAGCACGATAATTCAAAATTTTTTAAATAAGTTTCACTAGTTGCATAAATTGGTTCTTCAATAATTGTAACAAAGCCAGCGATAACTGCATTGATTCTTGATGATCCAGCATTTTTACTTAAATCAAATTCTAAAAGTCTAGTTTCTGATAAAATCACTAAAAATGCAAAAACAAAAAAAGGAATCAATAAAGAAAATAACACTACAATTTTTTTTCTAAACACATCATAAAGAACATATAGCAAGACAATACTTGAAGCAATAAATAGAGATCTGCTTAATGTCATTATGCCTACTAAAAAAAAGAAAATAATAAGGTATAAATATATTTTTCTTTTTTCTGAAATATACATATATGATGCTACGGTTAATGAAGTCAATAAGGCATACGAAAATGGAACCGCAGAACCATACGGACCGGTTACTCGTGGAATAAATCCAAATATGGATAAAGAATCAAACGCATTAGAATATTCTTCTGGAGACATATTATCAACGAAATAATTCATTTTAAGATCTGATGCAAAATCAGTTAGCGGAGTAAATGGATTTTGGAAAAAACCTATAAAAGAAATAAGTGTCATTGTAAATAGATAAATATTTATTGAATTTTCGTTTCTTTTTAACGCGAAATAAATAAGGCAAAGTATTATGGTAAAATAAAAAGATCGTATTATCTCACGACCAACCTGCATATCAACGTAAACACCATTAATATTTGCGAGAAAGACTACAAAGATTCTTAAAATAAAAATTGAAATAAAGAAGATTAGAATACTTTTAAAATTAGAATCTTCATTGACATCCTTAATGATTGATGGAAATAAAAAAATAAAGGCAACTAATTCAAATAGTCTATCGTAAGAAAATCCAAGAAATCTGTAGCCTACGAAGACATTATTAATTCCTAATAAAAATAAAAACAAAAACGGTATGACGTTTTTCATATTTCAAAGAAATAATAAAAATTTCTATTTTTATTATTTATAAAAGATATCATTTAATTTTTGGCTTTTTAAATTCTTTTAATGAATTGCTGATCAATAGTGATCTAGCAATTTTAGGAGTTAAATAGCTTTCACTTATTTTGTCATGAATATTCTTACTAGCTATAGTTTTAACAAACTCCTTTTCAGGATAATAATAAAGACCTCTATTTGTTGTGCTAAAAATGGGATTCATATCTTTTTTAGCAAACATAGAAGGAATAGGTCTTCCTGCAGATTCAATTAGAAGCGGGTAATAGTTGTTTGAAAATAATTTATCTAATAAGTTTAGCATTGATCTATTTTTTGAATATCTGCTTGGGTGAAGTTCCATTAATATGTATATATCTTTATTACTTATTAAATAATCAATAATACTGTTTAAAATTTCAACCTCAAAACCTTCTATATCCATTTTGATCAACAGTGGTGTTGTAATAAGGTTTTCTTTAATGAACTCGTCAAGTTTATAGTATTGTGTATTTATTTTTTCTGACAGATGAAATGTGCTAATTGAAGAATTTAAATTTGAAGCTTTGCTTGATAAATAAAATGGGTTGCTTTGTGTTTTTACACCAATACCAGCATTGAAAAATTTAGTTATGTTAGATTTATCATTTTTAAGAATGTTCCATTTTGCATTCTTAAGATTTTCAGGATCAGGCTCAATTATGAAAATATTTTTAATTTTATTTTTAAAGTTTTTGATAGCTAAGCTTGCTTCCCTTCCATCGCTTGATCCTATTTCAATTATGTTACAATTATCAATAATTGAAGATTCGTACATTAATTGAAAAATAGGTTCTCTGTTATTTTTATTTGCAATTAAAAATTTCAAATATTTCTTTAATTTTGTTTTTAGGGATTCTGTTTTTGATTTAAAATAAAGAAACGCTCTTTTAGCATAATTATTATCCCTATATACATCTGAAGTAAGATAATTCCTTTTTACATTATCTCTAAGAGGTGTCCTCCAATCTCCATATTGAAACTCAAGATAAGATTCCGGCGGAGATGGAACATGGTAGGTTCTATTTAAAAAAACAAATTTCTCAAGCCTATCAAAAAATATCTTTGGATATTTCCAAGCTGATCTCATCCTATATTCACCTTCTTCATAGAAACCTATTAATGAAAACTTTGTACCATGTTTATATGCGTTTACTTTATAATTATCCCATACCAAATTTATTTTATCTAAATCAAAATCATTTTTTTTTAATTGTTCAAGCAAAGAATCCGATTTATTAAAAATATCTTCAACCTTAATTGAAATTTCAACATCCCAATCCCATGGTATGAATCCACCATCCCTAACAGCTCCCAACAATACTCCATCAGATAGCATAAACGGTATTTCTAATTGATCCAAAGTGTCTGCTAAATCAACTAAACCTATCTGTCTTTTTAACAAAGTTTCATTGTCTAAATCTTTTAATTTTTTCATTTAATTAGTTTTATTTCTACTAATTTTTCATTTTCATTAATGCTTCAGCTATATGAAAATCTGTAAATGTATCAATATCAACAGCCTCTTCCTCATCTACAACAACCGCTAACGCATTTGGGCCAATAGTCAATGTTTTGTTCATTAAAAGTTTTTTATCAGTTACATAAACAAGACCATTTTGTTTATATAGTTTAGGAAATGACTGGCGAGCCGCCAGTTTTATTACTGGGCGGCCTTCGTCTTTGAAGGGTGTTGCATAAGGTATTACTCTGCCATTATTATCCAATGAAAGCATCCATTCTGGTCTGTGACCCTCAATATTTTGAACGGTTATTACCGAATCGCAGTTTTTACTCTTCTTAAATAAGTCTACTGTTTTTTTAATCGTAGAAGCTTTTCTGAATGGTGATGTTGGCTGCAATAACACCACTGCGTCAACGCTGTAGGATTCACTTTCTAAATATTTCACAGCATGCTGCAAAACAAGCTCAGTGTCTACATCCTCAGATATATCTTGTGGCCTGACAAATGGAACTTCGGCACCAAATCGTAAGGAAGTCTCTGCAATTTTATCGTGGTCTGTAGAAACAATTACCCTTTCAAGCGAATTAGATTCTAAAGCAGAGTCTATAGTATATTTTATTAAGGGGTGTCCATTTAAATTTTTAATGTTCTTTAATGGAACCCCAACAGATCCTCCTCTTGCAGGAATTATTCCAACTATATTCATTACTTTCTCCCTAGTATAAAATCAGTATTTTTTGAATTATATTTTCTTAAACTATCCAAATTGTTAATTATTTTTTCAAATGCAAAAACGATATGATCAATGTCTTTTTTCTTATTTGGCCACCCCATAAGAAAAAAACCAAGAAATTCTTCACCTACAAGAAATTCTGCATTAGATAGTACTTTATCTTCTTTATCTTTCTTTCCCCAAGGCTTCGACCCATAACCAATTTTCCTTTTATTCATTGGCTGTTCTGACATTAGCCTAGGATAGCCTTTAAATGCGGGAATTCCTTCACCAATCAATGCCTCTAAAATTATGTCTCTATGTACTCCTGAATCTGAGCTATTCCATCTGAATGCAGCAGTATATGCACTAAAGGAATCATTATGAGTAATTTTTTGTGGTTTTAAATAATTACAATTCAATGATAAGAGTTTATCGTTCAAATATTTGTAATTTCTATTCCTGATCGAATTTAAAAAGTTTAATTTTGAAACCTGAACTACTCCGATGGCTGCTTGTATCTCTGTTAATCTATAATTGCTTCCAACAATATTAATTATTTCATGATCTTCATCTGATTCATCCATAATTGCTTCGCCATGATTTCTTATAAGCCTTGCTTTTTTCGCATACTGAGGATTATTCGTTACAATCATTCCTCCCTCTCCAGTCATTATATTTTTTGGCTCATTAAAAGAGAAGACTCCCATGTCGCCCCAGCATCCTAAATTTTTTCCTCGATACATTGTGCCAGGAGCTTGAGCTGAATCCTCAACTAATTTAATTTTGTTCTTTTTGCAAATATCAACAATTTCATCAAAGTCTCCTGCGTTTCCACACCAGTGAACCGCAATAACGCATTTACTATTAGATGTGATAGTCTCTTTTAATTTTTCTGGAGATAGGCAAAATGTTTCTGGATCAATATCACAAAAAATTGGAACACATCCAGCAAGAACAATAGCTGCTGCAGTTGCAGTAAAAGAAAATGGAGTAGTAATAACTTCACTGCCCGGCTCTAAATCAAGCGCTAAAAGAGCTGTCACTAGTCCGGTTGTTGCGGAATTAACTGATATACTGTAATCAACACCTAAAATTTCTGACCATTTAGACTCAAAAGTCTTAACATATTTTCCTCCTAAAAAAGATGAGCTACTATCACCTAATTCAAGATCGGTGCTTTTTGTAGTTAAGCTTTCTCTAGTCCCTGGTAATGGTGATCCAACAAACCGTGAAAAAGTTCCATCTCTCATAAGTTTTTTAACAAGATTTATTTCTTTTTTATCAATAAAGGGTTTACTTCTAAACTCTTTTGTTCTAACAGGTCTTCCGCCTAAAAGGGCCAGTTCTTCGTTTTTTGGCTTAATATTTAATTTATGTTTTAACATATCAATTAAATTTTTATTATCAGTAATCATTAAAAAAATACCTTTGAGTTAGAATTATTTGATGACTCTTTAATTTTTTCAATTACCTTTAGCGCACACAATGCATTATCAATGTTACTCTTAGGCTCAGTTTTTTTTATGATACAATCGATAGTATCATCAATTGCAATCAGCATTCTCTCTTCATCTAAAATACCAAAATCTTTATTAATTTTTTCAAGAGTGTTGTAACCTGAACCAATCGAACTATTAACATCTTTGAATGAAAAAAATTCAATTTTTTGGCCGTCGTTTGATATTGAAATTCTTCCACCAGTTAGAAAAATATCTAACTCAAACATATAAAATCGCTCATTTTTACTTGTAGCTTTTAAATAACAAAAAGCATCGTTTTCAAGTTTAATTAATGCCGTTCCACCAGGGTCGTCGTGCCCCCTAACATTTCTTATATAATCACTCTGGAGCGATCCAATTATCCATTCCGGTTTTCCCCCAAAAAATAATGACAAATCAATCAAATGGCTTGCGCTTGTCATTAAAGCGGTTGACCCGTATGCATTAATTGATAAAAGTTCTCCAAATTCGCCTGAGTTAATTATATTTTTAATATTTGTAAATTTTTTTTCCCACCTTCTCATATAATTAACTGACAAAACTATGTCATTCTTTTCACAGATTTCTTTAATTTTGGCTATATTTGTACTACTTGTTGAAACAGGTTTTTCACAAAAAATTGCTTTAATATTAATATTTGAGTTAGCAATGAATTGAAAGATATTTAAATTTTCAAATTCTGGTGTACATATACTTAAAATGTCAATTATCTCATTATTTAACATATCTTTATAATTATTATACGTATTAGTTGAGGGGTATGAATTTGAAAAACTATCTGTTGAGCTTCCATCTAAATCACACCCAGCAACCAGCTTGATTAAGGGGTGCTTATCGTATGCGTCAGAATGTGCCCATATAATATTTCGATTGGGATCATTTTTGAATTGATGTCCAATGTTTCCTAGTCCAATTATTGCTGTATTGTATATAAGAGCTCCGATTTATAGATTATTTTTAGCAACAACATCAAGAGGTGGTCTTGGAACTGTATCATCGTAAGAGCACTTTACATGAAAAAAACAAAAATTTGTTAAATCTTTTTTTAAAGATAATTCAAAGTCGTTTACTTCAGAAATTGTATTTCTAATATTGAAATTACTGTTCTTTGCAATTTGACTGTATATTACATGATTTTGGTAAGAGCCTTGACCACCAGTACTCTTGTTTGATTCATTGTCAAAAACTATATAAGCTAAAAAACCATTATTTGAAGTATTCTTATATCTTCCAGCAGTCGTTATTCCTCCAAGATGCATAACAAACTCTGCATCCCCACCGCATACAAAAACTTTTTTTCCTGCTAAAAATGCCCCAAGACCAACACTTAAGGCGCCACCCATATTACCTGCCATATAAAAATTCTTGGTGTCTGGCATAAATGAATACATTTCTCGGGCGGTATTACCTGTTGTCCCAATAAATATAGTATCAGTTTCAGAAAATTCTTCATTTAATTTTATTAAATACTCACTTCTTCTGGGATATTTTGACAAGTCTAGCTTATAATCCGCATTAAGATCAATTGGAGAGAATGTTTCTTTTTCAAGTAAGCATAATGTTTGAGATTCATTACATTTATTTACCTGATTAATTGCAACATCTTCATTATTTTTATCTATTATTTCATAATCATAACCATAGGCTTTTACAAGGTCAGGTAATTTTTTTGCTAAATGTTTATGCTGTATCTCGCTGTCGCCCTCATTGTATGTTCTCCAGCTAACAATTATTGGGAAATAGACTTTATAAGGTACCAGCAAACTTGTTATACAACTCCCTAAATTTGTCAAGCCTGATGATTGGACAATAACAATTGGTTTCTTATTTGACATTTTAAGACCGGAAGCAACGGAGCAAGCTACTGCCTCACTTGCACAAGGAATATATTCAATAAGCTTTTTATTGTTTATAGAGGCGTTGAATAAATTTTTTGAGAAACTGCAAGGAACTACACACAAATGAGTGTACCCATTCTCAGAAAGCATTTTTACAAAATTATTAGTGTCTAACATTTATTATAATTCCGCTATTTCTATTCTATTTTTTAAATCTATTCTATCTGAGTGTATTTCACCAAAATGGCAAATAACTGAACCCTTCAATTCACTCCTAGGGTTATAAAGTACAACTTTACTATCCTTAGCTTTTATTTTTCCATTGAGATAGGTGCAAAGTAAAGGCTGATTATTCTTGCTCAAGATATAATTGCTCCAATTTGCCATTACCCATTCTTTGCTTTTTTTTACTCTATCTACAAGCTTATCGTGATTTACCATCACGCCATGTAGTGATGCTACTGCATGATATGGACCTGTTACCATTTTGTTCATGTGTGTTTCTAAATTAAAATAGAAATTAGGGGTTTTGATATATTTTAAATTATTTTTGTGGGCAACAAAACTTGCACCTGTTAACCCAAAAAGCCCCTTGCAAGAACTAAATGCCATAACATCAGCTAAATGGTGCTTATCTTCAAGCCCTATTGAACCTGTTGCATCAACGTATAATTTAGCATTTACCTTTTCGCATAAATTTTTAACTTTTTCTAAATCAATCTTAAAGGCTTTACTGGTTTCAGTATATGCACATAGTACCCAATTATAATCATCTTTTATATTATCTATTTCCTCATAACTACACACCTTTACTTGACATCCACTTGGAGAAAGAACTTTTAGCCTATCACTATAATATCCTGTAGATATCAGTAAAACTTTTCCACTAACAAACGAATGAAGGGCAAGTTCAAGTGAAAAGGTTGATGAACCTTGAGACATAATAACTTCATCTTGACCAGATAAATGCCTGACCCACTCAAGGACTTTTGCTGACATAACATCATAATCCTCATCCCCTCGTCCAAAAACGGGTTTTATGTCTTTCAAGTTTTCATGAAGCACAACAGCCGGACCTGGTGTTAGCATTAGCTTGCGATTGTTAATTTGCGTAATAGATTGCAGGGAGTCGTATCTAATTTGACTACTGCTTATTCCCTTAGTACGTGGAAAAACTAATAGTCTATCCTTAGAAATTTTATTTGAATTATCTTGGCCATGTATCAATAAATCAATGCTATAATCATCTAATACTTTTTCTGTGATAAGCCATGGAGTTTCAACCACTTCATTAATACCCTCAATTGCTTCTAAAATTTCTTTTCTTTCTTCAAATTTAATTTCAGGAGAGTATCCTTTTTTTTCTAAGATTTCATCATCCGTTGTCAATCCAATTATTACTTGACCATATTTTTTGGCTTTTTCGATTAGACGTATGTGTCCATGATGCAAAATAGTTGCTGACATATCAATCATAACTCTCTTCATTTCTAATCCCTTCGTATTTTTTATTTTGTTCCAGGTATAAATTCAAGAATATCTTTAATTGACATACAATCAGGTTCCGCTTCTAATGTTCTACCATTTTTAAGAATTGATTCAGCCACTTTTAACATTGCAGGGTAAGCTGCTCTCAACATGTGATTAGCGGCAATGACTATATTTACACCCATATCAATAAATTCTTCTACTTTAACAGAGTTGAAACTCGTAGGAACAACAATTACCGGTGTATTTTTGTCACTTTTTCTGAATTTCTTCATAAACTCTTTTATTTCTCCGGGAGACTTTTTTCGTGAATGTATCATAATCCCATCGGCTCCCGCATTCACATATGCATTAGCTCTTTTAAGCGCATCTTCCATACCAGCTTCTAAAATCAATGATTCAATTCGAGCAAAAATCATAAAATCATCACTAATTTGCGATAATTTACCTCTTTGAATCTTCTCACAAAAATTTTCTATAGTATCTTGTTGTTGTTGCACTTCATTGCCAAATAATGAATTTTTCTTTAACCCAGTTTTGTCTTCTATAACGACAGCACTAACCCCAGTTCTTTCTAAGCTTTTAACAGTGAACTCAAAATGTTCAATTTTTCCACCAGTATCTGCATCAAAAATCATTGGCTTTGTGGTAACCTCAAAAATTTCGTTTACCCCATTAATCCTTGAAGTAATGTCTATAGCCTCGATATCTGGTTTGCCTTTTGCTGTAGAATCGGTGAGTGAGCTTGACCAAAAACCATCAAAATAAACAAACTCTTCATTTCTTTCAACCTTGGTATTTTCAGCAATTAAAGCGCTTAAAGCATTATGAGTTTCAAGAATTAAAATAATTTCTTTAGTATTAATCATATGTTTTAAACGACTCATTCGACTAACGGTAGTTACACCTAATTTCATTAATTGGTCTTTAATATTTTGATCACTTATTTCTGAGCTATATGGTACTTCTATTAGTTTACCGTTCCAAGATTTTAACGTATCAATAACTTCTTTTCTTATTTCCTCCTGAGGCCCTGAAATCCAATCATCTCCATGTACAACATAATCTGGTTTTATTTTAATAAGATTTTTCCTATAACTTGATTCTTTTTGGGGAATAATTTCTTTGACCATTGATAAGCTATTTATCACTTGATATCTTTGATCATATTTTAGGTATGCTGTATCATTTAATTCGTTAATAGCTGTAGAAGTTAACAACCCTACTATTACATCTCCTTTTTCTGCAGCTGCATTTAATATTTTTATATGACCTGCGTGCAATAAATCTGCAATTAATGATACATATACTTTCTTCATCTTTTTTTATCCTTTTGCGTTCTTTAGTTCTTTGTAAAAGTTTTTATTAATTCTTTGATTAATCTTGGCGTAAATGCTGCAATAAATTGTTTTAGTAAATAAATCACAGGTAAAAAATACCCTCTTTCTGGATGCATAAATCTAGCCTTATTTGAAAAATATATTTGCTTAAGAGGCGTTTTCCTTGAAATCATATTATCATGAACAAGTCTTTTAACTATTACAGATTTTACTATACCAACATTCCCGTTTTTAGCAAATCTCATCCATAGTTCAAAGTCTTGGCTAACTGTAAATTTTTCATTGTAACTTCCAATTTCTAGAAATTTATCTCTCCTAAAAAAGGCACTGGAATGCGTGAAAGGACTTTTAAGAAAAATGGTTTTTATTAATGATTCATTACTTTTTGATCCAGAAATTAATTCCTTATTAGAATTTACATATTTTGAAACAGCAAGACCACCAATCAAATCAAAATCTTTAATCATATCCATTTGTTTTTGAAGTCTATTTGGAAGACTAATATCATCAACATCTTGTCTAGCTATGTATACAGCATTTGATTGTGAAATTCCCAAGTTTAATGATTTAGTTAATCCAATATTAGACTTATTATTTATTAAAAGACCTATTCTATTATTTTTTATCATTTCTTTAAGCATTAAAACTGAATTATCTGTTGAGCAATCGTTAATAGCAATAATTTCAAAATCTTTATATGTTTGATCGTTCAAAGATTGAATAGATTTTTCTAAAAACTCAGCTCCATTAAAAATAGAAATAACGACTGATATTTGCGGACTCTTAATTCTTTTGGCTGATTCAAATAGTTCATACATTTTATTTTAAAACTGAGTAAATATTGTTTAATTCATTTTTAGATACTTGCCTCAGAGAAAAATTTTTTGAAATATAGCGCTCGGCGTTTAACGATATTTCATCCAAATTATGATTATTTATTTTTAACAATGTATCTGCAATATCATTGGCACCAAACCCATCTGATAAAATACCCGTAGAGCCGTTTTTCACTAGTGATCTATTTTGGGGTATATTACTTACTATGCATATTAATCCTGATGCCATCGCCTCCATCAAAGTTTTGGACATACCTTCAACATGTGAGACTAAAATATAAAACCTATACTTTCTATACTTTACAGCAAGTTCACTGTTGGGCAATACCCCCATGAGGCGTACAGTTTTTTTTTCAATTTCTGTTTTATATTTTCTTTTGATTTCGTTTTTAAGAATACCATCACCATATATGTCTATGGAAAAACCCGCCATCAAAACTGCATCAATCGTATTATTTATGTTCTTTACATCAGCTAGCCTACCGACGTATATCATCCTATTATTTTCTCTTAAATTATTTTTTTTATCGCTAGAGAAGATAGATGTATCAACGAAAGATGGATTAATTTTAAGATTTTTTACTTGGTACCTTTTTTTAACGTAATCAAAGTCTATTTGATTTGATACAACAGAAATATCAGCAAAATAAAATGATATTCTTTCTATAATCTTAAAAAGTTTTTTAATAAAAAAATTTTGACCATAGTGACCTGACTTAACATAGCCACTTCTAAGAATAAACGGTTTAGAAGAAAAAATTTTGACAATAACTGGTGCCCAAGATCCATATATTTGATTTGATTTTAAAATATCAATCTTTTTTATAGTTTTGCGTTTTATGATAAAAATAGTAAAAGAATAGATCCATTCACCTATCCTCCCTGATAATATTTTTGGAATTCCAATAACTCTAATATTTTTGTTTAGTTTATTTTGCTTGATAAGCTCTTCTGCTATTTTTTGGTCATCCACTCCATAGGTAAACCAAACCACTTTTTTTAAAGAACCTTTCTCTAGCATATATTCATATATAGTTTTTTCTCTATCAAGTAAACCGGAATTTTTCCATCTAGCCAATGAAACTCCTTTCGTAAAAAAGAGCCCTAATGTGATATCTTTCATAATTGATTAATCATTTTTTTAATTTTAAGATATATTCTTTTTAAAACAATTCTGAAGAGAGGTCGTCGTAAATACTTACTAGTGTAAAGCTCAACGTCGTCTTCAACTTTTTTTGGCGTTTTCCAATTTCTACCATAAACATATTTTAAATAATCTTCAGGTGGGTAAGGGGTTAGAACAGACATTCCCATAAAGCTAATTTTTTTTGATGAGTCAAAGAGATGTTTCGGTAACTTATATGCTGGCCTTAAAAGTAAGCCTTTTGAAACCTTTAAAGAACCTATCGCAACTTTCATTTTATATTTAAAAACAACCATTTTGGGATACTTATTACTATTTGTCAGCCTGACAATAAATCCATTATCAATAAGATAGTCTTTTATGCTATACATGTTTAGAATGAAATCACCTTCAATCATATCCATGTCGATATCATCATCCCAAGCAATAAAATTATTATCCCTTATTGCGCCCAAAGCAGTTCCTCCAGTAATCCAGACATTTATTTTTAAATCTTCAAAAATATTATAAATCTCACAAAATAGTTTCTTTCTGATTTTTTGGTCATGGGGAGGTATTTCATTGTAGTGATTAGATCTTTCTTTATTCCACTCTTGTTCGCTAAGACCGCTCAAATGAACAATTAATTCTTTGTTAGGCATAATTAATGAAGCCTGGAATTATTGTTGATATACCAATCAAGACAATTATCTAAACCTTTTGATAGATCATATTTTGGTAGATATCCAAGAAATGATATTGCTCTATTTAAGTCAGCTTGTGAGTGCCTAACATCACCTTTTCTAAATTCTCTATATGAAGGAGGAGCTTTCACAACGCCAATCTCTTTTTTTATTAGTTTTTTCTGAATGATATCATAAAGATTATTAAGACTTGTTCTGTTATCAAGAGCTACATTATAAACCTGATTAAGTGCTTTTTTATTTTTTGTGGTAGCCGCAAGTATATTCATTTGAACTGCATTATTAACGTAACAAAAATCTCGACTGGTTTTACCATCTCCGTTAATAAATACCTCTTCATTTCTAATAATTTTATTAATCCATTTTGGTATGACAGCGGCATAAGCACCCCCTGGATCTTGCCTTTTTCCAAAAACATTGAAATATCTTAATCCAATAGAATCAAAATTATAATTATACTTAAATAATCTACCATAGAGCTCATTAATTAATTTTGTAAGTGCGTATGTGCTAAGTGGGTTTCCTATTAGTTCTTCTGATTTTGGTAAATTTTGATTGTCTCCATATACCGAGCTCGAAGATGCATATACAAATCGCTTAACTTTAGCTTTTTGAGCAGATCTTAGTATATTTAAAAACCCATTTACGTTTGCCTTATTCGATGCTATTGGATCATTTATTGATCGGGGTACTGATCCTAGTGCAGCTTGGTGTAATACATAGTCAACCCCTTTGCACAAATTATTGCATACATCTTCTTTTGAAATATCACCCTTAACGAATGTAAAATTATGACTAAGTGATTTCGATGTAATCCTTTCGGCATCTTCAATAGCTTGGCTTATATTTTTTTTATATCCAGTAATAAAGCTATCTAAGCCAATAACTTTTTGATTTAATATCAACAGTTTTTCTAATAAGTTAGATCCGATGAACCCTGCAGCACCTGTTACTAGCCAAACATTTTGGTTGTCAAGTAAGTATTTTTTTACTTCATCATAATTCATAATCTATAGTCTACCATCCACTTGATCTTGTTTAAGTAAATATTTTACATCATAAATTATATTTTTATTCTTTGTGAATGATCTAATCTTTTCTATTGATAATTTTTTAAATTCACTGTGAGAAACAGCTATTATTATTGCATCATATTTTCTCCTCGGAGGATTATTCTGATAAAAAGTGAAATTAACATCTTGGTCAAAAGTTTTGGAATTAACAACAGGGTCAAAAACATCCACATTGCATTTATTTTGGTTCAATTCTAAAATCATATCAAAAATTTTAGAATTACGTATATCAGGACAGTCCTCTTTAAATGATATACCCATAATAAGAATATTTGAATTTTCTTTTTTAATATTTTTATCTTTCATCAATCTAAATACTTCGCTAACAATATAAGAAGGCATACTGTCATTTAATCTTCGACCTGATAGTAAAACTTTAGGATCATAGCCAACTTGATTTGATTTGTGAGCAAGATAGTATGGATCTACGCTTATACAATGACCACCAACTAAGCCAGGCCTAAAAGGTAAAAAGTTCCATTTTGTTCCAGCGGCTTCTAAAATAGATTCAGTGTCAATTTCAAGTTTATTAAAAATGATTGCTAATTCATTTATCAGGGATATGTTTATGTCTCTCTGAATATTTTCGATCACTTTTGCAGCTTCCGCTACCTTTATGCTGCTGGCTTTATAAGTTCCAGCTTTAATGATTTTATTATATAACTTATCTACAGCCTTTGCTGTTTTAGATGTAGAACCAGAAGTTATTTTTTTTATATTCGTTAATCTGTGATTTTTATCACCTGGATTTATTCGCTCTGGTGAATAACCACAAAAGAAATTTTCATTGAATTTTAGGTTAGAAAATTTCTCCAATACTGGGACACAAACCTCTTCGGTTGCTCCAGGAAAAACTGTTGACTCATAAATAACAATATCGCCTTCTTTTAAAATTTTTCCAACTGTCTCACTAGAGTTGATTAAAGAGGTGAGGTCTGGTTCTTTGTTATGATTGATAGGAGTAGGTACAGTGATAATAAAGATATTACATTCTCTAATATCTTTAGGGTTTGAGGTGAATTTTAAATTTTTATTTTTATTGAATTCATTTTGATTTACTTCAAAAGTGCTATCATAACCACTTTGAAGCTCATCTATTCTACTTGACTTAATATCAAATCCAATAGTATCTATTTTTTTCCCGAATTCAATAGCTAGGGGTAAACCAACATACCCTAGTCCAATTATTGCAATCTTTTCTTTTTGCATTTTTTCTTAAATCTTTCTGTAAATACCTCGAAGATAGGATTTCATTTTACTTGGTTTCAATTTTATGAGAACCCTTAGCGGGCTACTTATTTTCTGATAAATTGAATTAGTGTGAACAGATTCAAATGAGTATTGTTTGATCATTTCAAATCCATGTTTTTTCATAATTTTATGTAAAGTATCATATGAAAAAAAATATTGCCCAATACGGATGTCTTCTTCCTTTGTAAAGTTTAATCTATAGCTCCATGAATAATTAGGGACCTCAACAAATAGTAAGCCATTTTCACAAATTAAATTACTTATTTTCTCTAGGGAATTATTGATATATGGTATATCATCTAAAACGTGAGATAAATAAATTAGGCCAAATTTATCAGCATAATGAAAATCGTCTAATAGTTTCTGTTCAACGTTTAAGCCATTTTCTTTTGCATAGGCGCTCATAGTGGGATCAGGTTCAATACCAACAGCGCTCCAATTATGTTCAATTAATTTTTTCATAAAAAATCCTGCACCACAACCAATATCCAAACCTTTTTTTGGCTGATCTGTAAAAAATTTCTTAATAAAATTGAAATGTTGATTGGCCCGTTTAGAAAAATGCTTTACGAACCTCTTATTTATTATACCCCCTATTTTCTTAGATGAATAATAAGCACCTTCTATTAAATCACTATGACTAGTTTTCTCTTTATTTCTAAAGATAAATTTGCAGTTATTGCACTGTGATATATTTAAAATTTTATAGTTTTCGCTAATTAATTTGCTTGCGCATAATGGACATTTGATGATTTTATTTTTCAAGTTAAATGAAATTGAGTTAGTATTTGAGATGTTCTTTATCGATAAGGCCAAAATCATTTTTATAAAGCTGAAAAATATTGTTAACGATTTTTTCACCTAGTGGACTAGAATCCCTAACAGTAATTAGTCTATCTAGGTGTGATATTTTTCTTATACCAAAAATCACTTTATGTATTTTTGGCGAGTGTAATAAAAATCTTGAGGATATATCAATGATGCTATCTCCCGTAATTTCTTGAATTATTTTAACTCTGTCTATCAATGAATTTAGTCTATCGCCGTAAAGCCAATCCGATCTATGATCAGACTTTTCAAATAGTGTCAATTTGTTAATTTTACCCGAAAGCAATCCGCTAGCTAATGGCGATCTCGCATAATATTTATATTTTCTGTAATTGATTATTTTGTCTAAACAAAGGAGATTAATATCATCTTGAACATAATCAAATTTTTCTAATGATATAAATTTTTCATAATCAAAACCCTTTGCGCAGCTTATGCCATATCCCTTAATAACTCCTGATGACTTATAATCATTGAGCAAGCTGATGATTTTATCATAATTCTTAATTTCATTTCTTGGATTGTGTAAAAATAAAATGTTTATTGAGGAACGATTTAATCTTTTTAAACTCTGTTCAATGGATATTTTAATATCGTCTTCTTCAAATGATTTTTGACCAAAAGGCAAATTCCCAACTTTTGTATTTATTTTTACTTTTTCATTTTCAAAAATTTTTCCAAGCAAGAATTCCGAAAAACCATTGCCATAGTTAGGTGCAGTGTCGTATTCATAAAAACCGTATTCATAAAAAGATTTTCTATATAAACTAACTACTTCTGATATGTCATTTGAACCCCAGTCACCACTAGTTGGCCAAGTTCCAATAACTATTTTGTTTTTCATATGTTTTTAGGGATCCCCTCTCGAACAAACTTCACAAAATTTCTTTTATAAAATTCTAGCTTCTTTTTAACAACAAGGTTTGATTTAGAAACGGTCCTCACTTGATCATCCATGTTGAACTCATAACTTGAAAAATCTCCGATAGATTGAGCTTTTTGCTGTTCAGGAGTTCCTAAGTAAGGTGAGAAAAATGATACGGTCATATTATCTGGATCTAGCAATCTATTGAATTCAATTGTTTCATGAATCATTTCTTCTGTTTCATTGGGTAAACCAAGGATATTATATGTGGTTCTTTTTATTCCAGCTTTTCGAAGCAACTTAAAGGCGCGTATAATTTTTTCCTGAGAAGGGAATCTATTTAAGCTAGATTTCCTAAATGATTCAGAAGCAAGCTCAAGGCCCATTCCAACACCGTCTACTCTAAGTTTTTTTAATAATTCTATGCTTCGCTCGTTTATAGTTTCAGGGCGTGTTTCGATATATAAAAAAATGGGTAAATTACTTTCGTCAATCAGATTTGCTAATTCCTTTAAAACTTTTTGGTTAATTGATAAAAAATTAGTGTCTTGACATCGAAAATAGGTAACACCTTGATCTTTGTATAAGCTCGATATTTCTAAAAAGATTCTGCTCGAACTTTTATTTCGTAAATATTTAGATGCCTTTTTTAGAACTCCATTGTTTCCAGTTTCATTGAAACCATAATATTTCTGAATTACAGTTTCAACGCAGTAAGAGCAGGTGTATGGACATCCTCTCGATAATTCAATATCTGCTGCCCTCACAACTTTGCCATTGTATGGTCTAAAAAAAGTTTGATCGTCAAATATTCCATAATCATAAGGCGGAATTACATCCATATTGCTGATAATATCCTGCCTACCATAATATTTTGGCTCTTTGTTGTTTGCAAGCAGTCCATTAATGTTGTCAAAGTTCTTATTTTGGTCAAATCTATCGGCCACCTCTGCGATAACAAACTCACTTTCGCCACTAATAAAATAGTCCACATTAGGAAATTTTTTACACATTTCATCGGGAGCAGCAGTTGCTTGTAAACCACCCGCGATTTTAATGGCATCAGAACTAACTTTCTTTATTAATTCATATCCATACTCTATACTTACATACTCTCCTTCTCCATGAATATGTGAAGATAGTGCTGACCAAAAAATTATATCTGGTTGAAATTTATTAATATGACTTTGCAATGATTCATGAATATCTTCACTGCTAAAAGAAACGTATGTTGAATAATCACTAGGTTTGTACATTTTATTCTCTGTGTTGAATGCTGTTTCATCAACTGTCCAATTTTTGAAGAATGTTCCATCAAATAATTCCACACTATGTCCTTTAGATTTCAACACAGCTGAATGGCTGGGAATCCAAATCACAGTTATACCATGACCTTGTTTATTTGGATATAAAAATAATATTTTTGCCATATAATTATCCTCTAAGTCTCTTTTTTACTTCCATTTCTGATGGTGAAAGTTTTTTAATACCATCACCAATTATTTTCTCTAGAGATTTAAGCCTCCTAATCAATCTATCCATTCCATCAATTTCTAGACTAGATTTTTGATCTGTTCCCCACATATTGTGATCAAGCGTTATGTGTCTTTCAATATATTCTGCTCCAAGTATTGCAGCAATTACTGATGGCTCTACACTATATTCATGACCGCTATAGCCAATTATACAATCATATCTTTGTTTAAAAGACTTAATAACTTTGAGATTTAATTCATCTTCTGGAGATGGATAAGTTGAATTACAATGCATCAAAACTATCTCACTATGATGAGATTTAATCGTCTGATATGCATTATCAACCTCCTCTAAGGTGCTCATACCTGAAGAAATTATTAATGGAATTTTGGTTTTTGCTACTTCATTAATAAGGTCAAGGTTTGTAATATGTGCAGATGGAATTTTAATAAAGGGGACATCATAATTAAGAATAAACTCTAAGCTTGGTGAATCCCAAACTGAGACAGTCCAATCGATAGGTTTTGATTTGCAATATTCATTAATTATATCATACTCATTTTTTTCAAATTCTATTTTATGTTTATAATCAATATACTTCATTTTACCCCATGGAGTGTCTCTTTCTATATTTTTTTGATGATCGGGAACACATATATCTGGAGCGCGTTTTTGAAATTTTACACAATCCCATCCAGTAACAAAAGCTGCATCAATAAGTTTTTTAGCTAAATCGATATCACCATTATGATTTATACCAATTTCAGCAATAGTGTAGACACTATTCTTTTTCTTAAATTTATTCATTTATTTTCCTCTAAAAGTTTTGAGTATAGTTCTCTGATTACGCCAAAACCACCCTTTGTTTCTGTAATGTAGTCGGCTACATTTAAAATCTCTTTGGCTGAATCTGGCGGGGCTATTTTTATACCAACAATATTCATTACCTCTAAATCGTTTAAATCGTTACCAACAAAAACTGTTTCGTTTAGGTTAATTTCATTGATTTCAACAAATTTTTTTAATTCTTTGACTTTATTGCTTACTCCATTTATTGCTGGAATATTAAGCTTTTTAGCTCTTTGTAAAACAATGTTATTCTTTTCAGTGCTAAGGATAATTTGTAGAATACCAAGTGATTTGATTTTTTCAATAGCTAACCCATCTGATCTATTTATTAACACTGCCTCTTCTCCGCTATTAAAAATCATTGCTCTGTTATCAGTCATGACCCCATCAAAATCATATACAAAAAGAGAGATCTTTCTTTTAAAAATTCTCATTTTATCAGTTTATTTTTATTGCGATTGTTTAAAAAAAGAAATAAGGTAATGATTAAAACTAGAACATAAAGAGTATTAACAATCATCAATTTAGTAGAATAAAGACCAAAAAAAGTTGGGAACTTTGACCTATAGCCTAGAAATAAAGGCAAACCAAAAAACATAAAAATAGTAATTACGCCAGTTATTCTCGAATCTAAGAAAATATCCTTTAGTTTTTTTCTGAAAATTGTTTTTACCTGCCTAAGCTTCTTTCTTTCATCAATATCTGATGTATTTGCATAGCTTCTAAATATTCCAATGATTGCACCAAATAAAATTCCAACTATAATTGCCAAAATAACATTAAACTTTAAATTTTTATTTGATGGAAATAGAGGGGTCTGCGGATAATCTAAAATTTGAATAACTGAAGCCTCTTGTATTTCCTCAATTTTTGATAACTCATACTGTTGCTTCAATGTAAGATAAATACCTTTTTGAACCTCAACCTGTCTTTCAAAGCGTTCTTGCTCAAGCAAGAGAGCTGGAGATAATACTTGTCTATTTTTTTCTTTGAAAGTTTTTAGAGATTTTTCTGAGAATTCAAGCTCTTTTTCTACTGATAAAATTCTATTTTCAATGAACGAAATTTTTTCTGTGACTTTTTGGCTTTTAAAAAACCTATTTAGAAGTTCAAGCTCATGAAGAACAACATCGGCTAATTCTTTTGCAAACTTTGGTTCAGGCGCAATTACTTTAATAATGCTAAATGCTGATTTTGGGTCTTGCTCATAACCCAAATAATTTGAGTTAAGATTATTAATCGCTCTTGATATCAAAATCTCTTTGTTTTGATTTGAAATCTCATCTCCATCATTAAGAATTCTTAATAAAGAAAGATTTACATTATATTTTTCTAAAAAAAAGTTTTTATTTAAAAGTTTTTCTGCAAATGTTCGACTGCTGAGCAATTCTGGGTACAATGAAGGACTTGACAAATCAACAGAAGATTCAGTTGGAACATTAACTCCAAACTGATTTGCCAAACCTGCAAGGCCTGATAAGTTATTACCACCACTGGAAGGCAATAGTATTTTTCCTGAACTCACATACTCTGGAGTTTGAATAAATTGTACGTAGGTAAAGGTTACAAAAACAGATATAAAAGTTATCAAAAAAATTACTTTTAGCTGTTTGGTTATCATTAGCAAAATATCAGTGAGGAGAATTGTTTCTTTATCTTTTGAGAAAGAAGAAGTGTCAACTGGTATTTTACTTTTTATGATCTCCCTAGTTTCACCAGCATTTAAATTGTTTCTTATTTTTGCAACTATATGATATGGAACTTGATCACGTGATTTCCAATTAGAAACTGCCTGAGGAGTAGCATCTAATGCTCTTGCAATTTCAGCTAGAGTGTTGAACCCGCTGTTTTGCATCATAGTTTCAAATTCTGAAAATCTCATATTCTAATTATTTCCAATTTGTTGAGATAAAACAACAGCAGTTATAAGTGATGATAAAATTTGGGTCCAGTTTGTAACAAATTGAGTTATGTCAAATGGCTCTGTAGTTTCTTTTTGGTTAATTATTATTGTTGACCCTTCGTCAATTTTAGGAGATGTATACCATTTTTTAGGTACAACTACTCCATTGGCGTATACAACAACAATACCTCGTTTATTTCCTTTTTGGGTTATGCCTCCAGCATCATTGATATATCTTTTTGCTGACTTGCCTCTTTTATACTCGATTAGACCTGGGTTATAAACCTCGCCAACAACATTTACGATACCCGTTTTCTCTTTAATAATTATGCTGTCTCCGGGCATTAATATTATATTTTCACTTTCCCATGCGACTCTTACTTTATTTTTTTTGATTCCTTCAAACTCATTAAACATATTTTCATTTGATAGCTGAGCTTCAAAAAGATTCTTATCTCTAAAAATTGAAATTCCATTTTCCAGGGCATTGGGCGTTAATCCGCCCGCTCTATTAATTAAATCTTGAAGATTTTCCTTATCTGTAATCAGAGGGTATGATCCAGGAATATTTACCTCTCCGTTTATTTGAATATTTTTTTTCTTAAAAAAATTTACATTAGAGTGAACTACAAATCGGTCCAGGTTTTGTAAAAAAATACTTCTAAAATATTCTTCATTATCTTTTCGTGATAAATCTATTTTTATTACTTTTTCATATCTAGTAAGTGGATCTACCCTAACAATTTCAGCTTGATTGGTATATACGGATTTCCAGAATGTTGAATCATTAAAACCACCACCAAGGTCAATTAAATTGTAGAGCGACATGCCGCTATAAAAACCATAAACACCAGGCTTTTTTACCTGACCAATTAACTCAACCTGACGTATACTTTGTTTCATCTTATTGATTGTGATTTTGTCACCATTTTGCGCAACAAAGTTTTTGCTTTGATTGTATTCAATATAAAAATTTTGATTATTTATTTTTTTATTTGTTCGATCTTTATGAGGGATAATTCTTTGAATGTTTATTGCTGTACCTGCATCAGGTTTTAATCCACCGGCATAAGTAATAATGTTGTCAATACTCTCACCGTTTACCGATTCGTATATGCCTGGCCTAAAAACTGACGAATCAACTGAAATTGTTGACTGTCTAATTGGTACTAAGACTATATCCTGATCTTTAAGCTGAATATCTTTTGAAACGCCTCCTTTTAAAAGATAGGCATAAAGGTCTACTTCTGTAAAAACTTCGCCTTTCCTCTTGATTAAGATAGATCTAAGACTGCCTGTAGTATCAACCCCGCCAGCTTGTATTAAGCCAGTAATAACATTTGAAAATGGATGGATTGCATATAAACCTGGGTAACTGACTTCACCAACAAAATTAACATTTATAGATTTTAATGTTCCTAAAGATAGGTCCAAAAATGTAGATGGTGAACTCCCATTAAGAGTTGAGTAAACTCTTCCGAATTCATTTAAAATATATTTTTTTGCCTGGCCTACATTTTTACCTGACATATTAAGAATGCCGACTTTTTCATCGTATATCTTGCCAGATCGAGAAACTGTAAACGTTTGCCTTAAGCTTGTTTCACCCCAAAGAGATATTACTATCTCATCTCCTGGACCTAATACATAGTTATTTGGAACAGATAAGTTCTCCCAGAAACCAATAGTATCTCGTTTCGTAAAAAAGTCATATCCGAAGTATCTACTTTTATTCCGCAATGAGTCATTTAGTGTTTTTGCGGTATAAGGTAAAATACTTACTTGACTAGGAGCATCGTTAATAGTTGTATTTGTTAATTCAGGATTTTGAATATTAATTGGCAACTGGGATTGCTTTTTCATTTTATCATATTCATTTTTCATTTTTTGCAACTCTTGGATTGATTGGGCTGGTACTATTGAAAATATTAAAATAGATAAAATTATTATAAATTTATACATTATGATATTCCTTAAACCATTTGATAAACGAGTAGACGCCTTCATCAATATTTATTTTTGGCAAGTAACTTAATTTTTCTGTAGAATAATCTATGTCTGCAAAAGTTTCTAAAACGTCACCGGGCTGAACAGCTTTATATTCAATTACTGCTTTTTTATTTAAGCCTTGCTCTATTAATTTAATTAAGTCCATAAGTTCTTCGCTTTTGTTGTTACCAATATTAAATACTTCACAATTATAATTTTTTTTCATAGCTGAGATAGTTCCATCAACTACATCATCAATATAAGTAAAATCTCTTTTCATTTTTCCATTATTATAGACTTCAATAGGTTCATTTTTACAAATTTTCCTTGCAAAAATATACATTGCCATGTCTGGTCTATACCAGGGGCCATATACTGTAAAATATCTCAAGCCTGTAGTCTTAATTCCATATAAATGTGAATATGAATGGGCAATTATTTCGTTTGATCTTTTAGTTGCGCCGTATAGTGATACAGGCTTATAAGCTCTATCTTTTACACTAAATGGTTTCTTTTCATTATCTCCGTATACAGATGAACTCGAGGCATAAATTAAGCTATTAACGTTATAACTTCTGCATAGCTCTAAAATATTTAGAAATCCGACAAGGTTTGACTTCATGTATGCATCTGGGTTTATTAAGCTGTACCTTACACCAGCTTGTGCAGCAAGATTAACAACTTTTTCTGGCTTAAAATCTCTAAAAACTCTCGCGGTATTCTTTTTGTTAGAAATATCTATCTTTTCAAAGATAAAATTTTTATTAGATTTTAATAAATCTAGGCGGTCTAATTTTAACTTTGAATCATAATAATCGTTAAGGTTATCTATTCCATAGACCTCATGGCCATCTTTCAAAAGCTTATTGGCAAAATGGTAGCCAATAAAGCCCGCAACTCCAGTAACTATTATTTTCAATGTATTTTCCTCAGATTATACACAAATTATAAATATTTATACACAAATATATATACATTATACAAATTTATAAATATAAAATTTATAATCTTTAAAATTAATTCATGTTAAATTTACTGTAGTATTATTTATGTTTAATTTATTCATATCATAAACTGGATTAATATATGAAAAATATTATAGTAACAGGAGGCTGTGGTTTCATCGGCTCCAATTTTATTCTGAATCACCTTGCTAAGAATAATAATAAAATTCTTAATATAGATAAATTATCATATTCTGCAAATTTGGATAATTTGACGAGTCTTCATGAAAGTCCGAATTACTATTTTCAAAGATGTGATATAAATGATAATAGAGCTATTTCAAGTGCTTTTGAAAGATTTGAACCTCATCTGATTATTAATTTTGCTGCTGAAACCCATGTTGATCGATCAATTGATTCTCCAGATGAATTCATAAAAACTAATGTCTTGGGAACGCTAAATCTTTTAAAAATTTCTCTAAAATATTTTAAAAAGAAAAAAAAATTCAAATTTATCCACGTCAGTACAGATGAAGTATTTGGTTCTCTTGATTTAAATAGTGAGCCTTTTACAGAAAAAAGCAGATACCAACCAAACTCACCATATTCTGCCTCAAAAGCTAGCTCTGATCATTTAGTAAGAGCTTGGTTTAAAACATATGGCCTACCTACAATTATAACAAATTGCACTAATAATTATGGTCCATATCAATTTCCTGAGAAATTAATTCCATTAATTATTGCCAATTGCTTAGATGAAAAACTTCTTCCAATTTACGGCGATGGTTCACACTTAAGAGATTGGATATATGTTGATGACCATTGCCATGCAATAGATTTAATTTTGGAAAATGGAGAAATAGGGACTAATTATGTAATTGGTTCAAACACTGAAATCAAAAATATTGATATTGTAAAAAAAGTATGTAAAATATTAGATGAACTGCGCCCTAGAAATAATGGTTCATATGAAGATTTAATATCATTTGTAAAGGATAGACCTGGTCATGATTTTAGATATGCTATAGATTCTAAGAAAGCTTCCAAAAATCTTAATTGGTTTCCAAAGGAATCCTTTGATACAGGTATTCTAAAAACAATAAAATGGTATTTGAATAATGAAGATTGGTGGAGAAATATTCAAAAAAATTCTTACAACCAAGAGAGACTGGGGCTCGAAAATGGTAATAAAGTATAACATTTATGTCTACTAAACTGATTTTGCTGCGCCATGGGGAAAGCCAATGGAACCTTGAAAATCGGTTTACAGGTTGGACAGATGTCGATTTAACGGTAAATGGTAAAAATGAAGCCAAAAAAGCAGGAGAATTATTATTTAAAGAAAATTTAAACATAAAGGCTGTTTATGTTTCTTATCTAAAACGGGCTATAAAAACGTCTAAAATATGCTTAAAACAGCTTAACTTAACTCAAGATAAGGTAATTTATGATTGGCGGTTAAACGAAAGGCATTATGGCAATTTACAGGGTCTAAATAAATTAGAGGTAGCTAAAAAATACGGCGAAGAACAAGTTCTTTTGTGGAGGAGAAGTTACGATATTCAACCTCCTCAACTATCAATTGATGATAAACGTCATCCCAAACACGATATTCTTTATAGGGATATAGAAGAAAATCTACTACCCTGCTCTGAATCACTAAAAGATATGGTAAAAAGAGTAATGCCATTATGGATAGAACAGATCGTAGTGCAATTAAAAAATCGTAATAATGTACTAATAGTTGCCCATGGTAATTCGTTACGAGCGATTGTCAAAATACTAAAAGGTTTATCCAATGAGGAGGTTTTGAGTTTAAATATACCTACAGCAGCACCATACATATTTGAATTGAATGAAAATCTCGAACTAAAAAGTGATGAATATCTTGGAAATGAAGATGAAATTGCTAAAAAATCAGAATTGGTTGCAAACCAATCAGCCCGAAAAATCAATTAAAACTATTTATTAAATCTAGTACTTTATCTTGAGTATCTTCATCTAGGTACGGGTGAAGTGGTAAAGACAATATTTTTTTTGAAATATCTTCTGAAACTTTAAAGTCACCCTGTTGATTCCCATATTTACGGTATCCCTTTTGAAGATGATTGGGGATTTTGTAATATACCATTGATGGTATTTCTTTTTTCTTTAATTTTTCCATCAATTCATATCTGCTAATATTTTCTGGTAAAACTAATGAATACTGAGCCCATGATGAAAAATATTTGTCAGGTACGAGTGGAGGTATACATATTTTGTTTATGTTTTGTGTATAATAATCAGCAGCTCTATTACGCAATTTCAATTCTTCATCAAAAATTTCTATCTTTTCAAGTAAAATTGCTGCCTGAATAGTATCTAACCTTCCATTAATACCTAACCTAACATTTTCATACTTATCAACACCACCCCCGTGTACACGTATAGATTTCATTTTATGGGCTAATTCATCATCATTTGTAAAAATCGCACCCCCATCACCATAACAACCAAGTGGTTTCGCTGGGAAAAAAGAGGTTGCAGCAACATCTCCAAAAGATCCTGCTTTTTTTTCATTAATTTTTCCACCAAAGCCCTGAGCTGCATCCTCTATTATCTTCAAGTCGTTGTCTTCTGCAAATTTTTGTATCAGGCGATATCTGGCTGGCAGACCAAATAAATCAACTGGCATTATTGCTTTTGGCTTAAGATTTTTTAATATGGCTTGATCATATGCTTTTTGCAATTCTTCTGGATTGATATTAAAAGTTCTATCATAAATATCACAAAAAATGGGTGTTGCCCCTACTAAAGCAATAACTTCCGCAGTGGCAATATAGGTAAAGGGGGTGGTTATAACAGCATCTCCTGGACCAATATTCATTGCCATTAAAGGAATTAAAAGTGCATCAGTACCAGAAGAGCAACTAATGCAGTACTTAACATTTACATAGTTTGACAATCTATCCTCAAGCTCTTCGACTTCGGGGCCCATAATATATTTTCCATGATCAAGAACCTTCTTAATTCTTAGATCAATTTTTTCTCGTATAAGTGCCTGTTGAGCTTTTAAATCAATAAATTGCATTTTATCTAATTTGATTCTCTAAAATTAAACAATAAATTTTAATCTATTATAAAAGAATAAAAGTTAATGGAACAAAACAATTTAAAATTAAAAGCTGAAGCAAACAATTATCCATCCTTACAGCTATCAGACAGGCATTTATGTGATTTGGAACTGATTTTCAATGGCGGCTTTGACCCATTAATTGGGTTCATGTCTCAAAATGATTACGATTCAGTTGTCAGTGATATGAGATTAAGCGATGGGTCTTTGTGGCCAATGCCAATAACCCTAGACGTTGATGACAAATTTGCCTCTAAAATATCCAATACTCCTAAAATTACATTGAGAGATAAGGAGGGTTTTGTATTAGCTATCCTTAAAATCGAAGATATTTGGAAACCAAATCTTGAATTTGAGGCACAATCAGTTTTTGGAACACTTGACACAAAACATCCCGGTGTTCACTACTTACTAAATACTAGCAATAAAAATTATATTGGTGGAAAAATTGAAAAGATTTCAACGCCTCGCCATTATGATTTTAAAGACCTCAGACACAGCCCTGATGAACTGAAATCAATTTTTAAAAAGAATAAATGGGATAAAGTAATAGCGTTTCAGACAAGAAATCCTATTCACAAGGCACACTTTGAGCTTACGACGAAAGCAATGAAAGAACTAAATGCCAACCTTTTGATACACCCTGTGGTAGGAATGACAAAACCTGGAGATGTAAATCATTTTACCCGAGCAAGGTGCTATAAGCATATCATGAAAGAATATCCTAAAAACTCTGCTTTTTTAAGCCTTTTACCTCTGGCTATGCGCATGGGGGGACCCAGAGAAGCACTTTTACATGCAAAAATTAGAAAAAATTATGGCTGCACACATTTAATTGTTGGAAGAGATCATGCTGGTCCAGGCTTAAATTCTAATAATAAACCATTTTATGGACCCTATGAAGCTCAAGAGATGCTCAAAAAATACCAAGATGAGCTTAAAATTGAAATGGTGCCATTCAAATTCATGGTATTTCTTCCTAAAAGTGGGAAATATAAACCTATTGATGACGTATTGGAGGATGAGGAATATAAAACTCTCTCTGGAACAGAATTAAGAGAGTTATTGGATGAAGGCAAAGGTATACCTGAATGGTTCACATTTAAAAGCGTAGCGCGTGAATTAGAGCTATCAAACCCACCTTTAATAAAGAGAGGTTTAACAATTTTCTTTACGGGTCTATCTGGTTCAGGCAAATCAACGCTTGCGAACGGTCTTGTCACCAGGCTTCTTGAACAAGGCTCACGTCCTGTAACTCTTCTAGATGGAGATATAGTGAGAACTCACCTTTCAAGCGAGCTTGGATTTTCAAAAGAACACCGATCAATTAATATTAAACGAATAGGTTATGTAGCAAGCGAAATAACAAAAAACGGTGGGATTGCTATTTGTGCACCAATAGCACCCTATGAAGAAGATCGTTCATTGAATAGAAAGCTTATCTCCAAAGAGGGGGGGTATATTGAAATATTTGTTAATACCCCTCTAGAAAAATGTGAAGAAAGAGATTCTAAAGGTCTCTATGCGTTGGCAAGAGAAGGGAAGATTAAAGAATTTACCGGGATTTCAGATCCTTACGAGGAACCAAAAAACGTTGAAATCGTTATTGATTCAAGTGGCGAAAGTCCTGAAAAATTAGTTAAGCAAATATATGAAAAGATTGTTGATATGGGTTACATAG
>CEQY01044425.1_pt1 | contig 55020 bp, 58 predicted proteins | sample 361391 | NCBI WGS metagenome assembly CEQY01 (sample SAMEA2621075, study PRJEB7988) | marine metagenome | isolation source: saline water (ENVO:00002010), including | reverse complement strand
AGATACGCTTTTCGGAATCCCTGCTCTAGAGTGGGGATTTTTTTTATTTACGCGCACCCTCGCTGTCAAAAATTCTTAGATACGTAAGCTGCTCTTGATCTGAAGAGTTTTTTACTTTGATATAGTCTCCTTCTTCAGCCAAAATTATATCTCCGGAAGAAATTGGTAGATCAGCTTTGTGTTCGATACCAAAACTTGGGTTTGTGCCATGGCCCGCTTCGTGATTCGAGTACTCAATAACTTCCATTTGCCCTGAGCCAGAAAGGAATATATAAACAACCTCAGATTCAATCAGACGATGACCACCAGTAGATTCACCCGGTTGAATAATGGTTTTCCCTGCAACAAGCTTTCTTAAAAGATCATTAGTCCATGCTGAATAAGCACTGCTTGTCTTAGATAAATTATTTCCTACAGAGTAGTTTTCGTATTTTTTAGCCATATCACTTTATCCAAAAGATTTATTCTATCATTACTTCTTCTTTACTGTTCATTAAGTTGCATTATAAGATTCAACAGAGGTTATATTGTATGAGACTGCGAAAATTTTGGGGATGGGGTTACGAAGACGAGCTTTTGAGTGATGAAGAGGAGAAAAGTATTGATAGACGGATTGCTCAAACTTTTAATCTTGATAATGTAAGGGCTGTTGATATACCAAAAGCAAACGATATTGAGATTCCCGGCTCAAAGATAAAGATCCCAAAAACTCTAGAAAGAATTTTCTCTCAAGACAAAATAGAAAGACTCAATCACTCTTATGGAAAATCTTTTCCGGATTCTGCAAGATCACTTCTTGGTTTGTTTCCCTCTCCACCAGATTTAGTTGCTTTTCCTAAATCTGAAAATGAAATAACTAATATTCTTGACTGGGCTTCATCGAATGATATTGCTGTTATTCCCTATGGAGGCGGTTCGAGTGTTTGTGGCGGCGTTGAAACCGCTGTCGGTAATGACTACAAGGGTGTAATTTCTCTAGATATGAAAAACCTAAATAAAATATTAGATATAGACAAAGATAGTCGTACAGCTTTAATACAGGGAGGAATATTGGGTCCAGATCTTGAAGCTCAACTAAAAGAATATGACTTAACGATGCGTCATTATCCTCAAAGCTTTGAATTTTCGACTCTTGGTGGCTGGATCGCGACTAGATCAGGAGGTCATTATGCAACTCTGTATACTCATATTGATGACTTTGTTGAATCACTAAAGATGATAACTCCATCCGGTTTATATGAAACAAGAAGATTACCGGGTTCAGGCGCAGGCCCAAGTCCCGATAGATTAGCTATTGGTTCAGAAGGAATAATGGGAATAATTACTGAAGCCTCGATGCGATTACAAGATAGACCCACCTTTCGATCATCATGCTCGGTTGAGTTTGACAGTTATGAAGATTCCCTCAATGCCCTAAGACAGATAAGTCAATCAGGACTATTTCCTTCAAACTGCCGCCTGCTTGACTCAAATGAAGCTCTTTTCAACGGTGCAGGTGATGGGACAAAGCATTTACTAATACTCGCTTTTGAATCCGCAGATCATGACAAGACTTTTTCTTTAGATAGAGCTTTAGAAATTGCTAAAGATAATAATGGTGTATTTGAAAAATCACCTCAATCTCCTGATTCTCATAGGAGTGGATCCTCCGGGAACTGGCGGAATAGCTTTATTAAGGCACCATATCTAAGAGAAAGCTTTACAAGAAGAGGCATTATTCAAGATACATTTGAGACATCCATCACATGGGATAAAAGTTTACAATTCATTGAACAGATAAAGGAAGAAACTTCAAATGTAATTTCAAAAATTACCGGTAAACCCACTCTAGTAACATGCAGGATCACTCATAGCTATCCTGATGGAATTGCTCCTTACTTTACCTTTGGGGCTTTCGCCAAACCACACACAATGCTAGATGTTTGGAAAGAAATTAAATTAGCTACGAATGAAATCTGCATTTCAAAACAAGGGACCGTGACACATCATCATGCTGTTGGAAGAGATCATAGACCACAAGGTTACGATAAACAAAGGCCTGAATTATTTAATAAGGTCTTGATATCAGCAAAATCGACCTTAGACCCAAAAGGTATTATGAATCCAGGTGTTTTGATTGATCCTGCAGATAGGAAAATAGAAAACTGGATGAGATGAGTATTTAAAAAGAATTGATATTACGGCATAATTGAATATGTAAGGGAGGGTTTTATGTCAAAACAAGCAACTTTTACTGAAATGCTGCATGGTAGCGCCGAAGATTACGCAATAATTGGAGAACATGCCTCGGAATTTGCTAGTCATTTACCTGACAGGATTTTAGAACATTTATCTATTCTTAAAGGTGACACCGGTGGTTTTGCAGTTGATCGCTTCACACATTGTCTTCAAACAGCAACTAGAGCTTATAGAGATGGAAGAGATGACGAATATGTCGTTTGTGCTTTGTTGCATGACATCGGAGACACAATTGCCACAGCTAATCATGCCGATCTTGCTGCCACAATGCTAGAACCTTTTGTTTCAGAAGAAAATTATTGGATTGTTAAGCACCATGGCATTTTTCAAGGTTACTACTTCTTTGAACACCTAGGCCTTGATAAAAATATGAGAGATGAATTCAGAGATAGTCCTTACTGGCATGCGTGTGCAGAATTTTGTGCAAAATACGACCAGAATTCTTTTGATCCAGAATACGACAATATGCCAATTGAAGCATTTGAACCTATGGTAAGAAAGGTTTTCTCAAGACCTAGACATTCTATATATAAAAAAAGAGACTACGCATAGTTATCAATAATTTCTATGGATAGAATTGAGAAGTTAATAAGCGAACTCACGCTTGAAGAAAAAGTCTCTATTCTTTCTGGCTCATCAGCTTGGCATACCACGGCAATACCAAGACTGAATATTCCGAGAGTAAAAATGACTGATGGTCCAATTGGTGCTAGAGGAGATTCAGTTTCAGGTGAAACCTCAGCCTGTTTCCCAAGTGCTTCTTGCCTTTCTTCTACATGGGATAAAGAATTAGTAGAGGAAATAGCTAGATCAATTGGGTTGGAAGCAAAAAGCAAAGATGCCGATGTTTTACTAGGCCCAACAATTAATCTGCACAGACACCCACTTGGAGGAAGGCACTTTGAATGCTATTCAGAAGATCCTATCTTAACGGGTGTATTAGCATCTAGTTATGTAAAGGGAGTTCAATCTGTGGGAGTCTCTGCATGTCTTAAGCATTTTGTAGGCAATGATACGGAATATCAAAGACACTTTGTTAGCTCAAACATAGATGAAAGGACTTTAAGAGAGTTATATCTTCTCCCTTTTGAGATGGGTGTTAAGGCAGGCTCTTTATCTGTTATGTCAGCTTACAATCAATTAAACAATATTTATTGTTCATCCCATGACGAAATTCTTAATAAAATTCTAAAAGAAGAGTGGAATTTTCCTGGATATGTTGTCAGTGATTGGGGAGCTGCTCAAGATACTATAGGGAATGCTAATGGAGGGCTTGATTGCGAAATGCCAGGACCGGCTAGGAGTTGGGGAGAGAATCTTGTAAAAGCAGTTGAAAAAGGAAAAGTTAAAGAAGAAACAGTAGATGACAAAGTAAGACGAATTTTAAGGATAGCTGATTTCACAGGCCGACTTGATAGCCCTGAAGAAAAACCTGAGAAAAGCAATGATCTTGAAGAAGACAGAATCCTTATAAGAAAAACTGGATCAGAAGGAATGGTTCTTCTAAAAAATCAAAACATTTTACCTTTAGACAGAAGCAAAATTAAAAAGCTTGCGGTCATCGGTCCTAATGCACTTAAAGGTCAATATTTGGGAGGAGGGAGCGCCTCTTTAAATCCGCATTATGTAGTGCATCCATATGAAGGAATAAAGTCAAACGTTTCAGAAGAAACAGAATTAAAATATGCCAAAGGTTGTCATACTTACAAATACCTTCCTGCTATACCTTCACACCTATTCAAAGAATATGATGGATTTAAGGTTGAATTTTATGATGGGCAAGAATTTGAAGGATCTCCAATTGAAACAAAGATTCTTAAAGGAAATAAATTTTGGGCAATGGGAGGGTTTGGTTTAGATATTGTGGCTCAATCCGAAAGGCCGTCCTTGAGTGTTAGATTTTCAGGAGAAATTCAACCTGAATATAGCGGTGAATATGATTTTGAAATATTTAGCATTGGACCTTCAAAGTTATCTATTAACGGCAAAAATTTAATAGACAATTGGACCTCTCAAGAACCAGGTGATGCTTTTTTTGGAATGGGGTCTGCGCCCAAGCGAAATAAAATTAAATTTCAAAAAGGTAAGACTTATTCCCTTGAAGCAGAATATAAGTGGGAAGGAAGATTTCCTGCGGTTCAGATTGGCATGCAAGCACCAGATCAGTTTGATTTAATGGACGAAGCTACTTCTCTCGCCTCAGAATCGGATGCAGTTATTCTTATTGTAGGAACGAACTCTGATTGGGAAACTGAAGGAAATGATAGAGCCTCTTTAGCGTTACCGTCTAATCAAGATAAACTCATCGAGAAAATATGCAATGCGAATAAAAACACAGTTGTTGTTTTAAATACAGGCTCTCCTTGTGAAATGCCTTGGTCTGAAAATGCTGAGGCAATTTTACAATGCTGGTTTCCGGGTCAGGAATTTGGTAACTCTTTGTCAGATATATTATTCGGTGAGGTGAATCCATCAGGAAAACTCCCTACAACCTTTCCTCACAAAATTTCAGATACGCCTGCTTATTCGACTTATCCTGGAAAAGATCTTCAAATGGATTACGAAGAAGGTCTGTTTATCGGTTATAGATGGTATGACAAAGAAAAAATTAAACCTCTTTTTCCTTTTGGTCATGGCCTATCCTATACAACATTTGAATATTCAAATTTGAGAGCAATTCCTCCACGTGGCACTTCTTCTGTAGCTGCTTTTGAAATGGATATAACAAATTCTGGAAGTCTTGCAGGTAAGGAAGTAGTGCAGGGCTATATCAGCGTTTCTAATTCCCAAATTGATAGACCCAATAAGGAGCTAAAGAAATTCGATAAAGTATTCTTAAAACCTGGCGAAACAAAGAAAATTCAATTTGAACTCTCTGAAAGAGACTTATCTTTCTGGAGTATTGAAACCCAAACATGGCAGGTTGAACCTGCTGAGTATATATTCGAGGTTGGTGCTTCAGCCAATGATATTAGAGAGAAAACCTCGGTTTGGTTGGGATAATTAAACTTTCTTAGGCACTCCTTTTTCTTCAACTTCCTGATCATGATATTTCCTTGTCTCAACTAATTCAGGTATCAATTTATCTAGTTGTTCCAAAGTCCAAAGGTTATCAGTTGTGAAGGACTGTATGATGGCAGGTTGTTGCATTATTCCTAAAATACCTCCTTGTGAGTGGATAATTTGTGATGTGACATCACCGGCTTCTTCTGTGCATAGCCAAGCTACAACTGGAGCTATCTGCTCCGGACCTTGTGTCCAGTCATTTTCATCATATTTTCTGCCGGCTGCTTCAATTAGATCTATAGTCAACCTTGTAGCTGCTCCAGGAGATATTGTGTTTACCGTGCATTTATATTTTGCTACTTCTAATGCTAGTGATCTTGTGAAGCCTGCAATTCCTTCTTTCGCGGCTCCATAATTCACTTGACCAAAATTACCAAATAAACCCGAAACTGATGACATATTTATAATACGGCAATCAGAAACATTATTATCCCTTATGTAACGGACTAAAGGGCGTGTACAGTTATAATGTCCTTTTAAATGAACTTCCATTATTACGTCCCAATCAGATTCTTCCATGTTGTAGAGTGTTCTGTCTCTCAAAACACCTGCATTATTTACAAGAATATCTGCGCGCCCAAAATTATCGATAGCAGTATCAAAAATATTTTGCCCACCATCAACAGTTCCTACAGAGTCATAATTGGCTGCTGCATCAGAACCTAAAGCCTTGATTTCCTCTACTACCTCGTCCGCAATCTTGCCCTCGCCACTTCCATCTCTGTCCCCGCCAAGATCATTAACAACAATCTTTGCTCCTTGTGACGCTAGATAAAGACAAATTTCTTTTCCAATTCCTCTGCCTGCACCTGTTATTATTGCTACCTTCCCATCTAATCTTCCCATTTCTCTCTCCTGATAAATTTTATATGTTTATTCGTTTAGTTATATTTTGTTACTTATTTATAACTATTTAAGGTATAAATACAGTATGGGGAGACAGAATTAGAAATGCAAGACATCAAAGCGCAACAGGCCTCGACTGGAACCATTTGGACCTATGGTTTTGGTTCTATAAGCGTTGGAATTAAAAATAACTTACTTGGGACTTGGCTTCTTATTTACTATAACCAAGTTCTAGGTCTTGACGCACTTTTAGTTTCCTCGGCAATCGCTTTAGCCTTAGTTGTTGATGCTATTTCTGATCCTTTTGTAGGTATATGGTCCGATAGAGTTAGGTCAAAATGGGGGCGAAGGCACCCTTTTATGTATGCTTCTATAATTCCTTTTTCCCTTTGCTACTTTTTGATCTTACAAGATCCTGGAGATATTTCCGATTCAGAAATGTTTTCTAGGTTATTGATTCTATTGATTTTAATGAGAATTTCTATGACCTTTTATGAAGTTCCGAGAGCAGCACTCGTACCAGAATTAACAAAAGATTATGACCAACGAAATTGGTTCGCAGGTGCTGGAATGGCTTTGGGATGGTTTGGAGGTGCAGGAATTTCGTTTATTCACATGGAATTCTTTTTAGGGGACTCTTACTTTAATACAGCAGGTTATCAATCCTTGGCTTTTTGGGGAGGTTTAGGAATCTTTATAAGCACTGTAGTGACTACTGTAGGTACTCATAAGCACATACCAAATTTACATGTCCCTCCAGAAAGAAAATTTAATTTCCAAGAGTCCCTTAAAGAAGCAAAACAAACTCTTTCAAATAGATCTTGGTTGGTCCTTTTCCTTTCAGGATGCATATATGCTTTATTAGTAGGCGTGGACACGGGCGCTGTTACCTACTACTCCGTTTACTTATGGCAATGGCAGCCCGAAGAGATATCGGTATATTCTTTGTGGCAAGCGGTAACTGTAATATCTTTTTCAGTTTTAGCTCCGTGGATTGCTATGGGTAGAAACAAAAAGAACATAGCTGTTGGAATCTTTCTATTTACTATTTTTGTTGGCCCCTTACCAATCGTATTAAGACTTCTCGATCCATTTATCGGCATTTCAATTTTCCCATCCAATGGCTCAGATGCTCTTTGGTACATACTTTTAATTCATAGCTGTTTAACTGTAAGTTTGGCGTCATTAGGATTTATATTTATCGGCTCAATGGCCATGGAAATTGTTGAGGATGTAGAGGCATCAACAGGCAGAAGAGAAGAAGGTTTACTAGGAACTGTAAATGCATTTGTTCATAAATTAGTTGGTGCTGGAGGAGTATTGATAGCAGGTATTATTGTTTCTTGGTCAGGATTCGATGACCCAAATGCTACGCAAGAGATGCTAACAGGCGAGATCATCAATAGGTTTGCTTTGGTGCATGTGATTATAGGATTTTGTTTACCTATATTTTCTACCTTGTTGGTACTTATGTATAGTATCGATAGAAAAGGTCATTTAGATAATGTAAATGATTTAGGATATGTAAGGGATGATTGATGTTCCTTTTTCCAATATCTGACGACAATGATAGCAACTCAAGACCATATGTTTGTTATGTTTTAATCTCTATTTGTTGTTTAATCTTTCTTTGGCAAAGTACTTTACCCGTTAACCTCAATCAAGAGGCTATATATAATTTTGGTGTAATACCTGCAGCAGTTTTAGGAACTCAATCAAGTTTAGTTGATCCTTATCTTACGATTTTCACATCTATGTTTATGCATGGAGGTTGGATGCATTTAATTGGAAATATGGTTTTTTTATGGATCTTTGGGGATAACATCGAGGACAGTATGGGCCACAAGAAGTTCTTAGCTTTTTATTTGATATGTGGGATTTTCGCAGCCATATTACAAATATCTATTGATCCCAATTCAACCATTCCTATGATCGGAGCAAGTGGAGCAATTGCCGGTCTACTTGGAGCATATTTAGTCTTACACCCAAGGGCAAATGTTAATGTTCTTTTTTGGTTATTTATATTTATAACCGTGATAAAAGTACCAGCTTTTATTGTTTTGAGTTTTTGGATAATGAGCCAGTTCTTCAGTGCATCACTAGGATCAGAAGGCGGTGTGGCATATTTTGCCCACATAGGCGGCTTCGTAGCTGGTGCGATATTTATTTATTTTTTTAAATACTCCCACATTAAACTTTTCCAAGAGGGAAACTCTAAATCCTTTGCTTCTAGCAATATGTCCCTGAGTGGTCTGTTAGGTGGCAGTAAGGACCGCGATTTTATGCAAGAATTTATCGACACTGCTAATAAAAAAGATAAAAATTAAGTTATGCGCTATATTTTTTCTCTAATAGGAACAGCTTTTATAATTTTTATTATCTATACAACTGGCATATACCTTGATTTGTATGGTGAACTTGAAGAGCCTGGTATTCCAATCAATTCAGCTCTTCCTTCTTCCCTAGTCGAAGATAAATTTTTAGCACAAAAAAGTTTTAATAAAGAAAAACAGATTTTATTTGGTGATACTCATGTTCATACAACTTATTCAACAGATGCCTTTTTATGGAGTTTGCCAATATTAAATGGAGAAGGGCCACATCCTATATCGGATGCATGTGATTTCGCTAGATTTTGTGCAAATCTTGATTTTTGGGTTTCTACAGATCACGCAGAAGCACTTACGCCTAGAAAATGGAAATCTATAAAAGAAGCAATAAGGAATTGCAATAATCCGGCAGATGAAAATGAACCAGATTTAGTAACTTATCTTGGATATGAATGGACTCAAGTTGGAGATTCTGCTCAAAATCACTATGGTCATAAGAATGTTATGTTTCTGGATATCGATGAAAATAAAGTACCTAAAAGACCAATTGGTGCAGGAGGTATAGCAACAAATGGCATGAGAGATGCTTTGCCAGGACAGTCTAAACAACTCAGACCAGCTGCGTTATTAGACTTCGAAAATAGACATAGGTATTTTAATTTCATAGCTTTTGCCGATGAGTTGAGTAAATCTAAGGTTTGTCCTGAGGGAGTCCCGTCAAGTGAACTTGGTGAGGATTGCTATGAATTTGCCGATACACCAAAAGAGCTTTTTGAAAAACTGAGAGATTTAAATTTTCCTACTATTGTTATACCTCATGGTAATACTTGGGGTTTTTATACTCCTCCTACATCCTCACTGGATAAACAACTTGAATCTGAATTTAATGATGAGAACCTTCAAATATTGTTTGAAGTGATGTCTGGACATGGTAACTCAGAGGAATACAGACCTTGGAGAGCCTTGAATACTGATGAAAAAGGAAACCTAACTTGCCCCAAGCCAACTAAAGACTACTTACCGAGTTGCTGGAGAGCAGGAGAAATAATTGAGGAGCGTTGCTTAAACAATGGATTTTCCGTCAATGAATGTTCATCCCGAGCTGAGTTGGCTAGAGATAACTATGCCGTCATGGGAGTTGCTGGTCATCTTACAGTTCCAGGAGTCAAAATAGAAGATTGGTTAGATTCAGGCCAATGTAGGGATTGCTATTTACCTTCATTTAACTATAGACCTGGAGGTTCAGCTCAATATGGATTGGCTATATCTAATTTTGATGAAGGTAATCTTTCACGTTTTAATTTTGGTTTTATCGCTTCAAGCGATAATCATAGAGCAAGACCAGGAACGGGATATAAAGAAATAGATAGATTCGTTACGACAGAAGCTAATGGGCCTAGTAACGACTATGTTGCTGATATTCTCTATCCTGTTGATGAAGCGGCAGATAGATCAATTGATTTAAGAGAATCTCCTTTGTTAGGCTTAAGGTCTGGATTCGGATCGTTTGAAGCTGAAAGAGAAGCCTCTTTTTTTACTACTGGAGGTTTAGCCGCTGTTCATGCTGATGGAAGAGATAGAAGTTCGATTTGGGAAGGTTTAAGCTCAAAAGAGACCTATGGAACTAGTGGAGATAGGATTTTGCTATGGTTTGATCTGATTGACAGCGAACTTACCTCACCAATGGGTAGCACTGTTTCTAGGACAGATAATCCAAAATTTAGAGTCAAGGCCGTTGGTGCTTTTAAACAGAAACCAGGATGTCCTGATTATTCTTCCACAGGAATTACTCAGAAAGAGATTGAAAGAATATGTAAAAATGAATGTTATAACCCTTCTGATGTAAGAAAGAATATATCTAGGATAGAAGTAGTTAAAATTACTCCTCAAATTTCTCAAAATGAAAGCTTACAAGGTCTAATACAAGATTCTTGGAAGACTTTTGACTGTAAGCCAAGCCAACAAGGATGTGAAATAGAATTTTCAGATGAAGATTTTAGTTCGTCGAATAGGGATACAATTTATTATGTCAGAGCTATTCAAGAACCGTCACCAGTAGTAAATGGTGGAAATCTAAGATGTACTTTTAATGAAGAAGGTGAGTGTATTAAAGTAAATATCTGTTATGGTGATTCAAGAACAGACAAAGATGATGATTGCCTGACTCTTTCCGAAGAAAGAGCCTGGTCTTCTCCGATATATATTAACTTTGGATAATCTGAAAATTTTACATGGACGAAACGAAAGATATAAAAAAAATAGATTTTAAAACTAAGTTTTTTTATGGTTTTGGATCTATATCTTTTGGAATAAAGAATAATGGATTTAGTTATTTTGTTCTATTTGTATACAGTTCTGTATTAGGTCTACCTGCCTGGATGGCCGGATTGGCGTTGAACTTGGTGCTGGTTGCAGATGCAATAACAGACCCTTTGGTGGGTTATTTTTCTGACAGAACTAGATCAAGGTGGGGCAGAAGACACCCTTTTATGTATGCAGCTGCTTTACCAGTGGCAATTACCTATTATTTTCTTTGGACTCCACCTGAATCCTTAACTGACTGGCAATTATTTTCCTATCTTCTTATCTGTGCCATTGTAATTAGGGTTTTCATTACTTTTTATGAGGTCCCCTCAGTCTCATTAGGACCTGAATTGACAGATAATTATGTAGAAAGAACTTCTCTAATGTCTTATAGATACTTCTTTGGGTGGTTTGGTGGATTAACTACATACAACCTTGTTTGGTTTTGGTTTGGGCCGTCAAATGTTACCGATACTATTTCTGATGGTAGATTTAATCCTGAAGCCTGGACGGAATATGGTTTAGTAGCGGCAATACTCATTTTTATAGGTATTCTTGTTACTGCCCTTGGAACGCATAAACATATACCTGATTTAATTGAACCACCTGAAAGAAAGAATACCTCTTTCATGAAGGTCTTACGAGAAGTAAAAGAGACCCTATTGTCTAATCGATCTTATATGTTTCTATTCTTTTCTGGTTTGATCGCAGCTTTAGCTCAAGGTATGGAAGCAGCATTTGCTATTTATTTTGATAGCTACTTTTGGGGATTGAATCTAGATGAAATGCTAACAAGAGGACTTTGTTTATACCTTGCTCCGATTATTGCTATTTTCGCCGCACCTTTTTTCACTGATAGATTTGGTAAGAAAAATACAGTCATGTTTATTTGGGCATTCCAGATTATTTTTGCAGCACTACCTTTCGCATTAAGATATTCAGACTTAACTTTTGGTACATCGCTTTTTCCTAGTAATGATAGCCCTTATTTATTACCTACATTATGTGTCCATGTTGTTATAAATGTTTCAGCAGCAATTATAGTATTTGCAACACTTGCTTCCATGCTTATGGATCTAGTTGAAGATATCCAACTCCAAACAGGCAGGAGAGAAGAAGGAATTTTATTTTCTGCTCGTAGCTTTGCAGATAAAGCAGTTAGCGGCTTTGGTATATTATTTGCTGGTTTCATACTTTCAGTGATCTCTTTCCCCGAAAGTTCTGTTATCAGAGAGCAATTGAATGGCGATGTTCCCGATGAAATATTGGCTAATTTAGCTTTGTGGTACGTTCCTATATGCATAATAGCATTTGGCTCTGCTCTCGCTTTGGTATCCGGGTATACTCTTACTAGAGGAGAACATGAAGAAAATGCTGCTAATCCAGACACTAAAGTCTGGAAAAGCAGTTAATGTTTTCTAGTTTTATTTATTCTTCGCCGATAGGAGAAATAGGCTTATTAAAAGATAAAGATACACTTATTTCTGTATCATTAACTGATCCGTCATTTAAATACTTGCCGTCAAAGAAAGAAAATAAAAACTTTAATGAAATAATCAGGCAATTAGATGAGTATTTTTTTGAGGAAAGGAAAATTTTCAATATCGAATACTCTCTAAACACAACTAACTTCGGAACGAAAGTCTATAAAGAAATGATTAAAATCCCTTATGGAAATACAATTTCCTACTCAGAGCTTGCCAAAAAAGTTAAAAAACCTAAAGCGTATCGAGCGGTTGGAAATTTATGTGGGAAGAATCTTTTACCAATAATAATTCCGTGTCATAGAGTAACAGCCAAATCTAGCATAGGAGGATTTACTGGAGGATTAGGTATTAAAAAATTTCTCTTAAAGCTTGAAAGGAATTAAAATTTACAGATGAGTGCTATCAAATCAATAGAAGATAAATTAAAAGTTGCCTTAAGCCCCATTCATCTAGAAGTAATTGATGAAAGCTATCTGCATAATGTTGAGCCTGGTCGAGAATCTCATGTAAGAGTTGTCGCTATCTCTCAGCTCTTTGAAGGATTAAATTTAGTAAAAAGACATCAATTGATTTACTCTCAAATCCAAGACGAGATCGACGGCCCAATTCACGCATTATCTTTGCATACTTTTACTGAAGAGGAATGGCTTGAGAAGAACAAGGAATCTGAGCCTTCGCCTGATTGTTTAGGTGGAAGTAGACACGATAAGTAAAAATGTCTTCTAAACATGTCGTTACCTTTTACTCGATACAAAGCGTAAAAGATCATAAAAAGATAGGTAGGACTGTTGAAAGATTTTGCATGCGTAACAACTTAGTAGGAACATTTTTTTCTACTCCCCAAGGCATAAATACAACTCTTTCCGGTAAAAAAATTTTCTTATTAGACCTCATAAATTTACTAGAAGATAAATTTAAATTGAAAATAAAAGATCAAACTTGGTCAGAGTCGAAGTCTAATCCTTTTAAAAGGTTAAAGATTAAATGTAAAGATAAACTTTTACCACTAGAGGGAAATTTTGATCCTGTTGAGAATCGCGGAAAGCACGTTGATCACCTTGAATGGAATCAACTAATTATGAATCCTGAGACAGTAATAATAGATGTTAGGAATGATTATGAAACAGAACTAGGAAGTTTCCCTAATGCATTGATTCCGAATATGAAAAACCTGACAGAATTCCCGAACTTCGTAGAAAATAATTTGTCGGTTGATAAAGAAAAGAACATAGCAATGTTTTGTACAGGAGGTATCCGATGCGAAATCGCTTCCTCTTTTATGCTAGAAAAAGGTTATCTTTCCGTTTATCAATTGGATGGAGGAATCCTTAGATATCTAAAGAATGCTGATGAAGAAAATCTTTGGGAAGGAGAATGCTTTGTTTTTGATGAAAGAGTTGCCGTAGATAAAAACCTTCAAGAAGGTAAGTATGTTCAATGCTTTGGCTGTAGAAGGCCTCTGTCAGAAAGGGATCTAGAATCTCAATTTTACAAGAAGGGAGTTTCTTGTCATAAGTGTTATCATTTATCTACAAAAAATGACAAGGAGAGGTTTGCACAAAGACAGCTTCAAATAGATCTCGCTGAAGAAAGAGGAGAGATCCATATGGGAATTAATGCTAAGCAATCTAAGTAAAAAGAATGTCTAAATCTTTTGCTAAATTAATGACTTCATCACCTAAATTACTTTTGGTAATTTTTGTAATTTTATTAGCTTCTTCTTTTTTAAATCTTAATAACTTTAAATTAGATGCTTCATCAGATTCTTTAGTTTTAGACAGTGATGAGGATCTGAAATACTACAGAGAAGTAAGCTCAGACTATTCTGCATCAGATTTCCTGATAATAATCTTTGACCCAAATGAGGATTTGTTTTCCGACCAAATAATTATGAAGGTTCGAGAAATGGTTAACACTTTTGAGGAGATAGATGGTGTTGAGTCAGTCCTTAGTTACTTAGACGCACCTTTATTATTTAGTCCTAAAATGAGCATGAGCGAACTGGCTGATAATTTAAGAACTATCGAAGACGAGAAAGTTGATAAGAGTCTCGCACGTATGGAATTTAAAAATAGCCCTCTTTACACAGAATTATTAACAGACAAGGAAGCAACATACACCGCAATGCAATTGATCCTTGAAAATGATGAGGAATATCAAATTGCCATAAATAAAAGATACGAAATTCTGAATCTCATTAATTCCAAAGATTATTCATCACAACTTCATGACGAGCAGCTTAATGAGATTAATCAAAAAATTAGGTCTTTAAATGCGGAAGCCTCTATCAGGAGAGATAACTTGATAAGTTCGGTTAGAAAGGCAATGGATATTTATAGAGACGATGGAAAAATTTATCTTGGAGGAACTGCAATGATAGCCTCAGATATGATTAGTTTTATCAAAAGTGACCTTCAATACTTTGCAATAGGTGTTTTGCTAATGTTTATTATTACATTGAGTGTAATATTTAGAAAATTTCGGTGGGTTGCTATGCCTTTGGTTTCAAGTGGTTTAATAGCGCTATTTGTCATAGGTTTCTTGGGGTGGATGGATTGGAGAGTTACTGTGGTTTCTTCGAATTTCATCTCTTTACTACTTATAATTTCAATATCCCTAACAATTCATTTGATAGTGCGTTATCAAGAGTTATCTGAATCGTCACTATCGCTAAACAAAAAAGAATTAGTTTCTTTAACCATTGAACAGATGTTAAAGCCATGTTTTTATACAGCACTTACAACGATTATTGCCTTCGCCTCTCTCGGTATAAGTGAGATAAAACCAGTAATAGACTTTGGTAAGATGATGGTCGCTGGGATTTTCTTCGCTTTTATATTTTCGTTTACTCTCTTTCCGATATTTATGCTTTTATTCACGTCAGAAGAATCGAAAGAATCAAGAGATTTTAGCAAGGGCGTTACTTTAAAATTTTCATCTTTAACAGCTAAGCTTGGTAATTATGTAACTTTTACAGCAATAATCCTTTTCGGGATTTCTATTTATGGTATCAATAAATTAACTGTCGAAAACCGGTTCATCGATTATTTCAAACCTAACACTGAGATATATAAAGGCATGGATTTGCTTGATAATAAGCTTGGTGGAACAGCCCCTTTAGATATAGTCATAAATGCGCCTGAAGGATGGAATGACTCGATGGAAGAGGATGTCTTTGATGATGATTTTGGATTTGATGATGACTTTGATTCTGAAGTCGAAGAATCTTATGACGGATATTGGTGGAATACTATTACATTGGATCGATTAGAGGAGATTCATGATTACATTGATTCCTTGCCTGAAATAGGGAAAGTTCTTTCAGTAGCAAGCGGAATTAAAGTAGCGCGTGAATTGAAAGATGGCGAGCCCCTGTCTGAGCTTGATTTAGCCTTAGTAAAAAACATGCTTCCAGAAGACATAAAAGAGAATTTATTGAGCTCTTACATCAGTAGTGATGAAAATCAAGTCCGCATTTCTGCTAGGGTCATAGAATCGGCCGAGGGTCTCAATAGGAATGAACTTCTTAGTGAGATCTCCGATACACTTCAATCTAAATATAATCTTGATCAGGGTCAATTCAGACTCACTGGGTTGGCTGTTCTTTACAATAATATGCTCCAAAGTCTATTTGATTCCCAGATAGGGACAATAGTTATCGTATTCTCAATAATTTTTCTGATGTTTTTGGTTCTTTTTAAATCTTTATATTTATCAATAATAGGAATTATCCCCAATCTTTTAGCTGCTGGCGTTGTTCTTGGAACAATGGGCTTGTTATCGATACCTTTAGATATTATGACGATAACAGTAGCGGCCATAAGTGTTGGGATGGCAGTCGACAATACTATTCATTACATACATAGGTTTAAAAAAGAATTTTCTGAGTCTGGCAGATATCTAGAATCAATGACTAATAGTCATAAAACTATTGGAAGGGCTATGTTCTACACTTCTTTAACTATTATTCTTGGATTCTTAGTCTTTGCTACATCAAACTTTAATCCAAGCGTTTATTTTGGGTTTTTTGTATCTTTGGCAATGGTTATGGCATTATTAGGGGCTCTAACATTGTTACCTCAATTACTACTTTTCTTAAAACCGCTTGGAAAGGAAAAAAAATAGGAGTTTTAAAAATGGGACCTTTAAAAGGAACAAAAATTATAGAAATGGCTGGAATAGGTCCAGGACCATTTTGTGGCATGATTTTAGCTGACCTAGGAGCTGAAGTTATACGAGTAGACAGAGCATCAGCAGCAGGGAGCGGATCAAGAGAAGAGCCAGCGAATCGAGGTAAAAAGTCTATTGCTGTAGATTTGAAATCAAAAGATGGAGTAGAGATTGTACTAAAACTTGTAGAGAATGCGGATGCAATTTTCGAAGGATTCAGACCAGGTGTTATGGAGAGATTAGGACTTGGACCTGATATTTGTCAACAAAGAAATAAAAAAATAGTATTCGGAAGAATGACAGGATGGGGACAAACAGGTCCTTTAGCAAATGCAGCTGGCCATGATATAAATTATATTGCCCTTTCTGGAGCTTTAGCGGCAGTTGGAAGAACTGATTCTCCGCCTGTACCGCCCTTAAATCTCATAGGTGACTTTGGAGGAGGAGGTATGTTGCTTGCATTAGGAATAGTTTCTGCGTTGTTAGAAACAAAATCCTCAGAAAAAGGGCAGGTCATTGATGCAGCAATGACAGATGGTTCATCATTGTTAATGACCATGATGTATTCCATGCATCATTCAGGCTTCTGGAATCTGGAAAGACAAACAAATTTGTTGGATGGGGCTGCCCATTTTTACGACACTTATGAATGTAAGGATGGAAAATATATTTCCATTGGATCAATTGAACCTCAATTCTATGCCCTTCTTTGTGAGAAAGCAGGGTTATCTCAAGAGGATTTTGGAGATCAAATGAAAAGAGAAACTTGGGAACATAAAAAAGAATTAATAAAAAAAGTATTTGTTCTTAAGTCTAGAGATGAATGGTGTGAAATCATGGAGGGGACTGATGTCTGTTTTGCCCCAGTTTTAGACATGAGTGAAGCACCTAACCATCCTCATAATGTCGCAAGAAAGACTTTTATAGAACTAGAAGGTGTAACTCAACCTGCTCCCGCTCCAAGATTTGATAGAACTGAAAATGAAGTTGTTTTGCCTCCTGCTCTTGCTGGTGAGCATTCTAAAGAAATATTAGAATCTCTTGGAATCAATGAAGTAGAGATAAAAAAATTATTAGATTCTGGATCTGTTGCTTGAAAGAGATATTACTGATTACTGGGAAGGACTGCCATTTATGTTCCGAAGCGCGTTCCTTGTTACTAAGCATCCAAACCGATAACTTCGAGTTTAGAGAGGTAGATATATATAGTAAGCGAGCTTATGTAGATAAGTATTGGGATAAGATACCCGTAATTTTAAAGCAGGAATCTGAGCTTTTATGGCCATTCAATATTGAGGATTTAAAAAAATTCTTAATTACGGATATCAAAAAATTCCAATGAATTCATATATATAGCTGAAAAAAGTAGGTCTTTGCTTTCGTTTCTGAAATTGGCTACTTTGTTAGCAATATGACTCAAATACTTTGGTTCATTTCTAGATGAATTGTCGATACCCATATCTCTTGGAAGCAAATAAGGTGAGTCTGTTTCAATCATCAATTTATCCAAAGGTATCATGGATATTAGCTCCTCTAAATGCTTTCCTCTTCTCTCATCACATAACCATCCAGTAATTCCAATATGGAATCCCATGTTGATGTATTTAAGCAAAGCTTCTTTTTGCCCAGTGAAACAATGTACCACGCACTTAGGCAGCTCATCGATGTACGGTGAAACCATCTCTACAAATTTTGTATGAGCATCCCTCTCGTGAAGAAATAACGGAATACCAGTTTCAATTGAAAGTTCTATGTGGGCCTCGAAGCTAAGTTGTTGTTCTTCTGGAGAGGAGTAATTTCGATTAAAGTCGAGGCCAGTTTCTCCGATACACTTAACTTCCTCTTGTTCAAGAAGTTCTTTTATTTCAGAAAACAACCCTTGAGAAAATTCTTTTGCGTTATGTGGATGAATTCCCGCAGTTGAAATACATGCCTTAGGATATTTTTTAGCTATTTCAAAAGCTTGAATACTCTCTTCAAGGCTACTGCCAGTAATTGATAATCTTTTGACACCCTCATCATGAGCTATCTTTAAAACTTCATCCAAGTCTTCTTCGAAAGATTTGTGAGTTAAATTTGCTCCAATATCAAAAAATTGTTCTTGAACAACTGCCATGTTGGTGACTATTATAAAACACTATATTTTATTGGAGTAGTTATGAGTGGACCTTATGAGGGAGTTAGAGTTTTAGAATTGACATCTACCGTATCAGGACCATTTGCTGGGATGATGTTAGCTGATCAAGGAGCTGAAGTCATCAAAATTGAACCACCTGGGATTGGTGATCTTGCGAGGTTCATGGGCACTATTAAAGATGGAATGGGTGCAATGTTCTCTACTCTTAATAGAAATAAAAAATGTATTTGCTTAGATTTCAAAAACGAAGAGGATCTCGAGGTGCTGATGAGTCTCGTAGCCACTGCAGATGTTTTAATAGAGAACTATAGACCTGGCATAGTAAAAAAACTGGGAATAGATTACGACTCTTTAAAAAGGATAAAACCAGATTTAATTTACTGCTCAATATCAGGATACGGACAATCTGGCCCATACAAAGAAAAAAAAGTATACGATCCCTTAATTCAAGGAACAGTTGGTATTCCAAATGCACAAAGTAAAGAATCACCTTCTTTGGTTAGAACTATTATCTACGACAAAGTAACTGGACTTACGAGCGCTCAAGCAATCTCGGCGGCACTTTTTCAGAAGGCAAATGGCGAAGGAGGTCAATATCTTCCTGTATCAATGATGGAATCAGCTTTATATTATAATTGGCCAGATTTAATGATGAATCATACCTTTGATGAAGGTGGTATCAACATTGGAGAGCTTGCGGACCTATTTGAAGTTTATGAAACTTCTGATGGTGGAATTGTTATAATTGTTATCGCTAATGACGAAGTATTCATGAGTTTCTGTTCTATCTTTGGTCTTAATCTGCACCTTGATGAAAAATACAGTAATTTGGTATCTAGGATAGTCAATAAGGAAGAGCTTACAAAAGAAATCAACGAAATTACTAAACAATATACTTCTAAAGAGCTAGAAGAAAAAATGGATGCTGCTGGGATATCCTCATCTATTTGTAACTCATTGAGTGATGTACATAAAGATCCACAAATAATAGATCAAGGCTCGGTGATTGAAATCGAGCACCCAGAGTTAGGCTTAATGAGAATGCCACGACCTCCTGCCAATTTAAAAGGGCAAGGTGTTTTTCCAAGATCTTTAGCTCCTGTTTTAGGTTTTGATAATAGAGAAGTATTGAGCTCTATAAATATCGAGGATGATACAATCAAAAGAATGGAAGATAGAGAAAAACAAAATAGAGAAATGATGGCCGCCCTAATGCAAGCAGTTGAAGAATGAAAATGCTCTTAAATATATTTAATTTAGTAATGAGCATTGTGTTAGCCACTTGCTTAGTGGTACTTCAAGAGACAATGAGTAACATGCTTTGGTTGGTTTCAGTAGACATGCCCGTTTCAGGATCAATATTTTTTTCAGCTTACTTCGCTAATCTTTTTGCAATGAATTTTGCCGGCTCGGTGCCATTAATTGCACTAACTGCAATTGGTTTTTTATTAGCATATTTAATAACTATGATCCTTTTGAAATGGGTAAAAATTCCTCTTTCCTATGCATATGGTTTAGCTGGAGCAGCTGCTTTACTTGCGATTGTCTTGCTCATGCCTTTGGCATTTTATAACTTAGACATATTGGCTGGGGGAAGAAGTGTGCTTGGAAAATCAATTCTCACTTTTTTTGGATTTATGAGCGGTTACTTTTTTGGAAAAACTTTAGAAAAAAATAGGATTCAAACATGAAAAAATTATTGATTTACTTACTTATGCTCATTCCTTCTTTTTCATTATTATCAGAGGATAAAATTTATAGATATGAAATTCTAGCTGAGAACCTGAGTCATCCATGGGGCATAGCAGTTATAGATACTAATAACATTGTTTTTACTGAACTTTCTGGCCAATTAAGAATAATTGAAAATGGATCATTAAAACCAGAGCCCATAAAGGGCGTTCCCGATGTTCTATTTGCTGGTCAAGGAGGATTATCAGGAATAATTTTGGATCCTGACTTTAATTCTAATAAAAAGATATATTTATCATTTTCATCACCGAATAAAGGAGAAAAAACAAATACTTTGGAAGTGATAAGCGCAAAACTTAATTCAAACTCTCTTGAGGAAGTTACAAGTATCTTCAGAGCAAGTCCTTCAAGAAGAACAGCTGCTCACTACGGTGCAAGGATGGCATTTTTAGATGATGGCACTTTATTGATAACTTCCGGTGATGGATTTAACCACAGGGAAAGTGCTCAATATTTAGACAATCATTATGGAAAGATTATAAGGATAAATACAGATGGAACTGTACCTGCAGACAATCCTTTCATTTCTGTAGAAGGCGCATTACCCGAGATATGGTCATATGGTCACCGAAATCTTCAAGGGATTGTTGTTGTGGATGGAATAGTTTACGAAAATGAACATGGTCCAATGGGTGGCGATGAATTAAACATAGCCGAAGCTTCAAAAAATTATGGTTGGCCCGCTATCACCTATGGAAAGGATTACAGCGGAGCCATCATATCTCCTTTCACAGAAGAGGAAGGAATGGAACAACCAATAAAATATTGGGTTCCCTCTATTGCTCCGTCAGGAATGACATACTACAACGGAGAACTTTTTCCTGAATGGAAAGACAGTTTATTCATTTCTGCCTTGAAGCCGGGAGATGTAAGAAGAATTACTTTAGAAGATTCAAAGTTTAGAAAAGAAGAAATATTATTCGACGATGTGGGAAGAATAAGAGATATAGTTTCATCTCCCGATGGAAGTCTTATCTTAGCTACAGATGGACCGAATGGAAAGTTAATTAGAGTTGTAAATAAATAAGGAGTGAATTATGTGGGCTAGAGGAATATCTGCTGTTATTGGTGTTTTTATGCTTTTCAGCGCAGTAAATTGGTTAATAGATCCTGAGCAAGCTGCAACAGGTTTATCGATGACTTTGTTAGAGGGTGAAGGAGGGAATACTCAAATCGGTGATTTCACATCTTTCTTTTTTACTGCTGGTCTAATGGCAGTCATTGGAGCCTATAGGAATGAGCATATATGGCTCTATACTACTATCTCTCTTCTAGGTTCTGCAGCTGTTTTTAGAATCTCTGCAGGTTTATTTCATGGAACAGATTTTTTGACTTCAGCAATAGTTTTTGAAATTGTCTCCTCAGTTTTGCTTTTGATCAGTGCAAACAAAATGAAGTCAGAAAATTAAGTGATTTGACTATTTAATAATTGTCTACTTTCTTTGTTTCAAATCTAGACACAGAGTAAAACCTCTTTAGGTTAAATTCCATCTATAGTGATTTTTTTATTGTGTGTGATAAAGTCTCAATATTTTTAAACAGGAATAATTATGAAATTTACAGGGACTGATTCTTATATCTCGACTGAAGACCTAAGTATGGCGGTTAACGCAGCCATAGAGCTTGAAAAGCCACTACTCATCAAAGGAGAGCCTGGTACTGGAAAGACCATGTTAGCTGAACAGGTTGCAGAGTCTTTAAATATGCCTCTTATTGAATGGCATATTAAGTCAACTACAAAGGCAAGACAGGGTCTTTACGAATATGATGCTGTTACAAGGTTGAGAGATTCTCAACTTGGTGACGAAAGGGTGAAAGATATATCAAACTATATTCAGAAGGGAAAAATGTGGGAAGCATTTACTTCTGAAGAGCGAGCTGTTCTGTTAGTTGATGAAATAGACAAGGCCGACATTGAATTTCCAAATGACTTGCTTCAAGAGATCGATAGGATGGAATTTTATGTTTATGAAACTAAGGAAACTATCAAGGCGGTTCAAAGACCTCTCGTAATTATCACTAGTAACAATGAGAAGGAGCTACCTGATGCTTTTTTAAGAAGATGTTTTTTTCATTATATAAATTTCCCAGATAGGCAGACAATGGAAAAGATTGTCAAAGTTCATCATCCAAAGGTTAAAAAAAATCTAGTGAAAGATGCTTTAGAGATTTTCTTTGATATAAGAAAAGTACCCGGGATGAAGAAAAAACCTTCCACTTCTGAGCTAATTGATTGGTTGAAACTCTTAATGGCAGACGACATTCCTGATGAAATTTTTAAAAATAGAGACCCTTCAAAGGCAATTCCACCTTTGTATGGTGCGCTTGTAAAAAATGAGCAAGATGTCCAGCTTCTTGAGAGATTAGCCTTCATGGCAAGAAGAGAAGGAAATACAAACTAGAAATGTTCATATCTCTTTTCAATACCTTAAAAGCTACAGGGATCCCAGTTTCTCTTAGAGAATTGCTTGATCTAATAGCTGCAGTTGATAAACGCCTAGCCTTTGCCGACATGGAGCAGTTTTATTTTTTGAGTAGGGCTATTTTAGTTAAAGATGAAAAACATTATGACAAGTTTGATAGAGCTTTTGATATATATTTTAAAGGCATTGAGAGTATCGATGATATTCTTGAAATGTTGATTCCTGACGAATGGTTAAAAGCTGAATTTGAAAAACATCTTACAGAGGATGAACTTAGAGAGATCAAGTCTCTTGGAGGTTTAGAGAAGTTATTAGATGCTTTTAAGAAAAAACTTGAAGAACAAGAAGAAAGACACGAAGGTGGAAATAAACAAATAGGCACTGGTGGAACTTCACCATTTGGTAATTCTGGAGACAATCCAGAAGGTATCAGAGTAGGCGGCGAAGGTGGAAAAGGTAAAGCTGCTAAGGTTTGGGAGGCTAGAGATTTTAAAAACCTTGATGATGATGTGGAACTTGGAACAAGGAATATGAAAGTTGCACTACGCAGACTAAGAAAACTCATAAGGGATAGTGCAGATGAAGAATTCGATCTTGATAACACTATAAGTTCTACAGCTAAGAAAGCAGGACTTCTTGATGTTAAGTTCCGTCCTGAAAAAAGAAATGCTGTTAAGGTTCTTGTGTTATTTGATGTAGGAGGATCTATGGATCCTCACATCAAAGTTTGTGAAGAGCTCTTTTCTGCTGCCAAAACTGAGTTTAAAAATCTTGAGTATTTTTACTTTCACAATTTCATATACGAGACCGTATGGAAAGATAATAGAAGGCGACAAAATGAGAGAGTTTATACAGAGGACATAATTCATAAATATTCAGCTGATTACAAGATCATCTTTGTAGGTGACGCTACCATGGCGCCTTATGAAATAACTAATCCAGGAGGGAGCATCGAGCATTGGAATGAGGAAGCCGGGGCACTTTGGATGAAAAGAATGGTAGGAATATATGACAAACTTGTTTGGTTAAATCCTGTACCAGAAGAGCATTGGGAATACAGTGCCTCTGTAGAGCTTACAAGAAGTCTTGTTGAACACAATATGTTTCCTTTAACGATTAGAGGTCTCGAAGAAAGTATGGCTTACTTGAGTAAGTAACTCATGAAAGCCCTCTCAATATCTAACCTTAAGAAAGAATATAGCGGAGGCCTAAAAGCCTTAAAAGGCATTGATTTAGAAGTTGACCAAGGAGATTTCTTTGCCTTACTAGGTCCAAATGGAGCTGGAAAATCTACAACAATAGGTATTATTAGTTCACTTGTTACAAAGACCTCGGGACAAGTCAAAATTCTTGACATAGATATTGACGAAAATCACTCTCTTGCAAAAAAGAAACTTGGTGTAGTGGGTCAAGAGGTAAATTTTAATCAATTCGAAAAGGTTGGAGATATTATAAAAAATCAGGCCGGTTATTATGGCTTAAGCTTCAAAGAATCCCGTGATAATGCTAAGTACTATATGCGTAAGCTTGATATATGGGACAAGAGGAATGAACAAGCAAGAAAATTATCAGGTGGCATGAAAAGAAGAGTTATGGTGGCAAAAGCTCTAGTAAACAATCCAGACCTTTTGATTTTAGATGAGCCTACTGCTGGAGTAGATATTGAATTAAGAAGATCTCTTTGGGATTTTTTGACTGAGATAAATAATAATGGGACAACTATTATATTAACAACTCATTATCTTGAAGAAGCTGAAAGGCTATGTCGAAATATTGCCATAATTGATTCTGGCGAAATTGTTGAAAATACCAGCATGCAGGAACTTCTTACGCGTTTAGAAGTGGAAACTTTTGTATTTGATCTTGCAAATCCAGTTTCAAGCTTGCCTGAATCTCTGGATATTGAAATGTCGCTGGAGAATCCTCAGAAATTAAAGGTAACTGTGGGAAAGGGGCAAGGCTTAAATTCAATTTTTGAAACACTTTCTAATTCAGGTATACAAATTTCAAGTATGAGAAATGAAACTGGTAGGCTGGAAGAGTTGTTCTTAGGACTGGTCGATTCGACATTAACAGGAGATGTTGAATGACAGCACTAGAACAATACAGGGCTCTTTTAACAATCTTGTATAAAGAGATACACCGATTTATGAGAATCTGGACTCAGACACTCATTCCACCAGCAGTCATGATAATGCTCTATTTTGTAATATTTGGAACACTCATAGGTAAAAGAATTGGACAGATGGGAGGGTTTGATTATATGCAGTTCATGATCCCTGGTTTGATTATGATGTCAGTTATAAGTAATTCTTATTCAAATGTAGTCTCCTCTTTTTTTGGACAAAAATTTGCAAGAAGCATCGAAGAATTATTAATCACGCCCTTACCTCATTACTTAATTCTTTTAGGTTGGGTTTTAGGAGGAGTTGCAAGAGGTCTTTTGGTAGGAGCAATCGTTACTTTCGTTTCTTTATGGTTTTATGACCTTTCAGTAAATAACTGGATGCTTAGCATTTTTGTTGTTATTTCAACTTCTATTCTTTTTTCATTAGGTGGTTTTTTAAATGCTCTCTTCGCCGAATCTTTTGATGATATTTCAATTGTTCCTACTTTCATTATGCAGCCGTTAATTTATCTAGGCGGAGTTTTTTATTCTATACAGTTATTACCCTCCTTTTGGCAGACAGTATCGCTTGCTAATCCAATCCTTTATATGATAAATGCATTCAGGTACTCAATCTTGGGCTCCTCTGACCTAGAGGCACTTGGTTTCTCTATTAATTATGCCATTTTTATGATTCTTGGCTTTATCTTACTTTTGTCATTTACTTGTTTGTGGTTTTTGCACAAAGGAAGGGGAATACGGTCTTAAAAAATGCAAGAGAGTCTTCTTGGAAAAAATTCAGCAATTCCTGACGATTATGATCCTGATATTCTTGTAGCCTTGGACAGGCTAGAATCAAGACGAAAAGCTGGATTAGATTACTATCATGACGACTTTGAAGGTAAGGATTTTTGGACTTCTTACGAAACTTCTTGGTTGAATTCAAATGGTATACCACAAAATTGTATTCTCAATTGTTCATATAGCTGTAAATCAAAATATTTCGTAGAATCAAAGTCTTTAAAATTATATTTATACTCGCTCAATAATAAGAAATTTAATTCAATAGATGAAATCAGACTTCTAATAAAAAACGATCTGCAAGGGATACTAAAAACTGAAGTAGATATTGAGCTTGATGATAGGCCTAGAGATATAGTTGAAAGTGCCTTATCAATTGATAGGGAAAGCATAGATAAAGTTGACAGTCATCCCAACTCTCTTGTTATCGAACCGGGAGATATAGACTTTATAGAAGAAAATTTATCCTGTAGTCTTTTTAGAAGCCTTTGTCCTGTTACGGCTCAACCTGATTGGGCAACAGTTTACATATCATATAAGGGCAATTCTATTCAACATTCAGGGCTATTAAGATATCTTTTAGCTTTTAGAAACCATCAAGGATTTCATGAGGAATGTGTGGAAAGAATATTTACAGATATTATGAAGAGATGTAGGTTGGATGAACTTTCAGTGCGGGCTAATTTTCTTAGAAGAGGGGGTATAGAAATTAATCCCATAAGAATTACTCCTGGATGTGATTTGAATATTTCGAGAGAAGTAAGACAATAGCTTTTATTATTTAAAATGGAAAATGTAACTATAAAAAGGTTAGATGAATTAGAGGCTAAGAGCGTCTTTCAGGAAGACACTATTGAAAGGCTGAGCTCTGAAATGAGAATACAACAAAAAGAGATCATGGCACTTAGAGATGAATTAAATTCTTTGAAAGATTCTCTTGTAACTAATCTACTCGATGACCCTGATCAAAAACCACCTCATTACTAAGAATTTACTTTAGCTTTCAATTATTTAAGAAAAACAATCTATAATGCCGCTTTAAAAAAGGAGAGATGGCAGAGTGGTCGAATGCGCACGCTTGGAAAGCGTGTAAGGTGTCAAAGCCTTCGAGGGTTCGAATCCCTCTCTCTCCGCCATTAAATAAATGAATGAATACAAGCATTGATTTGGGATGGGAAGAGTGGATTAGTCTGCCCTCCATAAATTTACCCTACATAAAGGCTAAAGTTGATACGGGTGCTCAAACATCTGTACTTCATGCTAGGCACATTGAAGTATTTAAAGTTAAAAATAAAAAATTTGTAAGGTTTGAGATTTCTCCATTACCTGAAAAACCGAATTTTAATGTTTCATGTTCTGCCCCTTTAATCGGAAGACGAAAAGTAACCAGCTCAAATGGTGAGTCGGAAAAAAGATACTTTATAAAGACAGATATAGAAATTTCAGGTCAGACTTGGGAAATAGAAATATCTCTTACTGATCGAAATACTATGCAGTACAGAATGCTACTTGGAAGAAGTTCTATTGGCCCTGAAATGACAGTTTATGCCAATGAAAGTTTTTTAAATGGACAACCTTCGTCAAAGAATCCTTACTCAACAAAGAAAAAAAGGACATTAAAATCTAGAAGAGCTCTCAGGATAGCGCTTTTAACTAGAGAACCAAATAACTACACTTCGAAGAGAATTGTAATAGCTGGTCAACAAAGAGGTCACCAGGTCGAACCTATTAACTCAACTCGATGCTATCTAGATGTAGATACGGGTAATCCAGAAATTTATTATGACTCTAGTCCATTGCCAAAATATGATGTGGTAATTCCCAGAATTGGAGCTTCTATAACTTCTTATGGTCTCGCAGTTACTAGACAATTTGAGTTAACTGGAGCTTTGCCATTGAATGATCCGCAAGCTATTGCAAATTCTCGTGATAAATTATTGGCCCATCAACTTCTTGCTTCAGCAAATATAAATATGCCTGTAACTGGATTTGCTTCTTCCCCAAAAGATACCAATGGAGTAATAAATACCGTCGGAACTATGCCCCTTGTTATAAAATTATTAGAATCTTCACAAGGCAAAGGCGTAATTCTTGCTGAGACAAAGAAAGCAGCTGAAACCGTAATAAATGCATTTAGAGGTTTGCAAGCAAATTTCTTGGTACAAGAATATATTGAGGAATCAAAAGGTGAAGATTTGAGGTGCTTAGTTATAGATGGAAAGGTTGTAGGTTCAATTCTTCGATCTAACAAAGAAAATGATTTTAGATCTAATCTTCATCAAGGAGGAGTTGCTCAGAGCACATCAATAACAGCAAAAGAAAGAGGCATTGCTGTAAGAGCAGCTAAAGCAATAGGGCTTTCAGTAGCTGGAGTTGATATACTGAGAAGTAATAGAGGACCATTGGTCCTTGAAGTGAATAGTTCTCCCGGGATTCAGGGTATTGAAAAAACTTTAGAAACCGATATTGCCGGACAGATCATTTCATTTTGTGAAAAAAAATTAGGAATTTTGCCAAATTAAAGGAGAAAGATATGACGAGTTTAAAAAATAGAACTTTATTTGTTTCAGGAGCAAGCAGAGGAATTGGTCTTGCGATTGCAAAGAGAGCTGCAAAAGATGGAGCAAACATAATTCTTGCTGCTAAAACCGCAGAACCACATCCCAAACTCCCTGGCACGATCTATACGGCAGCGGAAGAAATTATTGAACAAGGTGGCCAAGCACTACCGGTCATTTGTGACATAAGAGATGAAGAAAATGTGAGAAATGCAGTTAATGAAGGGATTGATAAATTTGGGGGAATTGATATCTGTGTTAATAATGCTTCTGCCATTCAGCTGACAGGTACTCTACAAACAGATATGAAAAGATATGATCTAATGAATCAAATCAATTCAAGAGGAACTTTTTTAGTTAGTAAAGTTTGTTTACCACATTTACTAAAGTCAGATAATCCTCATATTTTAAATCTATCTCCGCCTTTAGACATGGATCCTAAATGGTTTGGACCACATGTAGCATATACAATGGCAAAGTTTGGAATGAGTTTGTGCGTTCTTGGAATGGCTGAAGAATTCAAAGATGAGGGCGTTGCAGTAAATGCATTATGGCCTCGGACAGCTGTTGCCACCGCTGCAATAAAGAATGCCTTAGGAGGTGAGAGTGTTATGAATATATCAAGATCTCCAGAAATAATGGCTGACGCAGCATATGTAATACTTACAAAAAAATCGCGAGAATTTACTGGCAATTTCTGCATTGACGATAATTTGCTGGCAGATAATGGTGTTACTGATTTCTCAAAGTATGCAGAAGTTCCTTTTTCAGAGCTGGCTCCGGACTTTTTTGTTCCTGACGACATAGAGGCTCCTGAAGCAGCAAAGAATAGTTAAAATTTGTAAACTAAAAAAAGTTATAAGATTATGAAATTGGTAGAACAAGAAAGAATTTTCCCATTCGGTGTTTCGAAAATTTGGGAAATAATAAGTGACTTATCTCGTTGTGATTGGGTACCTGGTGTAAAAAAGATAACCCTAGAAAATGATACGCGAATCTTCCAAATGGATGGCATGGGAGATCTTGTAGAAAAGATAATCAAATGTGACGAAGAATCTAAAGAGCTTCACTATTCAGCTATTAAAACTCTAGCTCCTATCAATCATCACTTAGCGAAAATTAAATTAAAGGAGATTGATGGCGAAACAAAATTCTTATGGACTACTGAAATTGATCCTGCAATTTATGCTGATGCTATTGAAAAAGGTATGACGGATTCACTTGACCAGTTAAGCACTGTGTTAAGCACAAATCCATAGAATTAAAAATTAAAAATACTTTTTCTTCCCTTTTTTTACTGTTAAGGTAGGTACTTGCATAAATTACTGGGGAGGGTTTATGTTAGTTCTTAGCAGAAAAGCCGAAGAGGCTATGTATATAGGTGACGATATAAAAATCAAAGTTCTTGACATAAGGGGAGGCCAGGTAAGAATAGGAATCGAAGCGCCTGAAGACGTCAAGATTCATAGAGAAGAAGTTTATTGGCGCATAACTAATCAAGATTAGATAAGCTATAAAGTTATTTATATAAGCTATAATCCAAAGTAGGGGCTGTAGCTCATTTGGATAGAGTGTCTGGCTACGAACTAGAAGGTAGCAGGTTCGAATCCTGCCAGCCCCGCCATCCATTAAACTGCAGATTCTACTTAATTAAATTACGGATTTCTCAGTTTAAGATCCCAATTACTCTGACAGGGTCTAACCGAAAATTAGAACCTTTGAAAAAGAAGGTGTTTTCTTTGTGATGAATTATCCTGTGCTTGTTAAACTTTTCTTCAATTTGTATTTATTAAATATCTCGAATAAAAGATAGAACCAAAACCCATTAATTATGGGTTCTACAAAAGCATCTAAAGCAGCAAGATTCAAAGGCGCTCCAGTCAACAATCTATTACATGTCGTAGCTATCAATATATGACCGACTGTGTATAGAAAAGCTAATAAAAAACCAATTTGATTAACATTTACCAATGATGATTTACTGGTTTCAATTTTCTGTACAAATATCTTTTTAAGATAAACCAATAAAAAGTAAAACCAAAACCCATTAATCACTGGTTCAACGAATGCATCTGCAGCTGCCATATCTAATGAAGCTCCAGTTATTATTCTGTTACATGTCATGGCAATAAATATATGTCCTATGGTGTAAATTATTGCCAAATAAAGATTTTCATACTTGAAAATCTTTATATCATCATATTTTAAATAATCTTTCACAACGCAAATGTAGCAATGGCTACGGATCATGTCAAGAGTATAATTTGAATTTCATATTTTTAATGAAGAATATTAGTGATAGATAAAATTAAAGCTCGATCCGTCCCTTTCTCTCAGACACGCTTCCGACATGCCAGCGAAACTGCAGAAGACTATGTGGAGGCTGTGATGGATTTGATCGAGGAAAAGGGGGAATGCAGGGTATTAGATCTATCACGGTATTTTAATGTGAGTCATGTTACCGTTTCACGAATTGTTAAGAGATTGTATGAAGAGAAACTTCTTAATTCTCAACCTTACAAGCCAGTAGAGCTCACTGAAAAAGGCTTTAAACTTGCAAAAAAAGTTAAAGAACGACATGAAATCGTATTAGCTTTTTTGATAAAGCTTGGTGTTGATGAAAGCAATGCAGCAATAGATAGTGAAGGGATCGAACACCATGTAAGCACTACAACTTTAGCTGCAATGAAAAGATTTTTAAAGAAATAAAAATACAATTTCTGCATATTATCTTAATGCCCTAAAGTCCTAATTCTTTTTATCATTTTTTTTGCAATCATCTTCCTTTTGACTATTAATCTGATAAATAGTCTAATTTCTCGACATAGTTCTTAGGGTTTTCATTAAATTATAATAGAACTATTGTTCGTGGAATCTAAAGATGAGGATAAATTAATGAATGCATTAGAAAGTTGGCACAATATAATGAAGAGTGGGGGCGTGGATGCGTCAAATAAATTAGATTTTCTTCTCCATGATGATGTAGTGTTTTATTCACCGGTTGTTTTTACTCCTCAGAGAGGAAAAGAGGTAACAAAGTTGTATTTATCTGCTGCCGCAGGTGTTTTTAGCACAGATAAAAAGACCACCGTTTCGGAAACCAAGGATACTAAGTTCAAATATATCAAGGAAGTCATAAGTGGGAATACAGCTTGTTTAGAATTTGAAACCGAAATGAATGGTATATACGTAAATGGAATTGATTTAATTACTTGGGATGATAATGACAAGATTATTGAATTTAAAGTTCTAATAAGGCCTCTTCAGGCAGTCAATACACTTCATGAAATGATGGGAAAGATGTTAGAAAAGTTGAAGTAGTTATTTTGAATATTTTTTTATCTTACTTAGTTCACTTGTTTACCATATCAGGTGTTCTTTTTAGTTTTTTAGCAATTACAGCGGCAATAAATGATAATTTACCTCTTTCCTTTTTTTATCTTGCCTTAGCTTTGATAGTTGATGGAGTTGACGGAACACTGGCAAGGAAAGTAGATGTTAAAAAATTTACTCCTAATATAAATGGAGAGATATTGGATAATATTATCGATTTCTTGAATTATGTATTTGTACCCGCATTTATTATTTACTGGTTTAGGCTTGTTCCTGATGGTCTAGTGCTCTTCTCAGTTTTATCAATTCTAACTGTGTCTTGCTATACATTTGCAAACAATCAACTCAAGACTGATGATTATTATTTTTCGGGTTTTCCAGCAATATGGAATGTTGTTGTTTTATATTTTTATATTTTGGATTTAGATCGGTTCTTAAATTTTTTCTTAATATGTCTTTTTTCAGTATTGTCGTTTGTGCCGATCAAATATCTTCATCCTTTTAGGGTTAATTTTTTAAGAAAAACTTCACTTTCAGTATCTTCCATATGGATGATTTCAACAGTTTTGTTAATTTATCCTGGTTACATTAACCATGCATTATATCGCCCTCTTTTTTTTCTATGGCTTCTAACAAATATATATTTTATGACGCTCACTGTTATGAGAACGTTTAAGAAATAAATGAATGTAAATTTATTAAACTCGTTTCATGCCTCTAAACACTTTTCTGTCTAAACCATTTAGTTATCACCGTTTTTTCTCCTTTACTTACTGGATGGGCTTGATGAATGGTATTCGCATTAAAACTGCCATCTTCATTTAAGTTATTCCAAATGAGTGCCATACCCGTTTTTGGCTTGAATGTAATATCGAGTTCAGGAAACTCAGTTTCTCCACCTGTTATATCTTCATTTAAATATATCATTACGGTATAGGTCCTTTGTCCTCTTCCTTTATCATGTTCCACTAATTGACTACCCTCGAAGTAATCTGTATGAGCTTTAAATTCTTGTCCAATTAGATAATGCTGCCCTTGAAGAGTTTCACCATAGGAAGACTCAATTCCTACCAGTTCACATATTTTGTTATCAATATTCTTAAGAAAATCATTCTCTATATATCCTAAATCACAAGTACTACTAGTTCGGAAGGTGGCATCGTATTCTCCCGAGCTAGCAATTGTAGAAGGTCTCAATTTACTTTTAATTTCCTTAATAAGTTGATCACACTCTTCATTATTTAAAAAGTTATGTACTTTATATATTTCAGCTGGAACATCTTTAAGATTTTCATGATCGATATCAGGATTTGCTTTGTAAGTGAGACTCCCAATTACAGATTTTTTGGCATTTAAAATATCGCCATGATCTAATTCAATTCCAAGGATTACTTTACATTCTGTAGGCTCAAAATTTTCCTTAAGCAGTATTGCTAGTATTTCCTCCTTTTTAACCCCTCTTTGAACATTCTCAATTATCCAATCTATCCATTCTTGTGTTAGGTTTTTGTACATGGACTATGCATCTGGCTTTATTAAGAATTTTTTACCTGTAGCTTGTTTTGTATATAAAACTATATTCTCCTCAAACAAGGCTTCTTCTAGGCTAATTACTCGAGAATATTTGCTTTCAAATGTCGTATCTATTTCATCAGCTACTTTCTGTCTAAGTTCACCGAAGCGCTCCATACCTATTTTTCCAATAAAAGGCGTCAATAGCCATCCTCCCAATCCCCAAGAAAAACCAAATGATCTTGTTAGGTTAGTGGGACCTCTGTCCAATCCACCATAAATATAGACCTGTTTAAATTGATCAGATCCATATCTGCTATATTCTGTTGCAGTTTTATTTGCGGCAATTTCCATAGCAGTAAGTATTTGACTAGCAAGATTACCCCCACCTGTTGCATCGAACCCTAGAGTGGCTCCTGTACTCACAAGAGAATCAATAAGGTCTTCCATGAAATTCTCCTGGCTGCTGTTACATACGTATGTAGCACCTAATGATTTAAGCAAGTCCACATGCTCATCTCTCCTTACTATATTTACAAGAGGTACATTTTCAGCATTACAAATTTTTATGAGCATCTGACCTAGATTTGAGGCAGCAGCAGTATGAACCAAACCAGAATGACCTTCCAACTTCATGGTTTCAACCATACCAAGAGCAGTCAACGGATTAACAAAACAAGAGGCAGCTTGTTCGGCCGAAGTCCCATCATTCATCACCAAACAATTATTAGCAGAAATACATCTAAATTCCGAATACATTGATCCTCCTGCTAAGCCAACTGTCTTTCCTATCAAATGTTCTGCTCCCTTACCAGCAGATTCAATTACCCCAGCTCCTTCATTACCTACTGGTAAACTCTGCTCTAACCTGGCGCTAACAGATCTCATCAAGCCCTCAGGTACTTTCATCTCAACTATCTTTCCTTTTTCTACGATTTCTAAAGAAGACACATCTGCAGGACCCACCAACAAACCTAGGTCAGATGGATTTATTGGTGTAGCTTGCACTTTGATTAATACTTCGCCATCTTTTGGCTCAGGAATTTCTACTTCATCTATAAAGATAGATAAAATACCTTCCTTAGAGATTTTTGATTTAATTTGCTTTGATTTAGTCATTCTTTCCTCTCCAATGAATTTGTTAGCAAATTGTATCCCAAAACTACCATACTCAGTTATTTTCTAAAACTTAAATATAGTAAATGATTAAGACTGTTTGTATATTCATCTTTATTAAATTAGCTATAATGCAGTCTCATTCGCGGGTATCGTATAATGGCTTATTACCTCAGCCTTCCAAGCTGATGATGCCGGTTCGATTCCGGCTACCCGCTCCAAGTTTTTCTACGGAGTTTATATGTTTGAACTATCCTTATTTAACTTAGCTCAATTTACTGATCAGAGTTTGTCAATATTGGGAACCCTTCTTCTAACAAGCCTAAGTGCCAGAACAAGGATGTACGGGTTTGTTGTATTTATTTTAGTAAATGTACCTGGTATTTATCTTCTTGTTGTAACTCAGTTATGGTGGATTCTTGCTGTAACGCCGCTATGGTTGTATCTAAATTACCGGGGTTTTATAAATAATTATAGAGAGTGCAAAGGACATGATAGTTCTACATGATTTGCTTCCATAGCTCTAATTCTTCTATTCTGATATAGCTATTTATCTCTTTAATTTTTCCCATTGTTTCTGACTCTTGAGGACTATAATGATGACCGGGATAAATGATGGTTTCATCAGGAAGCGTTGATAACTTTCTTAGACTATGGAACATATCTTCAGAATTCGAACCTGGTAAGTCAACCCTCCCACAACCCTGAACGAACAATGTGTCACCTGAAATAAGATTATTATTAACCTTGAAACACTGCGAACCAGGAGTATGTCCGGGCGTATGCAGAAATTCAATATCATTTTCACCAATAGCAAGGTGATCTCCAGAATCTACAATATTCATATCTATATCTGAAACACCTGTAACTTTTTTTAATCCTTCTGCTTCATGCTTATTTACAAAAATCTTAACTGGATTTTTTTCTAGAATTTCCGATACACCTTCTATTGAGTGCCCGCCCATTCCTCCACCAACGTGATCCGGGTGATAATGAGTTACTAAAATGGATGAAAGCTTAAGATCTCTTTTTTCAATATGCCCTAGAAGGGCATCAATATCCCATGCAGGGTCAATAATTACCACTTCTCTCGTACTTTTTGATCCAATCAAGTATACAAAATTTTCCATAGGACCAATTAAGATTTGTTCTATATATAAGTCTTCATTATTCATATTTCTAACTAAATGCTTTTTTTAAGTATTCTTTATCTTCCTTGTATTTAACTCCTGCTAAGTAATAACAAGGTATTGAAATGATACTGATTATTGAGAAAATAACTAACATTAATGTGTAGGGTTCTGTAAACCCTGATGATCTTAATAAGTCTGCGCAGAATCCTCCTCCAAGAGAACCTATTGTGAGGCCTATCAGATTGAGCGTAAGAATATAAAAAGACACCACAGTTGCTTTTATGTTGTCAGGTACTAATTCTTGCACAGTTGAAAAGGTCGGACCAAAAAAACAACCAAGTTGAAAGTATCCTATTATTATGCCTATCCAAAAAATTGTTGTTCCTGGTTCAACAAACCTATAGAAGATTCCTATGGGTAAAGTCAACAAAGCGAGCCAAAACAGAAACATAGGTCTGCCTTGAGTAGTATTCTCTTGCCACCAGTCACTTAGAAGCCCGCCAATGAGATTCCCTGATAAACCCGCGAAAACTCCAATCCAACCCACTAGTTGAGCAATTTCAGACCTTTCAAAGCCCCTTTCTTGTACAAGCCATAATTGTTCGAAACCTGAAGCTCCTAAAATAATGTGATAAAAAACACCTGCAAATATTGTAAATCTTAAAGCTGATGAGGTTCTTAGTGCCTTTATGAGAGTGTTTATTATTTCAATTGAAGTGTCTTTAGATAGAGCTGGAGTTTCTTCTCTCTCAATATTGCTTTTTCTTTTTCTATCCTTGAAGAGCAGGGTACATATTCCAAGAAATAAACCCAGAGCCCCCAGTAAGTAAAAACAATTCCTCCATCCTAACGACTCTCCTAAGTATCCGGCTATCAAAAGGCTAACACCAACACCTATAGGAACGCCCATATAATAAAAACCTGCAGCAAAGCCCATTCTTTTTGATGGAAAAGAATCTGATAAAAGAGACATTGATGTAGGGGTAAGAATTGATTCACCAATTCCGATGAACATTCTCGGTAACGCCATAGATATAAACCCTTTCGCTGCACCGGTAAGAGCCGTAAAGATGCTCCAGAGGACGACACCGAACGCTATTAACTTTGGTCTATTCACCATATCAGCTAAAACCCCCATGAATAATCCTGCTATGGAATAAAAAACGATAAATGGAACAGTAGTCAAAAAACCATATTGAGTATCGGTAAGCCCTAAATCAGGAACAATGAAATTTGAGAAGCTTGCTATCAGTTGACGATCGACAAAATTAAGCAGATTTAGAAGAGTAAGAAAAAATAAAAGTCTGTATGCGTTCATTAATATCCTTTAAAGAGATGATATCACAGAGCTAATTAATAAAATAAATTGAAAAAACTTAATTTCCGGTGTTATAGTTTACTAAGACACCAACAAATCTAAGTTAAAAATGAAAATAAAAAGAAACTGGTCAAACTCCGAAATGAGATCTCTTACCAGAGGGGAGGCAATGCATTATTATTCCACTGGACAACATTATTATTTCGGTAAAGATTGGTACATATGGTTCTTAGGAAATGCCACTCGGTATACAATATTTCAAACTTTTCTTTGGAAATACGGTAACGGGGAATTAGTCAGTTACACAGACTTGACTAGATCCGAAAAAATAGGTTCTAAACGCCTGAAAATTGACTCAATTAAATCCACTATTAGGGAAGGTTTGAGTCTGGGTTATATTGAAGCATTTAAATCTGAAAAAGATAGACGCGTAACCATGTACTCTTTTGATCAATCTATTCTTCAAGAAGTTACAGACTATTGTTTTATAATGAGACGGAATAGGATGTGGGAATCAGCTTCTTTTATCAGCAAATATTCAACAGAAACTATTAACAGGGAATTGGCAAAAGCCGGCATGAAGAAGGAATGGCTCGAGTCTATAAATAAATTTATTTCAGTTTTTGCCATCACTGCAAAGAATGTATTTGGAGATGATCAGTTACCTAATGTGATCCCAATAGATAAAACAAGTAAAAAAAGCTAATTCTTTAGTTGTAATTTTTAGTTTCTTTTTCACTTGATGAATACACTCGTTAGTCTAACTTATCACCTACAAGGATGTTACAGAGAGTGGGTAAGATAAGATTTCATAAGTCCCTTCCCAGGATGTTTATCAAAGAATCAAGCCCACTTATCTAATTAAGCTTCTTCGTTGAACATCGCTGTCCTGCCGCCATCAACTACAATGTCCTGGCATGTAACAAAGCTACCAGAATCACTGGCCAAATATAGAGCTGCTTCTGCTATATCTGATGCATATCCTGATCTTCGCAAAGGAACAGCTTTTGCAAGATTACCTTCTAGTTTTTTTAACTTCCTTTCATTCTCTTCTTCACTTAGAGAATTAGAGACCTCTGATCCACCCCAAAATATTGGCGTTGCAATAGCACCAGGAGATATAGCATTTACTCGAATATTGTCTTTCCCAAGTTCAACTCCAGACATTTTTGTAAAGTGGGTTACACCAGCCTTTAAAGCTGCATATAAAGGATCTCCTTGTCTATGTCTTATTCCAGCTATGCTTGAGTTATTAATTATGCAACCGCCACCATTTTGACGCATTGGCTCTATAGCGTACTTCGTACCTAATATGACGCTAGATAAAAGGAGATGTACTCCATAATCAATATCTTTTTGAGTAACTTGTTCAAGTCCAGCTCCGACGGGACCACCGGCGTTATTAAAAAGAATATCTAATTTACCCATAGATTCTGTCACAAAAGAAATAGCTTTCTCAATGTCCTCTTCTTTAGTTACATCGGACACGCAGTAAAGGGCATCATTACCCAACTCCTTAGCAAGTCTAGATCCTTTTTTTTCTGATCTTCCTGAGATTACCACTTTTGCTCCTTCTTGAATAAATAATCTCGCAGTTTCAGCTCCTATCCCACTAGTTCCTCCAGTAATCAAGGCAACTTTATCTTTCAATCTACTCATACTAATTCTCCCTTGATAAACACTCATATGTTTTGTTGATCAATTCTAGTGATCTACCATCAGCTGCAAAATTATTTTTCATATTATTCATTACATAAGATACACCTATTTTATTTACTGGATCTCCAAAACCACAAGAACCACCCCATCCTGAATGACCGAAAGATGATTCCTCAGGTCCGTAAATTACTTTATGCATATTCATGATAAAACCAGCTCCCCATCTCGTTACGACATCCAAAACAAGATCTTTATTAGTTATTCTCTCTTTAGTCATTGTATCGATTGTTTCATTACTTAAAATTTTCAAAGTTTCTTCATCTGTAACAACTAAACTATAAAGTTTAGCTATAGCTGAAGCACAACCTTGACCATTAGCTGAAGGTATTTCAGCCGTGCGCCATTCTCTGGTATTTTGATGTTTTAAAAGATTAGGACCTTGACCAGAAGCTTTTTGAGCTGCGTTAGGATGACTTTTGGATTCATTGGATTCTTTGGGGAAGGGGATCATTTCAGCGACTCTGAATTCTTCATCATCAGGAAGGCCTATATAAAAATCTATTTCATTTGAATCTGCTATTTCTTCTCTAAAGTATCTTCCTAAAGTTTTACCAGCTATTCTGAGCATGAGCTCAGATGTAAGCCATCCATAAGTCATTGAATGATAGCCTGAAGCTGTTCCTGGTTCCCATAAAGGAGCCATTTTAGCCAGTTCATCAGCCATGATTTTTTGATTGTAATAATCCTCAACCTTATTGGCAGAGGAGCCACATATGCCAGCTTGATGTGATAAGAGCATACCCACTGTAATGTCTTCCTTTCCATTACATCCAAATTCAGGCCAATATTTTGCAACTTTTTCTTCATAATTAAATAGATCATTTTCATAGGCATGAGCCAACGTTATTGCTGCAACTCCTTTTGTTGTTGACCATACATTAGCTAGAGTATCGCGAGACCATTCCTTCTTTAAGTCTTTATCACAATACCCCCCCCAAATATCAACCACCGGCTTTCCGTCTTTAAATACTGCATAGGAAGACCCAACCTCTCTTTCACTATTATGAAGATCAGCAAAGAGTTCTTTAACTTCGATAAATTTATCTTCGCAAGTTCCTTTTATTTTCATCATCACCTTCTTTTTAAGTAAACACTGGTTTATATTGATTGTTTAAATTCTATTTTTTTAGACAATAAATGGTGTTTTTCTTCTGTATTAACTATAACCAGTCCATATTTTTCTATCTCTATACAGTCTTTCTTTAAATTTATGTTTAAAGACAATACATTATCTGCAACAAAATTAAAGTTTCTTCTCAACACAAAAGACTTTTTGCCTAGATTAAAAACACAAAGAACTACTTGTTCACCAAATTCTCTTGTAAAAATTAGAAGATCATCATCGTTACCTATAAAGTTCTGATTTCCCTCTTGTAGAGCCCTGTAAGCCTTTCTGAACTTTATAAAATCTTTATAGAAATTTAGTACAGAAGACGGAACATCTTCTTGTAAATCAACAGATCTGCATCTTTGGCTTGCTTTGACGGGTAACCAAGGTGTGACCTTGCTAAACCCGCCATTATTCTCTTCAGAACTCCACACAAATGGTGTTCTACAACCATCTCTGCCCTTATTTTCGGGCCAATAACGTATTCCAGGAGGATCAGTTAGTTCATCAAATTCTAGTTCACTTTCTACCTGTCCTAACTCCTCCCCTTGATAGAGGCATGGGGTACCTCTTAAAGAAAGCAAAAGTGCACATGTCAATTTTGCAAAGCAACTTTCTTCATTTTCATTCCATCTGGTTAAGTGTCTTGTTACATCATGATTAGAGAAGCTCCAACATGGCCAGCTTTCATCTTCATCAAAAAATTCATTTAATGTATTTCTTAAAAACGTGGCTGAGAACTCTTTTCCGAGAAGTTTGAAACTATATGCCATGTGCAATCTTGAATCTTTTGTATAAGCTTTCATGATCTCAATACCTCTATGAGAATCGCCGATTTCGCCTAAAGAAGTTTTGTCTTCATAGTTATCCAATAACTGTCTAAAATCATTTAGGAAATTCAAATTTTCATCCTGATTAATAGCGTAAATTTGATTTTGCATGTAATAGGGATTCACTGGAGCTTTTTTAAATTTAATCGGACTTTGGGGATTATCCCTTAGCTTTCTGTCATGATAGTAGTAATTGGCAGTATCTAATCTAAATCCATCAACACCTTTATCAAGCCAAAACTTTACTGTTTCAAGTAAATAATCTCTTACTTGTCTGTTATGAAAATTAAAGTCAGGTTGACTTACTAAGAAATTATGTAGGTAGTATTGGCCTCTAAGGGGCTCCCATTCCCAGGCTGGACCACCGAATACTGACAACCAGTTATTTGGTGGAGCCCCATCATCCTTTGCATCTGCCCAAACATACCAATCTGATTTTTCTGAATCTAATGAACTTTTACTATCTTTAAAAGCAGGATGTTGATCAGAACTATGTGATAGTACTTGATCTATTATTATCTTCAGATTGTATTCGTGAGCTCTAGCGATTAGCTCATCAAAATCATCCATATTTCCGAATAGTGGATCAATATCAGTATAGTCACTGACGTCATACCCCATATCTTTCATAGGTGACTTGAAGAAAGGTGAGAGCCACACTGCATCCACTCCGAGATTTTTTATATATCCTAATTTTTGAATTATGCCCTTTAGATCACCGATGCCATTATTTGACGTATCAAAATAGGATCTTGGATAAACTTGATATATAACAGCCTTTTTCCACCAATCACTCATGGGCTAGTTTAGATTTTAGCCAATTAATAAGGTTTTCCTCAAAGGGCTTTATAACTTTGTAAGATTTCATGTCTTCATCTAGAGATTTTATTGCCAATAAAAGGTCCGCGATTGTTTTTTCGCAGCTTAATACTGCTGTAATCTGATCAACGTGAACCCTCACAGTAAAAAGGATAGATTTAGATTTATTTAATCTTCTTATCGTTTGTCTCTCTACTCTTAGGAAAAGATTTTTTGGATCAATATTTTTAATTTCAACAAGGGATTTACTTTGCGCTGGTTGAAAGAGCTCCGGACTATCAAAAATTGACCAATTAAACCTCTCAAAAATTTTCTCGTCTGGTAAATTTGTAAAAATTTTTACAACTCTTGAATCTATTTTTTCTTTATAACCAGGTACTCCACTGTGAATTTGAGAAAGTGTTTGTCCAAATTTTTCTTTTAGAGACCAACGGGTAGGTGCACATAAGGAAGCTGATTCAAGACTGAAGGTATTCTTTTTAGGTTTCATTACAATAAGATCTTCTTGAACCAATAAAGAGGCTAACTCAAGAGGATCAACATAATCTTCGAAATGAAAAATATCCTCAGACTTTATACTTTCGATTTTTTTCTTACCCAGATTGAAAGAATTACTGTGGAATTTATTCAAATGATCTAGGACTAGTTCTAATACTTCTTGTTGAAGGTCTATGGAGTCTGGAGAATTTATAAGAACCTGATCTCTTTTTTCCCGAAAAAGTTTTTTCTTAAGTTTTATCTCTTCAGTAAAAAGATCATCAAGTTCTAGCCAAGCAATATCTTCGATTGGTTTCAGTCCAATCTCAACTCCACCTTTTCCATTTTCATAAGGCTGATGAATTGGTAGATCCAATTTAATTGAGACCTCTTTTTTTCAAAAGAGCTTCCATTTCAGGTTCTTTTCCTCTGAATCTTACATACTGAGTCATCAGATCATCTGTATTTCCGGCGGAATAAACATATTTTTTTAGTTTATCAGCTGTTTCTTTGTGGAATAAACCTTTCTCTTTAAATGCTTCAAATGCATCAGCTTCAAGAACTTCTGTCCACAAATAACTGTAATATCCAGATGAGTATCCTCCAGCAAAAATATGACCAAAATAAGTACTCCTGTATCTAGTTTCTATTTCTGGTATAAGTCCAAGTTCTTTCAACGCTTTATCTTCAAACGCATCAATATCTTCTATAGGCTCTTCGTTAGTATGATAGGCCATATCAAGATGAGCTGCTGCTACATATTCTGAAGTTGCAAATCCTTCATTGAAAGTCCCTGCAGCAGATATTTTTTCAAGCAACTCATTAGGAATTGTTTCACCAGTTTTGTAATGTTTAGCAAAAGTTTTGATAACTTCAGGCTCTCTAGCCCAATTTTCCATCATCTGTGAAGGAAACTCGACGTAATCTCTTGTTACAGAAGTACCAGAAAGACTTGGATATTGAGCATTGGAGAGAAGTCCATGAAGTGCATGACCAAACTCATGAAATAGAGTTTCGACCTGCTCAAAAGATAATAAAGTTACTCCTTCAGAGTTTTCTGGTGGAAAGTTACAAACATTTACTACAATCGGAATAACCTCGCCATCAAATTTACTTTGACTTCTGAATGTATTCATCCAAGCACCACCGCTTTTATTTGGACGTAATGTGTAGTCGGTATAAAAAATACCTATAACTTTTTCATTTGAGTCTTGAACTGTAAAAGCCCTGATATTGTCTCTATATTTAGGGAGATCATTTCTTTCTTTGAAAGTTATATCAAAAAGCTTCTCTGCCACATCAAAAGCACCATCCAATACTTTATCTTCACTAAAATAGGGTTTAACTTCTTCTTCTTTGAAATCAAATTGCTCTTGTCTCAATTTTTCAGAGTAGTGCCACCAATCCCAAGCTGCTAGTTTAAAATTTGCGCCTTCATTAGAAATCAATTCTTGCATTGCCTTAACTTCACCTTTTGCCTTTTCAATTCCTGGTTTCCATATTGTTTGCAGCAGATCATTAACATTTTCTGCATTTTGAGCCATCGTATTATCTAAAACGTAATCAGAATGATTATCAAAACCCATCAGGGAGGCTTTTTCTTTTCTTAAGGAGACCATTTCAGCTATGATTGATTTATTGTCATAATCGTTATCATTATCTCCTCTTTGAATGTAGGAATTATATAGCTCCTCTCTGAGTTCCCTTTTTGTTGAATATGTTAAGAAAGGGTACATGCTTACTCTAGTTGGCTTAAAAACCCATTTCCCTATTTGTCCTTCAGATTCTGCTAGTATTGCTGCTTGCCTAACTTCATCCTTTGGAAGACCGTCAAGTTCATCTTCATTTTCAATCACCATGCTGTATGAATTAGTTTCTTTCAAAACATTTTGATCAAATTGAACCGATAGAGAAGAGAGGGAACCATTAATTTCAGTTAACCTTTTCATAGATTTTTCGTCTAAATTAGCTCCTGATCTCACAAATCTTTTATACGTTTCATTGAGAAGCCTTTCTTGTTCAACGGTCATTTCAATATTCGCTTTATTAATTTGCAATAACTCTATCCTTTTGAACAAATTTTTGTTTAAAAGTATCTCGTCATTATGGGCAGATAATCTAGGACTAATTTTCATTGCAAGAGAGTCCATCTCGTCATTGGTATTCGAACCAAGAAGGTTAAAAAAAACATTAGCAACTTTGTCTAGTGTTGATCCTGATCTTTCAAGAGCCTCAATAGTATTTTCAAAGGTTGCAACTTCTACGTTGTTAGCAATCTCATTTATCTCAGCTTGATGCTCCTCCATGCCTTTTTCAAAAGCAGGTTCATAGTGTTTAAATTCGATAGACTCGAATGGAGGTATTTTGAAAGGAGTATTATATTCATTCAGAAATGGATTCATCGATGTATCCTCATTTGTACAACTAAAAATAAAAAGTAAAAGAATAGGAGAGAACTTTTTAAACATCTTATAATCTTACTTAAATATCCTATCAAGTGAATAAATATTTTAAGTAGTAAAGTGATGAAAAGTTTTCCTTTAATTGTGTCTCTGTTTAGAAGGGCACTAGGTATATTTTTTTTAGTTCTGAATTATTTAAGTTATGGCTTAATGGTGAAAGTGGCGGCTGACGGCGATCTATCTGGAACAGAAAGAGTACTTTATCCAATTTTAATTTATCTTATTGGTTGGATTTTTGTGATTGTTGGTATTTATCTTGCAGGACCTGAGATTATAGATAAGATAAAACACTACTTTAAATTAATAATGAGTAAAGTCCTCAATAGAAAAAATGATAAACAAACTTGATCATTTGATTGTTTGCGTCAATGACATTACTGAAGCAGAAGAAAAATTTACTAAGTTGTTTGGAATCAAGCCAGCATGGAGAGGAGAACATATAGAACTAGGTACGACTAACTGTATATTTAATTTTAGCAATACCTACCTAGAGCTTTTGTCTGCAAGAGAGGAGGGTCCTGGCACCGATTTAGTTAGAAGTATAATTGATGATAAAGGAGAGGGTTTAGCTGGTTTGGTTCTTGGAGTCGAAGACATTCACAAAGCTAAGCAACAGATCGTAGACAAAGGATTTGATTTCGGAAATATTTCTCATGGTCAAGGAAAAGATTTTGATAATGATGGAGTTAGAAAATGGAATAATCTTTTCTTACCAAGAAAATTCACGCGCGGCCTCTTTTCTTTTCTTATAGAACACACCGAAGGCCACTTACCTGACTCAAGTAACTTTCCTGATTCCTCTATAAGTAAACTAGATCATGTAGTTATAAACACAAATGATCCTGATGGCCTTATAGCAATTTATGAAGGAATATATGGATTAAGATTGGCCTTAGATCAAACTGTTGAAAAATGGGGAGGTCGAATGCTTTTCTTTAGAGTCAATAAAACTACAATTGAAGTAATTGCAAAAGCTGACAAAAAAGCACCCGAAGATAAACTCTGGGGAATGGCATGGGAAGTTGAAAATCTCGAAAAAACACACCGGAGAATTTCAAAAGAAGGGTTTGAGATAACAGATATTAAAGATGGTAGGAAGCCAAATACTTTAGTAGCTACCGTAAAGTCTGATATTTACAATATACCCACACTTCTCATACAGCACTTACCTTCTTGAATTTATCATATATCCAAAAAGGTGAGTAGATTAAGTAAAAGACCAGCATACCTAAGATTATTAGTAATGGTATGTGAAAAGGCGGTTCTGGGAAGAAATCTAGTAAACTTTCACCGACAGGTTTGACGCCTAGATACCAATAGTTAGCTGGTGGACCGATTACGATATTTATTACGTATATAACCGGTAAAGTAGCAAGTGAAAAATATATACCATTCTTTACAGATTCTAAGGTAGGTCTATTCTTTAAACCTAAACATGCAAAGAGTATTGCTATCATTAATATTCCATGACCAAAGAAAAAAAGTATATATTCAGGATCAGGGAAATTTCTTGGTACATCAGGTGTAATAAGTGCATTCAGTCCTCCGCCTATCCCCCAAAAAAAAGAAACTTCAAAAAAAATCCTCTTGTAGGTTATTAAAAAAATTCCAACAAATATTGATGATAGATTGCACATATGTATAGGTATCAATTCCGTCCAAGGAAAGTCCATTGTGTAATGCCATATAAAGGGTTTTATAAATTCTAAAAGTATTACCGATACGCCAATAAATTTAGCAATAAAATTCTTCTTTTCAATTTTGCTACCCTTTAAAGTTATAGGTAGTAGTAAAGCTATTGATATAATAATAAGTAATGTAACAAGGTGAGAGTTACCAAACATTTCGAAGGGTTGAGCTTCCATAAAAAGAGTATAAAAATTTATAGAGGTATTTGATAGCCGATAATTCAACCATAAAATTAATGAATAGCAATTTTTCAGTAAGTTTCTTTCCAAAAATGACCAAAAAAGAGGCTTTGATCTTGTTCAAAGCCTTTATGTTTTTCTTCTTTGTTTTAGCTTCTTGGTACGCGCTCAGACCTGTAAGGAATGAATTGGCAGTCCAAGGAGGTATCTACAATCTACCTTGGTTATTAATGGGAGTTATGATAGCAATGCTAATTGTAAATCCCATCTATTCTTGGTTAGTTTCAAGAATCAACCAAAGTAGAATTATTCTTTATATATATTCTTTTTTCATTTTTAATTTATTGATTTTTCTAACCATGTGGTCTTTAACAGGAGATGAGGGTCGTATTTGGACTGGAAGGGCTTTCTATATATGGGCTAATGTCTATTCATTTTTCGTCGTTTCAATATTTTGGGTCACGATGATTAATTTTTTTAACCATACTGATTCAACAAGATTCTTTGGAATAATAAGTGCCGGAGGATCTATGGGAGCATTTTTTGGATCAACAGTTGCCAGATATTTCTCCACTGAGATATGTGGTGACACATCAATTTCTGATTTAGGTCCAATGAGCTTAATAATTTTTTCAATATTCATGCTCCTTTTTGCGATCTTTTTTTCTAAATCTTTTAAACCGACCCATAAAAAAGAAAATCCCTCTGAAAAAATTGGAGGTTCAAGTATTGAAGCTATTCAAAACATCTTGAATGATCCTGTAATTAGAAATCTAGGAATATATGTAATTTTGTTTACGATGTTAATGACAATCTCATGGATGGTTTCACTAGGAATAGTGCAGGAATGGTCACAAGATCCGTGCGAAAGAACCGCATTTTTTGCGAGAATTGAACAGATTGTTACTCCTCTTACTTTGATAATGCAGCTTTTCTTAGCTTCTTTCATTATAAGAAGCGTAGGAAGTCTTGTAGTTTTATCAATTTATGGAGTTCTTTTTGGAATTGCTTTCCTTTCATACGCTCTATATCCAACCATTACAACGGTCATGGTGGTCGTTATAAGCTTAAGGATATTTGAATACGGTTTAAATAAACCTACAAGAGAATCCATCTATACAAACTTAAAACAACAGGACAGATATAAATCTACAGTCTTTATAGATACATTTTTGGCTAGGTCTGGTGATGTAATTGGTGGGTGGTTTGTTAGAGGTTTAGTCGGCACTGGGATTGCTGTTCTTTCAGTGACTTGGGCAGCTTTACCTTTCGCAATTTTTATTTCATTTATGGGGTTTCAAATAAATAAATCAACTAGTCATGAATGATGAGTTTATAAAGATAGCCGATATCACTGATATAGGCCTCAATCAATCACTCTCCTTTAATATTGAAGGTATAGATATATTGATATGTCATACAACTAAAGGTGTCTTTGCAGTTGAAGATAAATGTTCCCATGCAGATATTCCTTTATGCGGCGGCCAAATTATAGAAAATTATATATCTTGTCCTGTTCATGGTGCCGTATTTGATTTAACAGATGGGTCGGTCCAATCTCCTCCCGCCTTTGAAGATATTAAGACTTTCGAGGTTTCAGTTGAAGGCACTTCAGTTAGTGTTAAAAAACCTATTTCAGAGTAATATTTAGATCATGAAAAATGAGTTTATTCTAATTACAGAGCCTGAAGCTTCTGTACGGCGAATTTATTTAAACCGTCCAGAAAAAAGAAATGCATTATGCAATCCCCTTAGGAAGGAATTATTCGAATGCTTACAAACCTTTGACAAAGATCCTGATATTAGAGCCATAATAATTTCTGGTGCAGGCCCCTGTTTCTGCGCTGGTTATGACCTTTCTTATGATAACAGTAAGGATTTACCATATCACTCTAGTCTAGCTGACGGATTTTGGCCAAGACATGTAGTTGAGGGTGCTTTTAAAATTTGGGATCTATCCACACCAGTTATTGCTGAAGTTCACGGATATTGTCTGGCTGGAGGGACTGAATTAGCCGCCTCGTGTGACTTGGTTTATGTTACTGATGACGCTGAAATAGGTTATCCAGTTGTTCGATCCATGAGTCCACCAGATAACCAATTTTTTCCATGGTTAATCGGTATGAGAAAAGCGATGGAAATGATGTTAACAGGTGAATCGATCTCAGGAAAAAAAGCAGCTGAAATAGGTTTTGCCAATAAATCGTTTAACAAGGATGTTATTTCAGAAGAAGTTGAAAAGATAGCAGCTAAAGTTGCAAAGGTGCCGGCAGATATTCAGGCCATTAATAAACGCTCTATTCATAGACAAATGGAAATAATGGGAATGAGAGATGGCATTAGAGCTGGAACAGAACTTCAAGCCCTTGCAATGCATACACGCTCTACTAAGGAGCATTTGAAAGAAATTTCATCAGGATTAAAAAAAGCTTTAACAAAAAGGGACAAAGAATTCGGTGACTATAGAACGAAGAAAAAAGACTAAATTAGCCTCAATTTTTTTCTTTATAATTTTGAATACTTGTTCTAATGCTTCTGAAATAAATGGTGCACAGTGGTCCGGACAATCAAATTTTATGCACGTCACTAAAGAAAAGATGGATATGATTTATTCTGTCGACATTACAGGCCAAAAAGTTTTTTTGGGCGGATATTATGAAATTATTAAGAAGAACACCGACCAAGTAGTTTTTCGATTAAACGTTGAGGAATTAGAATTTAACTCAAGAGTGGATGGGAAAGAATATTGCAGAATATGGGGGAGGGTAGACAATTCTGATATTCAAAGTTACTTATACGCTGATGATTGCCTACCTATCAAAAAAAGTTAAAAACTAAATTGCCAAAGCTTGCTTCAAATTTCCAACTAAACAATCCAATGACACATCTGATGTTGTTGATCCAAAAATGTATCTGTCAGGTCTTACAAGAAAAACTTTATCATTCTTCATAAGCGATTTAAGGAAAGGGTTTTTACTAATTATTTCTTTTTTGAGCACAAGAAACTTGCAATCAATATTTTTTAGGAATTCCATATTTTCTTTGTTAGATATGTACTCACCCGAGGATATTAGACAAAATCCTTTGCCCAAGAGACGATCTAAACGTACACCTATTTTTTTATTTGAATACTGAATTGGCTGAGGATATAAAGTTCCAGATTTCATTTCCTCATCGGCTACACCGCCAAAAAACAGCCCCTCTTTTAGATCAGGTAAAATAAATGAACCATATCCTTTTTTAATAAGTTCTTTTGGGACTTTATTTGGATCCTCAGCTTCGGCATATGCCTCCATGAGTTCTCCAATTCCTGCTGAGTTCTCAACTACAAATCTTGAGTGGGGTATCCTTTCTTTTTCATAAGTCTTTAAAAGTTCTTCTTTAAGGTTTAGTTTGATAGTAAGAGCAATTTTCCAGCATAAATTAACAACATCTCTATATCCAGACATCATGCCTTCTCCCATAAAAGGGGGTGATTGATGAGCGGCATCACCAATTAAGAAACAATTTCCATTTTGAAATTTTTCTGCTATCACTGAATGAAACTGATATACAGCTTTCCTGATGATTTCATATTCATCTGCTTTCAACCATTTGCTAATAAGTTTTTGAATTTTTTTATTATCGAGAAAATCATCTTTCTTTTCATTATCGTGCACCAAGAATTCCCATCTTCGAAAAGGTAAGTGAGAAGGTACAAAAGTTGCTAACCTTTTTTTATCGCAAATTTGTATAACCTTGTCCCCAAGTTTATTTTCACCATTAAGCTTAATATCAACAACGACCCAATTTCGATTATAGCTAAGATCTTTTTGAGAAATATTTAAAAGCTTTCTTACTACACTATTACTGCCATCGCTGCCTAAGAGGTATTTACTTGAATATTTAAACTTTTTATTGATATTAAGATCTTCTATGGATACATGAACATTATTATTTTTATTCTCTATTTCAGAAAGCTCATGTCCAAGAAGTACTTTGACATTTGATTTTTGTAATTTTTCTCTAATAGCCTGATCTGTGTATGGTTGATGAAATAATCTTGATGCTGGCCAGCCATTAGAGCTTGTATATCCCTTAAGGTCTATTATTCCACCGATTAAATCAAGATTACCATCTACAAAACAAGCACCACCAAGTTCCGTGCTATTGTCCAAATAGATATCTTCAATACCCACTAATTGAGCTATCCTTAGGCCTTGATCGCTAATGGTAACCGCCCTTGGTAAAGGGTATATATCTTTAGCTTTATCTATAGCAAGGACCTTTAAGCCATATGAACTCAAAAGAAGTGAGGCGAGGCTTCCAGAAGGACCTAAGCCTACAACTATCACATCAAATTTTTCCATTAACTTTTAAATCCAATTCATTGAAAATATTCTGTAAAAATCGATCTTCGTTTAGAGACTTTTTTAAGTCATTTTTTCCTCTTTCTAGATTAATATTTTCTCTCTCACTTATACCTTGAATGAAACTTTCTCTTCGTATGAGTTTTTGGAAATATTTTTGAGTATGAGGTTTGTTTCTAAATAGAATTGTGTCCCAATTACACTCAGCAAGTCGATGCAATAGAACCGACCAGCTTATATCGGCAAGGGAGAAATTATCTCCAACCAACCATTTCTTTTTGTCAGTTGAAAGATAGTTTTCAAGCTCTTTAAGGTGATTGTCGAGAACAAGAAGTGAATTTTCTAAAAGTTTTTTAATGTGCTTTATTTTAAAAATCTTGAATCCAAGTGATTTTAGGAGTAAAAATATAATCACTCTTTCTTTCATCGGATGTGTTATGAGTCCTTTGAGAATTTCTAGAAAAGATACATTCCTCAACATGGTGGCAAAAAGTGTAAAAGTTAGAGGACCTATAGTATTTCCTGCATATTTATTGTGTCCTTCAATTGGGTTTCCAACCATTGATGCTTTTTCCATCCAATAATCAATTGCCTTTGAGTTTTCACGCGTAAGTAGTTTAGAATCTACGCTACGAACAATGAATTTTATCTGTTCGTGAGATTCGTAAATGGGCCTACCTTTGCTCAATAGAACCGGAACAGTTGCTTTAGGATTTATCTTTAGAAATTTTTTAGAAGCAGCTTCATATTTTCCTGTTTCAATCAAATCAATATGATTAGATTCGAATTCTAAACCACATTCATAAAGACATATTCTTACTTTTCTAGAACATAAAGAAAAATCATTATGATATAGAACCCATTCTTTCGTTGTTTCTTGAACTATGTACTCCTGAAGCCCAATAAGCATTTTTTTTAGGGTTTTTTGTGATTCCTCAATTTAGATTATTAAATGATGCCCGCCATCCATAAGCATTGTTTCACCCGTGACAACTCTAGATATTTCTATGAAATTATAGATACCTTCTGCGACTTGCTGAGGAGTAACAGTAAGGTTTAGAGGAGTGCTTGAAGTAAGATTTTCTTTAGCTGCATTATACAGTTCATCACCCATGCCTTTACGTAACCATTCACCTTGAATAAAACCAGGACAAATAGCATTGACTCGTATTGGTCCTAGATTCCTTGCCATAGATTTTGTCATAGTATTTAGCGCGCCTTTAGAGGAAGCATAAGCTAAGGAGCTACCAATGCCCTTGATGCCTGCTATGGACGAGATATTCACCACACTTGGATTCTCACTTTTATTGAGCATTTCTTTACAAGCTCTGACCATTTGAAATGGACCAACAACATTCACCTTATATATGTGCAAGAAATCCTCTGCATCAAGCCCATCTAAATCAGCATGATTGAAAACAAACTTTGTTGTGCCTGCATTATTTACAAGGGCATCGATTCTACCCCATTTTTTTATTGTCTCATTGGCAGTTTCTACACAGCTTTCATCTTCAGAGACATCTGCAGATATTGCAATTGCCTCTACACCATATTTCTCACAATCCTGGACTACAACATCCGCATCTTTAATAGAGCTTGTGCATGTTATAGTTATGTTCCAACCTTTTGACGCAAGTAAGTTTGCTGTAGCAGCACCAACTCCTCTACTCCCACCCGTTATTATGGCTACTTTATTTTTAGAAATATTACTCATAATCAGTCCTAATTTACCTATTTACAAATTCTTTAGTACTTTTTTCTTTTAAGACAAAACCTGGCCTATCTTTAAAGGTATTTTCAACCCATTCCAGAGCACTTTTTTCGTCTAAACCTGGATCCCATACTTCTCCTTGAGGTTGTTCTACATCCCAAGGTGTATCTATAAAAATTTCCATTCCATTATTTTCAGGATCATTAAAATAAAAAGATAGAGCATTACCATGACATAGTGGCAAATAATCACAATTTACTGAATCTAGACGGTCTTTAATTTCTTGCAACTCATCATAAGTGTCAGCTCTGAAGGAGATATGATTAAGAGATGTTGAGTTTATATCCTCTCGCCCCAAAACAAAGGCAAGTTGATGGTGCTCATCGGGATTCCAGCTTATAAAAATTATTTCTGGGCCATCTTTATAAATTGGGCCGCTATCACTGACCTTGAAACCTAAAGTTCCTGTGTAGAAATCTAGAATTTTATCCTTGTCTTTGATATTTAAAACTGTATGTGACCAATCAAGTTTCATAAATACACCTATAGATCGTTTAGTCTGATTTAGCGAGTGAACGATTAGAAATTCTCTTACATTCATTCCTTAAGTTTCCTAATCCTTCAATCCGCGTAGTTAGGATATCGCCTTCTTTTAAAAACTTACCCTCCATTACTCCAACTCCTCCAGGCGTACCTGTAAAAATAACATCTCCAATGTTTAAAGTGACTATCTCAGATAAATAACTGATTATGAAAGGAATATCGAAAATTAAATCGCTTGTGTTGTCTTTTTGTCTTACTTCATCATTTACAAGACATTCAATTTCGAGGCTGTCTTTATTTGGTAATTCATCTGGTGATATCAAGAAAGGTCCGATGGGACCAAATGTATCGAATGATTTTCCCAGATTAAATTGAGGAAGGTTTTTGGTTGAAAATTGAACACCCCTGTCCGATATATCCTGACCAACACATAAACCTGCAACATAATCCCATGCCTCATCTCTTTCAATATCCTTACCTGTCTTACCTATTACCGCAACTAGCTCAGCCTCATAATCAACAGCATCACTTCTCATTTCTATTATTGCGCTAGGACCAACTAAACATGTAGTGTGTTTTGTAAATATCATTGGAACATCAGGAATTTCTAAACCTGATTCTTCAGCATGATTCTTATAATTTAAACCAACCGCATAACAATTTGCCGGAAAAGTTATAGGGGGGCCTATTTCGGACTCATTAATAATTCCAGTAGGTTCCATCTTATCGAGTTGATTATTTAATCGTCGCAACCCATCTTGATTCAAAAGAGCATCAGATGGATTGGAGTTAAACTCTCCATTTGAAATGAACTCAAGATCGTAATAATTACCTTCCCCAACCAATGAAGCTCGACCAGATATATTCGCTAATTTAAATCCCATGGCAAGTTATGATTTCTCCAGAAAATAATTAATTAAGATGATTATATATACTATTTATGAGAGCATTGCTTAAATTTTTTATGGAAAGAAAAACTTACACAAACAAAAAGGGAGAGAATTTTTCTTATTTAGTTTCTAAATCGGAAAACAGTCAGTTTAATCTCGTCTTTTTTCATGCAACTGGTTTCAATGCCCTTACTTACGAGATTTTGTTTAATAAGATTAAACAATTAATTGGAGATGATATCAGCATCTATGCCCTAGATCAGAGAGGACATGGGCTTTCAAGTGCAACCTCTGATCATAGTGAACTTAAGTCTTGGGATGTGTTTGTAGAGGATGGCAAAGAATTTTTGGATATTATTGATGGAAGTGTTATTTGTTCAGGTCACTCGATGGGATCAATAATTGCAGCAAAGATTACCTCTATCTATCCAGAAAAAGTATCGAAACTATTCATGATAGAGCCGGTACTTTATGGTCCTTCTGAGTCATTAAAATTTAGATTAATGTCTTTTTTGAGAGTGAATAGACAACTTTCAATTGCTGATGGCGCTTCAAAGAGAAGAAAACATTTTTCTTCTATTGAAGAGGCTATTTCGTCTTATACTGGAAGGGGTGCATTTACTACCTGGTCACCAGATTGGATAGAGAATTATCTTAGAGGAGGAACAATTCAAACAAAGCAAGGGATTGAGCTCTCGTGTTCGCCGGAGTGGGAAGCAGCAACATTTAGATCTTCTTCTATGGATTCTTGGAAATCTTTAAAAAAAATTAAGATAAATGCAAAAGTTCTATATGGAAGCATGGGCTCAACTTTTTCGAGTCAAGCAAGAGAAGTTCTATTTAATTTAGGAAAAAATTGGGAACCTGTTTACTACAGAGAAGCTTCCCATTTTTTGCCCATGGAGTTTCCAGATTCAGTTACTCAGGAACTTGATTCTTACTTAAAGAATAACTAAATATCTTGAACAAAATCCCTTAGAGCTTGACCAATTTCTTCAGCGGAATCCTCTTGAACAAAATGATTACCTTTTACAGTAATTTCAGTTTGATTTTTCCATGACCTTACAAATTCTCTTTGATCTCCTACAAGAATTGATCCAGGATCAGCATTTACGAATAGCTTTGGAATCTCTGAGTCCTTGTGAAATTCTGCGTTTTTTCTTACCTCTTCAACAACCAAATCAGGTTCTCCATCAAGAGGTATTTGTCTTGGCCATGTTAGGGTAGGGCGCCTGTCCTCTCCGGGATTCAAAAAAGGTTTCAGATATTCCTGACGTTCCTCTTCCGAATAACCTGTTGCAGAATCAGCTAGCAAGATTCTTTCTACAAAAAAGTTTTTTTCAAGAATTAACTCCTCTCCGGCTTCTGACCTGAATAATCCAAATATTTTTGTTGCCGCATCAGGCCATTGCTCCCAGGTTAAAGGCATAACGATTGCTTCCATAAAAGTAATGGATTTAATCCGATCAGGATTTTCTCTTGCAAACTGGAAACCCATTGCTGATCCCCAATCGTGAATAATAAGATGGACATCATTGCCTATGTCTAGTTGATCTAATAACTCTCTCAAATAGCTATACTGTCCATGGTATTTATAGCCCTCATTATCAACA
>CEQY01103459.1_pt1 | contig 55100 bp, 54 predicted proteins | sample 361391 | NCBI WGS metagenome assembly CEQY01 (sample SAMEA2621075, study PRJEB7988) | marine metagenome | isolation source: saline water (ENVO:00002010), including | reverse complement strand
CATAAAAAAGTAAATTTATTATCATAAGCTCTTCCTGACATTGCGTAGGTTCCAGCTCCATAGCTTGCTCCTATGATAATAGTAAGATGCGGAACGGTAGAATTAGATACGGAATTCAAAAATTGAGCCCCTCTTTTAATTTGACCAGCTCTTTCGAAGTCCTTGCCTACCACAAAGCCTGTAATGTTATGAAGGAATATTATAGGTATGTCTATTTGATTGCATAACTGTACAAATTGACCTCCCTTTGCAGCCGTGTCAGGGAAGATGGGTCCATTATTTCCTAAGACTCCTACCGTATATCCATGAATAGTTGCAAAACCACATATTAAAGTTGGTCCAAACAAAGGTTTGAATTCTTCAAATCTAGACCCATCGGTAATACGTCCAATAACTTCTCTGACGTCGAGGGGTCTTTTTAAATCCGGATCAACCAATCCCAGAAGATCTTCAGTATCTAAGACTGGATCGTCAGACTTCATGATTGGCTCTTTACCTTCTTTTCTCCAATTGAGGTGCGACACTACTTCTCTGCCGATTCTCAGAGCATCCATTTCATCTTCGGCAAGATAATCAGCTAATCCAGAAACTTCTGCATGCATTTGTCCACCACCTAAAGTTTCATCATCAGACTCTTCTCCCGTAGCCATTTTCACGAGAGGAGGCCCTCCTAAAAATACTTTTGATTGTTTCTTTATGAATATATTGTAATCAGACATACCCGGTTGATATGCTCCACCAGCTGTAGAAGAACCAAAAACAATTGAGATTGTAGGGATTCTCAATTTAGAAAGTTCAGTAATGTCATAGAAAGTCCTTCCTGACTCAGCAAAATGTCCAGCACCTAATATAGTTCCAGCTGCACCTTTTTTACCTTTGCCTCCGCCCATTCTCAAATCACCTCCAGCTGACTCAACAAACTGAACATAAGGGATTTTATTGACTCGCGCAATTTCCATTGCTCTTGACCATTTCTTACCTGAAAAAGCATGCATCGCGCCTGCTAAAACAGTAGGGTCATTTGCAAAAATCACTACTTCTGTTCCTGCCACTATTCCTATGCCTGCTACTGCACCACCACCTACAGGATAGTCTGATGCATATGCAGCAAGTGAGCTAATCTCAAGAAAGGGAGTATCAGGATCTAAAAAGTTAGCTATTCTATCTCTTACGGACATTTTGCCTCTAGCCGCTAATCTTTCATGGTGATGCATTCCACCACCAAGTTCTACATAATCGAGTAAGTCTTCAATTCCATCCAGCTTCTCTAACATTGCTTCTTTGTATTGAGAGAATTCTTCCGAACTCTTATCTATGTTAGTTTCTAGGACGGGCGCTAATAGAGTATTTTTCATAAGTTTCTTGTATAATAATAGTTGCTGCCTTATTTACTAAGTTCAAAAGTACTTCCAAATATTAACAATTGATAGTTATTAACAAAAGAATAATTTTTTAATTAGTCATGCAAGCAAATCGTTTCCATTTCAGGAAGGTAATCGAAGAGGTTGATAAAAACCAATTTGATCCTGTACTAATGAAAAAAGCACAGGAGAAATCAAAGGGTATTGATAAAATTATCCTTGCCAACTACATGATTTTGCGTGCTGAAGACATGTCCTCTCGAGATAAACTATCACTAAGAAGATTTCCTTAAATTTTCAAACCATATTAAAAAGATAGCTAAGTTTATATATACTTCTTACTAGGAGAATATATATGACCGATCGAGACATCAAAGTATTTGACGCAATAATTGTTGGGGCAGGGTTTGCGGGAATTTATCAGCTACTTAAACTAAGAAAGCTTGGACTTTCTGCTGTCATATTAGAGAAAGCTGATCAAATCGGAGGTACTTGGCATTGGAATAGATATCCTGGCGCAAGATGTGATATTCCATCATTAGAATACTCATATCAGTTCGATGAAGATCTTCAGCAAGAATGGAATTGGTCTGAAAAATACTCCGCTCAGCCAGAAATTCTCGAATACATAAATCATGTAGCAGACAGATTTGAGCTAAGAGATGGTATCAATTTTGAGGAAGAGGTCACTAAAGCTACATTTAATGAATCTGACTCTAAATGGGTTATTGAAACCTCCAAAGATAAGTACGAAACGAGATTTTGTATCTTTGCAACTGGATGTCTTTCGGTGCCTAACAAACCAGATTTCAATGGATTAGATAACTTTGATGGAGAGTTATTGCAAACATCTACCTGGCCTAAAGAGGAACAAAATTTTTCAGGAAAAAAAGTAGCAATAATTGGTACTGGATCTTCTGCTATTCAATCAATACCCTTGATTGCTGAACAAGCTGAAGAGTTATATGTTTTTCAAAGAACACCAAACTATTCAATCCCTTCGAATAATGGCCCCATGGATAAAGGAGTTGAAAAAGAAGTTAAGGCCAGATATTCAGAATTTAGAAAGGAAAATTATCAAAATGGATTCGGTATAGCTGCTATGTCCGATGAGGCTCTTGTTCTTGAATCTGACCCTGAAGAAGTGAAGGCAAATTTTGAAGAAAATTGGAAAAATGCTGGTTTGGGATTTTTTGGAGGCTATGCAGACATACCGTTAGACGAAAATGCTAATGCCGTTGCGGCTAACTTCGTTAGAAACAAAATTAGAGAAATTGTCAAAGATCCTGAGACGGCTGCACTTCTGACACCAGATTATCATATAGGCGGTAAAAGACTTTGTGTGGATTCAGGCTACTTTGAAACTTTTAATAGAGATAATGTTCAATTGATAGACCTTAAAGAAAATCCAATATCGGAGATTACTCAAAGTTCAATTTTGTCAGACAAAACTTACGAAATTGACACACTTATATTGGCTACAGGATTTGATGCGATGACTGGGGCGCTTACAAATGTAGATATATCAGGAAGGGAGAGTATAAAGCTTAAGGATCAATGGGAAGATGGTGCAAAATCTTACCTCGGACTAGGCATATCAAATTTTCCTAACCTTTTCACTGTGACTGGTCCTGGAAGCCCATCTGTTTTATCAAACATGATGCCCTCTATAGAGCAACATGTGAATTGGATAACAGATTGTATTGAATGGATGATTCAAAATGAAAAAACTGTTATCGAGTCATCAGAAACGGCTGAAGATGATTGGATGATGCTGGTTAATGAAATCGCTGATATGACAATTTTTACTGATACTAAATCTTGGTACAACGGCTCTAATATTGAAACTAAAGCAAAGGCTTTTCTTCCTTTTATTGGCGTCCCTGTTTATACAGAGATGCTAGAGGAAATAGTCAAGGATGACTACAAGGGCTTTATATTTGACAAGGTCAACTGAGATTAAGCAAATATAAAAGTATTTAGAAGCATCGCAGCGCCCATGAATAGCAAACAAGCTGCTTGAACAATTGTTGGTATAACTACAAACATGACTAATGGGCTAAATTCCATTTTATTCATGTAATCTTCGTTTCTCCAATCCTCAAAGGTGTCCTGATCTGCTTGATCTTTTATTATTTCTAATTTCATTGTTTTATATTTTCGAAAGGTAATTATCTAATCTTTCTTGATTCATTAGAAAAGTCTTCTTGAACTCTGCAGCCTTTCGCTTAACTTGATCTAAATTTGCGCTCGATTCAACTTTTATAACACCTACCATTGCCATCATGTTGTGAGGAGTACATTGATAAACATAAACACCTTCTTTCGTAAGTGTGACTTCAATGTCCTTACTCATGGTTCCTACCCAGGGAGTAGCACCATCAGGGATCATTCCTTCAACTGAAGCTGAATTATGTGCAAGATCCGTTGCAACGAACTTCACGGTATCACCTTTATTGACTGAAATGTAAGCTGGTTCGAAAACCATCATGCCTTCCTTACCGGCATTAAGCATTTTGACTATATGCTGCTCTGATGAAATAGATAGGCTAATTAAAGTTGAAAATATGAGGCATGCGAGTTTTTTCATACTCACATTATACAATAAACTTATCTATTGGTATAAGTTAAATCTATACTAAATCAAAAGTTAATCCTGCTTTTTCAACCAGCCTTGATATGAGTTTATCTCCCATTGCGGGTGCTGGAGTATATATACCTCCATCTAGGTCCTCACAATCCTGTATTAAACAAATCGCGCTTTCAGCAATCATTTTAGAAGTAGAGCCATATCCCGGATCCATGTCTCCAGTTACCCTTGCTTGCATCAACTCATCTCCAGTTTCTCCAACAAATAGAACATCATAGTTACCTGCTTCACGAGACTCTCTTGATGGACCTTCGCCTGGTTGAGGGATATTATCTCCGCCCATAGGATTTGCAGATGTCATCGTTTCTGCTACTTGTTTTCCTTCATCCCCTTCGCCAGCAACCATCATCTCGTCATATAAGAAATCTTCTCCATAAAGATGATCAAGTAAGAAATTTGATCTATGAACATTTTTTGTATTGATAGGCGCCATCACGAAAGGAGCTACCCACATATTAATTTTTTCATCGAATATAACTTTTGAGTCATCTGGTTGAGAAGGTCCTTCGTATCCTTCTGCTAAAGAAAAGGGATTAGCCAATACTTTAATTAAGTCAGGTTTTTCCTTAAGCGTTGCCATAGTAGCTCCAAGAGACGCTATAGTCCCTCCAGAGAATTCTCCATTCATTGCCTTCACTCTACCGCGAATGCGTTCAGCAGGCCTACCATTTTTTGAAATGAAAGCTTGTTGGAGGAAATAAACACCCAAATCAAAAGGAACGCTATCGAAACCACATGAGAAAACGATGCGAGCACCTGAACTTTCAGCTTTTTCTTTGCATGAATTAATCATTTCGTACATCCATCCGGGCTCACCTGTAAGATCGACGTAATCTGTTCCATTACTAGCGCAAAATTGTACTAATGCCGAGCCATATAATTGATATGGGCCAACAGTAGTCAAAATACATCTCGCACAACTGGTCATTTTGTCTAGAGATTCTGGATTTGAACTGTCTACTTGAAGTGCATCTACTTCATCTTTCAGTCCTAGATCTTGTTTTACATGATTCAGCTTTTCTATGTTTCTGCCGGCTATACCCCATTTAATACTCTGATCATCACCGTATTCATCTCTCATATATTCAACTACCAATTTCCCTGTATAACCTGTAGCACCAAATATAATTACATCAAATTCTCTCTCAGACATCTTTTCTCCTTTAATACCAGTTCGTACTTTATATCTTATTCTACATGAGTTAATCCTAACTAACTTATTCGTTTTGTTAAGTTGTGAAATAATATAGTCATATGAAATATTTACATACCATGCTTAGAATAAAAGATGTCGATGCTTCAATGAAATTTTTTGTAGAGGCCTTAGGTCTTAAATTGATTAGGAGAATAGATGTCGAAGAGGGGAGATTCAGTCTAATTTTCTTAGCAGCTGAGGGCGATGAAAGTTCCCAAATAGAGTTGACTTATAATTGGGATGGAGACGAGCTAGGAAATGGATCAAGAAATTTCGGCCATTTAGCATATGAGGTTGATGATATTTATAAAACCTGCAAAACGCTTGTTGAACAAGGTGTCCAAATAAACAGACCTCCAAGAGATGGAAGGATGGCATTTGTTAAATCTCCTGACAACATATCTGTTGAATTGTTACAAAAAGGAGATGCCCTAGAAATGAAAGAACCTTGGTCCTCAATGGAAAATATCGGAGATTGGTAATTTAATTTATTTCTGTAGGATCAATCCCTGTTTGAACGAGGCCCATCAATTTATTAAGTTTAATTTCTAATTCCGTTACATGTTCAGCAAGAAGACCTGATGCATCCGTAACATTATTCATAGTTTCAGCATGCTGTATTAGAGTAATGATGTTGTTACTCATTTCAAGTTGCTGTGCCTGAAGATCTCTAATTTTTTCTTCCAAAAAATTTACCTTTTCCATCAATAAGGAAATATCTTTGCCTTGATTTTTCAGATTCATTTTAATTTTCTATATAAGCAATGCATTTAATCTCAATTTTTAAATTTGCTTGTACAAGAGCACTTGTTCCCACAAGCGTTTGGGAGACCTCGGGCTTACATCCGTATATTCTTTCTCTTTCTGAAAAAATTTCAGCAACATTTTTCATACATTCTTCAACGTCTGTAACAAACCAAGTTTCATCAATGATATTATTTAAACTCGCATCAAATTCTTTTAATACACTCTTGATATTGTCATAACAGACAATCATTTGTGCTTTGAAATCTTCTGGCGTATTACCATCTTTGTCCACAGCAATTTGGCCTGCAAGGGTTAAAATATTACCTACTTGCACACCCTGAGAAAAAAAGTCGGCATAAGGACCAACTCTAAGTAATTTCTTTTTCATCTAAGCTCCTAAGATTAATACAAAAGTTAAACCTAAGACTAAAGCTAGCAAAATTGCATTTCTGTCTTTTTTAATCTGATTCATACATTTCTCTCATTTTTAACATATCGTCTATATGTTTTTTATTTTTTATATCATGGGATTCGTTTTCATTATCTTCGAGATTTATTGAATTAAGTATCAAATTGTTAAACTTATTTTGGCGCAGGAAAAAAAGGCCAATTACAAAGGTATTGATAACACATAGTCCAAGTATCAAATAAATCATCTTTTATTTAAGCCTCGGGTTCAAACGTATCATCTAATACAAACATTTCGACACCTCCGGCAATTCTATCATTTGCCATAGCTTCAGCTGTTTGAGGATCATTAAAGATTCTAATAAATTCATCAACATCAGAAGTTTCAAAAACTGCTATAACTTTATTTCCATCCGTTGCACCCATATGGGCAACAGACACTCCTTGGCTTTTAAATAACGCGCCATGAGTTTTGAAGTGCTCTCTCCAGTGTTCAACGCTTTCTACCTCTGCTCTTACCGCTATTAACATTGTGCATGTCTCCTATTGATTAATAAATTTAAAATTATTATGTTATAGCTTTGTTGAATGAAAACTGCAATATATAAAATTAAAAGGAGTATTTATGCCGCAAATAAAACAAATAGCAAACACCTTCTTTGAAGCTTGTGAGACTGGGAAAGGGTGGGATGCCTGTGCAGAATTTTGTCATGAGAAGGCTACATTCTCATCTCATGCCGATCCGTTACTAGAAGTAAAAACTATAGAAGAATATGCCAATTGGATGGTAGGTATATGTCAAATAATGCCAGATTCGAAATATGAGATTAAATCTGTTACAACTGACGAAGATAATAATCATGTTTCTTTTTTCGCAATCTTCTCAGGTACTCATACTGGAGATGGTGGCCCACAAAATCCCACAGGAAAATGGGGTGAGGTTGATTATGTTTATGCTTTAGAATTCGAGGATAACAGAATAAAACACCTCACTAAAATATGGAATCCTCACTATATGAATAAGCAAATAGGTTGGGAATAGTCGGCTTAAAATAAAAAAGACCCTTACGGGTCTTTTTTACAATCACTAAACTAGTGATAGATCTTTTTATTATCCTCTTAAAGAAAGACCCATATATTCTCTTGGATTTGAGCAGGAGAAGCCTTTAAGATTTTTTGAGGCTTCAGAGTCTTGGAGCTTATTCCAATATAACTCCCTATTAATACCCATGGCATCTATCGATGATGTATATAGTAATCTTATAAAGTCAGCATCTCCATCATAACCGGATGTTGGGAAAATCATCTTCCTTCCAACAGTATCTCCTTCAGATTTCGCGTATTTGGCAAAATCCATATACATGTCATAAACCTGTCTATCATTAAAACCTTCATCAAATTTACAGTCTGTATAAACTGCCAACATCATATCGTTCTCTTCTGGTTGAGATGGGGTTGAAATTACCCATTGATAGGTATTCACTTGTCTATTATTTGTGACAGGTAGACTTTTTAACAGCTTCGACCCTCCTTGAGTCATCCATGCATTAAGTGCTGCATACTGAGCAGACTGTGATTCGATATTATTTACCCACATGACATCCATCGAGGATAGATCTGAGTGGAAATAAGGAGTAAGTACTCCAACAGTTACGTTATCATAAACTTTTTTATCTTCAGCCCACTCTGCAAATTTTCCATACCAATCTACCAAGTCATCTAAATCCTTGCCTCTATTAAACTTGCCTATGTAGTATTCCGCTGCATTGCCTTCGGGTTCATATTTATATTCACTTTCTTGTCCAAAAAGGCCAATTGAAAATACTAATACGAAGCTAAGTATATATTTCATTAATTTCTCCCTTAATTATTAATCTAAAGATGATAATGCTTTTAGGCTAAAAATATATATTTTTTATCAATTAATTTTGATGACTAAACTACCTTTTCAAAAGATTCAAAAACAGGGGGACCTAAATAAATATCCCTATGCTTACCAGCATCTTTATGAGCTATTCTGAAAGCTTCAGACTTTGTCCAATTAGAAAAATCATCTTTTGATGACCATAAAGTATGTGATGCAAACAAAGTATATTCATCATTTGAATCACCTCGCATGAGACTGAACTCTTTAAATCCTTGAACTTGATCAAGAAGGGAATCTCTTTCGCGCCATATTGACTCGAAAAGTTCTTCTTCACCTAGCTTAATTTTGAATCTATTCATTGCCAGAAACATAAAATCCCTCTCTTTGTTTATAGTTTTACTCCCTCAAAGTCTAAACTGCATTTGACCAAACACAAAAATATTTAACTCTTACTAAATTTAAATATCCAACATCAAGAGTGAACTAAATTCGACCGATAAATTTCCATTTTATGAAGTTTCTGCAAATCTTTTCAACTAAAAAAACATAAAAAAAGATTAATTTAGTGAAAATTGATTATCTCTTTTAGCAGATAATTAGTCCCGATACATTTAATTTTCTGATAAATTAGCTTTATGAATATACAAATAAGCGTTCTGATATTATCTGTTTTATTTCTTGCATCCTGCGGTGGTGGCGGCGGTGGCGGCGGAAGTAGTTCGAGTGCTACACCGATTAGTTATTCTTATGACAAAACAACTGCCGACTTTACAAGCAAATCATGGCAAGCAGATGCTGTAACAAGAAGGAACAGATCTCAATCTTGGGATTATTTTGCATCCTATGGTTCTGATCCTGATGGCCCTATTCAAATAGATTTCGTAGAAAATACAGACTTCCTCACAATCAACTTGTCTCATAAGTTGGCTAATTTTGATATTAGATTATCAGAGATTGATAGCTCAATAGATCCTCTTTATGATCCATCTGGTAACATAGTTGCGGCCATAGCGCAGAATAACTACTCTGATGCTAACTTGAATGCTTTTTTCTTTTTCCCTGATTATTTAGCTACTCTAAATATTGAGCATACCAACGTAGGTTTCTTAGACCTATATTTTGGAGGTCTAGATAGAGATACATTTGCGATAAACTATGGAAGCAAAACATTTACAGGTGATATGCCAACTTCTGGATCTGCAACCTATGGGATTTTTGCCGAGGCTCTTCACACCGATTTTTTGGCTTATAATAGAGCCGTTAGATATGTTTTAAGAGGCGAGGGAAATCTTAATGCAAATTTTAGTACAAATAGAATTAATGGTTCTATCTCTCTGAGTTCTTGGTATGGCTATACACGTTTTTTAGAAAATGGAGCTACTTCTCAGGCACAAACATTAAATGCACCCGTATTCACTCTGACTTTTCCTGAGACCTCAATTTCAGGTAACTCTTTTGAGTGGGACAACGGAAACTTCTTTACTTTAACTGCTTCAGGATCCGGTCACACTGGTGATGGTATAGCAGGAGGATCATTTTTTGGTCCTGATGGTAAGGAGGTATCAGGAACGTTCTTAGGCCAAGAAAATGATAATGACACGACTGGACTATTTGAATGGGATATCATCGGAGTATTCTATGGTACTTGTAAATCTTCTGGCTGCTGATTGAATAAATATTGCCTAATTTTTTTTGGGTCCCTCTTTCTTAGTTTAGTTCAGACAAAAGAAATATTATTTGAAGGAGACTATTTCTCATCTGAGAGGGACCTAGCAAACCATCTTTATTTCAAGCAAGAATTTAAAACTTTAATATTACTTACCCTTGATTCTATTGAACAAGAAAGGTCATGTGATTTTTTAGAGCCTTTCATCCAAGTTTCAATCAGGACAGCCTATCAGTTGAATGATTTTCAGCTTCTAAAATATTTGTATCTATCCTCAAAAAGCTGTAACAGCAATGATCGAATCATAAATGAGATTTATATAAAATATTTAGCAGAGATAGAAGAGTACGATGAGAGCTTTAAGATACTTGACTCTTTAGACAGATCTTCAAACTACTTTCCTATATTGGAAAATAAATTATTAAAAGATTCAGGAAGATGGAAGTATTTAGATAACTTTGGAACTTCACTGACCAGAAACTCAAATATCAACAATGGTTTCACTGCAAGCGAAGTTGATATTTATGGAATGACATTCGAGGTCTCAGAGGACGCTCATCCGATTAATGATGTTGGTATCAGATATTCTTATTCAGGGACACTTTATAGATACTTCAAAAAGTCTTCACAATTTCGTCTGCGGGGCTACCTATCAGGAGAAGATTACTCAGGATCTCTGGCTGATCGCTATAGCCATTTTATCTTCAGTGACTATGTATTAACTAAAAAGGATATGTTTTCTCTCTCTCAAGGAAGCAGTTATTGGAACGCGAATGAAGTTTATAATCTCAAGAGCTTTTCTTATACAAGAAAACTTACCAATAAAGGGAACTTGAAGATGCTTAAGTTTTCTTTCGGCAAAACAAAAAGTCCTATCAATACTGAAAATAATTCTAATTTTTGGAGCATCAAAACCTTCTTCAGAATGGATGCAGGCCTCTATACAGACTTAGAATATACGAGTAATAGGACCGATTTTGAATCTTCTAGTTATTCTGGATTAAGTTTTGCCTCGTACAAAAAATTTGAAATTCAACACTTCAAATTTATTCCGTTCTTGGAATTAGAGAAAAGACATTATAAAGGCCAGTTTTTTTCTTACGGAAAGAAGAGGAGTTACCAAAAAATAAATCTAGGGTTAACTGTCATATCAAATCAATTTGAAAATTTAAAATTTAAGTTCACCACAGATATATTTAAATCGAATATCCCAGTTTTCGACAATAGGATTAACGTATTCGCCATTGAGTATTTATTCTGAAAAATTCGCATAACTATCTAAGAATTGCTAATAAAAAAATGAAGTTAAAAGATTTATGAGACTCAGAGAAAAGCCATGCAATTGTTGCTCAGAGAAGTTTGATGTCCTGTTTCGTTGTAAAAACACTAGTTCAGATTGGCTTTTCTTATGTAAGCAATGTTTAATTCCTTTCAAGGAACACTCTGATTATATTTATGGAGGAACATGGAAAGCTCGAAAAGGATAATGACTTCAATAAGTTTGAACACTATAATTCAAGCTCAACTGGGCGATTAACTCAATTGGTAGAGTGCCACCTTTACACGGTGGAAGTTACAGGTTCAAGTCCTGTATCGCCCACCATCATAAAAATTTCGTGAATCAAGATTTCTGAAACCATCTTGAAATCTTGAAAAGATATGAATAAGAAAAAAAGAGCGCGCAAAAACCAACTCAATAACTAAATTAATATTTATAAATATTAAGTTGAATAGTATAGTTATACCAATGAAAAAAGGTTTTCTGGCTTTATTATTTTTTCTCTCTTCTTCGATTTCTTCATCAATTTGCGAAACCTCTTTAGGTCAAAAAACTTCTTATAAGGATTATTGCGAGAGGAAAAATGAACTCGCTTCTAAATTTAATATCAAATTGAGTTTTCAAGATTTTGAAGATTCAAAAAAGCTTAATCTTAGAGTGACTAGCGAAGAAATAGATTATGTATTGAATGAGCAAATTGAAGAATACTTTTTTCCAAATCTCAGTAAAAGTGAACTTAAAGACATTTATTTGTTTAATCTTTTAGCTCAACATAGTGAAGAGATAGGAGTACAACAAAAACGTAAGTATAACAGCCAAGTTAAAAGGTATTTTAAAAACCTAAATAAGAGTCTCAAAATCCTAGAAAACAATGGTTCAAGAAAGGAGTCTCGCATAGATAGGCATCTCAAAGGTATAAGGAAGCAAGTCCAAGCTTATGGAATGGAATTCACAAATAAGGCCGTAGACAAAGAAAAAGAAATTATTCGTTATCACTTTGAGGCTGCCAAGAAAAGCTCTTATGAAGATTCTCTTATTGATTTTGAAATAAAGGCCAACGCAAGCAGCATTAGAATTTATTTAGATGGTAAAAGTATAGGGCGATCTCCTAAAAAAATATTTCTTGAACCTAGAAAGTATAGCTTGTTATTAAAAAGCGAAGCTTTCAAAGAAGAACTAACAATAGATCCTTCAGAAAAAGACTTTTATTTTGCTGATTTTTCTAATTCCAAGTGGACAAAATCCAAGGCCTCATCTCTGTTATCGAGCTTACAAGAATCCACATCTATCAAACTTGAATTCAATAAAAGTCTTGATAAAGAAAGTTTCCGGACCATAAAAGACGCAAATAATTTTATAAAAGATTATAAAAATTCTTTTGCAACAACATATGAAATGAATGAAGAAGTTAAGAAACTAACTTCCTTAATAGAGTCTCGAGAAAGAAAAGTTGAAGATTCTATAAAAAATCGTATTTCTGAATCTCTTTCCCTCGATGAGCTTGAAAAAAAAATAGATGCAAGCAAACAACTGATGAAAGATTTAAAAAGAGTGGGGCTCAACAATATACAATTACCAGGTAAAGATTCACTAATTGCCTTTTTGGATTTTGATCAAGAAATTATCAAATTAAGAAATGATAAAAAATATTATCAATTATCAAGAGACAACTTTCATGAGAAGAAATTAAAGGATTTTAAGTATCTTGTTTATGCAAAAATTCTATCAGATGATATTGAACAGAAAATCATTTCGAAAAAAGAGAAAGCTGGATCCTTTCACTACAACACAATTCAAAAATATAATACCAATTACGACAAGGCACTGCAAAGAAGAGACAGTGCTTACCGAGCTTACTTAGAAGCGAAAATGATTTGGGAGGAAAGAAAACAAATATGTGCAAATCAGCCCTCTAATTCACGGGCCTTTTGGTGTGCAGTACTTTATGCTCCAGATGATTCTAAATACCGTGCAGCTCAAAGAGCACTTGAAAATACACCGCGCATTATCGATGAAAAGCAATACGCAAAATATAATTTTATAGAAACAAAGGTAGAAGCAATAAAAAATGTAGAGATTGAAGTAGGAATTATAAATTTGAAAAAAAATGTTATCTATACCGAAGATATAAAAAAGAACTTCAGCAAAGATTTCAAATTTTACTCGGGTTTGAGAGATGATGACGAAAACAAGAATGAATATGTAGGAGACTCACAAACTTCTTTAGAGAGATTTTTTGAATCCAAACCCAAAATTAACATTTCAAGTTTAACTAAGGACATAAAAAATTATGAATTTGATAGTGATGGAAAAGCTTTAAGAGTTTCTTTAGGAAGATTTGTTTCTTCATTAGAAGACCAGTCCATAAGAAACTCTCTGAAAAATAAAAATAAAAATAAAAATAAAAATAGAAATAGAAAGAATGATGGTTTATCTGAATTTGATGAAAGATTTGACTCAGTGGTTAAAGTTTTAGACAAGATAGAAGGATCTTCAGGTACCGGCTTCTATGTAGAAGATAATCTTATAATAACTAACGAACATGTTGTTGGTAAAAAAAGAATAATAAACCTAACAAATTTTAATGGAGAGAACTTTACAGGGAGAGTGATCAAAGTAGATCAAGATGCTGATCTGGCTTTAATAAAGGTTAATAAATTAGGCACACCCATATTATTCTATGACAGAGCACGTATAAGGGTTGGGTCTCCTGCAGAGGCAATAGGACATCCTATAGGATTAGACTTTTCAATATCTAGAGGAGTTGTAAGTTCTTTGCGGAAAGGAAAAATGACAGATTTTGGTAGAGAAATAAAGCAAATCCAGATGGATGTCCCAATTAATCGTGGCAACTCTGGTGGTCCTTTATTTATAGGTAATAAATTCATAGGTGTGAATACTATCAAGAGATTAGATATAGATGGACTTGAGGGCGATAAGGTCAATTTGGCTGAAGGCTTAAATTTTGCCGTGCATTATCATGAAGTACTGGATTTTATCGAATCAAATTAAAATAAATATCTAAAGTAGGCTCACAGTCGGGAAATGATTGCTTTAATGACAGCATGTAAAGCTAAAGCAAATATTTTTGATTGAAATCTTAGATAAAGTTACCTAAAAATGTAATCTCTAAATGCTACTATACTGATTGGAAGAACCATCCCAAAAATGTAACCCCACAATATAATCATGCGGGCATCTATTCCATTTTCATCTTTGGGCCTCTCCCAGTTAGCTCTGAAGAGGTGCTTTACGAAAATTAGAGGAAAAAGGGTAAGAACAAATACTATAAATGCCGGGTAATACATATCAGGATGATTAAACTATAAATCTGTTTCAAAAAAAAGGAGGGACAAAGCCCTCCCTTTTAATAAAAAGATTTACAGGTTTTCCTTTTTCATCCAAATTGGCAATATGATCATAGCTGTGACCACTATCCACCAGACTATGAAAATTGGATTTGCAGGAATCAAGCTGAATTCAGGTGCTTCGGTTACATTCAAGAACTCGACAAAACGCTGACCGCTTTCAGATATATTATCTAATTGACTCAAAGCAAATGCAGTAGATTCCCAGTTTACTTGTAGGAAACCTAAATTTTGCAGGTTTAGAAAGATAATACCAAGGCCGAATAAGCTAACAAGTATTTTTGTTAAAAGGCCCCCTCCATTATCCCTGACTCCAATAGTAGCCCTAAAAGCAACCCACAGAAGGAATGCATTTCCAACAAAATAAAGTCCATTACCGACCAAAAAGGTGTTGAAAAGGCTCATGATCTCATATTCGCTCATAATATTCTCCGTACGTTATGAATTTATTTTCATAAACTTATCTCATCTTATCTAAATGATAATAATTCTCAACTGATATCAAAATTTCATGTAAATTATTTTTATAAGCCCACTAATTCATCAAGTTTTCGATTAAATTCTAGCCATTTATTTTCAGCCAATTCAATTTCTGAGGTTAAATTAACTTGATTCCTTAGGACATCATGAAAATTTAAATCTTTGTCCTGATCATACAAATGCGGCGAATTAAGAAAAGCTTCAGCCTCTGTGAGTTTTCTCTGAAGTCGCTTTAAAGTTTTTTCAACATCAGAAATTTCTGATTTGAGCAACTTCACTTGAACCTTATCTATTTTCTTATGTTCATCTGTATTTAATTTTAAAGATACATTCAATTTACCTTTGATAATTAGGTTTCTGTAATCGTCAAGATCTCCGTCGAATTTTTCAAGCTTCCTGTCTTTGATAATAAAAAATTCATCCACAGTATTTGCCAGTAAATGCCTATCATGTGAAACCAAAAGAATAGCACCACCAAACTCTTGTAATGCAACTGTCAAGGCCTGCCTCATATCCATATCCAGATGATTGGTTGGCTCATCCAAAAGAAGTAAGTTTGGTTTCTGGAAAGCTATTTTTGCAAGAGCTAATCTTGCTTTTTCACCACCAGAAAATTCTTTTATAGTCTCTTTGGCTTTATCACCAGAAAAGTTATATCCACCTAAAAAACTTCTTATCTCCTTTTCTGTTACTTCATTATCCAATATTCTAATATGATCTATTGGACTGGCTGAAAGCTCAAGATCATCAACTTGATGTTGGGAGAAATAACCTACAACAAGGTTTTTTCCTTCTCTTTTGTTACCTTTTAGTATTGATAAATCACCGTTTAAGCTTTTTATTAGAGTTGATTTTCCTACACCATTTGCTCCTAACAAACCAATTCTATCTCCAGGTCGAAAACTTATCTTTACATCACTCAATATTGAGTAATCGTAACCAAGTTCAGCAGATTCAAGGCTTAGCAAAGGATTGGATTTTTTTTCAGATTCTGGGATATTAAATACAAAAGGGGAATCAATATGAGCTGGAGCAATTAATTGCATTCTTTCTAATGCCTTAATTCTGCTTTGAGCTTGTCTTGCTTTAGTTGCCTTCGCTTTAAATCTTTTAATGAAGCTTTGCATGTGATTTATTTCTCGCTGCTGCTTATCAAAGTTGCTTTTTTGTTCTGAGAGTTTGGCGGCTTTTCTAATTTCAAACTCAGAATAATTACCTGTATAAAGTTCAATTTTTTGATTTTGTATATGAGCTATCTGATCAACGCAAGAGTTGAGAAAATCACGATCATGCGAAATAAGAATTAAAATTCCTTGAAAAGACTTTATCCAATTCTCAAGCCACAAAATAGTGTCTAGATCCAAATGATTCGTTGGCTCATCTAATAATAAAAGATCAGATGGTTGCATCAATGTCCTTGCCAAATTTAACCTGACCCTCCAGCCGCCAGAGAAGTCTTTCAAAGGTTTATTGAATTCATTTTCTAAAAATCCAAGTCCAATCATTAATTTTTCTGCTCTAGATTTAGCTGAGAAACCACCTAAGTCCTCAAACTTTGTGTGTAATTCACCAAGAATTTGGTAGTTTCCATTTTCTTCAGCAATTTTTATATCTCTACCTACTTCACTTAAATCAATGTCTCCTTCAAGAACATAATCTAAAGCTATCTCCTCAGAAGAAGGGATTTCTTGATCTAGGCATGCAATTCTTAAATTAGGCGGGATGTGCAGTTCACCATGATCTGATTCAATTTCTTTTTTGATAAGTTTTAATAAGCTAGATTTTCCTGAACCATTTGCGCCAACTAGACCCACCTTGCTTTTTTTGTGAATTGTAAAATTTACATCTGCAAACAATAAATTTGAACCTCGTCTAAGAGAAAGATTTTGAAAAGAGAGCATAATTCAGGGGCAATTGTAACAAACATGTAAACAGAAAGTGGTTGAGATTTCAGGCTTTAAGCTGAAAAATACAGACGCTTCAGATATCATAAATGTATAAATAAATTTTAGGGATTCATCTTTAAACGTTAAATACATAACCAAGGAGAAAAGGAGAGATTTAAAATCTTAGTAAAAGAATATGGAACATGTATGGAATACAATCAATGATCTATTTATTTTCCTTATTATGATTTTACTAGGAGGCCTAGTTTGGTCTATTTCAAACAAACTTCTTTCTAAATTCATCAAAAGTAAAAGAACCTATGAATCCATTTCGATAATACTTGGATTAAGTGTAGGAGTTTTGATAATAAATCAATGGCTTTTGACATGAATATAAAATCAAATGAGTGGGAATCCAGAGCATTCAATACTGCTCCTGATTCAGAAAATCAAATACATGGCGATGAACTGGCTATAGAGTATGGTTTTGAAGGAGGGCTTGTTCCAGGAGTAACCATATCAGCCTATTTGGTCCATCCTATAGTAGAGAAATGGGGAAAAGATTGGCTAGATAATGGCTTTGCTAATTGCCGTATAACCTCTCCTTTATACGACAATGAATTGTTTGTCGTTAAATCAGAATTTTTGCCGAATGCGAAGGCAAATACTACTCTGATCAGGAATAATGGCGTTGTTTCTGCAAATGCGGAAGTTTCTATAGTTAAGGATAAACCAACACCACCAATTCTAAGGGGAGATGCTTTAGCTGACAGTGGTTATAGCCCTCCTAGGGCTCAAAAAAGACATTGGCAAAATCTTAAATCCCGAGGTTGCTTGGCTTTTAGATTTCGTTGGGGAGGCAAGGAACCACTTATCTATTCACGTGATGCAGACAATCTTCCTTCTTTATTGCAGCCAAGTAAAGGAGGGTATTCAAATCTAGCTTTTTTGCTAGGTTGTTCTAATTGGGCATTAGCAGGAAATGCATATATGAATCCTTGGGTACACTTGCAGACTATTTCACAAAACTACAAAGCAGTTCAGATAGAAACTGACTTGATAGCAGAAATGGAAATTATCAATATCTTTGAAAAGAAAGGGCATGAATTTGTAAATGTTCAAGTTAATTTATTTGATGAAGAGGATGAGAAATGTGTGATATCTATAAATTTGATCGCAATATATAAACTTAGAGGTCAGTTATGAATAAGATTGTATTTATTCTTCACTTAAAATGTAAGAGCGATATAAATTCTATCGAAAAATTTATCAAAGAACTGTCAGTTCCTCATACTGCTTCATGTGATGAGCCAAATACGAGGAGTTTTGAATGGTATTTCAATGAGGATTATAAAGAAGCTACACTAGTTGAATCTTTTGTTGATTCAGATGCAGCGATCTTGAGAGTTAACAACTTACAAAAAGGACCCGTAAATGAATCCTTTCAAAGATTGTTTGAAGTTTCTAAATTCGAAGTACTTGGCAACGCTAGTCAAAGCCTTAAAGAAACTTTAGATGCATGGCAGCCACATTTTCTGCGATATATTGACGGATTCAATAAAAATATAACTTGAAAAAAACATTATAATTCCTTGGCCATTCTAATTCAGTGAAAAGAATATCTTTTAAGTTTATTATGGAGCTATGACAAACGCACAAACTGAATCAAATATAAGAAAGGTAGCCTTAACATCATTATCAGGCACAAGCATCGAATGGTACGACTTTTTTCTTTATGGTGCAGCTGCAGGACTAGTATTTCCAAAACTTTTTTTCGGCGAAGTGGACCCAACAACTGCATTAATACTCTCATATATGACTTTTGCTGCTGGTTTTATTGCAAGACCCGTAGGAGGGATCATTTTTGGTCATTTTGGCGACCTTATTGGTAGGAAAAAAACTTTAGTCATTGCTTTAATGCTTATGGGAGTCTCATCTACTCTAATTGGTTTGCTTCCAACTTATGCAAATATTGGCATTGCAGCTCCAATTCTTCTGACCTTTTTAAGATTCTGTCAAGGTATAGCCATTGGAGGGCAGTGGGGCGGTGCAATGCTGTTAGTCACAGAGAGTGCCCCAAGCAATAGACGAGGATACTATGGCGCTTATGCTCAAGCCGGTGCACCCATGGGTGTAATTTTGGCGAATATTGCATTTATCTCAGTGAGCTTACTTACTACAGAAGAGAGTTTCCTTTCATGGGGTTGGCGTATTCCTTTTATTATTAGTTTTGTCCTTGTCATAATAAGTATGTATATACAGTTGAAGTTGGAGGATACTAAAGCCTTTCAAGAACTTGAAGCTTCAAAGATTTCTGAAAATAATGAGACTAAGGTTATAAGGACTTCCCCAATACTAGAGGCATTAAAAAGATATCCAAGAAGAATTTCATTAGCAGCAGGAGCTTTTTTATCTGTTCAAGTGACTTTCTATATTTTGGTTGCTTTTGTGCTTGCTTACGGAGTAGAAACTACAAGCTTATCTAGAAATGATTTACTTACTGCAGTTCTAATTGGCTCTGCGATTATGGTGCCTACTCAATTCTACTTCTCTGATTATTCTGATAAAAAAGGCAGAAAAGGTATCTTTATGATGGGAGCTTTGTGTACTGCAATTTGGGCGTTTTTTCTATTTCCTTTAATCGATACTGGTAATTTTTATTTAGTAGTTTTGGGAGTGACAGGCGGTCTTACTTTCTTAGGTATGATGTACGGACCTCAAGCAGCCTTTTTTGCAGAGCTTTTTTCGACGGAAGTAAGATACTCTGGAGCATCTCTTGGATATCAAATAGGTGCAATTATAGGTGGATCTTTCGCTCCAACTATCGCTACTTTACTTTGGACTAGTTACGATATTTTTTGGGTTTCAGTTTATATAGCTTTTGCCTCTATCGCTTCATTAGTCTCTGTTTATTTTTTAACAGAAACTTATAAAACAGACCTTAACGAATAAATCACAAGAGCTTTCCGTTGAGCATCTTTAAATGTCTATTCGTCATAATTTCAGCCTCTTTCTCGTCATGAGTAACTAATAGGATTGTAGAGTTCTTCGTTGAAAAAATGTCAGATATATCGACGTACAGAGAGTTCTTTAGTTCTTTGTCTAAAGCACTAAAAGGCTCATCAAGCATAAGAAATTTGGGATCGGGAGCCATTGACCTTGCTACTGCTACACGCTGTTGCTCACCTCCAGATATTTCATGAGGATATTTGTTTGCTAGTTCTTGTATTCTAAAAAGTTCTAGCATTTCTTTTAAAATTTGATTTTCATTTTTTTCTTTTTTTATTCCAAAGCATATATTCTCACTTACAGTGAGATGAGGGAATAAAGCCTTTTCTTGAACAACTAGCCCAACTTTTCTCTTTTCTGGGGGTAAAACATGATCCTTATTGGAGACTATCACACCATCTAATTTTATTTGTCCCAGTTTCGGTATTTCCAGACCCGCAATAAGCCTCAACAAGGAACTTTTTCCACAACCAGAAGGGCCACGTATTGAAACTTTTTCACCCTCGTGTATCTCTATATTTACATTGTCGACACTTAAAACGTCTGAAGTATAAGAGTGACTTAAATTTTTAACCTCAAGGACTAGATTAGACATTTTTAAATATTTCTTGACGATCTTATCATTTTGGAAAGGAAAATTATTGGTATCAGACCTGTTAAGACTATAGCTATTGCTGGGGCCGCGGCCTGTGTCATTCTTTCTTCAGATGCATAAATATAAGTAGAAACTGCTAGCGTCTCGAAATTAAAAGGCCTTAGTATAAGAGTTGCAGGTAATTCTTTGACAACATCGGACATAACTAATAGTACTGATGTAAGAATGCTGGTTTTTAGTAGAGGTGTGTGAACTTTCCTTAACATATTCCATCCAGTTGTTCCCAATAACTTTGAAGAATCATCTATCGAGAAGCTTATCCTTTCATAATCACTCTCAATAGAAGAATTTGCCAAGGCATATGTTTTTATAACATATGCAGTTAAAAGTCCAAATATAGAGCCAGTCAAGATTAGATCAATACCAGAAGTATAGGTTTCTAGGTAAATAAACAATTGCACCATACCTACAGCTAAAATTAATCCTGGAACTGCATATCCAATGGACAGTAACGAACTCATACGTTTTAAAAATATGCCTGAATCTATTCTTATTGAATAATTGATACATAAAGCCAAAGCCGCACAAATCAACCCTGTTCCAAGGGAGAGCATGAAAGTATTAAAAGCATTTTCCAAAAATTTACCGCTAAAAAATTCTAAATTTACTTCAAATGCCCAAAGAAGGAGTTCAATGAGTGGCAAAAAGAAACCTATGAATAATGGAATAAAACAAATCATAAATGCCAAGAAAGCTTTGTATCCAAGTAAATCACTTTCATTATTAGGTGCAAACTTGGCGTTATTTGCAGAATAGATTCCAACTCTAGAATTTCTCTCAATAAGATAAAAGACTCCGATAGTGACGAGCAATAATGAAGCTAACTGCATAGCAGTTTGAATATCATATAGACCATACCATGTTCTAAATATTCCTGTAGTGAATGTCTGAACAGCAAAGTGATCAACAGCACCAAAATCAGATAAAGTCTCCATAATAACTAGCATTAAGCCACCAATTAATGCTGGTCTAATAAGAGGTATGCCCAGTTTTAAGAAAAGGTGAAATTGATTTAATCCTAGTAATCTGCCAGCTTCCTTCATAGACTTTGATTGATTGATAAATGAACTTCTGCAAACAAGATACACATAAGGATATAAGGTGAAACCAAAAACAATAATAGCGCCATATATGTTTCTTACATTAGGGAAAACAGACACATCTGGATTTAAGTTGAATAGGTATCTAACCGCATTATTAGCATCTCCAAAACTATCAAATAAGCCAGTAAAAGTATATGCAAGTATATAGGGAGGTATAGCGAGGGGAAGGATTAGAGCCCATTCAAAAAATCTCTTTCCAGTGAAGTTAAAATTTGTAACCAGCCATGCGGTTGATGTGCCTATCAAAACGACTAAAATTGCAACACCTATAACAAGAAAGAATGATGACTGTAGGTAATCCCATAGAACAAATTCAATAAGGTGTGACCAGTTATCAGAGTAATCTCCCAGAAGGCTGGAGAGAACAATAAGTAGGGGGGTGATAAATATAACCAACACTCCCAGAGGTAGTATTTTCCACACAGAAAGATTCTCCAATTGCTTTTTATTTAATGAATCTAAGCTTAAGCCAGTGAAAAGCTATTTCCAACCAGATCTATCCATTAATCTTACTGCGACGGGGTTTAATTCTCCAAATTTCCTAACTGAGGTTTGATCCTGTACAAAATCTGTTCCAAAACTGGCAATTTCATTAGAAGGCGAGATCCCTTCAAGAATAGGATATTCGTAGGATTTATCAACCATATTTTTTTGAACTTTTTTGGATAAAAGAAATTCTAAAAAAAGGTTAGCATTATCAGGATTAGGCGCATTTTTTAAAATTCCTGCACCGCTAATATTTATATGAGAACCTCTATTTTGTTGATTTGGGAATAACATTTTTACTTTTTTAGCTGCCTCAAGCTGATCTTTACCAGCTGCACCTGAAAGCATGATACCGATGTAATAACTATTAGCTATAGCTAGGTCTGCTTCGCCATTCGCAACTGCAATTATTTGAGATCTATCATTACCTTGAGGATTTCTTGCAAAATTTCCAACAAATTTTTTAGCCCAAGATTCAGTCTGCTCCTCTCCCAGATTAGAAATCAGAGAGGCAACTAATGATTGATTGTACATATTGCTAGAACTTCTAATAACAATCCTTCCTTTCCATTTTGAGTCAGCGAGATCTTCGTAAGAAAGACCATCAACTTCACTACTGCTAACATTTTCCGGATTATAAAAAATAACTCTGGCTCTTTTAGCAATAGCAGTCCATTGGTTTTTCGGACCTCTTAAATTTGATGGAACAACATCAAGAATAGCCTTTGAGGTTATACTTTGAAATAGGTTCTCTTTCTGAACTCTCCATAAATTTCCAGCGTCTACAGTGAAAAAAATGTCTGCTGGGGAGTTTGACCCTTCTGCCTTTAATCTTTCTAATAATGCACTGCCTTTGCCAGAAATAATGTTTACTTTAATGCCCGTTTCTTTGGTGAATTCTTCATAAAGCACATCATCAGAATCATAGTGCCTTGAAGTATAAACATTGACTTCGTTAGTCATGACAACATGACCAAAAAGAACAAGAATTAGTAGGATTTGTAACTTTCTCATATTGTAGATTCTACTTTATTGAGAATGATTCTCAAATGAAAGTTATTTTCTATGAAGACGCACAGGTAATTCAGTTATGCCTCTAATAAAACTTGAATTTAGATATTGAGTATCGCCATCGACTTCAATGAAGGAAAAGCGGTCTAGTATTTCTTCCCAAAGAATCTTTAATTGTAAGTCTGCCAATCTGTTGCCGAGGCAACGATGGATACCAAAACCAAATGAGATATGTTGTCTCGCATCCTCCCTCTCTATATTTAGGCGGTCAGGGTTAGTAAACTTTTCATCATCTCTATTAGCTGACGTGTACCATATTGCGACTTTATCCCATTTTTTTATTAACTTGCCACCAATTTCAATGTCTTCCATTGCAGTTCTTGCCATGTGACCAACAGGACTTTGCCAGCGTATTATTTCGGAAACCATATTGCCTATTAACTCTCTATTTGATTTTACTTTTTCTAGCTCATCAGGATATTTGTTGAATGCTTTTATTCCCGCACTCATAGAGTTTCTTGTGGTGTCATTCCCCGCAACTATTAGAAGTATTATATTACCCAAAAATTCGTTTGGGGACATGTCTTTCGTATTTTCTCCCCTAGCCAGCATAGAAATCAAATCATTACCATCTCCACCATTAGACTTCCTTTCTTCCCATATTGAATTGAAATATTCAAAACATTTCCACAGTTCTTGAAATCCCTCTTCAGGTGTATCAAAGTAAGAGGGGTCTGAAATTCTCTCAACAGTATCTGACCAATGAATAAGCTTCAATCTATCTTCTTGTGGCACGTCAAACAGAGTTGCCAACATTCTGCTAGTCAATTCAATTGAGACACTATCTACCCAATTAAAAGTCTCATTATCAGGCAGCTCGTCCAATACTTTGCATGTTCTACTTCGAATTAGTGCTTCAAAATTGGCTAAATGACCAGGAGTGAACATTGGTGCAACTGTCTTTCTCTGCCCAGTATGCTTTGGCTGATCTTGCATGATGAACATCGGTAAATGAAATATCGCATCGGGGGGCTCAGTCATGGGTTGACCACCTAATCTTATACCTCCGTTCATAATGTCGGATGAAAATCTTTTGTGATCCATATCAATCGCTTTTACATCTTCATATTTAGTAATTGACCAATAAGGACCTACTTGACTGTCTTCAGAATAATGAACAGGACTTTCTTTCCTCAGTCTTTCAAACACCTGATGATCTAGATTTTTTCCAAACCAATCATTATTAGCTGGATTAATTTTATCTAAGCTTACTTCATGAGGGTCAATATCATCTGGCAAACCCCACTTTTCTTTAATTTCAGCATTTGATATGTTGCTGTAATCAATATTTTGTTCTTGTTCTACACTCATTTTAAGAATTCTTGTTATTGAAGGATAGATTTTACTATAAAGATAGATAATTTTAGTTTTAGATTAAATAAATTCATTTATTTATTTAAAATGTAGTAATGATTCTTGTATTATTTATTATCTTTTTTTTCTTCATAGTCCCAAAATTTTGGCTATCAATGTCTATGACTAGAAATGATAGAGAATTAAGTGAAATGCCGTTCAATGGTGCTGAGTTTGGACAAATTTTGCTTAATGAGAATAGTCTTCATGATGTAAAAATTGAGGGAACTGATCAGGTTGATCATTATGACTTGAATGACAAAACTGTGAGGGTTCAAGAAGCTAGACTTGAAAAAAAAAGCCTAACTTCATTAGCAATAATCTGCCATGAAATAGGCCATGCTATTCAACATAAAGAAGCTTACGGACCTTTAGTAAGACGAACAGAAATAGTAGAAAAAACTCAATGGTTATCTAGGGCTGGAGGTCTTATCTTGTATAGCGGTCTTCCAATAGTTTTAGCAACTGGAGCTTTGGCTTTAATTAAAATATTTGCAATTACAGCTCTAATTACAATTTTACTTAATGTATTTATACACCTAATAACTCTTGATGTTGAAATTGATGCCAGTTTTAAGAGAGCAATGCCTATATTAGAAAACAAAATTCCTGAGGTTTATCATGCTCAATGCAGAAATATATTGAGGGCTGCGGCTTTCACCTACATAATCGGAGCGTTAACAAGTTTTCTTTCTTTGAGATATCTTTGGGTAATTCTCTCAAGGTTGAGATGACTTAATTATCGTTTTGTTCAGTTACTAAATCAAAATCACATTCCATTTTAGCTTCCACAGAACCTACAACAGCAAGATTCACTTTAGCTCTTCCTTGCATGGTTCCAGATACACTGCATTTTTGGAGACTCTCTTGAATGATAGTTCTTACTATATTGGTGAGCTCTTCAACCGAAAGACTTGCAACTGTAACTTCCTCTTCTGAGTGAGTGACGAGACTCAGTGTTAATAAGAATGTTATAAGTATTTTTTTCATTTTATCTCCTTAAATCAATAGGTATTTTGTTTAATAAATTCATTTGCACTTTTAAAAATAGTCTTTTTTCTATCTGCATCCATTCTGTCTAATGTCCTTGTGAGGAAACTCATTCGGGCATTCTTTTCATAGAAATCTCTGTGTTTTTCAGTAAATCTCCAGTACAAACCATCTACGGCATCACACCAATCACCTCTTTTATAATTGGACATTTTAAGAAAATAATTCGAACCACATGTATAAGGCTTAGTTGACATGAGACCTCCATCTGCGTAAGTGGCCATTCCATAGACGTTTGGGATCATGACCCAATCCGAAGAATCAATGAACATTTCCATAAACCACTTATAAATCTCATTTGGATCAACTTCACACATGTTCATCAAATTGCTTATCACCATGAGTCTCGGGATATGATGATGATATCCATCTCTTTGTATTGTATTAATACAGTCATCAAGAGGAACAATGCCTGTACTTCCTTCATACCAACTACCAGTTAATTTATTTTTATGCCTCCAAAAATTTGATTTCCTTTGGAAATCACCTTTAACTTGGTAAATACCTCTAATGAATTCTCTCCATCCGATAATTTGCCTTATGAAGCCTTCTATGGAATTGATAGGTACCTTTTGTCTCTTAAAAACTTTTATAGCGCTGTTTATGATTTCTTTCGGCGTGAGCAGACCAATGTTTAATGAAGAACTTAGAGTGCTATGAAATAGAAAATTTTCATTTTCAACCATCGCATCTTCGTAAATACCAAAATTTTTAATTCTCTCCTCTAGAAAAATATTTAGAGCTTTTTTTGCTTCCTTTCTGGTGACAGGAAACCATATGTTTGTGAGTTCACCTGGATGATCATTGAAATTACTTTGAATTAAATCTGAAATCTGATTGTGATATTTTGATTTTACTGATTTGGATAGTACAGGTAACTCCGTGCCTTTAGGAATTTTTTTTCTGTTGTCTTCATCAAAGGACCATTTTCCTCCCATAGGGTCATCGTCATTTTCCAAAAGAATATTAAATTTTTTTCTGCCAAATTTATAGAAAGATGCCATCCTAAAAACCTTCTTACCTTCATGGAATTTTTCAAATTCTTCTCTGGAAATGAGAAACATTGGAGTAGAGTGCTCAATTATTTCAAACCCACTTTTTTTTAAAGAGTATATTTTTTTTTCAACTGGCTTATCCTCTATCTCAAAGATATTGATTTTTTTTAGCTCCTTATTTTGGATAAAATTATTTAACGTATCCATGTAAGATTCACTAGGTTTTTTAGAATCAAGCTCATGATAATGAACATTGATTCCCTCTTTCAGAAGTTCGTCTCTGTATTCCCTCATAGAAGTAAGAAAAAGATATAACTTTAACTTGTGATGCTTTACATACGAGCAAAGATCGTAATCTTCAGACATAAAAACATCTGTGCATTTATGTTTTTTTAGAAATTTTGGATCAAAAAGCTGATTACCAAAAATAACGAATGTGTTCATTGTTGGTCAGGTGAGAAAAAAAGGCCCCGAAGGGCCTTAATTTTAATTAACGTAGTATTTGAAATTAATTTGGAAATCATTCTCGAATTGAGAATTTTCAGAGAAAGAACTGAAATTAGTCTCATCTCTCAAGAAATCAACTTTAAATCTTTGCTCTTCACTTTTATTAGCAAATTCCTCAGTCTCATCATCTCCACTATTTAACACAAAGTATGCAACTAAACCTACACCTACAAGCGCAGCAGCTCCTGAACTGCTTCCGCCGTAGCCACCCCCGCCGCCGCTGCTAGGGTTTTCATCAGTTCCACCATGATAGGTAGCGAAAGTTAAATTGGATGTTAAAGCAAAAAGTATAACGATTAACTTTTTCATATTATCTCCTTTGATTTGTCTGCATGACTGAAAGTACGACACTTACAAACTTGAATTTGTAGTAATTTTAGTAAAGCAGAATTTTCTATGAGCGAAGCTGAAGCATATAAGAAATGCTTAACATATTATAACCCGATAAAGTAGTAAAGATCCAGATTTTAATTGAGCGGATATGTTTACTACTTAATGGTAAAATTATTCAATCTAGCGAATCCATTTGTTAAACATAATGAAAAACAATTTTTATACTAGCCCAAGAAAATTGATTAATTTATGGGAATCTCAAGCTTTAGAAATTCTTAAAGATAACGGATTAGATTATTCCTTCAAGCTAGTTTCGGAATTGATGCACGATGAGAACAATGAAATTGAACTTATTGAAACAGCGAAAATTCTTTTTTGGATCAGCGTATGGAGACAATCTAAAACCAAGGAGGAAGTTGTCATCGCTTGGACTAAAATCCTCAGTCAAAAGGGAGATTTATCTCAATTAAATTTTGAGTATGACTCTTATAATTCTAAAAATTTCGATGAGCGAGTAGATTTACCTGCTGTTGAAAGAATTAGAGAACTATTAAGGCAAAAAATTTCACCTGAAGAATTAATAATGAGAGGCTTCACTTTCGAAAAGGTTAGTGAAGCTATGCACTATGGCGCATAATAAAATCAATTTAGAAGAAAAAATTTGCAAAAAATGCCAGAAACCCTTCACATGGAGAAAAAAATGGGAGAGAAACTGGGATGAAGTGAAATTTTGCAGCAATCGCTGCAAGAAAAGTAGAAATGAAGAAAATAGATAAAGTTATTCTAGTCTTATTGACAATCGAGCATTTAGGCTTTGGCTTATATGGATTGTACAGCCCATCTGCAATTGCCAGCATTATTGGTTATGATTTACAAACAGAATTTGCTTACTCAGAAATTAGGGCAAATTATGCTATGTTTACTGTTCTTGGTTTTCTAGCTTTTTTTTCAATTTTCTTTAAATCTCTTATGAAACAAACTTATATAATTTATACCTTTATTTTTAGCAGCCTAATACTTGGTAGAATATTAAACTCCTTCTTAACTGGGGACATGAATACACCTATTGCGGTCACAATTTTAGCTGAATTACTAGTTATATCCTTGTGTATTTGGAGGCTTATCTCTTTAAGAGGAAAAAAAGAAATTATTGATTGAATGTCATCGAATACTATTACTTTGATTTTTTGTTTGGGAGGCCTTACTTTTTTGGCTAATTGGATTTTGATCTCAAGTATCTACTTTAAGCAGAAACCTATAGAGGTAGATAGTATTCCCAGACTATTCAAGATTCTGTTTTTTAATCTACTTGTCTCTATTATTGGTGTTTTAGCTGTGGGAGTATTGTTTGTCTCAGCCCTCATGATATCTCATGGATAGACATATTATTGCAATTGGAGGAGGGGGCTTTGGAAGAAATCCAGGTGATGGAGTGATTGAACAGTACATTCTTGATCAGTCACAAAACAAAAATCCAAATGTTTGTTTCATTCCTACCGCTACTGGTGACAATGAAGCTTACAAGGTGAATTACTATTCAACTTTCTCAAGGCTTAATTGTAATCCTGTTCATTTAGACTTTTTTAAGAGGACCCCCAATCTAGAGAAACTTATTGCCGATCAAGACATTATTTTTGTTGGAGGTGGTAATACTAAAAGTATGTTAGCTGTGTGGAAAGATTGGGGACTAGATAAAATTCTTCATGAAGCCTACAACAATGGAGTAATTATGAGTGGAGTTAGTGCAGGAGCAAATTGCTGGTTTGAAAGGGCAGTGGCTGATTCATGGGAAGAGGAGCTTAAGGTAATAAGCTGTATGGGATTTATTGAAGGAAATTATTGTCCTCATTATGACGAGGAGCCTGAAAGAAGACCCGCGGTAAAGCGATTTCTTGAAAAGAATGTATTTGAAACTTGTTACGCATCTGAAGGAAACTGCGCACTTCATATCAGAAATGAAAAGGAATTTTTATCTGTAAACTTTGGAAAAGCTAAAAAGTCTTACCTAGTTTCTATGGATAATAACAGGGTGAAAGAAGTACCTTTTGAAGACTTATCTATAAGGATATAAAAAATTTAAAGTATTCACTGCAAAATAATTAACTCCTGTTAGAATGCCAGAATCATTTGGACCGGTAGTTCAGTTTGGTTAGAACGCCGCCCTGTCACGGCGGAGGTCGCGAGTTCGAGTCTCGTCCGGTCCGCCACTTACGCATAAAACAACAAAAATTCTTAGACGTGCGTCTAAAAAATATAGACAATATTTTCATCAAATGACACGGAGGAGAATTCTCAAGGTTTATTTTGATATCTTCAACTGTGTTACAATGTAGGAGTAAATTAAAAGGGGAGATTATGAAAAAAATTATTACAATTATAGCTTTGTGTTTTTCTACATTAAGCTTTTCTGATGCTTATAACTACTGGTCTGTTGGTTATCAAGATGTCGAAGAAGTTGATGGCGCCAAGGCAGAAATCAGCTTCGGTGAAGCTGACGGTTGGTTTGGGCATGGCAGAGTCTATTCATTAAGTGAAAGTGCATCATCTGGAGCTGCTGCTGCAGCTTTAGATCTTGACATTTACACTTTCGGGGCTGGAAAAAGCTGGGAAGGAGATGGTGTAGATTTTTCTATTGAAGGCGGGATATCTTACGGCTATTACCAAGTAGCTGCATGTTATGGGTCCTCTTGTGCCGCAGATGATGGCAATGAAACCGGTTACTATGCTGAGGCAGCATTACGAGGTGGAAATGAAGATGGCATATCTTGGAAAGTTTCGGGTGGTCAAATAGATCTAGATGGGTCTGCTTCATTTTTTACGCTCGATATTAACTTCAGCATTAACGAAAATTGGGGCGCAACATTAGGTATGATCAGCCTGGATGGCGATTCGGGTCCTAACCTTTCTTTCAGGAGAGATTTTTAAATCTTCATCACAAAGGGGGCATTAGCCCCCTTATCTTTCAATAAATACATAGTGTAAAATAGTTTCAATGAAATGGTCTTATACCAATGGAAAACTAAACGTAAGTTCTGATGAAGTTGATCAACAATTTCTTCTCAAAGAATTAATTGAAGAAGCCTCAAGACATCAGGCTTATAAGAAGAAAATTATCTCTTTGTTTTTAGTCTTATCATTATTATTGTTTTTCATGCAGAGTTATGGGGGAAATTTGCCTACAAATGCCTCTGTTTATTTCTATATAGGATATTTCACAACACCTTTGATCATTTCAGCGTTCATTTCTTCTGTTGCTTATGTTTTGATGCGGAAACCTCCTAAGCAGGTTAGAAAATTGAATAAATATTTCAAAGACTAGTAGAAAGTCCTAGCTGAACCACCATCAACTTGTATAGCTAAACCAGTCATGTAATTTGCCTTTTCTGAAGCTAGAAAAGTTATCAATCCTGCTAAGTCTCCCGGTTCTCCAACTCTCCCCATTGGGATACTTTTTGAAATCGACTCCTCAATCTCGTCTATAGTTAATCCAAATTCTTTTGATTGCGAATCCAATATGGTCTCCACTCTTTCAGTTCTAGTATAGCCAGGACAAACTGTATTAACTGTTATTCCATGAGAAGCAAGCTCATCGGCCAATGCCTTTGCCCAACCAAGAACACCCATCCTTAGGGCATTTGACAAAAACAGACCATTTACCGGAGTTTTAACTGATACTGAGGAAATATTGATTATGCGGCCCCATTTGTTTTTCTTCATATTTGGTATAACTAATTTTGAAAATCTAAGACAAGACATCATTGTTGAATTGAAACTAGATTGCCAATCTTCATCTGTAAGATCTTCAAAAGTGCTTGGTTTAGGACCGCCATTATTGTTTACTAGAATATCGATAGAGCCCAAATTTTCTTGAGCTTTATCAAAAAATCTTTCTATGTCTTTATTAGAATTTAAATCAGCCGCAAGGGCATAAACCTTTACTTTATTCTCCGTAATTTCGATTATTTCATCTTTAGTATTTTTTATTTTTCTATCATTTCTTGAGCATATAGCAATATTAACTCCCTCTTTGGCTAAATCTATAGCAGCTGCTTTCCCTAAGCCTTGACTAGATGCACAAACGATAGCATTTTTATTTATTAAATTTAGTTCCATTTTAAAAGTTAGATAATAAGTATTAAATTATTGAAATTATTAAGTATCATTGTTCATATTAAACTCATTGGGGTAATTATGTTGAAATCAAAATGGATTTTATTCTTTATATTCTCTTTTTTTTACCAAAGTATTCATTCTAGTTCCTATGAGGCAGAAAGTGTTGGAATGTCTTACGAAAGGTTACAAAAAATAACTCCTACTATCTCTGATTTATATTTAAAGACTGGAAAATTTCCAGGTTTCATCACAGCTATAGCTAGAAAAGGCAAAGTAGTTCATTACGAAACAATTGGATTTGCAGATCTAGAGACAAGAGAAAGTCTAAAAAAAGATTCTCTTTTCCGAATTTATTCCATGAGCAAACCAATTACAGGTGTTGCGCTTATGATACTAATGGAGCAAGGTAAAGTTAGACTCAATGATCCTGTTTCTCTTTACATACCTGAGTTTTCAGATACTAAGGTTCTTGTTATAGGTGAGGATGGAAGCACAAACCTAGTTGAACAAAAAAAGAAGATGACTCTTCGAGATTTAGCGACTCATACATCGGGAATTGCATATGATTTCACCGCAAACGAGCAGTTGGCACAAATATACAGAGAAAAGAATCTAAGTCCATATTTCCCCATAAATAATGCAGATAACTTAACTCAAGAAGATTTGGCAAGAGGAATGATAGATGCTTCCAAACCATTCAAGGATATTTGTGCTTTTGCAGAGACCCTTGCAAAAGAGGCACCTTTAATGCATCAACCTGGTGAAAATTATACTTATTCAATGGGAATGGATGTACTTGGTTGTGTTATCGAAAGAGTATCAGGACAAAGATTTGATGCTTTTCTTAAAGATAATATCTTTATACCACTGAAGATGAATGACACTTTTTTCACAATACCAGAATCAAAAAAGGGAAGATTTACTTCTCTTTATGCTGACATCAGAGACCTAAGACAATATTTTCCTGAGCTAAATGAAACTCTACCCAAAGAGTTAAAAATGTTAAAAATCGATAGTAAACAAAAAAGTCCTTATTTTGAGGAAGCGACTGTTTTAGATGGAGGGTCAGGTTTAGTTTCATCGACAGAGGATTATTTAAAGTTTTCTCAAATGCTGCTTAACGGAGGAAAGCTTGGAGATGAAAGGATAATAAGCAGAAAATCAGTCGAGCTCATGTCTGGCAATCATCTTCCTGATACCTTTTCTTCTGATGCGTATCTTGAAACAGCTGGTGGATATAGAAGTGGAGCTGGAATAGGACTAACTGTGGGAGTTTTGACCGATCCTGCAAAGGCTGGACAGTATGGTTCTAGAGGTATGTTTTTCTGGGGTGGTGCTGCTTCAACCATTTTTTGGATTGATCCTAAAGAGGAACTTGTTGCAGTATTGATGACCCAGGTATTGGGAAGCTCAGAACTATTACGAGAGACTTACTCTGCTCTGGTCTATCAGGCCATAGATGATTAATTTCTTATGTCGTAAACTATTAAATTAATTTAAATATTTCATGATAAAGACTTTTAACATTTTATTGTTTTTCATTTTGGGGTTTTCCATATCTCTGCAAGCAGAGACTGACAACCTTCCCATCATTGAGTACAAATCAGTTAATCATCCTAAAATAAGCGATAGCGGTATGGTAGTTTCGCAAAGAATGATTGCTAGCGAAGTAGGTGCAGAAATATTACGTAATGGTGGTAATGCTATAGATGCAGCAGTTGCGACTGGTCTAGCGTTGGCCGTTGTTTTGCCGAGGGCAGGAAATATTGGTGGCGGCGGCTTCATGGTTGTCTATTTAAAAGATCTAGATAAATCAATAACAATTGATTACAGAGAGAAAGCACCTGCTGGAGCCTTTAGAGATTTATTTCTGGATAGTGAAGGAAATTATGACAAGAAAAAGGCTCAATTTTCTCTATTATCTGCAGGAGTTCCGGGTTCTGTAGCGGGCTTTCACCATGCTTTAACAAAATACGGAACTATTAGTTGGCAAAAAGCTTTAGAACCTGCCATAAGGCTTGCAGAAGAGGGCTTTGTCATTCCTCACGACCTAGCTAATACTCTTGCATCCAAAAGGTATAGAGCAAGGTTATCTTCAGATCCAGCTGCATCTAAAGTTTTTTATAAAGAAGACGGAAGCTTATTTCGTGCCGGTGAAGTTTTAGTTCAGAAAGATCTTGCAAAAACTCTTAAGCTTTTGAGCAATAATGGCCCGAGCGCATTTTATGAGGGAGAAATAGCTAAGCTTATTGTCCAAGAAATGGAGAGAAATGGAGGATTGATAAATTTAGATGATCTTAAGAATTATAATGTAAAAGAAAGACCACCTTTGATTGGTCAATATAAAAATTTTAAAATTGTCTCTATGCCACCAAGCAGCTCAGGTGGAACTCATTTGGTTCAGATGTTAAATATGCTTGAAGACTTTCCAATAAAGGAGCTAGGTTTTGGAAGCTCTGAAGTAATTCATATTTTGGCCGAGGTAATGAAAAGAGCTTATGCTGATAGAAGTAAGTACTTAGGTGACAGTGATTTTTATGAGGTACCATCCAGTTTGACTAATAAAAAGTATGCTAAGTCACTTACCAAAGAAATTTCTAGAGATAAAATCACTCCTTCAAGTGAAGTTTCACCTGGAGACCCTTTTCCATACGAAAGTCCTGATACAACACATTACTCAGTGATGGATAAATTTGGTAATGCTGTATCAAATACCTACACGTTAAATTTCTCTTATGGCTCTGGAAAGATGATTCCAGGGACGGGAATGTTGATTAATAATGAGATGGACGATTTTTCTTCGAAACCTGGAACTCCAAATGGATATGGACTTCTGGGTTCTGAAGCAAATGCAATAGAGGGCAATAAAAGGCCATTGTCTTCGATGACTCCAACCATAATTTTTAAAAATAATGAACCTTACTTGGCTTTTGGAAGTCCTGGAGGAAGCAGAATAATTACAACGGTATTACAAGTTGCTCTGAATGTTATGGAACATGAAATGAATGTTGCTCAAGCAGTTCATAGTCCAAGAATGCACCATCAGTGGTTACCCGAAATTTTGATGATTGAAAAGGGTTTTGGATCAGATACAGAAAACCTTTTAAAACAAAAGGGATATAAACTTTATCCGTCTTCAACCATGGGAAGTGTTCAAGCTATTATGAAAGAAGGAAATTATTTTTATGGTGCAGCTGATCCTCGAAGACCAAGTGCAGGGGTTGCGATACCTTAAAAATAGATGAAGAAATATTTCCTTTTTTGCCTACTAGTTTTTCTTGTTCCCTATGAAATAGCCTCTCAAGCAAGATCACAAACAACTTTAGATTATAAGAGCAGGATTCATCCTGAGATTGGTTCTGATTTTATGGTTGTGACACAAAATAAACATGCTACAGAGGTTGGATATGAAATTCTAAAAAAAGGAGGCAATGCAGTTGATGCTTCCGTAGCTGTAGGTTTTGCATTAGCTGTAACACTACCTAGAGCAGGAAACTTAGGTGGTGGTGGATTCATATTAATCTATGATAAGAAGGATAATAAAGTTTCTTCAATTGATTATAGATCTGCTGCACCCAAATCTTCCAAAAGCGATTTATTTTTAAAAAATAATCAAGTGGTTAGATTTGGCCATCTTGTGAATGCTGTTCCTGGGTCTGTTGCGGGGCTTCTTAAAGCACACAGAGATCACGGAAGTATATCATTGACAGAATTACTCCAGCCAGCGATTAAGCTTGCTAGGGACGGGTTTGACGTATCTCATGATCTTAATTTTGTCTTAGAGTGGGGCAAAGAATCAATGATCATCAATGATGCTTCTAGGTCTAAATTTTATAATTCTGATGAATCTCCTCTCACTGTGAATAGCAATTTTAAACAACCGAATCTTGCAAAAACATTATTTATGATAAGCCAGAAAGGTTCCGATATTTTTTATAAAGGAGAAATTGCAAAGTGGATTTCAGATGAATCATTATCGAATGGTGGCTTAATTACACTAGAGGACATGGCATCTTATGAAGCCAAATACAGGGACCCAATAGAAACAAATTACAGAGGTTTTCGTGTAGTCTCAATGGCACCTGCTGCAAGTGGCGGTTTGGTCTTATTACAGACTTTAAATATATTGGAAAACTTTGACTTGAAGAGCTTTGGCCATAATTCAGCTAAATCGATTCACATACTCTCTGAGGCGATGCAAAGAGCTTACGCCGACAGAGCTGAGTATCACGGAGATCCCGACTTTTACAAAGTACCTGTTCATCAGCTGCTTAATAAAAATTACTCCTCAGATTTATCTAAAAATATCCAAGAAAAGAGAACCCCAGATGGTGAAATATTTGAAGGTGATCTAACAAAATATAATGAAAGTCCTGATACAACGCATTTTTCAATTATAGACTCCGAGGGAAATGCAGTATCAAATACTTATACTTTAGGATCCTCTTTTGGATCTGGTGTTACAGTTCAGAAAGGTGGCTTTCTCATGAATAATCAAATGAGAAATTTTTCTCATTTCTATGGTAAGGATGCAAAGTATGGAACTAGCGCTGCCAATAAATTAGAACCAGGAAAAAGGATGATTAGTACACAAGCTCCTACCTTGGTTTTCAATCCTGATGGAGAATTAATGATGATTCTTGGATCCCCAGGCGGCGGCAGAATTCCTAACATCATTACTCAAGTTATTAGCAATGTTATTGACCATTCTTTGAGTTTTACTGAAGCGGTCATGGCTCCAAGAATTAATCAAAGATTAGAAGGGAAGTTGCAATTAGAAACAGGCTTTAGTCCAGATACTATAGAGCTTTTAAAAATAAGGGGCCATGAACCTGAAGCTTCAACAACTATGGGTAGTATTCAAGCTGTCTTCTTGGACAAAGATAATATTTTTGGGGTAGCAGACACTCGAAGACCTGGAGCTCTTGCTAAAGGCGACTAAAGCAAGAAGTAGGGCACTGAAAAAACAGCTACTAAAGAGACGATAGTTATGCCTAAAATGTTTATCAAAAGGCCTGCTTTAGCCATTTGAGGAACTCTAATCAACCCAGACCCGAATACAATTGCATTAGGTGGTGTTGCAACCGGCAGCATAAAAGCACAACTAGCGGCAAGGGCAACCGCAGCTGTTATTAGAAGTGGATTGAAGTTTGATTGGATGGCGATAGCAGCCACTACTGGAAGGAAAGTTGCAGTGGTAGCCATGTTCGATGTTAATTCCGTCAAGAATATTATTAATGCCACAACAAGAATTATGACTAATGCAAGGTTTATGCCTTGAGGTATCAGACTGCCAATCCATACCGCAAGACCTGTTGCTTGAACGGCATTAGCTAAACTTAAACCACCACCGAAAAGAACAAGTAAACCCCAAGGAACGTTTTCTTGAGCATCTTTCCATTCTAAAAGAGCCCCTTGTTTTTGTTTATCGCCGCTCGGCAAGAGAAATAGGAAAAGTGCAGATATCATGGCAATCCCAGCATCAGACAAACCACCAAGATAGGAAAAGTTATCTAGTACAGTTCTGAACATCCATGTTAGAGCAGTGAGAAAAAATACAATTAGTACTTTCAATTCAGGGCCTTTCAATATACCTAGTTCTTTTTTCATGGATGTAAGCAATTGTTTGGTTTCCAATGATGTTTCAAAATTAACCTTAAAAATAACTCGTGTCAGAATTAGCCAGCTACAAGGTAGCATGATTGCACTGAGCGGGACTCCAACTTTCATCCAATCAACAAAACTTATATCTAGATTATAATTATCTGCCATGAAAGCAGCTAACATTCCGTTTGGACCTGTCCCAATTAGTGTTGACATGCCACCTATCGTTGCTCCGTAGGCAATACCCAACAGCAATGCTAACTGAAATGATTCTATTTCTTCATCTGAGAGATAATTTACAGTCGATTTCACAACTGTTACTACGGCTAAACCAATGGGTAGAAGCATAATTGTAGTAGCTGTATTCATAACCCACATACTGATAACTGCTGCAGTCAGCATAAAACCGAAAATCAAGGATGATCCATTAGACCCTGCATTTTGCAAAACAAAAAGAGCTATTCTTTTATGAAGATCCCATTTTTGAATAGCAGTAGCAATAAGGAATCCTCCAAAAAATAAGTAAATTGTTTTATTGGCATAGGGATTGGCCGCATTTTGTATATCTACAATCCCAAGTAGTGGAAATAGAGCCAGAGGGACTAAAGCTGTTACTGCTACAGGAACTGCTTCAGTAGCCCACCAAGATCCCATCAATAAAAAAATCGCTGCTGTTCTTTGGGCTTCTATAGACAACCCCTCTGGAGTTGGAAGGATTAAAACAAGAACTGCTAACAGTACTCCAAGAGTAAAACCTTTATTGTCTATTAGAAAATTGGCCATAGGCTTATTCTAAATAAAAAAGGGAGCTAAAGCTCCCTTTTCTAATGCATCAATTTTACATTCTTAATCTGAAATCAAGATAATAGTTTCTTCCGTAATCTTGGTGGGCATCAGCAAAAAACCCATAAAATCTATCTGCAAGTGGAGCTCTTTCATCGTCAATATTCTTAACTGCAAGACGAATCCTTGCATCGTATTCGCCAATACCAAAATCATAGTAGACAGAGGCATTGACTGTTCTCATAGATGGAATTACAAATTTTGTTCCATCAGATCTAGTCTCACTGCTCTGATAAAAATCTCCCTTTTTTAAGCTTGAAATTTGAGCTCCCCAATCACCATATCTATAGTTCAGTTTCATGCTTGTTTTCTCAGTGTAATTACCATCCAAACCAGCAAGATTTCCGAAACCAGATAGAGTAACATCAAAAGGAATTCTTCCATCGGCTTGTGCAGCCACTAATTTTGCATACTCCGCAGTAGGCTCTTGCGTGAATTCGTCAGTTTCGGAGTAGTTTATTGTGATTTTAAAACTTCCAAAGTTTGTATCTAAATCATAATAAACTCCAATATCATCTCCAGACAAAGTTCTCGTAGCAGCATTAGCATACGGATCAGTAGCAAGATATGCTTCACCAACCGGACATATTCCTTTAGCTGTAAATACTGCAATGTCTGCTGCCGAATATCCAGGATTAGGATCTCTTAAAACATTTGGATTATTGTAGTTTGAACAGTTTGAAGTTCCGTAATCAAGCAAATCGACCAAGTCAGCGACCATCCTATTTTGTCTACCTAGGAGTACGATTGTATTTTCTTTCTCTATCTCCCAAGAATCATATGTTACTGTAAGGCCTTCAAGAATATCAGGAGTCCATACCAAACCAATTGAAGTATTTTCAGATTCTTCAGGTTTTAAGTTTGGATTACCGATTCTATAGCTTCCAATTTGATATCTGTCATCTAATACTTGTCCTCCAACATATTCACCAACTGCGTCATCCACATTTCCACTTCTGGTCACGTAAGGTTGATTTTGTTGTATTAAATTAGGCACCCTAAATGAAGTTGATATTGAACCCCTGAAGGAGAGGTTGTCTGTGGCATTCCAACCTATCGCAAATTTTCCTACAGTAGACGATTCTGTGTCATCCGGATCTTCGTGCCTTATAGCAACTTGAGACTCTATATTACTGGCTAGAGGGATGATTAATTCCGCAAAAATAGAATTAGTTTTTCTTTCTGCTTTAGTATCAACAGTTGGGCTTGATCCAAGAACATCTCCAACGAAAGGAAATGTTAAACCAGTTACAAACGAAGTATATTTAATTGTTCCATCTAGCCTCGGATCCCTATCATCAGAATACTTTTCTTCTCTATATTCGTAACCTACTAGCAAGGCTACTGGACCTGCAGGCACCTCGAACAAAGAAGGATTGGATAGCTTTAGATCAAAAGAATTTAATTCACTTGTATCATTTCTGAAGACATCAATAATTGCAGGAGCTAGGGCTGTTTTAACATCTGACGAAAAAATATTTATAGCATTTGCAGTTGAGTCATTTAATCCGGCCTGCAGAAGACTATTTGATAAGCGGTTTTGAGTAAAATCTTCGGACTCAGCCTTAGATTTCAAAATTGCAGTTTCCCAATCCCATCCTGAATCAGTTGTTCCTCGAAGACCAACTAGATACCTAGAAGTTTCTTTATCAACATTAATTATTCTTGGCCCTATGTCAGGTCTCCAATTGTCAATTCTTATGTTCTTGTTGGGACTGCTATTATCATCATTTATTCCAAGGATGTTTGTGTAATAGTAATCTGAACCAATATTCAATAGTGCTGTGGAGAAGTCCCCGGCAGGTTCCTTTAATCTTCTGTACTCTGAATTGTATCGACCTATTTCCGCAAAAAATTCTGTGCCAGTATCCATTTCATGATTGACAAATATGAAAGTATTATCTCTTTCAAGCTCTCCTCTAAAGTCTCTAAATTGACCTGGGTTTATGTAATATTCTCCATTTGCGAGAGATACTGTATCGACCCCTAAACAAGTGCCGTAACCCGTATCTTTAGAGTCAGACCTTGCACATCTAGGATCTGATGCAGGCATCATTTGTATCTCTCCTGCACTATCTGAATATGAAGTTCTTCCTCTCAAATCCAATTGTGGCCACTTACCTGAATAAAGATTTCTAAATGAAGTATCACCTGCCCATAAAGAATCTGCTGGAATCCATTTTCTGTGGTCTGAATCACCCCATCTAGGATCCTCAGAGGCCGCTATTGCGTCTCTGTCATAGAAGTCGAACATGACAGACACATTAGTGCGTCCCTCATTAAAGTCTCCACCATACTTAATTTGAACTCTATCATCGTTAGCAGCAAAGTGATCATATCCCGATGTTCTTAATGAAACTTCAAAACCAGTGAAATCTGTTTCTAGAACATTATTCACAACACCTGCCACAGCATCAGCTCCATAAATAGCAGATGCACCATCTTTTAATAGTTCCAGTCTATCAAGAGCATTAGATGGTATTAAGTTTGTATTTACAGACATGGTAGGGACGAAATCTCCACCAAGCAATTCAGTTTGATAACCCGCATTGTTGACCAGTCTTCTTCCATTAAGCAAAACTAATGTATTTCCTACACCCATATTTCTGAGGTTATAGGCTCCAACATCGCCCCTTGCAGAATTTACACCACCTGAATCAGATTCAGCTTCTGAAAAATAATTTAATCCTTGCTCAGCAACATTTTCCATGAGCTCTGTTCCATCTTCTGGACCTATTGCATCTATATCATCTGAAGTTAGAACAGTAACAGGTAAAACTCCGGTAATTTGTGCGCCTTTAATTTGTGAACCTGTTACGACAACCTCTTCAATTTCCTCAGCTGATAGAAGATTGAAGGTGGTTAAAATTGATATTGTAATTATTAAAATTTTTTTCATAAGATTAGCCCCCAATAAAAATCTTTTTTTGAATTTTGTTGGATTAGCTTAATATCAATATTCAATTTTGTCATTAGATTAAGCATCATTTATGATGAAGAAACATGAAAAAAAAGTACATACTTTCCATAGATGGAGGAGGTGTTAGAACTCTTGCTTCAATTACTTTTCTGAAGTTACTAGAAAAGGAAATGGGAGTAAAAGTATACGAAAAGTTCGACTTTTTTGTAGGAACCTCAGCAGGAGCAATTTCATGTTTGGCATTATCCGCGAAAGGTCTTTCTGCTAAAGAATTGGAAAGTATGTGGTCTCATGAGAACTTAACCAAAACAATGCAAGCCTCATCCTGGGAAACTAAGCTCGGATTGCTCCAGGCCAATCCCAAATATAATAGTAATGGTAAACGCGAAGTACTAAAAAAATATTTTGGCGATACAAAAATGAGTGAAGCAACTAAACCGGTAGTGATTCTAAGTTATGATATAGAAACTCGCTCTCCTGTCCTCCTGAAATCTTATTCAGATATCGACGCGGATATTTCTCTAGTTGATGCTGGAGACGCTACAAGTGCCGCACCCATATACTATCCAACAGCAAAAGTAGGTGACAGGTACTTAATCGATGGAGCAATAGTTGCTAACCATCCAGTTTTACACGGTTATGTAGAAGCTAAGAAATTATTTCCAGAGTGCGAACTGAGAGTCTTAAGTATTGGTTCAGGATTGAGTAAAAGACCTCTAAAAGGAGAGGCGTCAAAAAAATGGGGGATAGTGGGCTGGATGATGCATGATTTATTTGGATTGATGATCGAAAGTAGTTTAGACCATGAACTTGCAGGAGATTTAATTGGAGAGAATTATATAAGAGTTAATTCTGCCCTAAATGGCGTAAACAGAAGGTTGGATGATAAGAGTGAAAAAAATTTGAGAAAAATTATCAAAATGGGTGAAAAATGGTGGGATAATTTTGGATCCGAAACACTAAATCTATTGAAAGATGAAAATTAAAGTAACGATATTTTTTTTAATAAGCATATTGGCCAGTTGTGCTGTTAACCCTGTAACGGGCAAGCAAGATTTCGTTATGATTAGTGAAGAGGAAGAAATTCAGATGGGGAGAGAGTATAACGCACAAATACTAAAACAATATCCCGTTTATCAAGATCAAAGCTTGCAAGCATATGTGCAATCCATAGGTGAATCACTTGCTTCGAAAAGTCATAGACCGGAATTAGTTTATAGATTTACTGTGCTTGATAGTCCTGACATAAATGCATTTGCTTTACCTGGAGGATATATTTTTATAAATCGAGGACTTATGAGTTACCTTTCGAGCGAAGAGGAATTGGCGGCCGTTTTAGGACATGAAATAGGGCACGTTACTGCTAGGCACAGCGTCAGACAATATTCACAAGCTCAACTAATGGCAATTTTATCTACCGCAATTGAGATTAATTCAGGCAGAACAGCAGGTAATATAGCTAACTTGGCTTCTGGTGCCATTCTTTCAGGTTATGGAAGAGAAATGGAGTTAGAAGCTGATGACTTAGGTGCCCAATATATTTATCAAGATGGCTATTCTCCACAAGGTATGTATGAGGTTTTGTCAGTTTTAAAAGATCAAGAGCTTTACTCCAAAAAGATTGCTAAGCAAAGAGGTCAGGCTCCAAAAAGTTATCACGGGGTGTTTGCTAGCCATCCTTCAAATGATTCAAGACTTCAGGAAGTTCTTGATAATGTTAGCAACTCATATGAGATGGGGAAAAAGAAGCTAAATGACCTTTATCTCGAAAAAATTGAAGGATTAGTCTTTGGAGACTCAGAACAATCTGGGATTAGAAGGGGAGATAGTTTTTTTCATGGGTCCTTAGATTTATACATCTCTTCCCCAGCAAATTGGGAGATTATTAACAAACCCAATGAATTGATTTTTTCATCTCCAACAGGAGAAGCGTTTATGAGAATGACGCTGGAGGATTTAAATTTCAAAGAATCACCGGAGTCTTATATGAGACGTTTTGATTCCAATATTTATGAAGGACAAGAAATAAATGTGAATGGTTTGCAAGGTTTCACAGCAAAAACTTACAGATCTGGTAGAACAGTAAGAATAGCAGTCCTCTTTAAAAGCAATCAGGTTTATAAATTCATAGGTTATTTAGATGATAGAACTTCAGAACTCTTTCCAGCTTATGATCGTAATTTTTTGGCAATCATAAAATCATTTAGGGGACTCAGGAAAGATGAGGTCGCTCTATCAAAACCACTTAGGTTAAAAAAATATAAAGTTAAAAAGGGCGATACTTACAAATCCTTGGCATCTCAAAGCAGTATTAATAAAAATGCAGAGGATCAACTTCGACTAATTAATGGAGATTTTCCTGACAAACCTTTGATTATTGGCAGAGTAATTAAGATAGTAAAGTAACTATAAAGGATTTATTAGGTGACCACCGTCGACGGGTATTACAGCACCAGTCATAAATGATGATGCATCACTTGATAACAATAATAATAATCCATCAAGGTCTGATTCAAGACCTAACCTGTTCATAGGAATATTTTTGATATAGCCTTGACCTTCATCAGTCGCAAAGAAATCATCATTAATCTCGGTCAATATATATCCTGGAGCTATAGCATTAACTCTGATATTAGATCTGGCGAGTTCAAGTGCCATACTTTTTGTTAGTTGCACTAATCCAGCTTTTGCTGTCGCGTAGCTAGTCAAATTGAGACCCACTCTAAGACCTAATATGGATGCAATGTTAATAATGCTTCCGGATTTTTTTTCTTTTAAAAGTGCATCGGTGAATCCCTTTGCAACCCTATAGCAACCATTTAAGTTTGTTTCGATAACGTAGTTCCAACTTTCTTCATCAAGGTCTTTAAATCTTTTCGGATCAGATGTACCTGCGTTATTGATTAGGATGTCTGCTGATCCAGCAAGTTTGTTTGCCTCGAAAAAGAAATTTTCAACGCTACTTTGAGACGTTACATCAATAGGAAGAACATATACTTGCCCATCCAATTCTTTTTTAAGTTCTTCTAGGTTTTGTAATCTTCTTGCACATATAACTAAATTAGCACCTGCTTTAGATAATGTTTTAGCAAAGTGTTTGCCCAGTCCTGAAGAGGCTCCTGTGATTATTGCAGTTTTGCCTTCAAGGTTAAAAATTTCATTCTTAGTCATTTTATATTTTTAAGTAAAGATTCGGCTTCTTTTATTAGTTTATTTTGGTGCGGCTGAAGATCTTGCTGACCCATTTTTCCAATAATATTTTGAAATGGATCAACTACATTTGTTTCAATCTCTGCGAGTGATTCGATAACTGCATGAGCAAAGAAAGGGACAGTTGCAGCACTATACCCTCCTTCGTGAGTCATTAAGATTTTGCCATCACATAATTTCGTTGCAGCTCTCTTTAGTTTCATTGTAAGAGATTTAAATCCTTCACTAGTCATCATTTGTCTACCCAAAGGATCATTAGCACCTCCATCGAAACCTGATGGAACAATAATTATTTCCGGTTGATAAATCTCTAGTGCAGGTATTACAACTCTGTCAAATGCAGCTTCGTATGCACCAACCCCCGATCCTGGCGGTAAAGGAATATTTATGTTGTAACCATCACCATCACCCTCACCATTCTCTGATATCAACCCTGAATTAGTTGGAAAATTTCTGTCTTGATGAATAGAAATTGTCAAAGCAGAGGGATCATCATAGAAAGCGGCTTGGGTACCATTTCCATGATGGACATCCCAATCTACAAAGGCTATTTTTTGGAGACTTCTTTTTTTAATTGCATGTTTTCCAGCAATTGCTGCATTTCCAAATACACAAAATCCCATTGCCTTATCAGGCATTGCATGGTGACCTGGAGGCCTAACCAATGCATATGCATTATTAACCTCACCATCTAAAATATGATCAATAGCCTGAATTACTCCTCCTGCTGATAACAGAGCAATATCAAAACTTCCAATGCCTACAGGTGTTGTAACTCCAGAGTCAACACTTATCGAGCTATTAAGAGATTTAATATGCTCATAATGTCTTTCTGTGTGAAAATATAAAATTTCTTCCTTTGTTGCTTTTCTGGCAGTAATCTTTTCAAGCTTATCGTAGAGGCCCGATACTTCCATAAGATTTTTAATTCTTCTTTTAGCATCAGGACTTTCAGAATGTTGAAAAGGCTCAACTGGAAAACCATATGGTACATAACTTGCATGATTTCCTGTATCATGCCAGAGATATAATTCGTGAAATACAATTCCTGTTTTCATGGTTAAATTATCTCAAAATATCTCTCTAATTCCCAAGGCGTTATTTTGGAAGAATTGAGAAAGTTACTCTTTTTCTTATATTCTTGATATTCCCAGATCCTAGTATTTGCAAAATGTTTTACAAATTTTTCCCCGAATAAATTTGAAGCTGCTTCAGATTCTTTAAATAGATAAGCAGCTTCGGCCAAATTAGCAGGCACTTGATATTTTTTTTCTAACTTAAGATCATATGCTCCCCCGATTGTTTCAGCGGTGGGAATTATTTTTTCCTCTATCCCTAGAAAACCTGCACCTAGAGTCGCTGCAAGAGCTAAGTAAGGATTTGAATCAGCACCAGGTAATCTATTTTCTATTCTTTGACTTTTACTATCCCCCTTGATTGCTCTAAAAGCTGTTGTTCTGTTCTCTATTCCCCACGTCATGTTAATTGGTGCCCAAGCACCTGGACAAAGTCTCTTATAGGAATTTACTGTAGGAGCAATCATTATAGAAAATTCACGCATATACTTTTGCAACCCTCCAATAAAATATTTGTACGCATCGGGAAACTTTTCACCAGATGATGCAAAAATTGGATTACCTGCAGAATCTTCAAGAGAAACATGAATATGTCCAGATTGACCAGGATATTTGTCGGACCACTTTGCCATGAAATTTGCCATCAAATTATTCTTTTGGCACAAAACTTTGGTAAATGTTTTGAATATAGAGGCCTTGTCGGCAGAATTTATTGATTCGTCAACCATCAGAGCTGCTTCAAATACTCCCGGACCAGTTTCTGTGTGAAGCCCTTCTAGGGGCATATCCATATCCGAACACATATTTAGAATTTTGTTGTAGAAATCTGAATGAACAGAATTTCTCAAAATTGAATAACCAAACATCCCAGGAGTAAAATTAGCGAGATTCTTAAATTTTTTATCTCTAATCGAATCTGGAGTTTCATTAAAAAGAAAGAATTCATACTCGAAAGCAGATTTAGACTTTATTCCTTCTCCCTCCAATTTGGATAAAATATTTTTAAGCACACCTCTTGGACAAACTTCTTCTTCCGCTAATTCAGCTAGAAATAACGGAATATTTTTTTCGAATGGATTGACTCTACCTGAGTTTGGAACAATTAAAGTTTTTACATCGGGGAATCCAGAATGCCAACCGGTAAATGGCTTATCACGTGAAATATTCTTAAATTCGTATAATTCATCATTAATATCCCAGCCAAATATAACATCACAGAATCCAAAACCCATTTTTGAAGACTTTATAAACTTCTCAGAGTGCATATATTTACCGCGAAGGATTCCATCTATGTCCGTTATTGCAACTTTCACATAGTCTATATCTGAGTACTCAAGGAATTTTTTTATTTCCTCAGCAGATTTTAGTTCTCTTATATTCATATTTATATTGGCTACCGTTTTAGCATAAAACAAAGACAAACTGTTAGAATTCAGTTTTGATTGTAACTTCTTACCTTTCATTGTAGAAATTAATGAGTAGAAAAAAGATATCGGTGCTTGGCGGAGGTAGTTGGGGAAGCGTACTTGCTTACCTTGCCTCAAAAAAAAATAATGACGTAACTTTATGGATGCGTAATAAAGAACTGGCTGATCATATAAACGCAACAGGCATTAACAAGAATTATTTACCAGATGTAACCCTTGGTCCAAATGTTAGGGCCACTACAGAAATGATTGATATTTCTGACTCTCATGTTGTTATTTTTTGTATTCCAAGTGATTCATTTCGTGAAATCTCAAAAAAGGCATTGATGTATATTAAGAAAAACGTTTTCTTGATAACGGCTACAAAAGGAGTTGAGAAGGACGGTTTCAGTTTAATGAGCACAATCCTTCAAGAACATTATCCCGAAAATTCAATTGGTGTACTTAGTGGCCCTAATCTTGCTGAAGAAGTTGCTTCTCATCATTTATCAGGTACTGTGATAGCTAGTAAAGATGAGCCTTTAAGAAAATTTTTAATAGATGAATTTACTACTGATTTCTTTAAGTTATACGAGAATGATGATCCTTATGGAGTTGAAATGGGAGGAGCATTGAAAAACATTTATGCCATTGCTTGCGGAATAGCAGATGGATTAAACTCTGGAGAGAATACCATAGGCATGATTATGACAAGAGGCTTGGGTGAAATGAGCCGTTTAGCAGTTGATCTGGGCGCTAATCCACAGACTTTCCTTGGTTTGGCGGGAGTAGGGGACTTAATCACAACTTGTGCATCACCCTTAAGCAGAAATCATCGATTTGGGAAGTTCATAGGCAAAGGATTATCTGTAGAAGAGTCGAAGCAGATGATTGGACAAACAATTGAGGGTCTCAAGACACTAAAAGTTGTGAAAAAAATCTCAGACGAACATAAAGTGGAGATGCCCATAGTGGATTCTCTTTACAAAATCATCTATAAAGGTAGTAGTCTTGACGGCTCAATTCAAAACGTTTTGGGCAAAGATATGTTAAAAGATGTTGAATTTATAAAATAAAAAATGGATAAAAAAGAAGAAGAGAAAATAATTGATGTAGGAAATGAAGATTTCATTGATAGTGAGGAATGGAAAGATAATTTTCTTAAACAAGGCAAATGGCTGAGGCTTCTCATAATTGTGGGATTTTCATTTGTTTATTATCTTTCAATGACAATACTCTGGATAATTGTATTGCTTCAATTTCTTTTTGTACTTTTCACTGATAAACGCAGTGAAAATGTTTCTAAAGTTGGAGTTGGCTTCAGAAACTATATGGTCCAAATCTTAGACTATATAAATTATCAAACCGATGAAAAACCATTCCCTTTTAGTGATTTCCCGAGCTCTGACGAAGAGGGCAAGCAATAAACCTATGGAAAAATTCGAGAACAAAATTGCCGTTGTGACTGGAGGAGGAACAGGCATGGGGCGTGAACTGGTATTGCAACTTGCCAATGAAGGATGCCACGTTTCAATGTGTGATGTAATAGAAGAAAATATGGAAGAAACTTTCAATTTGGCTATTAAACAATCTCCAAATTCGAAAATTACTAAACACCTCTGCGACGTTTCTATTGAGGAGGAAGTCATAAGATTCAAAGACGAAGTATTGGTACAACAAGAAACTAACCACATAAATCTTCTTTTCAATAATGCTGGGATTGGAGGTGGAGGAAGTTTTATTCATAGCTCACGAGAGGAATGGGAAAAGTGTTTCGCTGTGTGCTGGTATGGAGTTTACTATTGCTCAAGAGCATTTATGCCTCATATCATAGCGAGTGAAGAGGCTCATATTATTAATACAAGCAGTATTAATGGTTTTTGGGCGAGTCTTGGTGGAACACCACACACTTCGTATTCAGCAGCAAAATTTGCTGTCAAAGGTTTCAGTGAAGCATTGATAGATGATTTTAGAGTGAATGCTCCGCATGTAGGAGTGTCGGTAGTTATGCCAGGACACATTGGTACTTCTATCGCGATCAATACTGGAAAGATACTAAATGTTGAAAGATCGGATGCTGAGCTTGAGACCGCTAAAAAGAATATGATCAAGATGGGCTTACCAGTTCATAATTTATCGCTTGACCAAATTAGAGAACAAATGAAGGAACATGCTGAAGCTTTCGCTAAAGATGCTCCTACCTCTTCAGCTGAAGCTTCCAAAATAATTCTTGATGCAGTTAAGCAAAAAAGATGGAGGATCCTGGTTGGTGATGATGCCAAAGCTCTTGATCAATACGTAAGAAATGACCCTGAAGAAGCGTACAATATAACTTTTCACGGAGATAGAAGAGGAGAAAACATTATATGAAAACATTTAAAGATAAAGTTGCTGTCATAACTGGCGCAGGGTCTGGAATGGGGAGATATTTAGCAGTACTTCTTGCAAAAGACGGCGCAGATGTTTGCGTTTGCGATGTTAACGAAGAGACATTGAACGAAACTGTTGAGATGTTGAGACAATACAATGTGTCAGTCTCTTCTTATCTACTTGATGTTTCTGATAAAAATGCAATAGAGTCTCTTCCTGAAAAGGTCATTGAACAACATGGAAAGGTCGACTTGGTATTCAATAATGCAGGAGTTGCAACTGGTTCACACTTTAAGGATATGGACGAAGAGAACTGGGATTGGGTAATGGGAATAAACTTTGATGGGGTCATAAACAGCACAAGAGCATTCATTCCACATATGATAGATCGCCCTGAAGCTGCCATTGTCAATACTTCATCCATCTTTGGTATGGTCGCGGTACCAGGTCAAACGGTTTATCATGCTACCAAATTTGCAGTAAGAGGTTTCACTGAAAGCCTTGCGCTTGAGATGAAAGAAACTAACCCCAACTTGCAAATCCATTGTGTTCATCCTGGCCACATAGGAACTAACATTGCAGCTACTGCACGATTTGATGAAGAGGAGTTCGCTAAGGCGCAAGAACAAGGATCAAAAACCCCTAGTATTTTTACAAGAAATGCTCCTAAGACACAAAAAGAAGCAGGAGATTTGTTCAGAGAGGGAGGTATGCATCCCAGTAAGGCTGCTGAGATTATACTTAATGGTGTAAAGAAAAATAAAAGCAGGATATTTGTGGGACTCGATGCAAAACTTCTAGACTTGTCTCAGAGAATTTTTCCTAAGAATTACCATAAGACATGGATGTTGTTTATACCTTTTTTAATGATGTTCAGGGACAAGAAACCTTTAAAGTCACTCGACTAACTTCTTGTAGGTTGAGTAGTTTGGATTATCAACAGCAATCTTATTTTTGGACAGCTTAACCAATAAGTTCTTTAGATCTTGATTTTCAAGATCTATCTTTTTGTCTTTAATGATAGATGCCAATTCTTCTATATTGCTCACGTCAGTTTCGAGTAATTCCTTCAGATCTGATATCACTTCTTTCGATAAATCCTCTCCATGCTCTATTTCTCTTATCACAATATTCAGAACATTTTCGACTATTCTGAGTTTGAAGGCGAGGTGGGGCGGAACTTCACCTTTAATTTTTGAATCAAGGAAATATTTAATTGCATCGAGCAATTCTGTGCTACTGGGTTTATCAAATATCATTATTTCCCCTCTAAAAAAAGTAGATCTACTATATCGATTTCAGTTTCTGAAACTCTTCTTCCAATAGCTGCCTTTTCAACAGAGTTAACAGAACCTGTTAAATGCGCAGAAGCTTGTATCAAACATATCACTCCCCATCTGAATGTGCCAAAGACTTGCCAAGCTTTGACATTATCCGCAGTAACTTGGTAATTACTCACTGAGTTATAGCCGTTTAATAGATCTTTAAGATCACCAAAACCCCCAACTACTTTATCGGTAATGCCAAATCTCCAAGAGTTTCCGCAGATCCAACCTAAGTCTTGTAAGGGATTTCCTATATGAGCTAGTTCCCAGTCAATGATAGATTGAAGCCCATCGGAGTTGACTATTATATTTCCTAATCTGAAATCTCCATGAACCAGTGCGTTATCAAGATCTCCAAAATCCTGATCATTTAACCATAGATATGTGTACTCAAAAACTGGCGAAGGTTGACCAAAAGATACGTAGGTTTTATACAAATCATTTATTTGCTCTGCAGCACTTTTCTTAGGGAGAAAAGAAAAGTCTTTGATATCGGCTTGATGGATTTTCGCAATGGATTCACCACACTCAAAAGCCAAACCTTCTAATGCTGTGCTATATTCTTCATCCCTCAAAATTTTTCTAGCAATTGATTCTCCCTCTACGAATTTCATTATGTAAGCATCTCCGAGTGGTTCATCAATATTAGAGACAGCTACTATTTCGGGAACACAAGCCCCTAATTTCTTCACGTTTTTTTGTATCTTTGCCTCGTCTGAGGTTTTTATTGCAAGTGGCCCTTCAATTCCAGAGCCTCTTCTTAAGATATACCTTTCACAAGACTCCGCTGATCTCAACTCAAATTTCCATATTTCCTTGGAGGCCCCTCCAGTTAAAGGTTCCAAATTGAGGATTTCTCCTTTTACCGATTCTTGATCAAGTTTTTGAGCTAATATTTTGCTTAATTCTTCCGTCATTCAATTAACAAGACTCGCATCTCTTTCACCAAAGTCCCAGCCAGCGCCATTATTTTGATAGTTTTTTAAAATCCTTCTAGCGACAGACTGAACATGGACTTCATCTGGTCCGTCATAGATTCTAGCCTCTCTAGCGTGCCTATACATCTGACTAAGGGGCGTATCGTCTGTAAGACCTTTGGCACCATGAACTTGAATTGCTCTATCTATAACATTATGAAGCATGCTTGCTCCAACCACTTTGATCATACCAATCTCAATTCTTGCATCATCTCCTTGATCAATTCGTTTTGCTGCGTCTAATGTAAGTTGTCTGCTGGCTTGTATTTCGCAAGCGCTATCGAAGACAAATTTTTGCATAAGTTGTTTATCAGCTAGGGGACTCCCAAAAGCTTCTCTTTCATGCAATCTTAAACACATCAAGTCAAAAGCTCTTTGTGCTTGTCCCAACCAACGCATACAATGAAAAATTCTTCCAGGCCCCAATCTTCTTTGTGCAATTATAAAACCTTGACCTCTAGGACCTAAGAGATTTTCTTTTGGAACTCGAACATTATCATAAGCAACTTCGTAATGGCCTCCATGTCCTCCCTGCATTCCAAGCACTGGAGTTTCTCTCAGTATTTTGTAACCAGGATTATCTGTAGGAACAATTATCATGCTGAAGGCACCATGACTTGGAACATCTATTTCGGTTTTACACATTACTGTTGTGTAGGCAGCACCTGCAGCTCCACTAGTGAACCATTTTTTCCCATTAATTACCCATTCATCTCCTTCAAGGACTGCTGAAGTTTCGAGTTGGGTTGGATCGGAGCTGGATACATCAGGCTCAGTCATTCCAAAACTAGGAAAGATCTCTCCTTGAACTAAAGGTTCTAAGTATTTATCTCTCCACTTATCTGAAGCATATTCTCTCAGCATTATTGAGTCCTGTAAGGAATGAGTCCCAAGCGCAACCATTGCACTTGATGACCTTCCAACAACCTCATTTATATAAACATATTCCATGAAAGGCATTCCTTCTCCACCTATGTCTTTTGGATGCCCCAAGGCCCATAAAGATTTATCTTTAGCTTTCTGCATGAGTTCAGACATGATGACTTTCGATTCTTCATCTCTTTTTTGAAGTGCGGGCTCAGCAGGATAAACTTCCTCCTCAACAAATTTTTTCACTTCTTTTCTAACCTCTTGCCAATTTTTAGTCATAATTATTTCCTTTTTAAATTAATTGGATTTTTAAAATTCTTCAGATTGATCTTAGACTTATCAATTTTCACGTCAGTTTCGCCTTGTAATACATTTTCATTAAATTTATAAATAATATTGTAATTACCTTTTAAACACCTTTTATTGTGCTGTCTTGATTTAACTTCCGTATCTTCTTGCTTCGATTTAAAGTTAGATAATTTTCTTATAGAGTATTTCTGTTTTAAAAGATTTTCAGATTCAGTCGGAGACAATATTAGAGCAGATGCATTATTACCCCCGAAACCTTTTGCGTTCAAAAGAGCAGCACTATAGAAGCTCTTCTCGGAGACTTTATTTTCCAGTAAGATCTCCAAATTATCGTCGTGAACATCATCAGCGATCGCGTCTGTTGAGTGGACCCCTGGAATGATACCTTTATTCCAAGTTCCTAGAGCTGTTACTAACTGATCACCTGAAGCAGGAGCCATACTGTGACCAAGATAAGACTTTATCCCAGTCACTGGCCATGATTTAATCCCGAAAGTATTTGCAATCTCATTGAGGATATGGGATTCAGTAGTCCTATTTGCTGGAGTTCCCGTTCCATGTGCATGTACGAAGCTTTGATTTCTTATTTTTTTAGTACCTAATATTTTTTCTCCTTCAGAAATGCATTTAGCAACTGTAATGTAGTTACCAATACCTGGCCCACTTATAGAACTCTTAAAGCCATCTGAATGAGATGATACTGAACTTACAGCACCATAGATTTTAGCTCCTAAATCCACTGCTAGTGAGTCTTCCATCAATATTACAAATTGAGCTGATTCACCTAAAACCATACCGACATTGTTTCCAAATGGTCGACAAGCTTTATTCTGATTTGGCCCCTTAGAAATATCTTCATTATTTTGAGCCTGCAGTTCAATCATTCTTTTATCATCTGCCAGTGCACTCATTGCATAAAAGCCGTCGACGATTTCAGGTGTTATTGGAGCCTCAGCACCTCCAACTATAACTACTCTCGCAGATCCAGATTCAATAGCTTCTTTTCCCATTTGCAGGTTGTAAAGAAAAGTTGCACATGCACCTACACTATGACCTGTTCGTCCTACACTTCCTAATATGTAGGCATTTATAAAATCGGCTGACATTTCAACTAAACCAAGTGCTAAGTTTTTTGAACTAGCTCTTGACCCTTTTATTCTGGATTGCATCAATCCTCCGAAGCCATAAGAGTCAAGTTGCCCTATTGCCGCACCACTAAATACAGCTACTTCATCAGGAGAAATTTTATCCATTACAGATTTCCAATTTATACCTAGCTGTCCTAGAGCATCTCCCATTCCAAATACAGTCATTTGAAGGGCCTTAGGATGTTGCCTGGCAGGATAAAGGCTTGCAGGATCAAATCCACTAGGCAATTGTCCAGCCGCGCTAGCCTTAATATTATTCAAGATAATTCCGTCCTTATCATAAGTGTCGCCATCAAGCTTTCGGACCATTGTGTCATCTCTGATAATCTTAGAGTTCTCAAGTAGGTAGCTCTTTAAATCTATGTTATCTCCAGATATTGTTTCCCATGCTCTGCCTAAGGGTTCTATTTTTCCTTGAAGAACAGCAAGATCCTGAAGAACTTCTAGTTGTTCTTTTTCACTTAAAGATTTGAAAATAAGATTCTTATAAGAGATATGCGAAGAACTCCTGCCTGCGGAGTTAATTCCGCCAAAGCCTGTTATCAAAGCTATCGATTTCGAATTCATTTCATTTCTTCAATATTAGTCTTACTTAAAATAACATTGTATGGCAATATTCATAAAAATTTTTTTTAAATATATAACAAGGGAGAAGTTATGCATCCAGGTGTGAACGGTAAAAAATTTCCGGAAAAGCCAGCGATAATTATGGCAGGAAGTGAGAAAGTTTTGACTCATGGAGAGTTAAATGAATTGTCAAATCAAGGGGCACATCTATTCAGATCTCTTGGACTCAAGCCCGGCGACTCTATTGCAATAATGCTAGAAAATCATTTCTTATTTTTCCCTATCGTTTTTGCTGCTTGGAGGAGTGGTCTTCGTTACACCACAATAAGCTGGAGGCTGCAACCATCTGAAGTCGAATATATAGTTAAAGATTGCGATGCAAAAATACTTATAACTTCTAAGTTTTTAGAGTCCACAGCAAATGATTTAAATTCTGTTTTGGATGGTGTCCATAAGTTTATGCTTGATGGCACAACAGATGGTTATGAATCTTATGAGAAATCAATCCAAGATATGCCAATGGATTCTATTGACGATGAATGTCAAGGTGGATCTATGCTTTATTCTTCTGGTACAACAGGAAAGCCAAAAGGTGTAAAAAGAGAATTACCGTTAACACCACTGCCCTATGAAATAGATGACGAAGATCCTGGCCTAGCTAGAGTTCTTCTCTTGTATGGCGCTGGGGAAGAGAGCATTTATCTCTCACCTGCACCTCTCTATCATGCTGCACCGCTAAACTTTAATACTGGATTTTTAGCAGCTGGTGGAACTTCAATTATCTTGGAGAAGTTTGATGAAGAAATTGCTCTGGAGTCTATAGAAAAATATAAAGTAACTCATTCGCAATGGGTACCAACAATGTTTGTTAGATTTTTAAAAGTTGATCCCTC
>CEQY01060556.1_pt1 | contig 60402 bp, 73 predicted proteins | sample 361391 | NCBI WGS metagenome assembly CEQY01 (sample SAMEA2621075, study PRJEB7988) | marine metagenome | isolation source: saline water (ENVO:00002010), including | reverse complement strand
GAACTTGGTTTAGAGTAGTTGAAAGAGGACTAGGTTTAGATAACTTAGTTAGAGAAAGACAAATAGTTCGAAGCACTCGATCTGAGCAGGCCAAACAGGCAGGTAAAGATGAGTTCCAAGAACTACAGCCAATGTTATTTGCTGGTATGATATTAGAAGGTGGTATTGTAGGATATGACACTAATATTGAAACAGGAGGTACAGGGGCAAGATATCTCGGTATTGGTACAACAAACCAGTATCGTAGGGATAGCATTGTGGTTTCACTTCGTGCAGTAAGCACACTCACTGGCGAAGTGATACTCAACGTGCAAACAAGCAAGACCGTATTAAGTTCAGGTCAAGCAGGAGATGTATTTAGATTTTTAGATATGGATACCAAATTACTTGAACTAGAGAGCGGAATGACACAGAATGAAAGTGTAACATACGCAGTCCGATCAGCGATCGAGGCCGCGGTGTTAGAACTTATTACTCAAGGTGATGAAAGAGGATATTGGAAGATTGTTTATCCAGAAGATTGGGACGATCAAGTAGCCGCTCAAGAGCAGGCATACTGGATGAGTCTCAAAGATTCAGGCGTTCTTCCGGACGCGGAGGATGTCGAAGCATTTTCCAAAGACCCTAGTTCAATACCTTTATGGAAACGCATTCTATTAAAGAATGATAGTATAACCAATATTGGAGAAAATAATGAAGACAAGTAAATTTTTAAGTAAATTAGCAGTCAGTGTCTTCGCTTTTGCATGCCTTATGGCTGGTCCAATTCTTGCAGACGATAACGAAGTGTTATTGGATCAAGAAGGTGATAACCTCACATTGACCATCTTACAGGCTGGCTATGGAAACACTTTATCAGGTGACGCATCACAAAACAGTGATCTTACTCTTACTGGTTCAAGTTTAATTTTAGACTTGATACAAGACGGTAATAATAACGACATGTTTGGTAGTTGGGTCCTTGATGGTAGTGGATCATCTGTTTTAGATTTTTACTTCTTAGGTGATAGTAATGTCTGGGACATGAATATTGGTAGTTCAGGTAGCAGTGACGAAGCAGATATGCTTGTTGACATTCAAGGTGATTCAAACCTTTTTGATGTTGACATTGGTAGTTCTGCAAGTGCTGAATATTTAAATTTTGACTTAGTAATACTTGGCGATCGAAATGATTTCGATGGTTCATTTACAAATAGCAACGTTTGGGCGGCTCAAGGCCAAGGCGAAAGTTGTGGTACAAATTGTACTGGAACAAGTTCAATGTCTGGCATCATAGTAAATACAGATAATGCTGTATGGAATATGGAAATAACAGGAGACGACAACAAGTTTGCTACTAAGCAAAGTGGTAATAGCGGTCAAAGTTTAACAGTTGTGTTAAACGGTAGTGATGGAGATTTTCAGTTCACTCAAGATATGACAGCAACCTGTACACCAGCATGTAAAGGTGTAATTAACGTAGACTTAGACAGTGAAAATGCATCAGTTAGCATTAAACAGACCGACTAAATTATTATTCGCTCTGGCATTTTTGCTAACACCTATTCTGAACGCCGCTGAAGAGATTGGCGGCGTTTCGGAGCAAAGTGGTACTCCTGGCGCCATTTATAGGACGTCAGGAGAACAACTTGATGCTATTTTAGACACAGGTGTACAAAGTTATGATAATGTAGAAACCGAAAACGGTAGATTAAAAATCGAATTTGTAGACCAAACACAGATTAGTTTGACAGAACATACAGTTGTAGAGATTACAGAGTATGTATATGATCCTGATCCAAGCAAGAGCAAAATGGCTATGAACTTTGTTCAAGGCACGGCTCGATTTGCAACAGGCGGTTTAGGACTTGTTCCTAAAGAAAATATTATGATAGAAACGCCTACAGCAACTATTGGTATTAGGGGAACTGATTTTACCACTACAGTTGACGAACTGGGTAGAAGTTTAGTAATATTATTACCAGATGCAAATTGTAATGATAGGGTAAAATTAGAAGAAGGTTGTAGACCTTCAGGGAGTATAACTGTGACTAATGACGGTGGTACAGTAATACTTGAAGAGGCATTTCAGGCTGTAATGGTTAGTACGTTTGAAACACCTCCAACAAATCCAGTTGTTTTAGTAGACCTGGATTTGAATATGATAGACAATATGTTTATTGTGAGTAAACCTGAAGAGATTGTACAGGCAGAAGAAGAACAACAAGAAGCACTTAAAGGAGATGGTGGATTGTTAGACTTTTCAGACTTAGACATTGACTTTTTAGAAGGACAAGATTTGGCGGCAGAAGCCGAACAGGAGTTAGAATTTACAGAATTAGATATTAATTTCTTAGAAGTTGACTTTTTGAGAGATTTGTTGGAGATCATAGAAGAAGCAGATGCTTTGGACGGCCAACAGGAACAAAACTTTAGTGATAGATTAATAGATAGAAATTTTGGATTACAAGCAGATAACCAATTTAATATTTTACCAGATGTTGATGGTAAAGTGTTCTTTTTAAGGCAGGCTAATAATTACGTTAGTTTAAAGTTTAAAAAGGGTACATCTGCACAAATATTTGTAACAGATAAAGATTTAGGTTCTACAATAATGTGCCTAAACAGTTGTGAGGGAAGTGTAATAACAATTATACAGAATTAGATGAAAATATTAAGAAACATATTAGCAGGATTATTATTAATACCATCTGTTTTATTAGCAGATGACCAGGAAGTTTTAATTGAACAAGCAGGAGATAATGTAATTATTGAAGCCAATCAAGAAGGGTATAATAATATTATTGATATAGATTTAGGTATAGTAAGTGCAGATTCTAGTAATAATATTTTAAGAGTATTACAAGATGGATATGATAATGACATTAACTTTAGTTTAGATGGACAATCAAACGAAATAGCAATATTACAAGAAGGTAATAATTTTTATATAGGTTATTCAAGTGCTTGGGGTCAAGGACATGATCAAGGCGGAGATATAGACGGAGATAGTAACACATTACAAATATGGCAAAAATGTAGTTACAACAGTTGTAATGAAAGCAAAGTAGAATTTCATTTAGAAGGTAATAGTAATGATGTAATGGTTGGTCAAGGTTGGTTTTTAGATAAAAATTCTAGTAACGGAAACACTTCTTGGTCATATGATTATAATGAACCAGGTGGAAATCTTGTGCGATTAGATATACATGGCGACAACAATGACTTTAAAGCAGGCCAAAAACAAGATAGTAGCAGTATAAATCACAACATGTATGTAAACATATTTGGTGACGGTAACGAAGTTTATGCTGGACAATTACAAAATGGAAGTAAAACATTAAACCTAAATATCTATAATGATAATAATGATGTTTGGATAAAACAAAGAAAAAATGGTGCTCATACGGCAACTATTAATTTATATGGTAGTTATGGAACAGATTTATATCTAAATCAATCACACAACTCCGTAGGACAAACATATACATTGACACAAACCTGTGCAACCTTAGGTGGTTGTTCTATTTCAGTTACACAAGATTAGTTTTACAATGCAACATAAATATTATTATGTTGTTTACTCATACAGGTCAAATGAATTCTTCAGTAGAAGATCTTCTACGATTACCCATTAAAAATAATACAAATCAAAAGTATGTGTATCCTATTCAAATAGATATGCAAATCACATGTCCTCCTCAACGAGATAAACAATTAATATTAAAAGCAAAAGAATACTTTTATAATATTCCACAAGATATTTTAAAAGACATAAAGGATAACAAATGTAAATTACTTTTTGATTTTACTAGTGAAAGTTATGATATTACATATAGATATTTTGGTAACAGAGATTTTACACATAAAATAATTTGTAATACCATGCTAAAATATAATTTAAATAAAAATGATGTAATACTTATAGTAGGAAACATAAAAAGTTTTGAGCCCAAGGAGTATAATGTTGCTACATTGCCATATCAAGTCTTTATGCCATTATGTCAGCCTGAGGATATTATAGATAAACAATATGAGCAAATAAAAAATAAAATACAGCGACCTAAAAAATTATTAACTTTTATGGGTAAGCCTTATAAACATAGAGCAGAGTTATGTAAATTTATTTTTGATAATAATTTAAAGCAACAAAATTTAGTTTCTTGTTATACTCCATTTAAAGATATGTCTATAGAAAGTTATAAAGACGAATTAAATTTAAGTGATGAACTTTTAAATAGTTTACCATGGATATATGACTTACATAATACAAATTCCAGCGACCCTTTTTTACCAAGACTTAAAAGTGATACTGAAAGACAAGCATTTTTAGATACTTATATACATTTTGTTAGTGAAACATATTTTGAACATACATGTAAAGATTATAACGATTATGAATTAGATATGACAGATAAATGTACCAAGGCTATAGTTATGGCAAATCCATTTATATTACATGCACAACCTGGAGCATTATCCTATCTTAAAGATTGTGGATTTAAAACATTTTATAAATGGTGGGACGAAAGTTATGATAACGACAAGGATCATAACTCGAGAAAAAATAAATTATATAATCTATATCAAAAATTATCAAATACATCACATCAAGAGTTGACTGAAATGTTATACGAAATGTATGATGTTTTAGAATATAATCGAGATCATTATAATGATTTTAAAGACGGGTCTAAACATTACAATAAGTTTTACAAAAAACTTAATATGATGTTTTAATTCCGATAAATATTAGTGTAATATAGCAGATGGCTTATTACACCTTATATAAGGAGAATAAAATGGAAGGACTAAAAAATATGTTCTTAGGTTTATTCTTTGTAATTTTCGCACAAGGTTGTGCCTCAGTTGGAGCAGTAATCGAGGGCGGTAAAGAGTTAGCAACTAACACAGTAGACGTGGTAGTTGGAACTGCATCAGATGTGGCAGTATCAGTAGCAGAAGATGTTTCTGATATTTCTACGACTGCTTTAGAAGTAGGAGCAGGTGTTGTTAAAACAGTTTCAGATGAAATTGATGAACAAACTGATGAACTTCAAGAAGATTCCAAAGATAAAAAACCAGAAGAAGAAAAAAAGTAGAACGCTCATTCTTAGCAAAAGTTTTCCTACCTAAGAAGGAAGACAAAAAATCCTCAGATGAGGGTGAGCAGGACGATGAGGACATTTCAGAACTTATTGAACAAGTAAAATTGCTTAATAAGGTAATGGAGTATTGTTCTAAAAATCCTAAAGAATGTGAATAAGTTTTAACTTTTTACAAAACACATTTCCTCTGTCAGAAATGGCAGGGGAAATTTTATCTATAAAATAAATATCTGTATGCACAAAGAGACAGTTACAGAAGTCAAACATTATTCAGATAGACTTTTCAGTTTTAAAACCACAAGAGATAAAAGTTTTAGATTTAAAAATGGAGAGTTTTGTATGATGGGTCTCGATGTAGATCCTAGACCAATACTTAGAGCATATAGTATTGTAAGTACAAATTATGACGAGCATTTAGAGTTCTTAAGTATCAAAGTTCCAAATGGTCCCCTTACAGAAAAATTACAAAATGTACAAATTGGAGAAGAGGTTATTGTAAATCCGAAATGTACTGGCAGTCTAGTTATAGATTATTTAAATAAAAAACAAAATTTAGTAATGCTATCTACTGGCACAGGTATCGCACCTTTTATAAGTATTGCACATGATTTTGAGACCTATGAAAAGTTTAATAATGTTTACTTGTTTCATACTGTAAGAAATGTAAATGAACTAGCATATAAGCAAAAACTAAACAGTTTAGATTATCCTAACTTTAATTATATAGAAACAGTAACTAGAGAAAAATATTTAAGACCTGGTAGATTTTGGAACTATATTCCAGATGTTTTAGGCAGTAATTTAGATAAAACCAGAGACGCAGTTATGGTATGCGGTTCTCCAGAAATGAATAAAGATTGCAGAGAACTATTTACAAACTTAGGATGGCACGAAGGCAACACAGGAGAGTCTGGAGATTTTATGTTAGAACGTGCATTTGCAGGTTAAAAATATATAAAAAAGGCTTGACAATTTCTAGTTTTTTGCTATAATATTTATATAGTAACAAATAAGGTAGGAGTTATATGTCAACATTAAATTACAGAATTTTAGGCGATCAACCAGAGCCAACAGGCTTACTTAAAGGTCATGAAATACATGACTTCCAATATAGAACTAGAGATGCTGAAGCATTCAAAAAAGGTAAAAAACTTGTTGAAGAGTTTATTGCTAATTTAGATTTTATACTTGGAGATGACGAATACTATGTTATTGATGATCCAATGCAAATTACTTTAGGTGAGTATGAAGATACAGGAAAATTTCCTGGTATGAACAGTTTAGTTTTACAACTTGAAAATTTAGGATTTTATACTAAAAGTGTTAATTACAGAGTTGCTAAATTTAGACCTGAATTTGCAAAAGCATTTAATAAAGCAGTAAGTGATGAAGGTAATACTAACAGAGACGGTTCAATAGACTGGAACTTTGTAGATGCAGATCTTTATGGTAGCGAACATAGACCTAATAGTGATAAAGAATATTACAAACTATATGAAAGTCTTGCTATCCAATATGATTTAGCAAATGGTTTAATATCAGAATTTGCTAATAACTAATAGAGCGATTTCCCGGATTGCCCGGTGGTTTAGAGACTCTTAAAACTAAAAGCCACAATTTGCCAGACGATTAATAGACGTCTTTAAAACTATTAGATTAGAATGAAACCTCTCTATAATCTAATTATAGGGAGGTTTTTCTTACGATAAATATAGATATGAAATGGTTATATAGTGGTTATGCAGTGGTCCTATCTATTGCACTTTTACTTGGCTTAAGAATAGTAGATCCTACACCATTACAAAGTCTTAGAAGTCAAGTTTTTGACAGTTATCAACAATTAGATGAAGTAAAACAAAGTGATAATGTTGTATTAATAAACATTGGCGAAAAAAGTTTAGCAAAATACGGACAGTATCCATTTCCAAGGCAATATTATGCACAACTTGTAGTAGACGTTGCTATGAAAAATAGTGGTCCCGTAGGTTGGACAATTATGTTTCCTGAAGCAGATAGATTTCAGGGAGACGAAAGTTTTGCAGGAATATTACAACAAAATGTTATTAACATTCCAGGTGCTAGAAAAAATCCTGTAAATGTAAATGTTTTAAGTCAAACGCCAAGTGTTAAAGGAATAAAAAGTACAGGTCCTCATATAGGTACAGGTACAATAGGTCCTGTACCAGCAAAAGATTATTTACTTAAATGGCCTAATTTAGTTACTAATATTCCCATATTGGAAGTTGTAAGTAATGGTAAAGGTGTTTTAGCATCTGCCCCTCAACCAGATAATCAAACTAGAACATACCCTCTTGCTATTACTGTAGAAGACAAAATTTATCCTAGTTTTGCAGTAGAGATGTTAAGGGTACACACAGGTAAACCCAGTTATATGATAAAAACATCTGAAATAGGAATACAAGAAGTGGCTATTCCTCCTTTTCCTCCTGTAGTTACACAACCAGATGGTACTGCTTATATACGTTTTAATAATTCTTTTGAAGAAATAGAATATGAAGGTGCTGATAGTATTCCAGATTTAATGGGTAAATGGGTAGTCATAGGTGTTACTGCTGAGGGTGTTGCAAACCCTGTACCTACACCACGTGGTAATCTTTATCCACAACATATACAGGCTCATATGATACAAAACATTATAGACGGCAGTAACATAACAAGAAGCCAATTAAGTGCTGTCACAGAGTTGGTCGTTGCTTTCTTGACTATGATTCTAATTGCTTTAGCAGTTTATAAACTGCCATTACTTTGGACTGCACCTATATCACTTGCAGTATTAGGGGGAATATCCTATTATAGTGTTTACAAATATACAAGCGATTTAGTTTTATTAGATGCTACTTTCCCTGTACTAAGTGGATTTTTAGTTTTTACACAGGCGGCATTTAATAACTTTTACAAACAATATAAATTACGTGAACAAATTAAAAAACAATTCGAACATTATCTTGCACCTGCAATGGTTAAAAAGTTACAAAAAGATCCAAGTCTATTACGTTTAGGCGGAGATACAAGAACAATGACATATTTGTTTTCAGATATTCGTGGATTCACTCCAATATCAGAACAATTTAAAACAGATCCTGAAGGTTTAGGAAAATTAATTAACAGATATATGACACCTATGACAGATCTTGTTATGCAAAAAGAAGGCACAATAGACAAATACATAGGAGATGCCTTAATGGCAATATGGAATGCTCCACTTGATGTAGATAATCATGCCCAATTGGCTATTGAGACAGCACAAGAAATGGAAGTAGAACTTAAAAAACTTAATAAAGAACTTAAAGAAGATGGATTAATGGAGTTGGGTGTTGGTATAGGAATAAACACAGGTGATGCCGTAGTAGGTAACATGGGCTCTAATCAACGTTTTGATTATACAGTTTTAGGAGATAGTGTAAATTTAGCGGCTCGTTTAGAAGCACAAACCAAAGAGTATGGTGTATTTTTTATGTTTACAGAACATACATTAAAACAAATAGTTTCACCACAAGGACTTGTAATGTTAGATAAAATTGCAGTAAAAGGCCAAACTGCACCTGTAACAATTTATACAATTTTAAAAGACACAAAAGAGGTTAGAGTAATAAACAGAATGGTAGATGCTTATCAAAATAGGGAATGGGCCGAATGTGCTCATCAAATAGAAGTAATAAAAGAACATGACTGGAATAATACTCTTGCAAATTTATATGCACAAAGAATAAAACAACCTATGCCTGCAGGAGAATGGGACGGTGTTGAAAGGAAAACTTCTAAATAATGGTTAAAGTACAAAATATTGATAAAATTTGTAGGGAAAATTTAAACACATATCCTTTTGAATATATTGTAATAGAAAATTTTATTACAGGTTTAGATAATAAAAATATATTTGATAATTATATTAAGTTACAGGAAAATTTATCTCAAAAAGAATTTAATAATGATGGTCCCCAACATGTATCTGCTTATCTGGATATTATAGAAAAAATTAGACAAAAAAATAAAGATATTGTTGAAGCAATTAATAATGTTTGGGACATCAATTGTAAATATTTTTATGGTGTAGAAAATATGATAAGTAAAAATCAAAAATTACAAATGCATAATGACTATTATGGAGACGAAGAAACTCCAAATAATCCTTTTGTAAGAGGTGTAATTTATTGTAATCCTGAATATGTTTTTGGCACAGAAATATATGATAATCCAGATGCAGATAAACCTTATAAAATTGTTGGAGGAAATCCTGGAAGTTTATTTTTATTTAGAACAGGCCCAACTAGTTGGCATAGTGCTGTAAATTCTGACAATAAGCAAAATAGAATTGTTTGTAGCATGAAAGCAACCACATTTAAATAATTACTCGTCTGGTCTCCAATGTTTTATATCTCTGAAATATTTGTAATAATGTTTAAAGTCCTTTAGTTGCTGTTTAGCATGAAATAATTCTAAAGGAATATTATCATCAATTTTAGTTATAGGGTAATAATATCTTTTTATTATACGTTCAAGTTTGCTTATGTCCTTTTTTAAAGCATCTAATATAATATTGTTATATTCTAAATCTGTAACAAGGTCTATTAACCAGTAGTGGTAAGGGTGCTCAGGATTATATCTCCTGCTCACGTCACGGGTCTGATAATACAATGCTCTAATTGGATTAATTCCAGGTCTATATAGGTTCATTGTCTGCTTATATCTAAAACTTTCATGAGCAGATGCCATATTTTTAAAGACTCTGTCGTAGTCCCTTTTCATGGCAGTTTTTAAAGACTCTAAATTTTCATTTATTTTTTCGTAGTATTCATCTACAAGTCTTTTACCTATTTTTTTATACTTAGGAGGAAGTTTATTTAAAAAAACATCCTTTATTTCTTCTATATCAAATGTGCCTTCTAATATAGTATGTGGTATCGTGTTAGTTCGCTGAAAATTATCCAAATCATTTTGTATTCGCAAGACCTCAAAATCTATGATTTCGCCTTTGGTCATACTATTATTTATTCTTTATTGATTTCTAATATAGTGTGCAGTTTTTCTGTTCCACCATTTTTAAAAAGAGTGATTTTAGAACCATTATGAAGAGGTTTAGGCCATTGTCCTATGTTTACCCAGGCATAACCGGCACTTTCGCCATTTAGTTTTGGGGGCATAAATTCATTATCTACAACATATACAAAACTGTAGTAATAAAAATTTTTATCTTTGCTTTGGTAAACGTCTATTGGATTAAGTTTTTGAAGTTCTGGAATAAATCCAATTTCTTCATCTAGTTCTCTTTGTATGCATTCAAAAGGAGTTTCTCCTTTTTCAATTATACCTCCCCAGAATCCCCAGGTATGATTAAATCGTTTTGTTCCTTCTCTGAGTTGTAATAAGCATCTGCCAGTATCTTTGGCAAGAAATACAACTCCTGCCGCCGTTGTTTTCATTACAGTACTAATCTCCAGTAGCCAGGTCTATATTCGCCTTCATAACTACTTATCCAGCCTACACCTGTCCACTTGAACTGTTTGGAGGTAAAAGTATTGTGTAAAAAATGTGTTGAGTCAGAATTTGCACTTGCATCAAATACTACAGACCATTTGGAACCATCGTATGAAATAATATCATTTTCCTGTGCGTCTATCCCCCAATTAGGAAATCCTAAATCATCTATGTCTTCTGTTATTAAATATCGTTGTCCTGTACTTGCGGCCGCTAATGTTCCGTCTCCAGGATAATTTGATGTAGGGTCAATAATCTTGTCTACATCTGATAATGTATCAACAGGTAATGTATCTGTATCTAAATTAAAAATTAATGCAGTATCATCTACAGGATTTTTAGTAACACTTCCTACAAGCATATTAAGTTCATTATCTGTATCAGCAGATATATTTAATTTTAACTTACTGGTTGTTCTTAATTCTCCCATCATTTCTATTATATCTGACCATTTTTGGCCTACATTACTAGCATTAACTAATTTTGCAGTACTGCCTGTAATTTGTAAATATAAATCGTTAGGTGTAACAACAACTTCTGCCAATTCTGCTGTAGGACCAAAAAAGTCTGCATAGTCTTCACTATATCCTAATTCTCCTATATCAGGAGTAGAATGTATATCATTTATAATTCGTTGTATAATTGCTTGTCTTTTTACTTTAGCAGGAGGACTAATCCATATTGGACTTGTAAATGACATAGTAGATATGTCTAAAGTTTCATCTACTCCTGCAGGTACGGCTCTACTACTCCAATTAATATCTGCTAACTCTACCTCAAAAACACTAGTCCAGTCTAACGGATTACTATTAGATTGTAATTGAATACTAGGATTAAATAAAACAAATATCTGTTCTAAAATTTGTAATTTTGTATCTGTATTTGTAGTCCATATATCTACATTTATTGTCATATTATATGGCACTGGCATATATCTTTGAGTGGTGTATAGATTACCTTGCTCTGTAGAATAAGCACCTGTTTCTTTATTAAATTCTCTTTCTGCTACTTGTTGAGTATCAACAAGGAATGGTTCATGTGTTCTATCTCTTGCTGGTTGGATACTTTGTATAGTTACTGCAATAAAAGGCGAACTATTAATTATATTTTCTGAATTATTACGCAAAATACTAGCAACCATTCTACTACTATCTCCATATCTTGCGGGTACTCTATTATAGTTTACACCTTTATCTGTATATTCTCTTACTTTAAAATTTGAAAAGATTCTGATTATCTGTATAAGATATCTTTTTATCTGTTCATCATACCAGTAATCTAAATTTTTTCCTGCCATTTTAATCTTCGCCGTATTCTAATTCGTCTATTTTATTCGAGATATCTCTAATTGCTTCTTCAAAGTCTTCCTCTAGTTGATATATTGCACTTTCCAATTTATTTTTTGCCTGGTAAACTTGGTTAATGTTGTATTCGTCCATTTCAATACCATTATCTTCTGCAATATTAGAAACTGCATTTACTATTTCCATATGCATATCTGCATACTTAATATTTTTGGTTTCCTCTCTAGCACGACTTAAAGCCATTTCTAAATCAAACTTTTTATCTTCTAACTTAGAAATAAGTTCTTCGTTTTCTTTTATAATACGTTTTGGAGTTATATCTTTCAATCTCATTTTAATTATCCGTTTGTGGTTTTACAACCTTACTTAAATTTACTCTTTCTTCCATTGCTTCGCCATCGCTTGTTGTTGTGGTATTATCATTGTTAATAAATGTTGATAATATTCTATTTGCGGCTGACCAAGTACCTCTTTCATCTGTGCCTACATTTAGCCAACGTGAACCTGACTTTTTAAATAATCTATTTGGACTAAAGTCAGTACGTAGGAAAAAGTCACCATCAGACGTACCACTAGTTGGGAATGTTTCTCCACTTCCAACAATACTTAATCCATTAATAGGCTGGCCGTCACTCCCACCAAAATTTAATCCAACAGTAGGTTTATCAGGCACTTCCTCATCAAAATACAAGTGTGTTGTATCTCTGTATTGAGGATCATATGGAACATCTCTTTCTGCTTGTTCCAATATTTTGTCATTAATATTTATTTCATTTGCATAAGTGCTAATTAAATTTCTTAAATCAGTTTCTTCTTCGCCAGTACCAAGTATATCTCTGTATTCTTGTGAATCACTTATAGGACCTACTTTAGTTCTCCACAAGTGAGGCCACCATCTAGGATCATATCCTTCTGCAGGCCTACTTGCATCAGTAACAACAAAAAATCTATTTACAGCATCGTCGCTACCTAATAATAAATCATCTCTTAAATGTGGAATCTCTAATACGTCTCCAGGCATAAGTCTTCTGCCTAATCCTTCTACCATACTTTCTATATGAAAGTTAAAAAATAACGTATCGTTTGCTAAAAACATTCCAAATTGTGTAAGATCAAATGCATCGTTATCGCCTAAGTTATATTGACCCCTTAATTCGTAAATATTTTTATCATACTTTCTATCTCTATTTTCTAGAAATAGTAGATCTTGTATAAAAACTTCATCATTTGTTCCTGCATTTGGATTAGGTCTTGTAGGATCTTTACCATCGTCCTCACTATGTACTCCTAAATATTTGTGTACATGAACACCGGTACCTCCTGCAAAGATATGTTCGCCCACAACTCTATCTATGAAGTTGTAATCATTTCCTTTAACTGGATTCCATAAACTTAATCTTGGCATAATATACTATTTATCACCTTCTAAATTTATATTCATTTAAAATATATCACTATAAATAGTCACATGCCGGCAGTTAGAGGAGCAAGACCTATAAGAAATAAGGAAATACTAGATTTCCATAATGGTATAGGTGTGCCTAAAGAAATATCTATAGAAGAATATGCAAAAGTTTGGCGTAATTGGATCAATTTTAGTAGTACAAAAAGCCTTACAGGTTTAGATAATTTTACTTTTGCTGATTATACACAAGGCACAAGCCAAGCATTTGATAATTTTATTTTAAGACATTGTAAAGACAGACAAATAAATGTTTTAAAAGGCGACTTTCAATATCATGCCTGTTTAGGTAAACATGTTGAATTTAATTATGTAGATTATCCACATCATTTTGAAAGTATATTAAATGGACCTGATCTACATGCATTTCTTATAAGTGCACCATTTAGTGATTATGGGTGTATCCATCCTGACTTTGAACATATAATGCGTATTTGTGAAGCACATAATATACCTGTGTGTTTGGATTTAGCATATTGGGGGATTGCAAAGCATGTTCATATAAACTTAGATTCTTTTACATGTATAAAAGAAGTTACATGTAGTTTGAGCAAGCCATTTTTTACTTTAGAAAATCATAGAGTAGGTATCCGCTTTACTAAAGATTATGTAGATGACGGAGTTAGTATGCTAAATGAAGTAAATATGGCAAACAATTATAGTATGGCATTAGGTGTAGAATATATGAAAAATTTTGGACCAGATTATAATTGGGAAAAATATACAGAACTTTATCAAAGTGTATGTCATGAGCATGATCTTGTTTGGTGTGATACAGTTATTTTTGGCTTGGGAGATGACATACGACATAACGAATTTAATAGAGGAGTTAGTGGTAACTACAGAGTGTGTGTTAGTGAGTGGCTATCAGATTGCTAACAATAAAATTTTTAATACTTATAAATAGTAGAAACACATTTTACAGGAGACATAATGATAGTTAATTCCCACAACGATTGGGACCAACTAGAGGAAATAATCGTTGGACATGCCCACCATAGCAGAATAGCAACTGACATTTCAGCAAGAAGTTTTAGTTACGCACCATATCCAGAAGATGAAATTTTACCATTAGAGGGAGTTTATCCTCAATGGGTTATAGATGAAGCGAATGAAGATGCAGATGGACTAGCAAAAGTTTTAGCAGACATGGGTGTAATAGTACACCGTCCTAAAATTGTTGATTGGGAAAATATTAATTATGATATTGGCCAAGGTTGGAACACAAAAGGCTGGTATAGTTGGTGCCCACGTGATTTAATATTACCTTTAGGCGATATGCTAATAGAAACACCTACTCCTGTGAGAGCAAGATATTTTGAAGCAAAACATCTATATGAAGATATAATGTATGAGGCATTTGAAGATGGTGCCTTATGGCTAGAAGCACCTAAACCAAAGTTACATGATGAAATGTATCAGTTTGAAGATCTAGATGTAGCAACTTTATTAGATCATGAAATATGTTTTGATGCACCTAATATTGTTAGAGTTGGAAAAGATTTATTATATCAAGTAAGTAATTCAGGTAACATGAAAGGTTACAAATGGTTAAAAAGACTACTTGAACCTATGGGATATAAATTACATTATAGTGAACTTTATAGTTTTGCACATTTTGATAGTACTATTGTACCACTAAGACCAGGCTTAGTTTTAATGAACAGTAGCAGAGTTACACCTGAAAATTGTCCAGAAATGTTTAAAAAGTGGGATAAGATATGGTTTGACGATTGCGTAGTACAAGGTAGTAAACTTTCAGAGCAAGGATATATTGCACCATGTTCGCCTTACATTGGTATGAATTTATTAAGTGTAAATGAGAATACTGTTATATTAGACTCAGCACAAGAGCCTCTGATGCGAGAACTAGACAAATACGGTATAGATAGTGTACCTGTTCAGTTTAGGCACTCTATGACGTTGTCTGGAGGCATACATTGTGCTACTTTGGATCTTAGACGTAAAGGCACTTTAGAGAGTTATTGTGATTAAATACGGGCATATTGATAACTGTGGTATAACTAATGAACAAATGAGTTTGTTAAACTTTGATGATTATTTTCAATGTTATCAACAGTACGATAAAATAGAGCAATACTACACAAAGCATAATAGTAGTATATGGCAAATGTTTGATGATTCTCCACAATGGGTACATGATTTAGCAATGAAGATACCTCAAGATTTTGATCATCATGTTGTAAGTGTAATTAATATTTGTCCAGGACAAACAATTCCACATCATGTAGATAAACATTTTAAATTAAGAGAGGAGTTTGGTGAGGGCGAAAGTTATCGTTACTTAATTTTTTTAGAGGACTGGAAACGTGGGCATTATTACGAAGTACATGATCAGCCTTTTGTAAAATGGAAAAGAGGAGACTGGGTAAAATTTGGAATAGATGATTGGCATTTAGCAGGTAACATGGGAGATGAACCTTTTTATTCAGCACAGGTTACAGTATTAAAAAATGATTAGAGGACATATAGATCTTTCCTGGTTAGATGAAAGAGAACTTTATATAACAAAATTCGTAGAGGAAACAAATAGTATTTGGTCTGGAGGATATTGGAAAGATAATAATATGCCTGTTCCTGATTATCCTCAAGACGGTCCTATAGTTTTACAAACATATGATGAGTTTGCACCTAGATGGGCTCATAAAATTAAAGAAATGTTTCCATTTGTAAACCATTCCATGGTTACTGTAAATTGTATAAAGCCTGGAAGATTTACAGGACCACATACAGATAAATTTTTTAGATTATACGATTTAGCAAAACAAAATAATTGGGATATAGAAAATAAAGAGCCTGTAAGAGTAAACGTTTTCCTACAAGATAAAATTATGGGACATTTTTTAGAAATAGAAGATTATTCGTTTACAGATTATAAAAAAGGTGATTACACATACATTTTAAAAGACAAGGCACATTGTCTTAGTAATGTTAGTAATATTAACAGATATACTTTACAAGTAACAGGATTTGCAAAAACAGAGGATTTAACATGAGAATATTTATAACAGGAGCAGACGGTTTTATAGGTCAGCATATGGTACAAAGATTAAAGGACAAGCATGAACTAGGATTTTTGACAGAAGATTTAAGAGACCATGCCAAAGTTGCTATGCAAATTTCTACATTTGATCCTGAAATAATTGTACACTTGGCGGCTAGAACTGAAGTAGAGCAAAGTTTTTATGAGCAAATCACTTTTAGTGATATAAATTATACAGGTACAGTTAATTTAATCGAAATAGCCTCTAAACTTAAAAACTTAAAAAACTTTGTGTTTGCAAGTACAATGGAAGTTTATGGTTGGCAACCAATAAGTGATTTAATAAGAGATGGAAAAGAGGAAGGAATAATTGCATTTAATGAAGCAACACCTCCAAATCCTAATGCCCCCTATGCCGTTGCAAAATATGGATGTGAAAAATATTTAGAGTATGCCCACAGAAGTTATGGTTTACCATTTACAGCAATTCGTCAAACAAATGCTTATGGTAGAAAGGACAATGACTTTTTTGTAACAGAACAAATTATAACACAAATGTTAAAAAATCCAAAAGAGATAAATTTAGGATATGGCGAGCCATATAGAAACTTTATTTACATTGATGATTTGTTAGATGCTTGGGAAACAGTAATTAGCAATCCAGACAAATGTGCAGGAGAAATATTTTGTATAGGTCCTGACAATGCAATTAAAATAAAGGATTATGTTAAACTTATTGCAGATAAAATAGGCTGGGACGGTCATGTTAATTGGAACACAAAACCAAAACGTCCTGGTGAAATATATTTACTTAACAGCACAAATCATAAAATTACAACCAGACTTGGTTGGTTTCCAAAAGTTGAACTTAGTGATGGATTAGACAAAACAATACAATCCTGGAAAAATATTTTGGAAAACGATCTACCTCATAATATAGATAAAAGATTCTCAAAAGGTAAATAATAATCTTATTGACAAAAATAAAATAGATGTTATACTCTATTTTTGGAGGATTATTATGGATTCAATGTTTTTATTTTTTCTAATCTTTATACTTGCAAACTCATATTTTATGTATAAAGCAGGTGAAAGAGCAGGAAAATTTACTGGAATGATAAGTATTACTCAGTTCTTTAAGCAAAAAAATGCTTTAAAAGATAAAAACAGTATATTAGGATTTAAAAATTGGCCTACAGTTATACAATTAATGTATGATTCGCCAGATCCAGAACAACTGTTTGAAGACTGAGACACAGATGCCACGAAAAAAGAAAGAAAGAAGCATATACATTACAAAAGAGCCTGATTGGAAGACTCTACGGGAAATTACTGACCCTGAAAAACAAATACAAGCATTTAATAGTTGTGAATATTTTGTTAGAACAGAAATATCCAGAAAGAAAATGGTAAATGCGGCCAAGCATTGGGTAAAAGAAAAATCAGGTTGGACTAAAGAAGAAATAAAAATTATTTTAAATAACCCTGATTGGGCATTTGCTTCTTCTGGTATTGCATTATTTGTAGAATATAAATTAGGATATATGCCTGAGGGTACGAAAGGCCATTATGAAAAAAGGAAAGAAGAATGGCTTAAACGTGGTAAAGAATTTATTAAAGAAAAACAAAAGAAAGCAGAAGAAAAGCCTAAAAAGGTAATTAGCATACAGGAAAGAATGAAACAACAAGTAGAGGCCTTGTGTGCAGAATGGGAATATAAATTAGACTCATTAACTGATGAAAAATTAACACTTAAAGAATTTAAACCTTACGAGGACATGCTCGTTTATCAACCTGAAGTAAAAGCCAATCATGCTAAAATTATAAAAGAAGAATTTGAAAATGAATATAATGAAGCATTAGAAGTTCAGGAATGGAAGGATGATCAAATTAAAGAAGCATATAGTCATATGTCTGCTAAAATGAGAAAAGACTTTGTAGCATTTTTTGAAAAAATTAATACTGCATGTGATACAATTATAGAAACTAAAAAGTCAACAAGAAAGTCTCGTAAGCCAAGAGCAAGAAGTAAAGAAACAATCGTTAAAAAATTAAAATATCAAATTAATGATAGTGAACTTGGAGTAGCAAGTATCCATCCTACAGATATAGTAAATTGTAATGAGTTATGGGTGTATAATACTAAAACTAGAAAGATAGGTGTATATCATGCTTTAAGTAAAGACCCAAGAGGACTTTCTAGACCTAGTGCAGGATTAATGATAAAAGGTACTACTATACAAGATTTTTGTACTAAAAGTAGTTTACAAAAAACTTTGCGTAAACCTAAAGAGCAAATTACTAATTGGACAGGCAAAGCCAAAACAAAATTTGCTAAATCGTTTGATGAATTAAAAACAACACCAATTAAAATGAACGGCAGAATAAATGATAACACTATCATTCTTAAAGCATTTTAATACAAAAAACGATAAATAGTAGTATGCCAAAAGATCAGATAGGATATAACAGCCGAGAAGAACTTATAAAAGAGTTACAAATTCGTCTTGGCGACGGTATTATAGATGTAGAATTGGATAGAGAACACTATGATGTAGCGATAGATAAAGCAATCGCCCTTTACAGACAGTTGAGTGCTGGTAGTGTAGAGGAAAGTGTTATCTTTTTCCAAACAAAAACAGATGTAACAGAATACACTTTACCAGATGAGGTTATGGAAGTTAGGCGCCTTTACAGAAGAGGTATAGGTACCAACAGTGGTGGTGGTACTAACTTTGATCCATTTGATGTTGCATTTAATAATATGTATATGTTACAAGCAGGACAAATTGGAGGTCTTGCGGTGTTTGATGCATTTGCACAATACAAGGAAACAATAGGAAGAATTTTTGGTAGTGAATACAATTTTATATGGAATAGAAACACAAAACAACTTAAAATTTTAAGAAATGTTAGGCATGAAGAAGATATAGCAGTTGGTGTGTATATGTTTATTCCAGAGTCTATATTGCTTAAAGATGTATATGCCGCAAACTGGTTATCAGGATACTCATTAGCACTTTCTAAATATACTTTAGGAGAAGCAAGAAGTAAGTATCAATCAGGATTACCAGGAGCCGGAGGTGCTATTCAGTTAAATGGTGAGGCACTAAAATCAGAAGCACAAACTGAAATGCAAAGTTTCAGAGACAGTATTCACAATATGGAAGAGGGTAATATTCCTCTTAACTTCGTTATAGGATAATATGCTAATAGGGATTACGGGTTTTATAGGCAGTGGCAAAGATACAGTAGCCAATATGTTTGTAGAACGTGGGTGTTCCCATGATAGTTTTGCTTCTCCAGTTAAAGATGTATGTGCTAGTATTTTTGGATGGCCTAGAGACATGCTTGAAGGAGATACTGTTGAAAGCAGAGATTTCCGTGAAATACCAGATATGTTTTGGACTAAAAAATTAGGAGTACCTAATTTTACTCCAAGGTTAGCATTACAATTAATGGGTACTGAAGTAATGCGTAATCATTTTGCACCTGATATCTGGATTAATAGTTTAGAATATAGAATTAGAAAACAAAGTAATAATGCACCTTGTACTGTTATAAGTGATGCAAGATTTAGAAATGAATTAGATCTTATAAAAAGTATGGGCGGAGTAGTTATTTGGGTACAACGTGGAGAGTTACCTGAATGGTTCGAAGTAGCCAAAACTGCTCATGAAAATGTTGTAAACAGAAAAATCATGGAAACCAAGTACAGAGATGTTCATGAAAGTGAATGGAACTGGGCAGGATATCCTGTAGACTATATAATTGATAATAATGGCACTTTAGAAGATCTTTCTAAGCAAATAGACAGTATTAGAGACTGGAAAACAGGCAAATTTAAAGAACATCTTAAAATTGTATAATATTGCCTAATACGTTATAATTCCTTAAATACCCAATAATCCTAAAAAAAGATAAATACATATAAGAAAATCTTTATTAATAGGAGAGAAATATGGCAACATTAGTTTCACCTGGAGTTAGTGTAAGTGTATCAGACGAAAGTTTTTATTCCCCGGCTGGTGCAGGTTCAGTACCCCTTATAGTAATCGCAACGGCTCAAGACAAATCGAGTCCAGACGGTTCAGGTACTGCAGGTTACACATCTCTAGCAAAAGCAGACAAACTCTACAAAATTTCAAGTCAGAGAGAACTATTACAACAGTATGGTAATCCTGTATTTAAAACAAGTGGAGGAACTCAGTTACATGGTAACGAGCAAAATGAATATGGACTACTTGCGGCTTATAGTTTTCTTGGTGTAGCCAATAGTGCATACGTTTTAAGAGCAAATATAGATTTAAATGCCTTAACGGCTAGTGCAACAGCACCTACAACTGCTCCAGCAGACGGATCATATTGGTTAGATACTGCAAGTACAGTAATTGGAATTAAAAAATACGATGGCTCTAGTTATGCTAGACAAACTGTAAAAGTTCCAGCAAGTACAGATTTAGCATCTGACGGTACACCAAAAACAGGTTATGGACAAAACGGCGATTATGCTGTTGTTTATTTCGATGTTTCAGGAAACACATTAGCAACATTTAAAGTTTATCAAAAAACAACAACAAGTAATTGGGACGTTATAGGTAGCACAGGATGGGCAACAAGAACATCTTCTGCAGATTTCCAAATAGGTACCAATGCAGATTTACCAGCAACAAGACAAGGTGGTGGTGCTTTACAATCAGGAGATGTATTCCTACAATTAAATTCATTAAGTAATGGATCTACATTCTCATTAAAACTGTATAGCAGTTCAACAGCACAATTTACAGCACAAACTGTAGAATCAGGTGTGTTAATGGCATCAGCATTTTCACCTGCTAGACACGGTGCTAATCCTGTACTTGGAGACATTTATTTTGATGTTTCTGGAGAAGGTGCAAATGAGCAAGATGGTACAGCAAGTGTTACACCAAAACGTCATAATGGCGGATCAAGTGTTACAGCATTAGGAAATGCAGTAGTTAGTGATACAGCAGTAACAGTTGCACCACATAGTGGTAAAATTAGTGTCTCATTAAGAATCAATAGCGGTTCAAATGTAGATGTTACATTTACTACAGACGGTGATGCAGACGGTAATGCAAGTGTTGATGACATGGTTCAAGATATAAATGCGGCCTTAACCGCTTCGAACTCATCATTAACTTTTGCAAATACAGTGGTTGCTTCTAACAATGCAGGTAAAATTCAATTAGTTAATAGTGCAGGTACAGATGTCTTAGTTATAGACGGTAATGTATCTGGTTTCACAGCGGCCAATCTTGCTTTAGATAGTTCAGCACCTTACAGTAACTTTGAAAAATTAAGTTTTACTTCAAGTGCAAATGCTATTACAGGCAGTTTAGCAGACGGAACATTATGGTACAACAGTACTGTAAGCACAGAAAACGTTGATATTTTATATAACCATCCTACAACAGGTTGGGAACCTTACAACAAGGACGTACAAGTTAAAGGTTCAGCACCAACTTTACAATCAGATGGCGTAAGTTCATTAGTAGACGGTGACATTTGGGTAGATGGTAGTGATCTAGAAAATTATCCTAGAATTTACAAAAGAGCCTCTAGTGCTTGGGTACTATTAGACAATGCTGACCAGCATAGTCCAGATGGTGTTGTGTTTGCAGATTTTAGAAATTCAAGTTCTAGTAACACTTTGATATCTGCCGCACCGGCATCAACAAGTTTTCCAGCAAATATTTTAGGTTGGAACAAATTGTTAAGTTCAGGTAATGTTAAAAAATATAATACAACAACAGGTTTATGGGAAGATGAGAGCGGTCAAAAAACAGATGGCTCACCATTTATGCTTAGAAAAGCACAAAGACGTGTTATTGTAAATGCATTAGCATCAGTTATTTCAAGTAATCAAGATATTAGAAATGAAACAAATCGTTTCAATATTATGGCAGTTCCAGGATATCCTGAACTAACAGATGAAATGATCACTGTAGGTACAGATAGAAAAAATACTGTATTTAGTGTTATAGATGCTCCATTTAGATTGGCGCCAGATGCCACAAGTACACAAAATTGGGCAACAAATAGCAATAATGCAGGTGAAAACGGTGAAGACGGATTAGTAACAAGTGATTCTTATGCGGCTGTTTACTACCCACATGGTTTGACTACAAACCTTGATGGTACTAGTGTAATGGTTCCAGCATCACATATGGCACTAAGAACGTTAGCATTTAACGACCAAGTGGCTTTCCCTTGGTTTGCACCAGCAGGGTTCCAAAGAGGACTTGTTAATAATGCAACATCAGTTGGTTACCTAAATGCAACAACTAGCGAATTTGAACCAGTAGCATTAAGTGAAGGACAAAGAGATAGTTTATATTCCAACAAAGTAAATCCAATTGGAAACTTCCCTGGAAGAGGACTAGCAGTATTTGGACAGAAAACACTTAATCCTGTATCAAGTGCATTGGATAGAATAAACGTTGCAAGACTAGTAGTTTACCTACGTGAACAATTAGACGACGCAGTAAAACCATTCTTGTTTGAACCAAACGACGAAGTAACAAGAGCAAACGCAAAAACAGTAGTTGATAGACTACTTGGCGAACTTGTTGCTCAGAGAGGATTGTTTGACTTTATCACAGTTTGTGATACTACAAACAATACACCAGCAAGAATTGATAGAAATGAATTACACATTGACATAGCGATACAGCCAGTCAAAGCAGTTGAGTTCATTTACATACCTATCAGAATCCAAAACACATTGGGACAAACTGGTTAAGCAGTAATTTAAATACATAGAAGGGCGGTTTTTCCGCCCTTTTTTGTGAGAGAATTAAAACTATAGTTAATATTTTTTACTAAGATCAGATAAATATTCGTATATTAAAGTCGAACTTTAATTAATTAAGTTCTAGGAGAACAACATGGCAGTAGATAGTGCAACAACAGAAACTAAAAGTAAATTTGGTGTACCCTTAACCGGTAATACTGGTTCTGGTGTACTTATGCCAAAACTTAAATATAGATTCCGTGTGAGTTTGCTTAACAACTTTGGTGGAAGTAATGAAACTAAAGTACTTACTCAAAATGTGCAAAACGTAAGTAGACCAAAAATTAGTTACGAAGAGCAAATTATTGATAGTTACAACTCCAGAATCTATGTTCAAGGAAAACATGCATGGGAACAAATTACTCTTACTGTAAGGGATGATATACAAAACCAAGTAACAAAACTTGTTGGTGCCCAAGTCCAAAGACAATTGAACCATTTCCAACAATCAACTCCTGCTTCAGGTAGTGATTACAAATTCGATTGCCAAATCGAAGTTTTAGATGGTGTCAACGCAGGTGCATCGGAAGTTTGGTTCCTTGAAGGTTGTTTCTTAACAAACGTTGACTACAGTGACTCAGACTATTCAGCAAGTGATCCAGTACAGGTGATCATGCAGATCAGATACGATAACGCCGTACACTTTGAAGGTGATAACGATGTTAATGGTAGAACTGTAGGCGGAAACCCATTCCCAGAAACAGTAGACGTAGGCTCAACAATTTTAGGTTAATCTAAGGTTTAGGAGTGCCTGATGCAGTTTCTTAAATTCGGAGGCGGGCGGAATTTCTATTTAAAGGACTTCCGCAACGCCTATCATTTTAGACCAGATGTCGCACCCCCGCGACAAAAGTTTGAGGGATATATAAATTTTGTACCTAACAGAGCATTGTTAGGCACATTCCTCGAGGATAATATAAATTTACGAACCAGATTAAGTTCTCTTGTTAGAACGGCTCAGTTACCTGAAGTGCAAATACAAACACAAGTAGTAAACGCATTTAATCAGAAAAGAATTGTTACAAGTGGCAGAGAATATGCTCCAGTTGGAATAACATTATTTGATACCATTCAGAACGAATGGCTAGTAATGTTAATGAAATATTTCACATATAGTTTTGCTGATTCAACAAGTAAACATGAAGAAGGAAGTGGTAAATTTACATCGGCTAGCGATCCAGATAAGTTTAAAACAAGAGACATAGCTCATGATATGCTTTTGGAAAATGTTAAAAAGTATAATAGCGAAAGTAAATTTGGAACTGACTCCAGTACTAAAGGTTACAATCCAGATGCATTTGGTTATACCCAAAGAGAAACACCTTACTTCTTTGAAAGAATCGATATGATTATGTATCATGGTAATACAGGTGTGCAGTACAGTTTAGCGAATCCTATTATTACCAGTATTAATTTTGGTGATATAGACTATGCAGACAGTGGATTCAAAGATATTCAAATACAAGTAGCATATGAATATTTTACAGTACATGATCAATTAAATTTCAAATTAAGTGAGCAAGATTTATCCAGATTTGAAAGAATGGATAATGTTAATCTTCCAGGCAGATATGCTGGAGATAAAAAACCAATTGCTATTACAGAACCTACAACTATGCGAAGTGTAATGGGCAGAGAACGTCATCCACAAATACACACCCAATTTGGCGATGCAGGTGAAAATGTAGGAAAAGACAACAAGTTTGTAACAGGCGATTCTAATTTAGGTACCTCATCTAATCCAACTTATACTCCTGCAGAATCCAGAGAAGTTGATGAAGGAAGTATTTTAGATAAGGCTAGTGATTTCTTAAGTGATAATCCTTTTGGCAGAATATTAGATAAAGGCCTTAGTGCCGCAGTTAATGGTGGAGATATCAAAGATGCATTAACAGGCGGACTGTTTAACGAAATCACTCAAGGATTACAAAACCCAGTTGAGGGAGATATCTTTGATGGAAAAGCAAAACGTATAGATACAGGCTCTGATAGCAATTTAGGAGATTCACCAGATGGCTAGTCAAAGTTTATATGAAACATTTGGTAATGAACAAGACATTACATTACTAAATGAAATGCTTACAATTTTTATAAAAAATAGTACAGTAGACTTTCCTGTGCCTCAGGCTTCTTCACAAATACTTGGTAGTTTTACAGATGAAAATATACTAGAGCATATTAATGGTCCGTTATTAGAACAAATAAAAATGAGACTTTTGAGTTCAGGCTTTAGCCAAGCAAATGCAAATGCTTTAAGTATTGTACTTTATCAAGTAGCAGAAAAACAAAATGTTCATCCATTTGAATTTTTTGAATTATCTACAAATACCCTTAAAATAACCAAAGATGCCTATGATGCCATTAACGCATTAAGACCCACAGGAAGTAGAGTCAATTTAGTATCACCATTAAAAAATTCTAACAGCAGATTAACAGACATAATTAAGGCATAACATGAAAAAGTTTATGCAAGGTAAGTATGTCGTTAAAGAGGCAACAAAATACGTAGGAAAAAAAGAGCCCACATACAGGAGCAGTTGGGAACTTGCATTTATGCGTATGTGCGATAATCATCCTAACATAACTAAATGGGCAAGTGAGAATGTAAAAATACCTTACAGAAGTCCTTTAGATGGAAAATATCATAATTATGTGCCTGATTTTATGGTGCAATATACAGACAAAAACGGTTCTCAACATGTGGAACTTATAGAGATAAAACCCAGTACTCAAACCAGCCTTAAAAACGCCAGAAGCCGTGGAGATGCTATGCAAACGGCCTTAAATGCCGCAAAGTGGACAGCGGCTCAAGAATGGTGTCAACGTAAAGGTATTCGCTTTAAAGTTATAAACGAAGATCAAATATTTAAAAACAACAAACCTCGTAAGCCTAAACAACGTGTTGCTAGAAAACGCAAGTAATAAATACTATTATGACAAAGAAACTAGAAGAAGAGTTTAATCTGCCCCCTATAGAAGAAGTTACTAAAACAGAACCAACCATTGTTGAAACAGAAGCAGAAATAGAAGAAACTCAAAACGCATTAAGTGTTAGCGAAAAAATAAATGCCGCCTTTAAAGAAATAAAAGGTCTAGAGGATCATGAAGGCGAAATGAATGATATTGCTAAAATGGCTGTTGAAAGTTATGAACAGTTAATGCAACTAGGTATGAATGTAAGTGATATGGCGGCAGGCAAAGTATTTGCAGAAGCAAGTAATATGCTTAAAATCGCCTTAGATGCCAGTGATGCCAAAACAAAAGCCAAGTTACAACAAATAGATCTTATGCTTAAAAAAGCAAGAATAGACAAATTTAGTGACAAAGGTTCAGGTGAAACAGAGGGAGTTTCTGCTACAGTATTTGATCGTAACGATCTTTTAAAAATAATAAAAGGTGAAAATGACAAGAAATGATAAATAACAATGTATATTTGGAGTTTTCGATATGACAGAATTAAAACAATACATCGCAGAAGCATTTAGTAAAGAGTACGGATACAGAGTTAAAATTGCGTCTGACTGTGGGTCAGATCATATGGATATTATCGAGAAGTGTTTAGCAAAATACAATTTAGTTAGTGCTACACCTTTTAAAAGAACTCCAATAGAAGAAAATCCAATGGAATTTTACCGTGCTAAAGGTGTACAATTTACATCAGAAGTATGCAGTTCAGATGTTGTTTTAAAATACCCAGTCAATGAAAGAATACTTGAAGTTTGGTTAGCAGTTAATCTTGGTTTAGATCATGAAAGAGTTTTATGTTATGGTGTTAAAGAACCTAGAAGATTAGAAGCAGATATCCAAGCAGAAAGAATGGCAAATAATGAAGACAGAGTTGTTGATATAGATCCTGAAAATATGGATTTAAAAGATGGCGACGATGCATTTGAACATTATGAAATGGAAAATCAAGATCTTGATTTTAATGAAGCATTGTTTGGTGAAGAGTACAATAAAAAGTTTTTAGATGAGTTACAAAAAATTAAAGCAGAAAAAGGTGCAGACTACTTCCGTAGATATCCTACAAAAGATGAATTAATGGGTAACGATCTACTACCAACATATGATGATCTTACAAAAGGTGTTAATATGGGTAAAGGTAGTGAAAGTTCTAAAGAAGTTTCCAGAGTATCACAATCAAGAGGTGCTGGAGGAATTGTATAATGAACCTCAATGATGTCATTAGCGAAGCACCAGATAAAAATTTAGTCCCAATGGGCGGTGGACAAAATGTATCACCAGAAATGGGCGATGCATTAGATGACAGACCTATAGGATCTGATGCAAGTAAACAAGATAAATCTCCAGAAGGTGAAATTACTTCTAAAAACAGAGTGGCTCTTGCACAAATACTTGATGGTGATCAACAAGCAGTTACAGAAGTAATTAGAGCAATGAGTTTCTTAAAAGAAAAAAGAGGTGTACCTGCAAATTTTGCCGAATCACTTAATAAACTAATAATGAATAGTATAGGTATTCAAATACAACTAGGTGTTACTCAAACAAGAAGAGGTCAAGACTTGGCTAAACAACAAGCAAAAACGGCTGGTTTAGAAAGTATTCAGGAAGAAATTACAGGACAAGATCGTGTTGCAATAAAACAAATTGTTCCAGACAATGAAAAGGTAAACGACATAATTAGAGCCATGCAGAGAATACAGCAAGGCAAAAATCCTCCAACAGATACAATTCCAGCATTAAATGATTTAATTCAAAACAGTATAGGTATTCAAATACAACTAGGTACTGCTCAAACAAAAAGAGGGCAGGATATGGTTAAGCAACAACAAAGAGCAGGTGGCTTAGATAAACAAAAACAATTCCCCGGAGTTGTTGATCGCATATTAAGTAAACAACAAGCAGATAATGTGCCACAAGGTAAACCTTCAAAACAACAAATGGCTAATTTTATCAAGAATGAAAGCCTTGGATATGCTATGCCTAGTGAAGATGAAGAATCAGAAAGAGTAAGTTATAGTAAAACTAAAAAACAAGGTGATGCAAGTGTAACTGTTAGTGCAAATGCTGACAGCATGGACGAATTACATGACATTTTAAGACTTGCAGGTATAGATTTTGAAAAAAGCGGAGAGGTAGATCATACACCAGATCACAAAGACCATGATGATCATGAAGAACCAGAAATGGAACCTAAAGATGACATGGACCAAGTAATGGTAATATCTCCTGCAGATGCTTCAATGTCAACAGATAAAGAAGTTTTAACAAACTATTTAAAAGATAAACTTAAAAAAAGCCTTTCTTAAACCCTCACTTATATAAATAACTGTATGGCAAGAGGAACAGCAGATACCAGTCTGGTTAAACCAGGCTACAGCAAAGTAGCATATACACCAGATACCCTTGAAGATTTTAAAAACTGTGCAAATCCAGATACAGGTCCTCTGTATTTTATGTCTAATCATGTTAAAATACAGCATCCAACACAGGGCGGTATAGATTTTGATCCATTTAGTTATCAATTAGATCTTATACACAATTATAATAGTTTCAGATACAGTATTAATATGTTGGGTAGACAGATGGGTAAAACTACTGTGGCGGCTGGATATTTGCTTTGGTATGCTATGTTTAAGCCTGATAGCACTATATTAGTTGCGGCTCATAAACAGGCAGGTGCTCAGGAAATTATGCAACGTATAAGATATGCATATGAAAGTGTACCTGATCATATAAGAGCAGGAGTTACAGAATACAACAAAGGCAGTATAAGTTTTGATAATGGTAGTAGAATAGTTGCCGCCACTACAACAGAAAACACTGGTAGAGGTATGTCGCTTACATTAGTTTACTTAGATGAGTTTGCATTTGTACCTCAACGTATTGCATCAGAATTTTGGACAGCATTGTCTCCCACATTAGCAACAGGTGGTAAATGTATTATTACTAGTACACCTAATAGTGATGAGGACACATTTGCTACAATCTGGCGACAGGCAAACAAATTATTTGATCAACATGGCAATGAGCAAGAAGTTGGTATAAATGGTTTTAAACCTCTACTTGCAACCTGGGACGAACATCCTGATAGAGATCTTGATTGGGCAACTGAAGAACGTGGCAGGATAGGAGAAGAAAGATTTAGACGTGAACACGAATGTGAATTTGTTATATATGATGAAACACTTGTAGATCCATTAAAACTTTTAGAACTTAATGGTGTTGATCCTTTACTTAGAAGCGGTCAAGTTCGTTGGTACAAACATCCTAAACCTGATAATATGTATGTAGTAAGTTTAGACCCTGCTACTGGTACTGGTGGAGATAATGCCGCCATACAAGTTTTAGAAGTTCCAAGTATGCAACAAGTGGCAGAATGGTATCATAATAAAACTCCTATTGAAGGTCAAATGAAAGTAATGATGGAAATATTACATTACATTAGAGAAGAAACAAATGGAGCAATGATTTATTGGACTGTTGAAAACAATGCAATAGGTGAAGCCGCACTTGTAGTAATTAGGGACACAGGCGAAGAAAATTTTCCTGGAGAAATGCTTCATGAGCCTAAAAGAATACAGGGCAAGAAAGGCAGAAGAGGTTATCATACAACACATAAAAGTAAAATTGAATCCTGTTTAACACTTAAAAGACTTATAGAGCAAGATAAATTACATTTACAAAGTAAACCTTTAATAAGTGAACTTAAAAATTTTGTATCTAATGCAAATTCATTTAAAGCCAAACCAGGACAAACAGATGATTTAGTTATGAGTTTAGTACTTGGTTTAAGAATGATAGATTATATTAGTTCTTTTGAAGAAGATGTATATAGTGCTGTAAGTAGTGGACTTGGATATGAATATGATGATGACGATGATGACAGTTATGATCAACCATTACCAGTAATTTAAAATGACAAACGTAGAAATATTTTTAATATTAGTAGCAACAGGATTTATATACTATTCCTATTCAAAAATACATAAATGGCTTTATAATCATGAAATTAAATCGCATGGAGTTTCTGCAGGTGAACAAAAAAGTAAAAAGAAACTTATGGACGATATATTATAAATGGAATACGATATACCTAAACACACACCAAAAATTAAACTTTACCCTAAAAAGCATCTAAGTCTCAAAGGTCAAAAAGTATTATGTCCTTATGGATATACAGAAGATCAAATTCTTAAGATCATTAAAAACAATGATTATGTAAAAATTTTTAATTTACAAGACAGACCTTTATATAAATTACCCACTAACAAAATAGAAATATATGAGCATAAAGATACAAATGTATATGCTTTTCCAATTTTAGTTGCACCAAGAATATTCAATACAAAAATTTTAACAGAACAAGATGTTTTTGACATACCTAACGATGTAGTTATAGATAATCAAAATAATAAATGTTTAATTATTATAGATAATGTATATGAACACACATATCCTTTGCAAAATACTAAAAATGATACATGCAGAATTTTTTATAACGTATTAGATAATACTATAAAAAAATATAATTTAAATACTAAAAGTATGGTATTAAACGTAAATAATTATAACCCGCCTAAAGTTTTTGATATAGATACAGTGGCATGTAACTTATCTTTAGGTGTAGAATTTTATGAAAATGATATGGAAAAGTATCATGAAAATGTAAAAAATTTACAAGACCCACAGCATAGACCATATAAATTAATTGCTACTAACAGCAGACCTAGAAAGCACAGATGTGATTTTGCAGAATTTGTTTATAAAAATAATTTATTAGAAGAAAATATTATATCTTTTAATAGCACTGAACAGGATGTAAACGACTTTAATTTAAATAATAATTATACTTTTAAGAAAACTTTACCTTGGCATAACAAAATAGAAAATCCAAATGGGGAGCCACAAAATATAAACACATTATGGAGTCATTTTATAGACTATAAACTTTATAATAAAGGATACTGCGAGTTTGTTTATGAAACAGAGTTTGAACCTCAAGAAAGAGGTATATTACTTACAGAAAAAATTAATAGATCTTTAAAACATTTAAATCCATTTGTTATAGCAGGTACATCAGGTAGTTTAAAAGTATTAAAAAGTTATGGATTTAAAACATTTGATAAGTGGTGGGACGAAAGTTATGATACCGTAAATAATCCTGATGAAAAAACAGAAAAATTAAACAGTTTATTTTTAGAATTAAGTAATTGGAGTCATGATAAATGGTGTAACACACTTAAAGAAATGAGTTCGATACTTACACAAAATTATTACACTTATTACAGAATACATACTAAGGTAGAATACCTTAAAGACATTGAAAAATATATTGACGACTTTGTAGCCAAAAACGATAAATAGTTGTATGGCAGTTAATAAAGACATAGTATCAGAAAAACTTTTTAACATACTCAAAGGATTTGGGTATGAAGTTAAAAGTTTTGATAAAGATGGTGATTTAGTGTTAAATCCACAAGAGGCAACAAGATTTGCAGTAGCAGATCCTAACCTTTTAGCAAGAATTAATCTTCCTGAAAAAACAATTATGTTAGCAACAAGTGAAGATCTTTCTGAGGAACCTGTCAGAGATATGGTAAAACATTTAGCACAAGACTATCTAATGAATTTTGACTACAAAATATTTAATAAAAAAATTAAGCCAAAAGGCGAAGAGTTAGATGTTAAAAAGAATGCGGAGAAAGAAATGGCAGATGTAATGGAAGCCAGTTTAGGTAGAATGACTGGTAGTAGTAAGACTAGTTATCAACCCCTAGAAAATGTAAAATTGGTTGTTCGTCACAAAAAAGCAGTAAATGAAGAAGTACGTGGAGCAAGAAGCAGAAACATACATAGTATCTTTATTCAACGTGGTGATGAAAGATTTAAAATGGCAGAAAATAATCTGCAAGCCGCCAGAGCAATGGCACGTCATATGTATAACGGTGGCGAAATGCATGATACTGTAGGCGAAGCAATAGTAAGTATGGCTAAAGATTACAAACAACTCCGCGAGTTTGTGAGATATGTAAAGTCAGCAAAACTTATTAATGAAGATAATCAAGAGATTGTTGAACTTGCTATAGAAAATATTAACGAAATTAGATCGCATTTTAAAAGACTAAGTGGTGTAAAAACTTATGCTAACGCAGTTGAAGGAATAGAAGATTTTAGTTCAGTAGATATACTAACAGACGATATAGATATTGAAAGTAAATTTACTGAAACACATTTTGATGATAAAGTTGCAAATGTAACTGACAGTTTAAAAAACTTAATTTCCAGAAAGAAAAGTTTTGAAAGCAAAATTACAAAAGCAATTGAGTCAGAAAACTTTGCTGATTTAAAAGACAATTTAGCAGAGCAAGACATTATGGATTTCGAAAATCCTAATGCAAGACTTGGACATCAGGTAAGTATGTTAGGTTATAGTGCAAAAGACGAAACTTTATCCAACTACTTACAAGGTTTAAGTAATAAAATTAGTGCTGGTGGAGAACTTAATCAGTTCGAATACGGTACTATAAAAAGTTGTTTACTAGGTGCTAATAGTGGTAGTACAAAAACCGCTCCAGTTGATATGGCTGAAGCATATGAAGTGTTTTTGGACCAATATACACTATAAAAACAGTATATAAAGATAAATAACTTTGTTGGCCAGAAATGGCCAATAGTTGTAAAAAAGTACTTGACTTTTTTGCATCATGGCAATATAATTAAGGCACAGTAATATGAATTTATTACGAACATGGCATACATATAAGGAGAAACATTATGGCCTCATTAGCAGAAATAAGAGCAAAACTACAATCTATGGAAAACAAATCCAGTAGTTCCCCCGCTCAAAGCGATAACGCAATTTACCCATTTTGGAATATAGACGAAGGTACAAGTACTGTACTAAGGTTCCTACCTGACTCTGATCCAAACAACACGTTCTTTTGGGTAGAACGACAAATGATTAGACTTACATTCCCAGGAGTTGTAGGTGGTGATCAAAAACCAACAACCGTACAAGTACCTTGTATGGAAATGTTTGGTGAAAACTGTCCAGTATTAACTGAGGTAAGACCTTGGTTTAAAGATCCTTCTTTAGAAGATATGGGCAGAAAGTATTGGAAAAAAAGAAGTTATATTTTCCAAGGCTTTGTAAATGAAAATCCTCTAAACGAAGAGGCACCAGAAAATCCAATTAGACGTTTTGTTATTGGACCTCAAATCTTTAACATTATTAAATCAGCATTGATGGACCCAGAAATGGAAAACCTTCCTACTGATTATGTTAATGGTACTGATTTCCGTTTAGCAAAAACAACCAAAGGACAATATGCAGATTATTCCACTAGTAAGTGGGCAAGAAAAGAAAGTGCATTGACTGAGGAACAACTTGGTGCAATCGATACGCATGGACTATATACTCTTAACGATTATCTTCCTGCAAAACCTACAGAAGAAGGTGTACAAGCGATTGCTGAAATGTTCCAAGCAAGTGTTGATGGAGAACTGTATGATCCAGCAAGATGGGGTAACTTTTTTAAACCCTATGGACTGGATACAGGAACAAGCACTCAGTCAGCATCTGCTCCTGTATCAACAACTACAACAGAGAGTGTGGCTCCTGTAAGTGCTCCAGCACCAGCAGAAGCAAAAGTTGAAGCAGAACCAGTTGCAGAAGCACCTGCTACACCTGAACCAGCACCAGCAACTGCGACAGCAGAAGCAAGTGGCGACGCAGGTAAAAAGTCAGCAGATGATATTCTTGCAATGATCAGAAATAGACAATCAAGTTAGGAGGTAGATCATGCAAAAGCCTTTTGACTTAACAAAGTTTAGAACTGGACTGACTAAAAGCATTAGTGGTATTAGTGCAGGATTTCATGATCCAAAAGATTGGATTAGCACAGGTAACCACACACTAGATTACTTAATTAGTGGAGACTTCAATGGAGGTATCCCATTAGGTAAAGTTAGTGTATTTGCAGGTGAGTCAGGTTCTGGTAAAAGTTTTATCTGTTCTGGTGTAATTACACGAAATGCTCAAAAAGCCGGTTGTCAGGTTGTGTTGTTCGATTCTGAGAACGCACTTGACGAGCAATGGCTACAAGCATTAGATGTAGATACATCTCCAGATAAACTTCTACGTGTTAGTGTTTCAATGATAGATGACGTTGCTAAAGCATTGTCTGAATTCATTAAAGACTACAAAGCAAATTATGGCGATCTGCCATATGACGAAATGCCTAAATTGGTTTTTGTAATAGACAGTTTAGGTATGTTGCTAACTCCGACTGATGTAGATCAGTTTAACAAAGGTGACATGAAAGGAGATATGGGTAGAAAACCTAAGGCACTAGCCTCCTTGGTTAGAAACACCGTAAACCAGATTGCACCTTTTCCTATAGCCTTAGTGGCTACAAACCATACTTATGCAAGTCAGGACATGTTTGATCCTGATGATAAAATAAGTGGTGGGCAAGGCTTTATATACGCAAGTAGTATTGTTATTGCGATGAAAAAACTAAAACTCAAAGAAGATGAGCAAGGTAATAAAACATCAACAGTACAAGGTATTAGAGCCGCATGTAAAGTAATGAAATCCAGATACAGTAAACCTTTCGAGGCTGTACAGGTTAAGATTCCTTATGCAACAGGCATGGATCCATACAGTGGTATGTTAGAAATGCTAGAAACAAAAGGCATTGTGGTTAAAGAAGGAAACAAACTTGCATATACCTCGCCTGTAACTGGAGAAATCATCAAAGAGTTCAGAAAAGGCTGGACTGACGACAAACTTCAGATAGTTATAGATGAATGGGGACAAAATCCTATGGCACAAACAGATGAGCCTGAGGATATTGACCCTGACGTTTTAGAACCAGAAGTTGAGGAGTATAACGATGAGTCCTGAAGTAGCATTACTTTATGATGTGTGGGAAGGTGTTAAAGACCAAGTACCACAAAAAGAACGTCTTCATACTGCAGAAAACATTGTCAGATCGTTCGACGATAATGTTGATATCTCAGATGCTGAAAACAATTTACATGATTTTGATAAAGTCATGCAGGCCGCAATAGTAAGCCATTTTGATATAGGCTTTGAGGATGAAGATGAAGACGAGGATTGGGAAACCTAATGGCAACCTATTATAATAAAATTGTCGAGGACTTAGGTAATATCGTTGATGCTATTGCATATTACGAAAAAGAACTTGATGATGCAAGATGGGAAGTCAGGATCAAAGGGAGTCTGGAGAAAGCCTCCGCCTCCCTCCCCGGTCTTACAGAGTATCGCTTCAATCAGTTACAAGAGATTGAAGCAATACTTGAACATTTAAATATAGAATTACGGAAAGAAAGAGCAAAAACATTTCGTAAGTATTTAGAAAATTACAATAGAACTTTAAGTAGTAGAGACGCAGACAAATTTGTAGATGGCGAACAGAGTGTTATAGATTTAACTCATTTAGTAAATCAGTTTAGTTTATTAAGAAACAAATACTTGGGTATTATGAAGGGACTAGATGCTAAACAATGGCAAATAGGACACATAACAAGACTTAGAACTGCTGGTATGGAAGATATAGTTATTGATTAAAATGAAAACATTTAATGAAAAAACCTATAGACCCTTACCAGAGCAACTTACTATAAAACCTAGTAACATAGATGGACTAGGATTACACACTAATGAATATCTTGATGCTGGTACTGTATTAGGCGAAACTCATGTATTAGTTCATAACATGGACAGGCATGAATGGGTAAGAACTCCATTAGGAGGATTTATAAATCATAGCGATGATCCTAATTGTTACATTAGTACAGATAGAGGTGACAGAACATTACACACAATAAAACCAATACAAAGTGGACAAGAGCTCACAGTATATTATAGATTCAGAGGATATGATGGGACAACAGTGGATGATACTGCACCTAATATTGATTGATGCAAGACAAACTTAAAGATCTGTGGAGAAAATTTAAAGCATGGAAAATGGCCATGGAAGTTAAATTTATACTGTGGAAAGTGGACAGAAACATAAAAAGTTACTATAATAAGCAAAAAAAGTTGCAAAAAAAGTAAAAAACCGCTTGACAATTAGCAAAAATTTGCTATTATATACACATAGTTTAAATTAATAACCGTGGGAGGCAATATGCAAAACTATGTAAAAATTAAATCTGGAACTTATCGTAGTTCGCCATTAAAGGATATGATCTTTCCTTTAATTAAACCAATTAGTTATGGAAAACGTGGTGCATTTGTAACTGTAGATGCAAGTGCTGTCATGAATCCTGAATACAAGAAAATTAGAGTTCTTGTAAATGGGCCGTTAGATATTGAGCCTTCTAATAAAGAAGACTACAAAAAACTAATGGGTGTAGAAAAACCTAAGGCTAAAAAGAAAGAAACTCCTGAACAGGCAATGAACAGGATTAAAGGCCGTTTCCAAATATTGGATAAAATGACTGATGCTGTTGCTAACAATGTTGTTAGAGGACTTATAGTATCAGGCCCTCCAGGAGTTGGAAAAAGTTTTGGTGTTGAACAAATACTTGATGAGTATGAAGCAATGGCAAAATTAGGAGGCAAAACTAGAACTGAAATTGTAAAAGGTTCTATGACGCCTATAGGTTTATATCAGACACTTTTTAATAATTCTAATGAAGGAGACATTTTAGTTTTTGATGACTGTGACAGTATCCTTTTTGATGAAGTATGTCTTAATATGTTAAAGGCAGTTTTGGATTCAGGTAAGAAAAGAACAATTTCCTGGAAAGCAGAATCTAATGTATTAAGAAGAGAAGGTGTACCTGACAGATTTGATTTTAAAGGTGGCTGTATTTTTATTACTAATGTTAATTTTGAGAATGTTAGAAGTAAAAAAATCAGAGACCATTTAGAGGCATTAATGTCAAGATGCCACTACATTGATCTTGGTATGGATTCTATTGAGGATAAATTTTTAAGGATTAACCAAATTGTAAGAGATGGTATGCTTAAAGAATATGGCTTCTCAAAAGACTTCGAAAAAGAAATTATAGACTTTATGATAAAACATAGTGCTAGACTCAGGGAGATAAGTTTGAGAATGGTACTTAAAATTGCTGACTTGGCTAAAATGGATTTCGATAATTGGAAAGAAATATCCGAGTCAACATGTATGAGAAGGATTAATATTTATGAATCCTAATCAGATCTGTAATTAATTTTACAGGTTCCCCCTAGTGTTCGAAAACCTCCCACATCGAACACTAAGAGTCCCCAGGAATATATCCAGGGGACTCGCTTTTTAAGTTAATAATTTACTTGACATTCTCCAGTATCAATGTATAATAAATTTTAATATCAATTATTTTGGAGAAAAAATGGATAGATTCGAAAAAAATTTTCATATAAATTTTAGTCCTTTATACATTACAGTAGTGATTATGTTTGCTATGTGTTTTGCATTAGATACTAAAGCAGATGAAATAGAAGAAATTGTTGTAGTTGCACAACAAGAAACAGAACTCAAAGCAGATCCTATAGAAGACACTTCTTTAATACAAGCAATACTTCCTGCATTTACATATAATCCTGGTGGTTATGGTGGTTTTGTAGGTTTTAACGAGAGAGGGGCTCAAACAAATCATACTGCCGTTTTTGTAAACGGAATACCAGCAAATGATCCTGGTGCAGGTTGGTATGATTTTGGACATGATATTGCACATGGTCAAGAAGTAAAAGTAATTACAGGTGCTAATAGTGTAATTTATGGTTCTGGCAGTATGGCAGGAACAGTTTTAATACAAGACTCAATAGAGCATGGTATTACATATAGAAGAGGAGATAATAATTATATTAGAGTTGCTCCTTTAGAACAATTAGAATTTAGTTTATTTGATGGTAGTAATGGTAGTGCTAGAAATGACAACGAAGAAAAAGATCACTATGTGAACAAAACTGCAAGGTTTAATGTTAATGCAGGTGACTTTACTATTGTAGGCAAATACACTGATTATGAATATGATTATGATAATTGTTATAATTATGATTGGGGTCAAAGTAATGATTGTGTTCAGGAAGGAGAAAGATATAATCTTGCAATCAGAAATGAATACTTTACACTAGGAAGAAACTATAATAATGCAGATTACTTTACTGGCGATTTAACAAATGATGGTACTTTTTATCATTATGATCAAACTTATGCTAACGAAAGTTTTAGAGATTATTTAAGAGTAGGCAATCAAATGGAGTTAAGTAAAAATCTTAATGTAGCATTTGGTTTAGATGCAGAAAAAATATATTACAATACTTCTAGTTGGCAAAATGTAGAAGGCAGTATAGAAGTTCAAACAGAAATAACAGAGCCTGGTATATATTATGCTGATGATGACACAAACAAAAGCAGGCCTTTATGGACTGGAGAATACATTGGTACAGGAGAATTTGATATATCATATATTGGAGATGGTGTTTATACACTAACTGAAATATCTGAAAAGTATTCAGACGAAAATGCTGGTTTATATTTTTCAGCAAATGCTAATTTTATACTAAATTACAATTTTGGTGTAAGAGTTGGAAATGATAATCAAAATGCTTTAAGATTAGGTATCACAAAAGGAGATTTTTTCTTTAATGTAGGAAATAGTTTTAGAAAGCCTAACCTGTATGAACTAAATGGAGACGGTTATGTTGATGGCAATCTCGATCTTAAGCCTGAAGAAGGTGTAGGAGCAGAATTAGGTTATGGTGCAGTAAGTGTATTTTTATATGACTTTAAAGAAGCAATAGAATATGTGCCTGGTTTTTCAACAACTGTAGAAACCATGAGAATAGTATTAGACGCAGAGGCATCACTTTATGTAGATCCAGATGATCCAACACTTAATGGTCCTGGAGCAGGTTGTGTTTTAAATGCCAATTGGACTGAAAATGATGAAGCAACATTTGGTGTGCCTGGTTGTATTTACGAATCTGTAACCACAGTAGACTATATTTGGAATAACGCAACATACGAAAATACTGGTGCTTATCAAACACAAGGTATTAGATATGCAAATAACTTTGGTCCATTCTTTGTGATGTTTAAGTACACAGATACAGAACAGTCCAGAATACCTAAGTATGCTGGTGTTGTACAATGGGCTCAAAACTTGTTTGATATAGACTTTAGATTAAAGTATGCAGTAAATTTAGAAAGAGAACCTGGACCTTATGATTTTTTAGCAGAAGGAGAGGAGTATTTAGAAGATTTACATAAGTTAGATTTTTACATTACTAAAGAATGGTCTAATGGTGTTATATTATCATTTAAAGGTGAAAACTTAACAAATGAAATAGTTGAGGTAGTTCCTGGATATGATTCATTTGGAAGGCAATATCATTTAACATTGGACTATAAGTGGTAAAATAAAATGGGTAAATGTGTTTTAGAAATCAGAGATGAAGTCAATGTAAGATTTCAAGGCCTTGATGTAAAAACAAGGCGTAAAATATCTGATGAAGTAAAATACTTTTTGCCCTATGCTTATCATATGCCTTCCTATAAATTAGGTAGATGGGACGGTTGTATTAGATATTGTGATATAGGTGGTAGAACATATTTCCATTTATTAGATAAATTGTTACCAATCGTTACAGAAGATGGGTATGAAATAGAAGTAAAAGATGCCAGAAAGAATTGGAACTTTAGTTTTACAAATGTAACAAAAGATAGTTATCAACATGTTGTATGGCCAAAAAAACATCCTGCAGAAGGAGAGCCTATTATTTTAAGGGACTATCAGGTTGATATTGTAAATAAGTTTTTAGATAATCCTCAATGTTTACAGGAAGTGGCCACAGGTGCTGGTAAAACTCTTGTGACTGCTGTATTAAGTCACAAGTGTCAAGGATATGGTAGAACTATTGTTATTGTTCCTAACAAAGACTTGGTTGTACAGACAGAAAAAGATTACATAAATTTAGGACTTGATGTTGGTGTATTATATGGCGACAGGAAAGAGTATGATAAAACACATACAATTTGTACGTGGCAAAGTTTAAGTGTATTAGAAAAGAAAAGTAAAAACTATGAAGCAGATTTTCCTATAGATGAATTTTTAGATGGAGTTGTTTGTGTAATGGTAGATGAAGTACATAAAGCAAAAGCAGAAGTACTCAAAAACTTATTAAGTGGTCCTTTTAAAAACGTTCCTATTAGATGGGGATTAACAGGAACTATTCCAAAAGATGAACATGAAGCAGTTGGTTGTTTATGTAGTTTAGGTCCTGTTGTAGGTAATTTAAGCAGTAAAGAATTACAGGACATGGGTGTATTAGCAGACTTAGATATTAGTGTACTACAATTACAAGATGGTTTAATACAGTTTGGCAGTTATGCACAAGAACTTAAATGGCTTGTAACAGATCCTAAAAGAATAGATCAAATTAGTCAGATAATAAATGGATTTAGTGCAAATGGAAACACACTTGTTTTAATTGACAGAATAAAAACAGGTCAAATGCTGGAAGAAAAAAATCCAGACTGGGTATTCGTTTCAGGTTCTATGAAACAACAGGATAGGCAAGAAAATTATGATGATGTTTCTGAAATGAATAATAAAGTAATTGTGGCTACTTATGGAGTGGCGGCAGTTGGTATCAACATACCAAGAATATTTAATTTAATAATGTTGGAACCAGGAAAAAGTTTTGTGAGAGTTATACAAAGTATTGGAAGAGGTATTAGAAAAGCACAAGACAAGGACTATGTTCAAGTAGTAGACTTGACTAGTAATTTAAAATACAGTAAAAGGCATCTTACTAAAAGAAAGGCATTTTACAGAGAGCAGAACTTTAGGCATACTGTGACTAAAGTAGAATATAAGTAAGGAAAATTATGAAAATATTAACAATAGAGAACAGCACATATGATATAGATTGTGTACCTGATGAAATAGAAGATGTAAGATATTGTGTATTTGATGGTGGCGACGAGGAGTTTCAAGATTATTATTTTTTACCATTAATCTTTTTAGAGAGTTTTCATGCTCCTGCAATTTGTTTGCAAATAGGCGAGTATAGTTTACAGATGCCTATGGATTGGAGTATTTTAACTTGTGATGAGGACTTTGCAGACCTGGAAATTATTCCGTTAGCAAGTTTAAACAATAGAGGATTTTTAAGTCCCATACTAAATCCAATGCATAGTTGGATGCCGAGGGCAGAGGAGATACAGATTACTAATGTTTATCAGGATGTTAAATGGTACTTCCCAAAACTTAAAAATGGACACATGTTGGTTGTGCCTTTAGAAGATAAACCAGAGCCTAAGTGTGCCCTTTTTGTAAAAGATTACAAAAAAATTAAAAATGTAGATATATCAGATTTGTTATAGGAGGTTAATATGGCAAAAAGAAGATTTAGAATAGATGGTGGAAATTATGGAGGAGAACTTGTTTTAGGAGAAGTAAGTCCTGCATTTGCTAGTCATTATGCAGAAAGCCAAGATCATGTAGTAGAAGCAGTTTTAGAAGCAGATCAAATGGGTTGGGGTAATGATGACGAACCTGAAGATGCATTATTAGATCCAAATATACCTCCAATACCAAATACAGATTTTAACATGTGGGAAAATGATGATATAGAGCATTTAAACGCACCTTATTCAGATAGTGGATTTACAGTATATGAGGTACCTGCAGATAAATCTGATGATTGGAATTATGATAAAGAAGTTTATGAAGGTGAGGGAATTTGTGTTTATGGTAGAGAAGGTGGATACTTTGGAAACGAAGAGCCTGAAATTGTAAATGAAGAAGACGATAAAGGTAACAAATATGTACCTGTTCTATGTTTTCATAGTTCTGAAAAAGGATCTTTTACAAGTTGGTTTGTAGATACAGATGAAGATTTTGATGAATTTAAATTAGGTTACAGTATAGTTGAAACTAATTTATGTGAATTAGTAGAAAATGTTTATTATGATAAGCAAGAATTAGAAGCAAATTACGATTATAACGATACAACCGGAAAAGGTTATCATGCAGAAGTAGGCTGGTTAAATATGAAGTGGCATGATAGTAAGGAACTTTCACAAGAAAATATGGAAGAGTATTGGTTAGAATATGAAGACAACGTAGAATGGGAAAGAGAGAATAGGTGAAAAGAATATTAATTTTTGGCTTGCCTGGTTCAGGCAAGTCAACACTTTCAGAAAAACTTGTAGAAGTTTTAGGAAATGCAGACTGGCATAACGCAGACAAAATAAGAGAAACATTTAACGATTGGGACTTCTCTCCTGAAGGTAGGGAAAGACAATCGTTGCGAATGAGAGATTATGTACGCAAAAGTGTTGCTAAAAAACGTTACGGCATAGCAGATTTTGTTTGCCCAACAAATGAACTTAGGGAAAAACATGTTCCAGAATATGTTATCTGGATGGATACTATAGAAGAAGGCAGATTTGAAGACACTAATAAATTATTTGAAAGTCCTAATGGTACAACATTTATAAATGCGAGAATTAGTGCCGAGGAATGGTGGACAGAAGAAAAATGTGATGAATGGGCAAAATTGTTAGCAGTAGATATTAAAGATCATGAGTTCGAACCAAAGCAACCTACAACACAAATGCTTGGTAGATTTCAGCCTTTTCATGATGGGCATAAAGAATTATTTAAAAGAGCATTAGATAAACACGGACAAGTGGCAATACTGGTTAGAGATATGCCACTTACAGATGAAAATCCATGGCAAGTGGAAAAAATTTGTGAAAATATTGAAATTGCATTGGCAGAATTTGCCGGCAAGTTCAGATGTTATCCTGTACCCAACATAATGAACATAACTTATGGAAGAGATGTTGGTTACAAGATTGAAGAAGAGTCCTTTGATAAGGATATAACAGAAATTAGTGCAACTAAAATTCGTAAACAAATGAAAAAAGAAGGAAAATTGTAATGGAAGAACTTGTAAAAAAAGTTGAGCAATGGCACGTTGACAGGAATCTTATAGATGGAGCCTCAGATAAAGATCAGGTTTTAAAACTTATCCAGGAAATGGGAGAGTTATCTGATAATGTCTGTAAAGGAAATGACATAAGAGACGATTTAGGAGACATGTTAGTTGTAATGATTAACATTATGAAACGTAATAATATCACTATGGAAGAATGTTTAGCAGTAGCATATATGGATATTAAAGACAGAAAGGGTCGTATGGTTGACGGTATCTTTGTAAAAGAAGGAGATAAATGATAGCAAAAGATCCTGGAAAAATGCATTACTATATCAGTTTAGTAAAAAGTGGTATTAGAATTGCAGGTTGTATTGTAGCAGTTTTATTTCAAAGTATAACAATATTGGCTATCTCTCTTTTAGTTGCTGAAATATTAGGCATACTAGAAGAAGTGATGGATTAATGTTTAAAGTATATGAAATAAAATTTAAAGATGGCTTTGTGTATTATGGATATACTGCAAAGCCTTTTAACCTTAGGCTAAAAGAACATTTAAAGTCAAGTCAAAAAGGTAAAAGCCTACTTTACAAAAAAATGAGAAATGCAGAATATGACTGTGACTGCAGGATTGTACAAACATTCCCTACAATGGAAGAAGCATTAGAATGGGAAAAGAAACTTATAAAGAGAACTCCACACAATCTAAAGTTAAATAAAAGTTGGGGAGGAGAGAATGGCGAAAATAATTACAGAAGATGGAAACAACAAGACATCATTAAAAAACATTACAAAAGGAAAAACACAAAATACAAATTTTAACCATCCTGCATATACAAGGTATCCACACATGATGGGAACAAATTATTTTGGACCTGAAGGAACAGTTTCTGCTGATTATATAAACAGCGATAAAAATTTAAGATATTCTAAATGGAAAAAAACTTTTGCATTTAGGCCTAAAATTACAATAAGTGGCAAAAAAGTTTGGTTAAAAACAATTTACAAAAGAAGGAGATGGATGCATATTGAACCTCCACAATTTCCTGTAAATAGTTTTAACAAAGTAGAATATGCAGAATGGGAAGACATTCTAAATTTAAAAATGAAAAATTAATATGAAAGATATAAAAGAAGCAATTAGAACTGTTCCTAATTTTCCTAAAGAAGGAATACAATTTAGAGATATTACAAGTTTACTTGAAGACACAGAAGCATTTAATAAAGCACTTATAGAAATGACTGCACATTGTATGATGTTTCAAGCAACTAAAATTGTTGGAATAGAAAGTCGAGGATTTATTTTTAGTTCTCCTATTGCCAGAGATATGGAGTTGCCATTTATTTTAGCAAGAAAGCCTGGTAAATTACCTAATCCTACATATCAAAGAAGTTATGATTTAGAATATGGTAGTAATGAATTACATATTCAACAAAACTCTAATTTGACAGTTTCAGATAAAATTGTTATAATAGATGACTTAATAGCAACTGGCGGTACTGCAAAAGCAATCGCTAGTTTAATATGTCAATGTTGGAATATTCCAAAAGAAAATATACTTATTTTGGCTTTAGTAGACTTACCAGATTTAGGTGGTAGTGTTGCGATAAAAGATTTAGGATTTAATGTGGAAACATTGATAGAGTTTGAAGGAGAATAATGCCTAAGAAACCACAAATACCTTTAAAAGAAATAATGGCGGCTATCGATAAAAAAGATAGAAACTTTTATAACAATTTAAGTGATGAGCAAAAGAAGGCTTTTAGTGCCTGGATGATGATGAGATATTGCAGTAGTGTCCAAGGCAGAGATGCCGCAAACTACATTTACATGACTAATGAACTTGTTAATTATCAATTTAGTGAAGTAAGTAAACATCCTGAGTTGCAATGGCTTTTATTGAGTGCATGTGGTATTGGTAAAATACAATTTCATCCTTATTTAAAACCGCCTAATAGCAGGAAAAAGAAAAATAAAATATTTGAATTTATCTATAATATATATCCACATATGAAGGCAGAAGATATAAACAATATGATAGATATTAATACAAAGGAAGAATTAACAGAATTTGCAGTAGCACACGGATACGATGACAAAACAATTAAAGACATCTTCGGAAAGTAACACTTGTAAATGGTGTGGAAAGACTTTTATGAGCGAAAGAACACTGGCCGCTCATATGTGTATTAAAAAGAGACGTTGGGCAGACAAAGATCTAACACATACAAGATTAGGCTACAGGGTGTTTCAGATGTTTTATGAAATGAATACTACTGCTAAAAATCCTAAAACACAGGAAGAGTTTATACAAAGCCAATACTATGAAGGATTTGTAAAATTTGGCAGAAGTTGTTTAACAAATGAATATTTACAGCCAGATCAGTTTGCAGAATGGTTAATAAAAACAGGTAAAAAATTAAAGGACTGGAGCAAAGACAGTTTATATGATGAATTTTTACTAACTTATGTAAAAAAAGAGCCTGGTATGAAAGCATTAGAAAGGAATATTATGTATTTAGATACTTGGGCAAAAGAACATGATACACAATGGCAGGAGTATTTTAAAGAAGTTTCCACACCAAGAGCAGTACATGATATTAGAAGTGCAAAAATATCTCCATGGTTAATTTATTTGTCTGAAACAGGAGATTCACTTTTAACAAGATTAAATGATGAGCAAGTTGTTATGATACAACATATAATAGAAGCAAATTTTTGGATGAAATTATTTGTGCAAAATAAAGAAGAAGTTGCTGAAGTAAAACAAGCATGTGAGGTAGCAGGTATATGAGTGAAGATAAAAAAGAAAGTTTTGATTTAAACGATATAGACAGTATTGCAAATGAATGGAAACCTAGTATAGTAAATTGGGACATTATACAACGTATGCGATTTAAAAATGCAGATGCTGAAATTGATCCTGAGGATAGTTATTCAAAAGGCGAAAGAAAATTTAAAAAGCAGTAATATGAAAGTAGTAGATTATTTTGGTCCTAAAGTTGCAAAAGTGAAATTATCTGAACAAGATTCTAAAACACTTTACAATTACTGTTTAGAAGCACAAGTGCCACATAATAGTAAACTATTAGGAAATGTTAGAGAGCAAAATAGTTTAACTGAGTATTTACAAAATACAAATTTATGTAAAACAATATCAAATTACATGGAAGATTATTTAACTTTTATTGATGCAGGATTATGGAAGTCAGCAGTAGAATCTAAACAAATACCAAATTTTTTAGAAATGACAGATGCATGGTATAACAAACAAATACATATGGAAAATACTGTTTTACATGATCATAGACATAGTGCTGATTTAGTTTGTGTAATTTTTCCTAAAATTTATTTAGATGACGATGCAGAATATTTTAAAACAGATCAAATACCTAGTCAGAAAGGACAATTATTTTTTATATATGCTGACTCTATAAAAAATGATTTTGGTAAAAGTTCTATAGAAGTACAACCAGAACAAGGAGATATGTTTATTTTTCCTTCTCAGTTAAGCCATTATACTGCTCCTGTTTTAGGAAAAAGTTATAGATATAGTGTAAGTTGTAATTTTAGTTTTACAGCAAAAGCAAAAAATTTATTACATAAGATGAGTAAAAATGAAAATTGATTTTGATGTAGATATTGATATGGGTAACAGAGATGACTTCCTAAAGTTAGTCAATGTTACTCCTGCAAGTATAGAAAAAGATAGTAAGTTTACTAAACACAATACTGGTGTTTACTTTCAAAATATTTCTAAGTTTCCACTAGAAGGATATAGTACAATAGATCACAAACAAGCAGAAGAAGATGGATGGTTTAAAGTAGATTTTCTTAATAATCATATATATAAAGATGTAGTAGATGAGCAACATTTAGATAGACTTATTGCCACAGAACCTGTTTGGGAGTTATTGAAACATCAGGAAGTTGTAGAGCAATTATTTCATATAAACAACCATTTTGATATCGTAAAACAATATCCTCCTAAAAGTTTAGAGGACTTAGCAGTAATTCTAGCAATAATTAGGCCTGGTAAAAGGCATCTAGTAGGTAAAAGTTGGGAACAAATTGTTAATGATGTTTGGATAAAGCCTAATAACGATACTTACTTCTTTAAAAAAAGTCATAGTTATGGGTATGCATTAGCAATTATTGTACAATTAAATTTGATTTGTGAACAGTTGGTTTAGTCTTTAGGCTTAATTACTAATTGAACACCACGCCGTTTTATTCTTTTTCTTAATAAATTTTGTAAAGTAGTCATAGGACCAAATAAAACTTCTATATCTTTCATTACAAATGTTCTTAAGCATTTATGAAACTGTTTCATCTCATAATGTAAAAATATATCAATAGGTAATTGTCTGTTACTTTCCCACCACCATGTTTCCCCTAATTCTAAAAACTGTCTTCTTTCATTATTAGATGGTATTTTTTCTATATCATAAAATGTAAGTATTGTATTATCATGATTTACAACTACACCTACATATTCTTGACCTGCATAGGTAATTCCAGTTAAAAAAGGGTACTTCTCAGATGTCTCTGTTATTAAATTATCTTTCTCCACAAAAGTATTTATGCCGTTAAACGATAAATAGTATATTATTAAGAGTAAAAAAATATGACATATGGTGATCACAGACTGTATCTTTATGAAGATAATTTTGAATTGGTTGTTGACGCCTATGGAATCTACGTGGATAACAGACCAATGAATAATAGAAAATTAGTTGCCCATAAAGGCATTTACAATGAAATAAAATTTACTATCAGAAACAGAGATAGGAAGTTACAAAACGTTTTTAGTGATACTTTATCAGCAACATTAATAAATCCAACTACTAAAAGAAGAATTTTTACTAAAATTTTAGAGCAAACAAGTGATGTTGGTTGCGTAAAACTTATTTTAGATGAGGGAGATTTACAGAATGTTGATGAAGGTTTATATACAATATATGTGACTAGAGTAAAAACTGATGGCAACGAGCACCCTGTTTTTGCAGATCAAAATAATGGTCTTAAGTTTCAAATTCAGATAGACGCTCAAGCAAAATCGGAACCTGTGGAAACACAATTAGGTAATACATTTACTCAGGTTGCTAATACAGGCTCTGGAGATCCTGCAAACATATTTACTACAAGTGCATTTTTTGGAAATCAAGATAGAAACTTTAGCCATGCATTACATAGTATTGCAATTTATCCTAGTGCCTACACAGGAAATATCACAATACAAGGTAGTTGTATAGAAAATACTCCTAACAGTGATGATGCAAGTACTGATTGGTTTGATGTAGAAAGTAATATATCTTTATCTGCTTCAAGCAGTATATACCATAAAACATTTACATTAAATGCTAATTGGCTAAGAATATTGCATACACCTACAAGTGGTAGCATAGATAAAATTCTGGTTAGAAACTAATTGACTTTTTGTACTTTTTTGTTATAATATCCGTATGGATATAGACTTTCTTGTAGAAAAGGTACATCGCCTCCTTTTAGATAATTTACCCGTTAGAACTAGTAAAACTCCTAGTGGATGGATCACTATGGATTGTCCTATGTGTAATGATAAAAGAAAAAGAGGCGGACTTATAACTACAGGTGCAAGGATTAGTTATAATTGTTTTAACTGTGGCTTTACAACAGGTTGGGCACCTAATCCTGCTTTAGGTAAAAAATATAAAGATTTAGCAACAACATTAGGTGTATCTACAAGCGACATACACAAAGTACAAATTGAATTACTAAAATATAATGATATTTTAGAGCAAGAGGAAGTATCTGATTACATATACAATCTACAAAAATTTAACACGGAGAAACTGCCAGAAACAGCCGTCGCTGTAGAAGATTTACCAGATACACATAATGTTAAGCAATATGCAATTCAAAGGGGACTACTTGGTCTATATCCACTGCTATACTTTGATGAAAGTTTATACAAGCAGAGATTGGTTGTCCCCTTTACTTACAATAATGAATTAGTAGGTTGGACAGCAAGGCATGTAAATCCTCCCAATAAACAAACTCCAAAGTATCTACACAAAATACAACCTGGCTATGTTTTTAATATTGACAGATTTGCAGACAGTAAACGTGAAATAGTTATTGTTACAGAGGGTGTATTTGATGCCATACAACTTGATGGTGTTAGCATACAGGGTAATAGTGTTACTCCAGAGCAGGCACACTTGATTGAAAAATTAGGTAAACGTGTTATACTATGTCCAGATAGAGATAGTGCAGGTAAAGAATTGATTGAGCAGGCATTAGAGTTAGGTTGGGAAGTGGGTTTTCCTCCCTGGAGTAATGATGTAAAAGATGCCGATGAGGCAGTTTTAAAATATGGAAGGTTGGCTACTGTGGCAAGTATTATTAAACATGCTACAGATAATAAATTAAAAGCACAAGTAAAGGCAAAAATGATATGAGAGAAAAATTAAATCACTGGAAACATGTATGTAAAATACATTGGAAAGAAATTGTAACTCTTTCCATAGCATTACATTGGGTAGTTGATTTATTAATTTTAGGGCCTATAGTTTTCTTTTTGGGTGTAATGTTTGGCATACACATAGATCATGGACATTAAATGAATTTATATACAAATGGTTGTAGTTTTACAGCAGGAACAATAGTAGACCAATCACTGTTTGGTAATAAAAAATTTGGTAAACCAGATTGTGTTAATTGGACATCGTTTTGTAGAAAAGGGCAATATGGTACTGTAGATTACTTTGATACAATAGTTAATAATGCTATTGAGGGTGGAAGTAATCATAGGTTATTTAGGCAAACTACAGACTTTATAAATGAAACTGAAAATTTAGATGATTGGATTTTTGTATTACAATTATCTGATCCTGTAAGATTTGAACTTTTTTATGAAAAGTATGGTGCCTGGATAGGTATTATAAAGGATATGCATTTTACAGAGGATAGAGTTTTACAGGAAACAGCAGATGTAGTAAAAGAAGTAGAAGACTTCTTTATTAGACTTATAATGCCTACAGTTTTCCTTACAAGAACAGAACAAGAAGGGATATTTGAATTATATAATATGGTAAACACTTTTATAGAATTATGCAAACATAAAAATATTAAATATTTGATTACAGGCATGAGTAATAAATGTATGCCAAATGTATTTGAGTATTCTGGAAGAGATGATCAGCCTTTTAATGGATTAAATTTTCCTGTATTTGATACTAGTAATTTTATTTTGCCAATATCTAATGTCGCAAGAGAACATATAATTCATCAAAGTGATCCACATCCAAACGAAATAGGTCACAGTTTAGTGGCAAGATATATAATAAATGAGATAGAAAAAAGATGGTAGATATAAAAACATATACAGAAGAAACACAGGAATTATTTTTAAGATTTTTATTAAGCGATCCTGACTTATTTGCAAGATGTCAAAATATTGTAAAGCCTGATTATTTTAATTTAAAATACAGAAAAGCAGTTGACTTATTTGTAAGTCATAGTACAAAGCACAATGCTATTCCCACACCTGAGCAAGTTAGTGCAGTTGCAGGTGTAACATTGGAGCCTATTCCAAATGTAACTCCAGATCATCATGAATGGTTTATGAATGAATTTGAAACATTCTGTAGACATAAAGCATTAGAAGAAGCAATAATTGAAAGTACAGACTTGTTAGAGAAACAAGATTATGGTACTGTGGAAAACAAAATTAAAGATGCAAGTCAGGTAGGACTTGTGAAAGATTTAGGATTAGATTACTTTGAAAATCCTAAAGAGAGATTGGAATGGATTAAGAAACAGGCAGGTGCAGTTAGTACAGGCTGGAAAGGCATAGATCAGAAACTGTATGGTGGTTTAAACAGAGGTGAAATGACAATTTTTGCAGGTGGTAGTGGTGCAGGTAAAAGTTTATTTTTACAGAACTTTGCAGTAAATTGGGTACAAGCAGGTTATAATGTTGTATATATAAGTTTAGAGTTAAGTGAGCAGTTAATTAGTATGCGTCTTGATGCCATGATAAGTGGCTTTGGTACTAAAGAAATAATGAAAAACATTGATGATGTGGATTTAAAAGTGCGTATGAAGGCAAAAGGTGCCGGCAGACTTAGGGTAAAACAAATGCCTAACGGTGTAAACGCAAATGATATAAGAACATTTTTACGTGAGTATGAAATACAATGTGGCGAAAAAGTTGATTGTTTACTTGTTGATTATTTGGATTTAATGATGCCTATAAGTCAACGTGTAAGTGGCGGCGATTTATTTATTAAAGACAAGTATGTATCTGAGGAGTTGCGTAATTTAGCAGTAGAAAGAGACTTATTATTTGTTACAGCATCACAGTTAAACAGAGGAGCAGTAGAAGAAATAGAATTTGATCATCATCACATAGCAGGTGGTATTAGTAAAGTGCAAACAGCAGATAATGTTGTGGGTATATTTACAAGTAATGCTATGCGAGAAAAAGGCAGGTATCAAATACAGTTTATGAAAACTAGAAGTAGTAGTGGTGTTGGCACAAAAGTAGATCTCAGTTTTGATCCTGATACATTGAGGATTGAAGACTTGGGAGAAGATGAAGAAGATGCAATGACAGTTACTACAAACAATTTAGTTGATCAACTAAAACGTAGCAATTCAATAAAAACAGAAGATCCAGAGCAAACAAGCACAATAGAACAAACGATGAACATGCGAGAGTTCCTGAAGAAAACCGACTTATAATGATAAATAGCATTATAGATAATATTTTTCTGGAGATAACGTGAAGAAAACCCGCAGTATATTAGAGGAACTTAATCAAATCTCTGTCGACAGAGACAGAAACCATGTGGTCTCTAATAGGGGAGAGCATGTTATCAATAGTGCTATCAATTTAATAGAGCAAATCGAAACTTATTTCGATGAAAAAACAGCAAAAGACTTAACTAACAGACTGGTAAACAGTATCAAGGGCAAAGACGTTAGAAAGTTCTCCAGAGGTATTACTAAAATAATAAAAGAATCTCAGAGAGAACAGAAAGATGCTACTTGAAGATTTCACTAAACCTGTTATAAAAGAAGCCATTGCGGACAATATTGAACGTCTACTTAATGTCAGTGACGGAAGAATGGACCGTAATGCTCCTGCAAGTTCCTATAATTCTTTAGTAAAATCAGAACCCAATTGGAGAAATGCTGAATCTATGGGAATAGAATCTATTCCACAAAGATACTTTTTAGGTTATACAGGTGATGCTTTAGATCAAATAATACAAAAGTTTTTCTATATAGGATTTGATACAAGAGGTAATCTTGACCGACCAGGCAACTATCATATTTGGATAGGTGGAAAATATCTAAGTGCAGAATTCGAATCTGCAAGAAGAGATTTTTACAAAACAGTTTACCCTGGCGAAACAGAAATAAATCCAGATACTAAGCAATTACAGTTTGTAAATTTTCCTGTAAACGGAAGAGCAAACGGCATAAATTTAAAAAAATGGGTAAATGCAAAACCCAAAACAGCAGTTGGTACTGAAGGAAATTGGTTCAGAATAGTGCCTGATGGTAATCTAATCAGAATAGATCCAACTGAAGATGCTTTAACATATAAAAAGTTAATGAACTTTTCTGGATTTGATGAACAAGGAAATAGAACTTCAGAACTTTTAGTAACCCACAGAGAAGAAAATATACAACGTACTATAGATGACATACTAAAAGATCAAGATAATGCAAAACCGTTGAAAGACGGAGACAAAGCAAAGTTACCTGGATTTAAAGACAAAAATGGCAAAGAAATAATTTTTATTTATAAGCAAGTAAAAGATCCAAATACTGGAGAAGCAGTTGAAGGCTATTGGTTGAACCCTGTAAACAACAAAAAAATAGACAGAGGCTCCCCTGAACATGAAATGCTGATGGCTATAAAGGGCAAACAGCCAGACGGCAAAACCAATTTACGTCCTGGTGATAAAAGTACTTTTATGAAAATATGGCAAAATGGTGCTTTTAGATTAAGTTCTTATTCAAATAAAGGCATGAGATTCCAAAATGATCCTAAATTAAATGCAATGGGTAAACTTTTTGGTGTTATAGGAGATGTTGCAGGGTCTTTACTGAAAAAACCTGTTCAAAGTTTCTTTGACAGACGTAAAGGAAACAGACATGACCCTGATGGTAAATTATTTAATTTAAGAAATCCAGATTCATTTGTTATCCAAATAAAAAATTGGCGAAATTCTGAGGATGGTTTAATAAGAATGAGACAATTTTTACAAGACCTTGCAAAAGAATTTGAACAAAAATATAACCAAAAACCAGATCTTTTAAAAAATTATGATAAAGGTTTTAAATTTGCACCATACGGTGACAATATTTTCAGACTGCTAAAAGAAATAGAAGATTTTGTCACACCTAAATTCAGAGAGGGAGATGTTGTTGGCTATGTGTCTAAAGATGGAAAGCCTAAAAAGGTTGTTATTATAGAAATGAATCCAGTTGCACCTACAGAAGTAGTGGTACAGGATTTAGAATACTACAGAAGTAAAGGATTAAAACCACAAGGACCTTCAGGTATTTTAATAGATAAAAATGGCAATCAGATTAGAAATAAAATATTTGATCCAAAAAAATTATTTCCTCAGCAAGAAAGTTACAGAAAAAAATTCGAACAAGCACATCCTAATGTTAATTTAATTAAATTTTTAGAGCAAGTTGGCTACAATATGGCATATCATTTTGGACAATCTGGTACACCAGAAAGAGCAACCACTGGAAATTTAGCAAAAATGGAAGAAGTTTATACAGAACTTGCAGGAAAAAAATGGGAAGACAAAAGAAAAATAAAGAATCCTAATAATCCAGAACAAGAAATTTATGACACTGGTCCTGGCACAAGACACAATGTACTAAACAGATTTGGTATTATTGTTGTCAATTACTTAAAGTTAGTAGATTTAGATAAGTTAGAAAAATTATTAGACGAATTTAAAAACCAATCAGAACAAGATGAAAACGATCAAGATGATCCTATATTTAAACCTGTACAGCACAAAGTTGGCGATGTGGTGCTTTTTATTGGTGGTAAGAACACCAGTCAACAAGGCAAGCCTATACCTGCTAAAATAGTTGGACTAAAAAGAAATGAACTAGGAAAACCAGGACAAACTGTACCTATGGAAGGAACATGTTGGGTAAAGAGTGAACAAAATGCTACAAACGGTTTTGAAATCACAACAGCAAGTTTATTAACATATGAACAATATAAAAAAATGAGAGAGGAAGGCCTAATTGAGGAATTTGAAGAATGGGCGGCAGAACCATTTGAAGGTGAAGATCCTACTGATCCTAATAGTCCTAATTTTGGGAATGTTTAATGAAGTTTACAGATTTACATAAAAATATTCTCAAAAGTATTTTATTAGAAGCAGAAGGTAAAAACACTCATTTAGAACATCTAGAAGATAATATTTTTAATAAAGGATATGAAGGTGCCAAAGAGGCAGTTGATTATCTTCACAGTTTACATGAAATGCTGGAAGGCAGTAGCAAAACAAAAATATCTATGACAACAAAATGGGACGGTGCTCCAGCAATAGTTTGTGGCAGAGATCCAGAAACAGGTAAATTTTTTGTTGGTACAAAAGGTGTATTTGCACAAAAACCCAAAATAAATTTTACAAATAAAGACATTGAAGAAAACCATCCAGATAGTGGTTTACAGGATATTTTAAAAGTAGCATTGGAAAATTTGTCCAAGTTAAACATAGATACAGTTGTGCAAGGCGACATGTTATTTAAAAAGGATACGGTACAAACAGGCACAATTGATGGTGACGATGTAGTATATTTTAAACCTAACACATTGTTATATGCTGTACCTAAAGGCAGTGATTTAGCAAACGAAATACTGCAATCCAATATGGGTATAGTATTTCATACAGAATATGTTGGCGGACCAACACTTGCAGATACTACTGCAAAATTTGGATACAATAGCAGTGGATTAACAAAAAACAAAGATGTATGGTTTAGAGATGCCACTATAAAAGATCTTAGTGGTACAGTAACACTTACAGAGCAGGAAAGTGTTGAAATGATTAAGGCTATATCAGATGCAAATAATTATTTAACTAAAATTGGTAAACCAATGTTTGACTGGATAGAAAAAGGTTCTGATGTAATAGGTAAAGAATTTATACAATATTTAAAAGCACATGTAAACAGCAACATCAGAGACGGCTACATAGAACAAGACCCAGCCAAATTTGCAAGTGAGTTTACACAAAGTTATATTGCTCGTATGGAAAAAAAGATAGATGGATATAAAACAGAAAAAAAGCAGGACGAGTATAGAAAAATTTTAGTAGATGGTGTAAAATTTTTAAAAGAGTATGTGAATAGTATTGTAGGTGTATATGACTTATATACAAAATTAATTGGTGCTAAAAATTTAATTGTACAAAAATTAGAAACTATCAGACAGATGCCTACATTTAAAGAAACAGAAAATGGATTTGAGGTTACAGCAGAAGAAGGATTTGTTGCAGTAGACAGAATGGGAAGTGCCTTAAAAATTATTGATAGATTAGAGTTTAGCAGATTAAATTTTGGTTCAGGTAGGCCTGGTGAGTAAAATGGAATTAGATTTTTTAGATAATGAAATTACAGAAGGCAGACTTTTTAGAACTTCTCGTAATTACCAAAACTTAACTGGACGTGATGTTGCAGATTTATTTTACTTAACCAGTTTGGCCATATACATAATGGAAAAAGATTCCAAACAAACAAACTTTGCAAAAGCATACGCAAAAAGGACTACCCAATATGGCCCTTATGCTCTGTTTAGAACACATGCAACAGATTTATATTTGCTAGGATATGTAATAGATAATCCTGATAACGATAATATTAAGTTAAAAGATCATTTAATTAGTACTGGATTTTTAAAAAGTATAAAATTACAAAACAGAAGGCACTGGAACTTTTTTAATAAAATAGGCAGAGGTGCCATTGTAGATGGACCTGTTTCATTTTTTATTAGTTTGGAAAATCAACTTAAAATTAAAGATGCTAGATACAAGTCCTGGAGGAGATTAGCAACTGATTGGCAAAGCACTAAGTTTAGATCTAAACAATATGTAACATCAAAACTAATTCAGGAATTTAGACGTATAGGATTAGGCAGTGAAATGATGACTCCATTGCAAACTATGACAAAATATAGAAGTTATGAAATCACAGACAAGTATAAAAGAAGGCCAGGTACTGGCAGAAAGGTAGCAGGTGCAGTAGCAGGTGCAGTAGCAGGAAGGTATGCAGGTAAAAAGATAGCACAAAAATTTGGCAAAGATGTAGATAAATATAAAAGAGCAGGAACAGGTATTGGTGCAATAGCAGGTTATTGGGCCGGAGGAAGACAAAGACAATCATGAAAATAAATGATATAATTTTAAAAGAAGAAATAGATCAGAAAGAAGCAGATATGGTTTATCAGAGTCTTATTGCCTCTGGAGATCCTTATGACAAACAAGTTGCTCAACAATTACAAAGAACCAGGACTGATCCTAGATATACTTCTGTTGATGCGGCCCAACAAGCGGCTGAAACTAGAGCAAGAAACGAAATGAAAACAAAAATAAATAAGTTAAAAACAGCAGAAGAAACAGGCAAAATAAAAGTAGCAGATCCTAATGAGCAATCAAATGCAATAAGGAAAAAGTATCAAAGAGGTTGGAACGAAGAAACACACGGTAAATTAAGAGGTGAATTTACACCACAAGAATTTAAAAAGTACTTACCAGTTATAGATCAAGGGTTTGTTAAAGGTGTAGAAACTGGTGTGGTTGGTTTAGTAAAGTTTACATCAGATTATGCAGATACCGATTTAGCAAAACTTTTACCTACACCACAAGTATCCTACCAATCCAAACTTGGTAGAACAAGAGCATCTTAAAAAATCAAATATATACTCAAAATTTTTTACGAATCAGATAAATAAATGTAACGGCGATATTTAGTCGCTAAACAATTTAGGAGAAATACAATGGCACAATCAGATAGAAGAGCGGCGGCGGCTGGTGAGTTTATTGGTAAAGATGTATTCTTAAAAAGTTTCCAACAACAATCAGGAAACATTAGTGCATCACAATTAACAGCATTAGTTAGTTCAGTCCAGCAATTAAACCTTTCAGTATTAAAAGTTGGAGATTTCACAGCAGGAACTCAAGATACAGTAAAATTTATACTAGAAGGTGCTGACAACCTTGCAAATGGTGACCTAGCAGGACACGTTATTGCAGACATCAGTTTCTAAGTTTAACTAAAAAACTTTTAAAAAGGCAGTTTTATACTGCCTTTTTTTATCATTAAACTTTTTAAAATAATTAAAAAATGATAAATAAAAGTAAGATATAGACAAACGTCTATAGAAAAATTTAGGAGAAAAAAATGGCACAAACAAAAGGAGAAGGTAAAGGAGTAGCCGAATTCGCAACGGGTACCCTTATATCAAGACACAACCTATTAGCAGTTTTAGTTGATACAGGTGCAGACTTACAAGCAGAGGACGATGCGCCTTTTGAAGCAGTTGAAAGAGCATTAAGCATTATTCAACCACTTATGTATGTTGTTCCTTCAGCATCAGCAGGTAAAATACATTGTATAGTTGACGGAAGTCAATTCGATGCAACTGCTGTCCAGGCACAATTACAAGCAATTGGAACACAAGAAGCAAACAGTTATAGTTTTGCATCAGCAACAGTTACACTTGGAACTGATATGGCTATTAGTTAAGTTTAAACTTAATATAAAGAAGGGCATTTTACATGCCCTTTTTTTATGACAGAAAGATAAATATTTGCATAGGTACCAAAAGGGTACTAACATAGGAGAACAACATGGCGCAAACTAAGGTAAACCCTGTACATGTGGATGAAGAAAAGTTTATGATAGGTCTAAAACCAACATTTTTTGAAGTTGGATTTGGAGCGGCCGTAAACGCAAAAACTGGTCCAGATAGTGCAATCCAAACAGTTTTTCATTCTATTTTAAATGAAAATCTTTCTATCCTAGGTTATAGTGCATTGTATGACACAAATCAAACAATAGCATTTATGGTTGATGGAGAAAAAGGTACTGACACATATGACGGTTCTAATAGTGAAACATTAGCGGTTCACTTGGAAGACGTTATTCAGGCATTAGGTACAGTTGACGGAGTCAACTTGGCTAACGCAACAGTTACAGCAAAAACATTTATTTTAGCATAATCTAAAAAACTTTTAAAAATCCTCACTTACTGTGGGGATTTTTTTTGACTTGACTTTTTGTGAAACCGATAAATAGTAGAAAGACGGAGACACACATGAGTTTAACAAGAAGTGGTGCAATGGGAAGTTCGGAGGTTGTCTCTGGCAACATAGAATTTTATACATTGTTTACAACTATAGATATTACTAGTACAGGTGATTTTAGTGATAATACACAAAAAGACTTTGAAAGTGTAGTACAAGTTATAGGATTAAGAGCACAACCAGTTGTTATGAATAATCCAGTAGCATTAAATGGTAGTGGTGCAAATGTATTAGAAAATTATGGAGCACCTACACTTACTGGAGCAGGACACATTTTTAAATTTGCTTTTGAAAGAGAAGGCGTACACTCTGTAGACACATTAAAAACTGAATTAAATGGAATAGTATTGAACGGTGGTACAATTGATACTGAAAGTTCAATTAATATGGAATTTACTAAACAAGATTTACTGTAGGAATAAAAAATGCCAAAGAAACCTCAACCAGATAAAATGCCAAAGCCTTACATCGAGGACGGTAACATAGAGGCTCATATTATTGCAGACATGCTTAGAATAGAAAGCATTACAGCAGAAATAAGAGAATTTAAAGAAACAACTAAAAGCAGATTAGATAAATTAGAAAACTGGATTATTTCTATTGTTGCTATTACTGTAACATCATTAGTAAGTACAGTAATTACTTTAGTAATGAGACTTATATGAGATTAGAAGAATTTACAGAAGAACCTATTCTAGAAGCCAGAATGGTATGGCGTAGAATGGGTAACAAAGTAAAACGTGCAATACGTTGTACTAGCGGTAGAAGAAAAGGACGTGTAGTATCTAACGCATCACAATGTAATGCTCCTATAGATATGAAAAAAAGACTTATGCTGAAAAGAACTAAATCTAGATTAGGCACAAGAATGGCAAGAAGAGCACAAAGAACTAAAAGGATGAATCCAGCAAGTAGACGTTTAAAAACTTTAAACAAAAGAAGAAGATAATGAAATTTACAGATGTTAAAACATTAAATCATTTGCTTAAAGAATATGGTAATACACCAGGCAAAAATATGCCTACCGCAAATAAAGATCTCGGATTTCAAGGAGATAACTCATTAAATAAATCTAAAAAAGTTCCTGCATCGCCAAATACTGCAAAAGTATCGGCATCTCCTACATTAAGTAATACATCTAAATCAACATCAGTTAAAGTAGAACCCAGCAATAATGATGATATGTTTGGAAATGCTAAAATGCAAAAGGCTAAAGCAATACAAAATGTTGAGCCTGATACTGTAATATACGATAAAAATAGAAAAGAACTAGGAAAGGTTGTAGCACCTGTAGGTACTAGTCCACAAAAGAAGTTTTTGGTTATACAAAAAGGTAATGATAACCCAACTGTATTAGATCCAGATGAAGATATAATTGTACCAGAAGTTTCAGAAGGGAAGTTAGGTAACAGACTTAAAAAGAAAAATAAAAAATTAAAACTAAGAAGCATTAGTAAAAAAATTAAAAAACTTTCCAAGAAAAATTTAAAAGAAGCAAAACCAGAATTATTTGAAATAAACTTCAACAAGAAAGAAATTGCCTTAGAGGCCTTGGACTTGCCTATAAGATGTGGTTTTGAGGCAGAAACATTTTGGTATGGTGCAGAAGATAGTGGCAGTGGATATGATATAGATGACATGACTCTAGACGAAGTAGAATCAGAATTTGGCATACCTGACTCCGCATATGAAGATTATGAAGATTATGTAAAAGAAAAAGCATATGATGACGGGTATGTGTCTGATCTTGTTGATGAATGGATAGAAGAAAACAGAGATGAGGATCAATACATAAATGATTTTATGCAATACGGCGATGGTCCTACTATGGATGCCGTAGAAGAATATAAAGATGATTTCGAAGAAAATGATCCAGCAGAATATCAAAATCGTGAAGAAGATGGTTGGGACATGGACAACTGGTCAAGAGATTTTGTAAACGAAGAATATGGCGATGAATATGAAGATTATTTGAGAGAAATTGCAGAGG
>CEQY01034718.1_pt1 | contig 63447 bp, 99 predicted proteins | sample 361391 | NCBI WGS metagenome assembly CEQY01 (sample SAMEA2621075, study PRJEB7988) | marine metagenome | isolation source: saline water (ENVO:00002010), including | reverse complement strand
TTTTTTACTGAATTATGTCGATAAACGATTCTATATCGTTTCCATTGAGTTTATACCAACTAGCATCTTCGCGATTATAGAGAACCATTTTTTTCTTAGTAAAATAGTAAGGCCATTGCATTTGATTATCTAAAACAAGATACATTCTGGGTGTAGGCATAATAGAATGATTAAATTCAAAATATTCAAAATTACGTTTTAGTAATTCATTACCTAAATGTGTAAGTCTTAAACCTTGTGGCTGTCCTCTACGAACTCTGAAATTTTGAAATATTTTATATCCTAACTTGTCTTTGGGTATAGATTTAAATACTTCATAATGTTTACTATTTTTAGGAATGCCTGGTATTCTAGATGAATTTTTAAGTAACCCTTCTTTGATAATTTTGTAAATTGTGTCTATTACTTTATATTGTAACGGTTGTTCACTTTTTGAGTTCATCTTCAGAGACTTCAGGTCCTTTGACCATTTGACAAACTTTAAAATCATCACAAGAAAAAATATTATTAAGTCTTTCTGCTAGATTAAAGGCATGTCCAGGATTACTAAATGAAACTTTTTTGTATTTAGGGCCAGGATAACTTACTAACGTATGTAATGTTCTTAAATTGATAGGTGTGTCTTTATAGAATACACTAAAAATCGCACTTGCTTCTAGCACTTGTTCTGCCTTGTAAGTTTGTTTATTAATTGCTTCTAGCAATACTGTTGGTTTAGGTCTGCTCATGTGTATAGTCTCCTATACACTTATTTATCTTATTTTGCTATTAAAACTGTTGTTAATATTAGGAATCTTGCTTATCAACAAGTGCTTTAAACTCAGTAAAACCGCCTATTGATTGCCCTTCAACAACGATTTGAGGGAATGTTCTTGCAGTAGGAAATTTTTCCATTAATTCTTCTCTTGTAAAATCATCAAAAAGCATTTTATAAGTGTAATCGAATCCTTTTTGTTCACATACAGCCTTGGCCATATCACAATAAGGACATTCAGGTTTGCTCCAAATTTCTACTTTCATATTATTATTTATTATATTCTATTAATAGTTTTACATTAATTAGATCTGTTTCTAATTCAAATGAGAGATAACAATTTTGATTTTCATACCAGTCATCTCTGGTGTAATCCATATCTTTATGAGGTCTAAAATGCCAACCCCATTTACCTTCGCATAATTTATGAATTTGTGGTATTAAACTTCCAGATAATCCGTATGTTCTAGTTTTTATTTGATGTTTAAATATGTGATTATAACCGTAACCGTCTGGTAGTTCTAATTCGCTATACTTAGTCACTATGCTTTCTTAATTCTTTATTTAGAAGTTTAAGTGCTTGTCTGCATTCTATTTCTGTTTTATAAGGTCCTTCAAAACCATAATTTACAATAGTAGAATACTTAGGCCCATTTGCATGTTTCCAGCCTTTATCAAACTTAATACAATACCAACCTGCCGCATAATAGATATCGCTATCTGATGTTTTACTAAACAAAGGTACGTCTGGATTGTAATCTGGGTGCCCAAAGTCTATAGGATACGGATTGGGATAATCAACTTTATGTCCTTTAATATAAAATTCTTCTATAAAGTTTTCAGGCATTTCAATTTGTTCACTAAACAAGTTTACATTACCAAAATAATCAGTAACTTCTTGTTCATCGTTTAGAGCAACAAATTCTTTACCTGTTATATAGAAATAATGTTCCTGTATATCCTTATTTAAAATACCTAATTTTCTTGGTCCTTGTCTTACAAGCCAAGCAACGTCAGATATTTGTTGTAATTGTGCTTTATTTTTTAATTTAGTCATGTGTTATCTCCTGTGTTCCGTAGTCCCTATCAACGGCAACTACTGTTCCGTCTATAGAATATAATTGTTTAATAGGCTGTCCTTTTATATCTTTAAAATGTTCAGGACAGACATCTGTTCTCATCGCTCTATAAACACGATTGCCACCATCTGGACTAGTATAAATCCAAAATGGATTCGAAGGCCAATCGTCTGTTAATCTTTTAACTGCTCTATCTAACTTGTCCATTTAAAAACTCAGCATAGGCAGTTGCGTCATCGCTCATTCTTTGTAAGTTCCATTTAGAACAGAACTTCATAAAATGTATTCCGACTTGTGTAGCAGGTTCCTTGTTTACTGCATTAGCAACTATTTGTCTTGCTTCTGCTTTTATTTCATCAGGTTGTGCTGTTAAGTCTATTAATATTTTATTTCTTTCGAAATCGTCTTTTACTCTATGTTCAACTTCTTCATGATCTACCCATCTTTGTAACATAAAGTTATTGTAATTAAACCCGCCAGTATTTCTATCATTATATGCTTCTAGTATTCCTGTTTTGTTTTTTGTGCCTTTACTTCTTGCACCTGGATAGGCACTAAATACGTTATCTGAACTATCTCCCCTAACACATTTTTCAAATAAAACAAATTCAGGATCTATTGCTTTTTTAGGTTCATTTGTTTTTTTATCTATAACAGTCTCTCCTGTTTTAGCATTTTTAAATCCATCTAAACTAACTATTTGATCAGTAGTACCATTATATTGTATTACATTATCATCTAATAATTGATAAAAATCACTATCTGTACTTATAATTACATGTTTGTCTTCTGGGTGTTGTTGTATCCATGTAGCAATTAAGTCATCTGCTTCTGCATTAGACTGTTGTATGACACTACAATTTGTTTTAGCATTAAAAAACTGTATCATATCATCATATGCTTCAAAAAATAGTTCATCGTCTTCCATTTGCTTGGGTGTACGTTGGTCCATTGTAACTTTTCTGTTTGCTTTATAAGGCTTGTAAAAGTCTTTTCTCCAACTTCTGCCTTCTAAACACATTACAACATGATCTCCTTCAAACTCACGCCATACTTTTTTAATACTATTAAACATAATATGCATAGCCATACCCACTCGCATATCTATATCTTTACCACCCCCAACATGTTTTGCTCTCATAAACATATTAAGGCTATCTACTAAAATATAAGTCTTACTCATAGTCTATTATAATTCCTTCGTATTAATGCCCAAGTCTTCATTTATTATAGCATCAAAAGGAGATTCTTTCAAGTTTTTTTCACGTTTTTCTTCAAAGTTTCTTTTTAAATCGTATGTTAAATACTTTGAATAGTTTTCTAATACATATCCAATCTCTTGTGAACTCATATCTTCTATAACTTCTTTTATAACAAAGTCTAACTTTGCAGATAATTCTGCAAGTTTAATCTTCGCTGTTGTTTCCAGATTGTTTGATGACGACATCTTGTCCTTCCATTTGCATATCTTCTTGTAGACCGTAATCTTGGTCCGCCATTTCTTGTACTAAAACAGTTCTGCAAACATCATTAAACCATTTGTTTACTACTGCTTCATCACTTTCACCTGTATAGCCATTACTATGTAAAAACTTAACAAAGTGATCGTTCCAATCAAGTTCCATATATCCTGCTTTTGCATTTTCAGGATTTACATCTAATTTAAGAACATTAACATAAGGTTGTTCCTTTAATTCAGCAACTTTTTTGTCGAACTCATATTGTCCAATTTTTCCATTTTTAAGTTGAACTTCTAATTTTGCAAGTTCTTTATCGCTATCAGAGTCAGCATTTATTTCTGCTAACATTTCCTCAAGTTCATCTCCTTCATAATAATATTCTGCTTCTGCTATTGCACGAGTCTTACCACTAAGACCCCAACTGGCAGGCATCATACTAAATGGAAGTTTAGTTTTCTTTGCCATATTAACCTCTTATATCCTCTATATTTTCTACTTTAGGTACTTCAATAACTTTCTTTTGGATACCTACAATAGAACAAATCCTATTCTGTAAATCCCAATCTTGTAGTTTCTTTTCAACATCTTCTCTAGTTAAAGATTCTTTTAACTTAGGATTACCAAAATTATGAAAAGGATCTCTATATGTAAGAGCAAAATCTCCTACATTTAAAGCACCGTCACCTTTAGTCTGCCATTGAAAAGTATCTATTGGTGTCAGTTTACAATCTACTAAAATTGTATATGTAACATTGTCTACATATAATTCTAACGAACTTTCATTAAGAATTTTTTCTGTTACTTTCTTTATACCTTTGATTTGAATATCTAACTGTCTAAGACCCAATGCTTTATAGTCCATATCTTCATTAGGTATATCTGATTGATAAACTGGCAAACCATCATGTGTATATCCTACAATACCATCATTTGCCATATCAATATTAGCCTTTTGCCTTTCATAATTATCATCATCATGATCTGCAAATGCTAATAAAGTCATAAGTGCGGCACCCATTAATAATGTAGTTAATAGTGCCCATGGACTTTTAATATCTAAGTTTATTTTATTCATATTTTCTCCTTATTTTCCGATTGCATTACCGTATATGTGTACATGTACTCTACTTGTATAGTAGTAACCACGTTTAATGGCTTCATCGGCAATAGTGGCCTCAGTTTGTATGAGACCTTCAAATGTTCCACCTACTCCCATAATCCATACAGGAAAGTTGCAACCGGCGTCACGGAACATTCTAGTGTTTTCTTCCACTTCCCTCCAACTTTCATCTGTGCCATTAACAACAAACTTTAGTTGACCGTGTGGACTAATTTCTGCGTATCTCCCTATAACATCAGGCTTTATTGCTTTTTTAGATTGCTCTCCAGCAGTTGCCCATAGTTTAGGGGATAAACTCCAATACCATTCCCTAGTACCATCATATGTAAACCATGCAATATAATCTTCTAGTTCTTGTGTAATAGGTCTAGTACCATTAGTTTCTATAGTCACATAGTTAGGCATATTTTCTCTTCTTTGGAACTCTTCTAATACTCCAATCATTGCTGGTTGTGTATTTTTAAGCATAGGCTCTCCGCCTGTAAATACCATGTGAGTTTCTTGTCCTGTATCTGGATGTATAAATTTACCTTTAGGTAAATGAGCAGTAAGTTCATCACATGCTTCTTCTACAGTTTTATCTGTTATTAAATGGCTATATTTTTTTGCCCATGTATATGAACTATCACAGCCTTTATCAAAAACAGGTAAATCAAATACATTTGTAATATCTGTAATGTCTAGTTTTTCATAAGGTAATTCATATGTACTAGGATCTGTAGGATCTTTTTGTCCAAAACCATTACATTGTAAATTACATAGAAAAAATCTCATCCAAAGACTAGGAATACCGACATATTTGCCTTCTCCTTGTGCTGAATAAAATGTTTCGCTATATTTTACTGTTGTCATCTTCTTTTAAAAATTTTAAAATAGTACCTGGTTCTATATCAGGAACCGCATTACTAATAGCACTATTTACAATACTATGTATATCACTTACTTCCTCTAAAAGGTTATCCCCATTTACTTTGTCTTCATAAGATTCAATAGCAAGTGTTCTAAAACCTATTTCATATAAATCACTTATGTCTGTAATATTTATGTTCGTATTTCTTCCCATTTGCAACACTTTTAAAAAAATTGTATCTGCAATACTAGTGGTTGCTAAAGTAATTTCTTGATTATCAACAGACTGATTTACAACAACCAATCTATCATGTACGCCTATTGTATCATGATCTGCAACTGCATCTAAACACTCAAAAATTTCTTCAACAGAGACAGGAAACCTTTTTTGTATTACATCTACTGGATTTCTGTCTAAAATAGAATCAGTAATATTTCTTACAGGAACCTTTAATGCTCCTATAACAAGTGTGCCATTTAGATTACTAATATTACTCATTTATTTTCCACATGAGAATTCTTGTTGTAGTTTAATATTATCAAAAAATTCTTTCTTAGTTGAGGCGTCGTCCATAAATCTGCCTTCTAATACTGTAGTTTGTGTTAAACTGCTATGTGCCATAACACCTCTGTTCTCTACGCAACCATGTGTTGCTTGTACATAAACACCTACATCATTACTGCCTGTTGCTTTCATAATCTCTCTAGCAATATCAGTAGCAAGTTCTTCTTGTAAAGTACCTCTACTAGCACACCATTGTGCTATTCTAGTATATTTAGACAAACCAATAAGTTTTGCCCCTGCAATGATGCCAATATACGCCGTTCCTTTAACTGTTTGATGATGATGCGAACACATACTAGTAAGTTCACTTCTTACTACAAGCATACCTTTATATGCTTCTTCTGTATCATTAGGAAATGCAGTAGCCTTAGGCATTGGCTCATATCTACCAGACATAAGTTCATTGATGTACATTTTTGCAAGACGCCTTCCTGTGTCCATACTGTTAGGATCATTTTCAGTATCTATAACTAAGCCTTTAAGAACATCTTCAAATTTTACTGATAGTTCTTCAATTAGTGCTTCTTTGTCTCCAGGTTCAATAAATTCACTAATATTATCTCCTGCCCAAAACTTTGCACCTGCTTCTTGTAGTCTTGCTCTTATTTCATCACTTTTGGCCATTAAAAAGGTCTCCTATTTCCACCATTCTTCATATGGAAAGACTATCCATCTTTCCTGATCTGGCAAAACAACGTTTGCCGTAAATTCTACTTCATTAAACTCACTGCTTTCTTTATCAAACAAAGTTGCAAATTTAATACCCTCATGTAAAGTAAACATATTGTTATTTTGTTTACTATCAAAATCTTTAATTACAGACAATATACCATGTAATGTCTTACCAGAATCATTAATATCATCTACAACTAAAATGTTTTTACTAATGTATTTAGACAAAATGTGTTTAAGAGTCTCAGAATCTTCGATTTTTCCGTCTCTTGTTTGCCATCTAAATGCTTCAAAAGGCACCTCAAAGTAGTGGCTTAACATAACACCAAAAGGATATGCTCCTCTACCAGGGCCTATAATTACATCAGGTTTATAACTTTCATGTGCCATTTCTCTAGCAATGATTCTGCAGTCAGAAACCAAGTCGTTGTATGAGTAATATAATTTATTCATAATTACAGTATAACATCATTTTACTTGATGTCAATTTATTTCTTAGACTGATATGCAATTTCATCAGCAACAATTTCTTCTAATGTATTTTGTGGTTCCCAACCTAACATCTCAAATGCTTTTACTATATTTGCATCTGTTCTTTCAGCATCGCCATCTCTTTTAGGGCCAACTTCTACATTAATTTCTTTTTCTAATTGTTTTTCTACTTCTGCAATAACTTGCTTTATACTTGTTCCAGATCCGCCACCAATATTAAATATATTACTATTGCCACCATCCATTAAATAGTTTAAAGCAGATACATGAGCAGATGCTACATCAAAAACATGAGTGTAATCTCTAATACATGTACCATCAGGTGTTTCGTAATCGTCTCCATTTACTGTAAAAACTTCGTCATTTAAACCAGCATTTACTAGTATAGGTACTAAATGTTGTTTTGGATTAAGTGTATATCCTAATCCTTGATAACTACCTGCGGCATTAAAATATCTTAAACTTGCAAAATTAAATTCATAAGCATCTGCATAGTCTTTTAAAACATTTTCTATAATTAACTTACTTCTACCATATGGTGTTTTAGGATTAGGAATGTCGCTTTCTGCATTTAGAATAGTTTCTGAGTCTCCGTAAACAGAACTTGAACTACTAAAAATAAAATGCTTAACTCCTGCATTTATAGAATGATTTAAAAGAGATATTGAGTTTGCCACATTATTAGCATAAGTAGAGGCAGGATCTTGTATGCTTAAAGGCACACTATGATCAGCCGCTAGATGAATAACTGCATCTGGTTTTGTTAATTCTATTACGCCTTTTAATTGATGATTATCAATATCAAAAGGATATTGTGTGACACCTTCTTGCTGTCTTTTTACCCTGTCAATATTAATAACATTATAGCCTGAATCAACAAGTAATTTACAGGTTACACTACCTATAAATCCACTACCACCAGTAACTAAAATAGTTTTTTCTTCATTATCCATTATTTCTCACTAAACCAGGAATCAAATACTTGTTCACTATCACAAACATTGATTCCGTTAAAATTAAAGTTAGTAATTGCATCTACAGTCATATCCACACTTTCTTCAAATCTGTCAAACAGTTTTAAGTTTGGATACAACTCTGGATACACTAACCTATTAGGAAGTACAGGCGTACAACCTAAATACACGGCTTCAGCAACACCAAAGCCAAAGTTTTCTTGTAAAGCATAACTTACGATTGCTTTACTTTTGCCAAGTAAAGAATAGTATTCTTCCTTGGAAAGATTTTGTTCCTGTGTTTTTACAAACTGTACCGGAACATTTACCTTTTCAGATACTTGTTTTTCTAATTCATCAAACAACCAAGGTTGTTTTTCATCACAAAGTCTTCCATTAAAGATAACAATATTTTCTTTTTGTTGCCCTTTGTGTGAATCGAGCCCTGTGTAGTCTACAGGCAAACCTGTAACAACTAACTTGTCAGGGCTCACGATACGTTTTTTAATTATATCTTGTTTAATAAATTCACTTGCACAAAAAATTGTATCGCTTATATCAAATATAATATCCTCAAAATTCTTTGCCCAACGTTCCATATCGCGAACAAAATCTGTATCTGTAAAACTTCCTGCATGAATTATACCTGTAATCTTTACATCAACTTTGTTAAAGTATTTCATATAGGCAATGTTTTCAATACCAGGAAACCAAATGTCACTAAAGAAGAATCTGTCGCCATCTGCAATTTCTCCTCTTTCAAACATAGCAGATATTTCTGCCATTTGTAAAGATTTAAATTTACTTGTAAAGGCGGCATTTAAAAATTGACCTTCAGGCAAAGGAGGTGTTTCATAAGTAGGCATAATTTTAACATACTCTAAATTTTTATCCTGTAGATATTTTTCAATATCTCTGTCCATATGAACAGTATATCTACCATCAATATGTTCTAAAGGTATGTAAATTATTTTACTCATTTTCGTTTTCGTCTCCTAAACCTTCTCCATAATCTACAACGTGAGTTATTTCATCGTCAAGACTTTGAGCATAATCATTATTTTTATCTGCCTCTGCTTTACTAATTTTTTTAGGCTTTTTCTTCTCTTCTTCAGTCATTACATTGAGTTCTTTTTATCTTGGATTTCAGAACGTCTAACTTTTGTTAATTTGCTGATTTCCATTAATGCCTTTCTTGCTCTTGTGGCACTTGCTTTTACACCATTATTTTCGAACTTGTCTTGTTCCATAATGTATTCTTCCATCAGTGCTTTAAGTTTTAAATGTGTTTCCATATCTTTCTCCTTTATGGTACTTTTATGTATTCCATTTCACAGCCATTTTCATTATCCTCGGCTACTGAAATCTTTACCCAACGACCAGGATACCTATCTTGTATCTGTGTCGCTAAATCATCTGCGATCATTTCGCATGACTTGTTATTAAGTTGTATAACATCTTCATTATACAAACTTTCAAGCCATCTTTTAAATTGTATAAACTCGATATCTCTGTCATCATGAAACACTTCTATCCACACTTTAAAGTGAAATATGTGTCTGTGTTTATACCCCAAAAAACTTACGTCATACTCGTCTCCTGTAGCAGTAGCAGGATTTGTATCTGCTCCAGGATAAAAGTGTATTCCCTCTTTACTGAATGTTACCCAAATACTTCTCACGACCAACCTCCATCAATTGTTTCCATTACTATAACTCCTTATTCTCTTGTTTGTCATTATTATAACCGCCAACTAAAAATATTGTTGCAAAGGCAACACTGAAGCACACTAAACTAACAAAAAATACTAATTGTGTTAATTCCATTATGCCTCCTTATTTGGGTTCCAAATAGTTAGATTTTTAGTTTTAAGTCTATTAGCAACAATTTTGTATCTGGACTGCTCTTCCTTCCATTCCTTTAACCATTTATGGCCATCTCTTTCTGCATCTACAAAAATAGCATTTGTAAAGGCCAAAGGAATTAAAATTGCACAATGTATTATAATACTTGCTACTGTATTATAACCAAACCATCCGAGATAGTGTGCCGCAATAAATCCAAAAAATACACTCCACATAACAAACAGCACTAACATAAAGTATGTTTGTAAACTTGGATCTGGTATATACTTTAATGGATTATATCTAACGTCCATTACTCTTCTCCAGCCATTTACAAGACCTAATATTGCCCTTCTAAATAGGCTTGGCTTCTTCATTAAAGGTTCCATATTTTCTCCTATTCAATATGATTTCTTATATATTCTTTTAATACATGCATACCATATGATATCCAAGTAATAAAAAAAAGACTCCATAAAACTAATTGAAGAATTTCAATCATTAACTGAATCCGCTTCAGTTAATCTGTCTAACTCCTCAATATCATGTTCACCAATAATTTCAACATCAAAGTTTCCATCTGGTGTTCTATCAACAGTAAATGACATATCATATCCTTTACTTTCTAAAGTATCTACTTTAGCACAAAATTCATTAAATTCGCTAGTGGTTAATGTTGCTTTCATTCTGACTCCTTGTCATTATTTTCTGCTTCTTCATTTGCAGTTTCATTATTTTGCTTCTGCTTTTTTAGTATTTCAGCAATAGCACTTTCGTAACTTAATGGTTGTTCTTTTTTATCTTCTGTCATTTTTCTGGGTCTTCTAAAATATCTTGTTTCTCTTCTATTACCTTTCTCATAACGTCATGCTCTGTAGTATCACACCAATTGCAAGGCTGTCCATATGGTATTTGTGTTTCTCCAACATCTTTACAAACATGTGTCCACCATTTACCATTCTGCTTCATCTATAAGTTCCTGTATCTCATCAGGTATTTCTACACCTGTTCTTTTAAGAAACACAAATAACTTAACAAAAAATCCTTCCCAATCTTCTATTTCAGTAAAGTCTCCATCAAACTCAACACTTGATATTATATTATGTTCGTCCGTTCCTGTCAACTTATATTTTACAGCCATTATATAATCTCCGCCCTATTAGTATATTTTATATAAGGCTCAAAATAACTTTTTCTAGTCATTTTTTCTATAGACTCTGAAAATATTCCATCATTAGAATATGTTAAATACTTGTCATTTATTTTATAACAAGTATTTTCGTTGTATTCTGCTAAATCTGGAATAATAAAATTTAAAATTGGAATAAAGTTATTACTGTTATTGCATTCCATGTTTATTATATCTGGGCAATAATTAGGAGTAAATTCTAAAGATATATATAAATCTTTTACTGCTAATAACTCTTTTAAAAGGTCTGCCCATAAATTAAATTGATTTCTGTTACCTGGATTAAAATTAGTAAAATGGATATGATGTACTTTATTGTTTAATGCTCGTGCTAATATTTCTTCTTTATGTTGCCAGCCATGTACAAACAAAGTTTCCTCACCTTTCATAATTGTGTTATCAACTTCGCTACCTAAACTATAAATCATGCCTCAAAATCTCCTGACATAATTTCATGTGTCATTGCATTTACATCATCGTCCTGATCAAATTCTTCTTCCTCAAAAAATGCACCAAATCCTGCATTTGTTTTAGCACCAAAACTCATCTCATCTAGTAATTTAACATTTTCTTCTATTAGTTCATATGGATTAGGACAAGCAGGATCTAATACTTCCTGGCAAAAACTATCAAAGTATAATGCATTTGCAGGAACATAAGGACTAAATTCGTTACTCTTGCCTGATTTTTTATCATTAATATAATCAGTATAATGTACATTAGTTCTATATTTTTCTACATCAGCAAGTCTGTTTGCTTCTTGTACCGCAGTAATATGATTGTACACACTATGAGCCATATAATATAGATATGTTTGTGTGTCCCAACTTGTAGATGTTGCACTCTTGGCCTTTCCGTTTTTATCTAGATCGCCTTCTGACATGGCACATATATCTCCTACAGTAAGTCTTTCCATTATAGGAGAATGTGCAAATGGCATAGGCAACTTGGAGCCTTTTAATTGTTGATTGTCTATCGCTCTATCCATTAAGTAACTAAACTTTTTAGGATGGAAACTGTTATGTGTATATGTGCTACCATATGCACTATTAACAAACGGACTGGCGGCATCCATGCTCAAACATATATCTGGACTGTCATGTTTCCTTAACATTCTTTGTATGCTAGTTAAGTAACAGGCCCAATTAAGTTTACCTGTACCCAAGAAATGTATCCAGCCTTTGCCTTCCAACAATCCATCTTCCCTGAGTTTAAGTATCCTTCTTAGGGCCATTCTCATATTACGTTTTTGTAAATCAGCAAATGCGTATCCTTCTAATGCAAGTTCGCTATTGCCATATGCTTCTTTACAAAATTTAGGGTCACTAAAATGTTTAACTTTTTCATACCACTCATCACAAGTAGGCTCATCAACTCCACTCATTACATTTAAGAACTTACACTTACCTGGTGTTCTGTTCTTCATATAGTAGTCCAAGTTGTACAAACTAATTTGCATAGTTTGTTCAAAAGTTTCTAATCCTGTTTTTTTATTGAAAGGAGGGAAGGCCGCAAAAGGAGGAACATCTAATGTCATTGCCCAATCGCATTGTTCCTCTTCCCATTTAAGAATTTTATTTACAAGTTTTTCCCTTTCAGGATCATCTGGATTTATAGCATTTGCCCAATCCATTTTAATAACACCAGTTGCAATCTGGAAACCGCCTGAGTCTCCAAGTATTAGTGTTTTACTTCTATCTCTATCAGTAATCATAGGCTCGCCATCAAGTTTATCTAAATCTAACTGAGCATGACCGGCAGAGTATAATCCCCAAGGATAGTAATAGTAAGTGTCTATATCTTTTAGGAAATCCATGCCCTCATGACCTAATTCAAGTCCTTCAGGTACTCTAGGTGCTCCTTCTTTTTGTAATTTTTCTAACTGCTTTACATAAAAACTACTAATAGCAGGTAAAAATATTGCATAGTCTCTTTGTGTTTTTCCTAAATTTTTCATGTTCCAAATCCTAATTGACCGTTTACATAGTCATTAACGTTTTTATTTTCTTTTTCTTTTGTATCAAAAACTTTTTCCTCATGTTTAAGTTGAGCCCAATTTTTTTCTCTACGTTCCTCGTCTGCCCAGCCACTTTCTATATGTAGTCCTGCAGGTAATGACATATTTTTCTTTTCAGTTTTACTTTCCATTTCACTATTTTTTAATAGTTCTTCTTCAGAAATACAACCACACATTTTACCACTTAACTCCAACATTAAAACTAAACACATTAGTATCAATAGGATCTTCTGTGTAAGTGTTTGCAATACTTAATACTAAGCCACTATCTAAATTATAATTTAAAGCAGTTTCATTTCTTATATAAACATCACTATCACTACCTTCTTCATAAAGAAACTTATTTGTAAAAGTAATTTTTTCAGCAACTTTGTAAAAAAACCATAAACTGTTTCTAATAATTGCTTCATTTATAGAGTCTGTTTGTAAAGTTGCAATAGAAAATTCGTTACTTGCTTTCATTCTGTCTGTTCTTAAAAGTTTGTATCCATATCCAACACCTAGTACTTTCCTATCTCCGTCTGCTCTAAATTTATCATTATCATAACCTAGCACACCAAATACATATTGCTTTGGAGAAAATGTATAATTAGTTTTTGTATTAAACACAAACTCATTTAAAATTTCTTCGCTATCCTCTTTTTTGTAAACATAGTCTGTTTCCAATGTTTGTTGCCACTTATTCTGTTCCCACTGATAGTCAAAACTACCATTAACAGTTACAGAATGGCTATTGATTAAAGTACCACCAAGTTTTGCACTTCCAGATGCATTTAATGGATTAGACAATATCATAAAAAATAAGAATAGCAGACTACATACTGCTATCTTATAATATTTTTCTACCTTTTCGTCAGACATTTAACTCCTTGCTGGAAGTAGATAAGTATATTTTCCTATACCACTGTCTACAATAATTTGCAATAAACCTTGATCATTAATACTCATTACACAATTACCAGACTCACTTAATCTTAAAATTTTAAGAACTATGTCTAAAGGCCATCTCCAATCTTTAGTAATACTGCCTTCTATATCATTACTAATTAAAATTTTTGTTCTATCACTTACACCATCACCAATATGGAAAAATAGTTGTGTACCATCAGTTTTAGGACTAAAGTTTGCCTCAAATCCGCCTAGCACACTATTAAAGTAACCTAAATCTTTTAAGTTCTTTTGTGTAGGCACAATGTTTACATCAAACTCTGCACCTTTAAATTTAATTGCTTTTAACTGCTGATTAATTACATCTGCCAACATAAATCTGTAATGTGCATCATTACCATCTTGTGCAGTAAATTTAATTTCTACAGGAACATTATCTCCATTCCTTTCTTGCATCACAACTTCTTGTTTTGCATTTTCATCATCAAAGCCAGGATATTGCAAGTACCCTTGTAGTACTCCCATTCTGCTTAAACCAATTGTTGAGTCCACAAAGTCAGCAACTGCATTATGTGTCTCTCCTTTAAAAATTACAGTCTTGTCTGCATCAACAGTTTCTACTTCTGTTTTGTCCAATGTGCCTGTAATTTTAACCATTTCAAAAATGCCTAAACTATGTGTGTGTTTTAGAACATCTTTAAATACATCTTTAATAGCCATATTTTATCTCCAAGAATATAACAATATTATACATTATTATTTAGATAAGTCAACATATTTTTTCCAGTTTTTTTCGGTCATAATTCGAAAAATTTTTGTAATGTTTCACTCTCCGTTGTTTTACTTAATTCAAATCCTAAAGGACCTAAAACGTTTTCTACTTTTTTGTCCACAACACTTTCTTCCATTGCTTCTTCATCAAAGGGCAACTCCTTAAACCATTGTGGCAAATTTAATTCATCTGTAGGGTATGCAACACTAGTATAACCCATAGGATTATTTTTAAGTTTACAAACAACTACCTTCATACCATCAGTTATAGGCAGACTGTAGTTATCACTGTTTGCTTGTCTTAAATTATTCCAATTTATACTTGCCCTGACATGCCCAGGAATCATGTTACTTTGTCCTTCATTTTTTACAGCATCTAACTTATGCAATCTGTAATTTTCAGGCACTTTAGCCTTAGCCATTAGTTTTGCGGTGTACATTGTAACATTATTAGCACGTTTAGGCATACCTTTTTTCCAAGGATCTAAACTTTTAAAGTAATCTTTAAAGTCTCTAATTTTTTGTATTGCATGTTCTTCTCCCATACCTTTTAAGGAGTCAATTAATACTTCCTCTAAAAAGTCTTGAATAAATTCAGGAGTATCAGAACGTTTTATTTCTAATCCCATTGCCTTAAGTTTGCCACCCTCAGGCTGATATCCTTCTATATCTAAACACAGTATTGCGTACCTTTTCTTTGTTAAAAATAGTCCTGATCTGCCTACTACTTCTCTTCCTGCTTTCATTACTTGTCCAGTGTCTAAAGGAACATTAAAAGTATCTTTTAGATATTGCGGAAAAGTTTCACTTACATTTTCAGATATATGATCATACAATTTTATTGCACTATCCATTTCCAGTTTTTCACCTTCAGGTAAGGCCGGAGTAGCAGTAAAGTAAACAGAATCTGTGTCTCCATATATAATACAATCTCCTTCATGATCATATTCTCCAGTCAACATAAGATTAGTTTGAGCCCCCATATGCCTAGTAATGCTCCTGCCAGTTAGTGTAGTACTTTGTCCTATACGTTTGTCATAAAATCTACAACCAGGATTTAGTATTGCACCATATAAACTATTAAGTTGAATCTTTTTAACTAACTGCCTTTTATCCCAAAAAGCAATCTCTTCAGACGTTGTTGCTTCTTTTTTCTTCTTTTGCATTTGTTGTCTTTCTGCATACCAACGTTCTAATAAGCCAGGCACAATGCCTTGGAAGTCTGTTTTAAATATTGTGCCATTTGCACTTATATTCCAAGGTTGCCCACTATTAAAAACTAAATTGTAAACATCAGCACCTGTAACTTTATGTGTAGATCCATCTTCCATATCCAAATCCATCATATGATCTACATCTTTATTTTTAACAAACTCATATTCATCTGTTCCAAACTTGCCATGCCAAGCATCACTAAATGTTTTTTTCTCTAACTTCATTGCATTAGTAATTGTTTCTTCTGTATAATCCAAACGTAACTGCCCAACAATAGTTTCAGGCGCCATATTTAAGGCCCTAAATACACTAGGATACAGACTGTTTAAGTCCATACTGCCTACCCATTCATGAAAACCTTTTTTAGGAGTTGCCACAAAGGCACCAGCCGCCTGATCTCTTTCTGATGCTTTAGGTCTGTCAGGAACTACAAACTCCCTCCTGTGTGCTTCATTAATAATTGCTTGTTCTGTTGTTGCTACCGCCCCCATTGTTGCCGGCAATAGTATTGTATTTTCATGTGCAATAATATTTGCAAGATCGATAAACATTAATTTTTTATCCATTTTTGCAAGTAGCATAACGTCTTGTATGTTGTATTCTAAAAATTTTACAAAGTCATAATTGTAAAGTCTATCTAGACTACCTTCATAAGGGACTTTTTTCTCCCCTATTTCCATTTCCCCTATATAGTCTAGCCTATAACTATGTCGTTCCTCATAATTGTATTTCCTATATAAGTTCAGGTAGTCTAGATGAACTCGACCTACTAGGTCATAACTGACAACTTCTTTGCCATATTGCTCAAACTTCCTTTCTTTAGGAAGTTTTTTCATAAGGCACAGTCGCCTAGTTTCTGCTTTACCCATTACTCTGGTAATTCTGTTTACTATGTAAGGTATATCATAACCTTCACTGTTCCAACCACTTATAATATCTGCGTCATCTATAAGTGTAAGAAAAGCATCTAGCATTTCTTTTTCTGTTTTATATAAAATAACTTCAGGCATATCCTTTGTCATTTCATTTGCTTGTTCAAAAGATATCCTTTTAGGAGGAACAGCAAGACATATCATTGTCTCCATCCAATCTAAATATATTCCTATTGCAGTAATAATAGAATAGGGATCTTGAGGACTACTATATCCTCTGCTAGGATCAAAGTCTGATTCTATATCTATAAATGCTGTTTGTAATTTAGGAGCAGGAGAATTAGTATAATTATCTGCAAGTGTTTTGTTAAGAGGCCTTATATCACTTTCATAAAGACCGTTGTGTTTGTTTATGCCTACATTCTTTTTAAAATCTTTTATGTTTGTGCAACGAACTTCTGTTACAGGATCACCATATATACTTTTAGTTTTGCCATTAGGATCTTTATAATAAAAATTGTGTACAGGTTTAAGTTCTTTTACAACTCTTTCTCCATCCACACGTTCTACGACTGTTACAACGTCTTTCGATTGTTCGTAAAATGCGTCTACATAACTCATAGATAGGCTACCTGTAAAATGTTATTATATAACTTATTTGGAAATTGTCAACGATTATAATGTCTTACCAACAACTTCCAAAATAGTTTCTAACTCATCGAAATTATCCCTCTCATCGGTAAATTTCGCCTTGTGAGCAACCTTAATGGCCTTCATAAGAATGCCAGGTTTTAACTCCATTTCTTCTGCTATTGCTTTGACAGTTTCTCTTAATCCTGTGTTAAGAGCGTCAACTTCGTGTAATACTTGATCGCCTTCTTGCACTAATTTTTTTAGTCTAGCGATTTCTTCTTGATTGAATACTTTATTGAACGACATATTTATTCCTTTATATACTTTTATTTAATTGATTAAATTATAGTATAACAGGATTTCTGGCTATGTCAAGATATTTACTTGTATTCCTAAAGGATTTGTGTTAGGTAGGTCAGGAGTGTAATTTTTTACTTCAATGTTAAACACACTTTTATAACCAGGAGGTTGTATAAAAGATAGTTCATTAAGTATGTTTCTATCTCTTACTCTATTTCCTTGCTTATCAAAAACTACGAATTCGTTTGCTAGATAATGTACTTCTAGAATCATACCTCAACAGAGGCTTCGAAAGTAAATTGAGTATCGTCAAATTCTTCAAAAAGCATTTCAGATATCTTATCACCTTCGTCAGCATCTATCTCCTCTAACAAAATAATTTCATATATCCACATAAGACCTTCTGAGTCCTCACTAGTATATGCAATTACTTCTATGCCTACTTTTGATTTTTCTTCATCATAGGCAACTAATACTTTTGTAGGTACAACACTTTGAACAATGTCGTGATAAGTTATGACGTCCTGATCATCTAACTCGTCTCTACATAATATTCTTACAAAGTGTTTTATAAACATGATTAATCGCTTTTATCTTTATCTGTTCCTGCATACAAACCAAACCAGGCCGCACCAGCACCAACAATAATACTTATCAAACCAGATTGTTCTAATGTTGGTTCTTCGAGTCCCATAAACCACATAGTGGAATAATACAGTAAAAATACATAAACACTTAAAAATAAACGTGGAAAAATTCTCCATGCGTCTACGGCTCTTGCCATATGTATCCAACCCTGATAAGGATTTTTACTACTGTCTACTGTTTTTGTATCAACCTCTAGGTCTATTTGTACAGTTCGTTTTTCAATGTCTGCCATTGTTACTCTCCTTTTAAAACTGTGTGTATTACTATTTATCTATAAATATTGATATGATTCAGATAGTAGTAGAACATATATCAGATAACAGTTTTCTTACTATTAATGACATGGTAGATCATAAAATATCTGAATATTCACGTGTACAAGAAAATAATAACTGGAGAGAAAGCAACCAATTATCCTGGAATAAAAAATTTTTTAATGGTAAACACTTTAAGGTTATAACTTTAGATGAATATGATAGTAGTATTCCAGCACTTTATCTAGTAAATTTAAATCATTGTGTAGATAGATTTAATCCTACTTGGGTACGATTATTAAGGGAGGATACTGTAAAATTTTTAAGAACTACAAATATGCCTATAATATTATCTCAACCTATAGAGCATACATATGATTTTATTTCTCAGTCGCATGGAGAAAACAGGCTGTCAGAAAGTTTAAATTTTTTAGATCATTTGCTTTGTGAAAGAGGTTTGCGGACTAATGATATATTAATACATGGCATATCAAAAATACATAGAAAATCTTGGACATTAAATCAAAGAAGACTAACAGACGTATTTTCCTATCATTTTTTAGACGAAGCAAAAAATTACAATGAATATGGCAACTCTATAAAATTTCAAGAACATGTAGAGAATTTTGATAATAAACAGAAAAAATTTATATGTTTAAATAGAGTGCCTAGAGAAATCCGGACTTTATCTTTTTTAAAAAATAGAAAATTTTTAGATAATAGTTATTACACCTTTTTAGGTGAAGAGCCTCCTTGGAGACAAATGTCACCACATGAACTGAATATCAGATTTGAAGAGTCTTGCAAATCTAATCCTGATTTAGAGTCTTTAATTAAATACAAAAATGAAATTATACACATGATACCATTAACATTACCAGGAGACGATACTACAAATCAAAGAGAAAATTCAGATTTAAATCAATATAGAAAACATGTTTGGTACGAAATAGTAATGGAAACTCATGATTATTATTATCACAATATTCCTATGTCTATATTATCTGAAAAAATTACATGGCCTATTTTAAATCATTTGCCATTTTTTACTGTTGGACATCGTATGAATAGTTCATTTTTAGAGAAATTAGGATTTCAAACATTTGATGATATATTTTTTACTCCAGGAGAATATAGACATACAGGCACAGATGTTTCAGAACTTTTAAATTGCATACACGATGCAATAGAAAATTTTAATAGTAAATGTAATAAAGAAACTTTTATGGAATTAAAAGAAAGGCTAGAATACAATTATAATCATTTGGTGCAAACAGATTGGTATGAAAGAGAAAAGAACGATTTGTTAAATCCATGGGGATTATATTAATCGCTATATCTAAAATTATACATATTATCATTACTCATTTGTTTTGATATTAAACTACCTATTCTTTTACCACGTAATTTATTAAACTCCTTAACTTTTCTATTATCTTCTTGACTTGTTAAAACCAATTTGCTTTCTAGTTCTTCTGCGTATTCATCAGATATAGCAAACTCAGGACATATACTTTTTAGATATTGATTATGCATAGTTATAGTAGGATGTGCGTCTACAACATCAGTATCTTCATAACTATACCCTGAAAAGAAAGGTTGTTCATGTAAGTATGTATAAAATCCTTTTTTATCTAACTCAAATAAACTTTCTAATGCATCTATATAGAAATCTAATTCTATACTTTCATAATTCTGTCTTAATTTATTTGTATCAAATCCTTTAAACAAATAAAAATTTATACCTTTAGATTTACAAATTTCCTTTATAGACTTTAAACTTGCGTAACTTTGCATTAAACAATAAGCATTACTATATGTGTACTTTAAAAAATCTTCTGAAAATTTACCTTCCTGCCAAACATTACCGTTGCCTTGCCAACCCCAACTACCAAGTTTACCTTCATGAGGTAGCCATACATCATGTCTTACAAAAGAGGAGGACATTAACATAACTGTATCTCCTTCTCCTAAGTTAAGAATAGTATCTGCTTCATTAAATATCACATGCATAAATCCGTGACCAGATCCTGCATTACCCAGATTAAAATATTCATCAAAATGTGTGCCTGCCATGTCGGCCCATGTGGGATAAACGTATTCGGTAAGACTACAGCCAATAGTAATTAATCTACTCATACAAGTATTTAGTTACTTGTCTTCTACTATTTTAATTCTATTGAGTATTGTTTCTTGTCCGTTGTGATAACGGCCTCTTTTTTGATCTTTAACATAGCCTTCAACTTGAATTGTTTTGCCTACGTTTTGCATGTTGCTAGAAAAGAACTTTACAATATGTTTATTATCAACACTAGAAGTAATTAAATAACTCATTGTCCTAGGTATGTATCTGCAAAATTCTACTTTTAAACTAAATTTACCACGTTTGTTAAGTGTACCAACAGGCTGACTAGATCTTGATAAAACATTTTCTCTGTCAGTCCAGTTATCTTGCTCTAGTTTATTGTAATAAACTTTAGGCAAACTAGATGCAATACCTATTTTATCTTTTTCTATATTTTCGCTTGTAACTAATTTGAGAACATTACGTTCAAAATCAGTTAGTTCTCGTTCTATTGCTTTAAAAGATAGACCTTTAAGATAATCAATAATAGTGTTAGCCATTTCACGATCTTCTTCAGTAATTGCTAAAAAGAACTTTTCTCTGTAAAAATGATCATATAGTAAATCACTATTGCTTTTTGAATTTTGGTATTTAAGATCGAACTTAACTTGATCTTTTTTAAGAAAACCTTTGTTTAGTCTATGTGCCGCCGCACTTGCTGATAATACTTCTATTGTTGGGAACATTCTTCTCTTTTTCCTTACCTTACTATATATTTATTATAGCAAAAAAAGAGAGTATGTCAAGTATTTTTTAAGATTTTTCTGGAAATATTTTTGATAATATATCGTCAGAGCCTTTGTTTAAAAAGCCTTTAACGTTGTTAAGATCTAATATAATTTCTATTATTTCAAGATGACCATCGTAACTGTAGTCAACATCTTTAATAATATCTAAAGGATCATTTAATGATATAGTTTTTGGAATATCTGACTTAGGTATTTCAAATACAAAATTGTCATCGTAACAAAAAGAAATACTGTAAATAAAATCACAAGGCAAAGACTTAGGAAAGAGATCTTTAATTAAACTTTGAAGATTCTCTCCTTCGTCTGTCCTTTTGCCCATGAGCACTATTTTGGTGCTCTTTCTAGTCATTATTTGGCTTTAGATTTTTTAGGCTTTAAACTAGGATCTAGTTTATATGCTTCTGCTTTTTTACTCTCTGCGTCTTCCATTAGTTGTTTAGCATCTTGTTCAATCATTTCTGCTTGTACTAATAGTCCTTCTGCCGCACTGGCATCTCCTGTAACCTCTACTGGGTTTGGAGTTTGCAAAGTGTCAGGATCAACATCAACATTTAATGGTGGATTAGATCCTGTTTCTAATTTGTTAATTTCAGCATTAACTTCCTGTAATGATATTTTTTGGCTAGGTGTAGGAGTCAAAAATACCATATCAACTGGAACTTTAATTAACTTTTTACTAAAATGTAAATCATTAAGTATATTAGTACCGTCACTAAACTGACGTCTTGATAAAACTTCAGATACATTATTAGATTCTTGTGCTTCTAAACTAGCAACAATATTCATTAAATCGTCGTGTTTAGAATCTTCAAGTGATGCTGATTCAACAATTAAGCAGTTATCTGGTTCATTAGGAACTTCCCTGAATACAACTACGCAAGGTTTTTCTCCATAAGAACCGACATGTTTCATTAATTCTGCCATATTATTCTCCGTCGTTTGACTCTACAGGTGCTTCTGCTGGTGCTTCACCATCTGCTTCTTGAGCCTGAGTCTGTTGCTCTGCAACGTACCCTAAAAAATTACTTAGTTTATCGTACACACCACCAACTTGTGATAGTTCGTTGCCTCTAAAGGCACCTCTTTGTGTTGCTAAATCTACAATCTGTGCTAACAGTTGCAAATCATTTAAACCAATACTCTCTGGTACTTGTTGTCCTTCTTCAGCAGAAACTTCTGGAGCAATTTGCTCCTCTACTTCCGCTTCATTTGAAATTTGTTCTTCAGCCATTATAACTCCTTATTAATATTTATATTTAACTTAATGGTAATTAAGGTTGTAGGAAAAATGGTTAGTTTTCTTTTCCTATTTCTTTTATACCTTTATCTGTATTGTAAAAGTGTATAAAATTTTGCATATCTAAGGGACTTTCAAAATAAACATAATATGTTACATGGCCATATACATTATCACTTTGATAATATACTAAAAATTCAGGAACTTCTTTAATATAGTCTACTATATCTAAGACAGAATCTTTAGAACTCTCTACACGAACTTTGTGCCTTAACATAGTAATATATAATTCATTACCATGTAAATTTTCCCAATCATTATCACTAAGGCAAGTCGTTCGATGTATCATACAATCCCTCAGGTGGATAAGAAATATAATATATTTCTCTTTCTTCTTTTATTATGCCATATAACCAACTTTTGTCTTTAGTTACCTCTGTTATAAGTGTAGCAATATATCTAGGCCAGCCTACCACATCTTTAATATGTGCTGGACAAATACCATATGAATCGATACCATTTGCTCTTTGATTTTGTATAATTTGGTAATCTACTGCTCGTTGCATTTTATATGTTAGTAAATTTTTAAATTCAGGATTTGTGTCTTTTGCAATTTGGCTAGTGATATGTGCTATTTCTCCTTTAAAATTATTTTCTATAAGCCAATCAAACACAAATACTTTAAAAAAATTAGTGTCTAAATTGTTTTGATACCATTCATTAAAAATTATTTTTTGCGTATCAACATTTTGATTATGTATAGGATGATTTAATTCGAAAGGTACACCAACATTAATATTAAACACAACATAGTCAGGAAAAGGTAAATTTTCTTTTGCTTGTTCTATAAATTCGGCAGGGTTTGTATAATTTACATTTTCCCTGCCTAATTGTGTTACTTTATGACCGTCCTCATGCCATTGGTCTACCATATGCTGACTAAAGTCTGAACTTTTGCCAAATAACCAAATGTTCATTCTTCGTCTTTTCTAGTATAAGGAATAGTTATTCCAAATGGTGCTTCAGGACTTCTGTCTCCATAACCACCATGCACAATAAACAATGTATCACAGTAATGCTCATCTCCCCAACTTCCATAAGGATAGCCGTCAGTAAACATTACATGCTTCTTAGGAGTAATACCGTTTTCTTTCATGTAATCAAATACACAATCAAAATCAGTACCGCCACCACCATGCAGTTCGTATTCCATAAACTCGCCCATGTTACCCTGATCAAATACTTGAGGGTTGTAAACATCTGTATCAAAACAAACTAAATGTATTTTAAAGTCTGTGTATTGGTCCATAACACCTTTAACTTCTCCTAAAAAGTCTCTAGCCATATCGTCAAATATAGAACCTGACATATCCATGGATACAAAAATATCTATTGTTGTTTCCCTATCTAATCCAGGAAAGTAGTAACCTTCTTCTCTACCTTTTCTGCTAGGAGTTTGCATAGTGTAATCACTTCTCATAACACTTTGTATTTGCATAGCAAGTAATTGTCTCCAATCAAGTTGTGGATTCAAAAACTTATCTAGCAATCTTTTTACTCCGCCTGGCAAGTTACCAGCACCTGCCGCCTTGGCGGCCTGCATAGTAGCATTCTGGAACTCTTGTTTTATTTGTTCTTTTTCTTCAGCAGTATATTGTGCAGGACCGTCTTTGCCTTCCTCGTCTCCATCTGAATTGCCTTTGTTTACAGAGTCAGGACTTGCATCGTCACCTTCCTCTCTATCTAAATGCACATCAAAAGTATCTTGATTTACTTCAATAATTTGTCCATTTTCCTGCATTTCGTCAAAAAGTTCATCGTAAATTTCTTCAGATATTTTACCTCTGTATTTCCAATCATGACATATTTGCACAATTTTTATTTCTTCGCCTACTCTAGCATCAATAAGATCAGCATTAATAACATAATCGTTTGCTATGTTCCATAATACAGGATGTCTGTCTCCTCTCCTAGTAACATCCATATGATCATATACACAATGTAAAACTTCGTGACCCATAAGGAATACAGTTTCTTCATCGCTTAAAGCACCTACAAAATGCTTGTTGTAATAAAAATATTTGCCGTCAGTTGCGGCTGTAGGACACCATTCTGTAGCATCTTTAAGGATTAGTCTAGTTGCTAAGTTGCCAAAGAAAGGTGCTGACATCAGCATTTCTATTCTGGCTTTAATAAGTTTATCTAGTATTTCCTCATCAGAAAGACTAGTTTCTGGTATATCTACTAATGTTTTACTAGATCTATCAGAAGCATTACCTTTTGCTTTTGGTGTTTTATCTAAAATATCTGTCATAAGTTACTCCTAACTATGTATAATAGTATAGCAAAATTCACAGATATGTCAAGTAGTTTTTTCATTTATTTTACCCTAATCAGAGTTGTCGCCTATTCGTTTTACCGCGTCGGAGAATCTAGATCACGGAGTGTCTACGATTCGATAGTTGCCCAGCCAACTACCTCGTTTGCCCTGTCAAACGAACAAGTGCTAATAGGGTAGCATGAATTTTTTATTTGTCAAGTCTTTTTACTAGATTATTTGTATATTGTGGTATAGTAAATCTTTATCGTCTTGGTGAGGATTTGTTAAAGGCATAATACAACATAACTCTCTTTTAACATAATAATTAATATTAGGGAGAGATTTTTGTAATCTGGTAACTGCACTATGAACACACATTCCATAATGCATTCCACAAAATACTATATGGGAATAAATTTTTGCGTCAATAGTTAATTGATGTATAGTAGAATATCTTGGATAATCTTTATAAAGACTATGTATTGGAGATGTTGCCTCCTGAAATACAACAACATTTTTAGCATGTTGTATATCGTGGAAAAGTTTATCTAAAAAAAGATGATTATGTTGATTAATATCAATACCTAAATCTAAAAATTCTAATTGGTCTTTTTCAGGCTGATTTAACCAAGGATCAACAATTACCCATAAGGCGTCTTTTTGTAAAAATTTGTGATCATTGTGTAAATGCATACTGATATTTATTGTATGCTAAAAAAATAAAGCCTTGTCCTGAACAGGTTAAGATTTTTTAATTAGACGCCGTATTTGACATTACCTCTTAAGGCAAAATATAATGCAACTACATATAAACTAACATGTAAGTAATCGTATAAAATAACATCTAATAAACTTGCAGGTTTCATTAACCATAAGACTCCTGTAACTACGCAGGTCATTGTGATTGCACTAAATCTAGTTAATAAATCTCCTAAGTTCCAAATAATAGTTTGCATAAATTCACTAAACCATCTGTGCCATGGCATGACACCAATTAAGCCACCTACTAATAATCCTATTGCGGCGCCTATTTCACCAAATGTTACAAACCACCAAACAATATAGGGTAGGTTCCACATCTCTGCTTCTAATCCCATATTTCCATTGTACTTTGCAAAACCCTGTTGGAAAAACATTACACTCAATGGAATTCTTAATAAAAATGTGGCTAGTGGTGCCGGTGCTTTTAATATATCCATTATGTCTCCTTATAGGTAATTATGTCGTATATTTCTTTCCAATTTTTAATAACTGTAGCATCTCCAATGTAATCCATGTTATGTCCATGCTCTACTAATATGCCATTTAATCCTGCATCTATACCCCAATTTACATTTTCAGGCTTGTCTTCTATCCAGTAATTACCAGGATAATTTTCTCCATACTCCTGTAAAATAGTATCTTTGTCTGCGCCTGTGTCTAAACATATTACATCTATAAATGCATCTCCAAATAGTTTTTTAAGATTTCTTTCTCTTAAATATTTTGCATATGGATCTAAACTTAAACTTGTAATAGCAATAAATTTATACTGATGTTGCTCATGTAATTTTTTAACAAAAAATTGTGCATCACGTAATGGAGGTAAAAACCCTATTGCGGCACTTTCATTAAATTGCTTAACTAATTTGTTGCCGGCTTCTGAGGACATGCCATATCGTTGACCAATATTATACAAATACTGATAACCTTCAACTTTTTCATGCCCATGATGTTCCATCCAAACTGAGAAACCTTCTTCCCAATCTAGTATTACACCATCACAATCTGTAAGTATTATTTTATCTTTTTTCATAAATTTTTACTCCCATAACTTATTATACTAGAAAACAAGTATTTGTCAAGCATAAAAGGTTAAATAGTAATATGAAAACAATTAACGTATTTCCTAACAGAGTCTTTACAGAAAATCTACAATTAACTAAAGAGCAAAATGATTCTATATTAGACGAAGTGGATTATCTTGTAGATAGAGAGCAAGTAGATGATACACATTTTGGCTGGATTACACCAAATGGTAGATCTATGGGAGAGCAAACAGGTAAATTAACTAAATTAGTTGTAAACAGATTTGCAAGTGAAATAACACCTCAATTTAATACAGGAAACAAAAAAATTGAAATGGCAGATTTAAAACTGTCTATGATAAGACCTGGCCAAGCAGTTCCACATTTTGTAACAAAATATAGTTGGTACACGGCTATAGTATTTTTGCAAACCACAAACAGAGGTAGTCATTTATATTTTGATGATATGGGTCCAAGGCACTTTGCAACACCTAAAGGTTTCGACGAATGGTCACATTATATAAAACCCGCAAAAAACAAAGTTATATATTTTCCAAGTCATTTAATAACAGGATTTACATCTAATGAATCCATGATAAACAATATCACTTTATCACTTAACTTCCTAGTTAAGTAACTAAATATCACTGTACAATAAAGTACAACACACATACACACAGGAGAAAAAAATGTCAGAATATAGATCTGGGTTCGATATCAGAACCATGTTACTTTCACAAGCACAAAGTATCCATATGGATAACTATGATAGAATGAAAGAATCAGTTTTTACACACAATGATCTCTTTCCTAATGATAAGAAAGAACTTCCTGCAGTAGAAATATCTGCAGAAGATATTATTGCAACTGCAAAAGAACTGAACACATTTGTAAGTGAAAAATAAAAAAAGGGCGGTATAAAACCGCCCCTTAAATAGTCTTTAAACTATTGGATTACATTACACATAGTTGTAATGAACTGTTGCCACCATGGCACCTGCAGTGGTTGTTGCCGCTGAGGATCCATTAGATTGCATAAACTGTACTTGAACAGTTGCATTTTTTGTAAGTGTATCATCACCATCTAATTCAATGATGTAAGATCCGGCCGTTGCCGCATCGGCATCTGAAGAAGCAACTAATGTGTCTCCTGATCCACCATTTTCTTTAATTAGTATGTGGTTAAATGATCCACCACTAAATGCTGTACTTACTTTTAATACAATTTTATCTGCGTAATAAGTTCTACCTGAAACATTTGGTACTGTACCAATGTTAAAAGTTGTATCTGAACTGTTTGCAGTAAATGTACTTCTAAGTATAAGTCCATCACCACCGTTATTGTCAACATAGTCTTTAACAGCCGCTGAAGTTGGTATTGTAGTATCATTATCATTGTTACTAATACCATCTGATTCATCAACAAACTTAGTAATTGATATACTCTCACCTGAGTCTGTTAATGTTCCAAAACTTACAGCACCACTGATTGTAGCACTTGTACCTATAAATCCAGCCGCTTCAAAATTTGTTGCCGCTAATGTTAGGTCGCCACTGCCACTACCGTCTGCAGTAGTTGTTGCCGCCACAAACCTATCAACACTTTGGTCCCATCCTAAGAATCCGTTGTTACCATCTGATCCTCTTTCGTAAATGTGACCTATGTCATTAGGGTTAGCACCTGATAATCCAGACTGTAGAACAACTAATGTATCTGCAATAGTTGTGTTAGTCGAATTTACACTTGTTGTTGTACCACTAACTGTTAAGTTACCACCAACTGTAACATCACTTGAGAAAGCACCAGTTGTTGCTCCACTAAGAGCACCACCTGTTAAAGTTGCTGTTCCGTCTGTTAATGTTGTTGATGTAACACTTGTTAAACCTGTCAAAGTTGCATCTAGGTTTACAGTTAATGTATTACCACTTCCTACTGTAGTGATATTAGTACCACCAGCAATATCAAGTGTTTCTGAGTCTAGATCAATTGCTAAAGCACCACCACTATCGCCTTGGAAGTCCAAGTCTTGTGCAGTAAGTTGAGTATCAACGTATGCTTTAACTGATTGCTGTGTAGGAACAAGTGAAGCACTATCACTAGCCATGTTGTCTTCGTCAACAAATGCTGTAATTGTGATTGAACCGTCACTTAATGATCCGTATTGTACAGTACCACTTGCTGTGATGTTTGTTGCACCTGTAATAGCACCACTAGAAGCACTTAACGTACCATCTGTTAGTGTACCACCTTGTACTGAGCCACTGAATGTAGCCGCAACACCACCAGTTAGTGTACCGTCGGATAAAGTTGCCGCACCGTCAGTAATAGCACCAGCAGTAACTAGGTTACCTGCTGTTATGTTGCCACTTACTGTTGGAGCATTAACAAGTCCTACTGTAATTGTGTTGTTAGTAACTGCTGTTTCGATCTCATTACTTGTACCTGAAATAGTTAGTTTTTCACCACCATTTACAGTATCCTCAGTACCACTATCAGCATCAATATTGAAACTTGTTGTGATTGAGGTATTAGAGGCCGCTGTTATACGTCCTTGAGCATCAACAGTAATTACTGGAACTGCTGTTGCGCCACCATATGAGCCAGCACTTACGGCTGTATTATCTAGATTTAATGTTACTGTTTGGCTACCTGCCGCGGATGTAAGACCTGTACCACCTGCAATAGTTAGTGACTGTGAGTCTAAGTCGACAGCACCTGTTCCACTATCACCTGCAAGGTCTAAGTCTTGTGCAGTAATATTTGTATCTACATAATTTTTAACTGCCGCTGATGTAGGTATAGATGTGTCATTGTCATTACTTCCAATGCCATCACTTTCATCAACGAATTTTGTGACTGCAATTGACTCACCTGAGTCTGTTAGAGTTCCAAAACTTATAACACCTGAAGCGGTTAAGTTTACAGCACCTGTCATAGATCCTGAAGCAATTTCCATTGTTCCATCTTTAAATCTACCTGCTGTTACATTACCACTTGCTGTAACTGTTGTTGCACCACTTAAAGCACCACTTGTTAGTGTTGCTGTTCCGTCTGTAAGTGAACCACCTGTTACTGCACCTGTTGTTGTATATGCACCTGCTTTAACTGTTTCTGAACCGAAGTCCCATTGAGTTGTAGCCGCTTTATAAAGTATCTGTTTGATACTTCCGTTTGCATTTGCTTCGAAACCAGCATCGGTATTTGCACCGCCACTGTTTACTCTAAATATTGCGTCTGCTGTTTCAACTGTTGTTGAATTTACTGTTGTCTGTGTACCTTGTACCGTTAGGTTACCTGTAATAATCGCATCACCTGTAAGACTAACTGTTGTTGCTGTAATGTCATCTGAAAGGAAACTACCTGTTACGGTTAAGTTATTCCCTACTGTGACATTATTTGGTAATCCAATTTGGATTTGGTTATCTGAAACTGTTGTTTCGATTTCGTTACTTGTACCCACAAAGTTTAGGGTGTCTGTACCAACTGTAACAGTATCATCTGAACCGGAATCTGCTCCGATTGTCAATGTGCTAGATGTAGAAGCAGTACTTACTGCTGTAATTCTACCTTTAGCATCTACTGTTATAACTGGAATAGCACTACTGCCACCATAACTACCAGCACTAACACCTGAGGCCGCCAACGTTGTTGTCAACGTTATGTTTTGACTACCGTCAAAAGTTGTAGCACCTGCAGTTGTATCACCTGCTATTGTTATCGTTCTACCTGTTTCAAGTACGGTTGCATTTGCGGCCGTACCTGTTAAGTCACCAGTAATTGCACCAGAGGCGTTGACAGTTGTAAAACTACCTGCCGCCGCAGAAGCGCCGCCAATGACTGTGCCATCGATTGCACCGCCATCAATATTGACGTTATTACTGGCCTGTGTAGCAATATTGCCTAAGCCTAAATTTGTTCTGGCGTCTCCGGCACCTGTTGCACCTGTACCACCATTTGCAACTGGTAATGTACCACTTACATCTGATCCTAATGCAACTGCACCTGCAGACATAGTACCTGATGAAACCTTAATAACACCTGATGATGAACTAAAGTTTTGCCCTGTACCACCGAACTGAGTACCTATAGCAGTACCATTCCAAGTACCACTACCTACTGTACCGAAACGAACATCTTCCAGAGTGGAACCATTTGATTGCGTGAAGTCAAATCTGGTATTACTTGAGTCGTAGACAAGTCTACCACCACTTTTACCCATTTGCACGTCGGCCGCAATACCTTTGATTCCAAAGTTCTTAATGTCAGCCATTATGTTCTCCTAATACTAGTATTTGTTCTAATTCGAATTAAACGGTTTTTTGCTGAACCGTTACAAGTATTTATCTTAAATTAAGGAATTTGTTTAGACGTATGTTAGTTTGACTGTAACGTTTCCGTTCGATGCAGAGTAATGATTACAACGTACCCTAATAGTTTGGTCTTGAGTTTCAGTTGCAGGGTAAACATAATCTGGAGTACATACATATGAGCCTAATGTTGTTAAATCATTACTAGGACTATCACAATATATGTCTGCATCGCCAAGTGTTCCAACTTCAACATTTGGTAATACATTACCTGTGTAACTGCTAAATGCTGTATCAACGTCTACATAAACTGATATAATTTTTCTTCCAGGAGATATATTTCCAATGTTTTGTGTTGTACTGGTTCCAAATCCACCTGCTGGCATTGTAAATGTTGTAGTAAGTGTTTTAGCATCAACGTTTGCACTATCCTGATCTGAAACTTTGACCCAGGCACTACCTGTATAAAGATAAAGTCCCCATTCGCCGTCACCTTTATTAGTAACGTATGCTTGGTCACCTGCTTGTGAACTTAAGGCATCTCTGCTACTAACGTCTGCTACAAGTGTTGTACCTCCTGTTCTAATACCCTGTTCAATATTCAATGCTAACGGGAACATTCCAGTATGTCCACTTGCTATGCCTGTGTTTACACGAAAGTTTTCTGTACCTTCGTAAAGATCAATTGGTCCACCATCGCTTCTGGTTAGTTTTAATCTTTCAGTACCAGTTGCACTAGTAGTTGCAGGAAGTCCAGAAGTGTTACTACCGCCTACATAACCGTAGCCACCTGTGTCTGCGTTCCCATTGTATAGGTTTATTGCGTTACCGTTGCTTTCTGTAAGTGTCAGTACTGTTGCTGTTGCAGTTACAGTAAGGTTACCTATACCTGCGGCATCTATATCTGTTTTCATATCTTCTGGCGTAGATACACCTGCATACTGTGAACCGTTAGTTGTAAAGTTTACAAGAGTGTTACCACTACCACTATCTATGTATGCACTAAATGGTGTATAACCACCTACAAGTCCGTAAATTGTGTTAGGTCCGTCAGATGTAATAATTGTTGGTGTTGGCGTTGTATTTGCAACAACACTAGTATTACTAGTATGACTGTTAATCTGTGTAGCAACTAGCGATACATTTAAATTACTGCCACTGCCATCAAAGGCAATACTTTGGCCATTTAAAGATATGGTATGAGAGTCTGGAATCTCTGGACCATCAACATTTCCTGTTAATACTGTGGGTATAGCATCTTGTATTTTTAAAAAAGCAATTTTACCTGTATCGCTTGTTGTAAATTCTCCTGTACCGCTAACGTAAATATAATCGCCCTGTGAGCCTGGAATACTAGGCTCAAAATCTATAATCTGATTGTTAGGCATTACCATAAACTGATTAGGACCAGGTCCTGCTTCAGTTACAACACCTATCATTTTTGCCATTGTGGCTGTATTTGCTTTAGTAAATCCTGCACTACTAACAGCAACAATATCTCCTTTAGATAAACCATGAGATGTTTGCTCTAATACATAATTTTGTTGTGGATTTAAATATTCAAATCTACTTGCTACAGTAGGATAAAATTGTGCCGCCGCCGTTGTAGGCAGAGGATCTAACATTGGTACGCCTTTTTCGTTTAGGGAAAATACAACTGCTGAACCTGACGTAGGAGCACCATTACCTGTACTTGCTCTAAATGTATTATAACGTAACCAGTCCTCTACAATACATGTAACACTATTTGCTGTTTTGGCTGATATGGAATGTATTTTCCAACATAATCCTGAGTTTGCCATTGCTATCCAATCGCCTACTACAATATCTAATCCATTAAAAGAAAAGTCGTCTCTTGTTAAGTGGGAACCATGTGATTGTGCTGTAACACTAAATGTAATTTCCCATCTGTAATATTTTTTAGTTGCACCTGCACCCTCATACCACTGATCGCCTGTGCCATTCTGGTGTGGCCAATATGCGTTACCTGATACTGCTGATATACTTGTACCTAAAACTTTATTTGGTACGTTAAGTACTATTTGCGAGGATTTGAAGTTAGTTAAAGCCATTAACTATACTCCTTAATCGTAAACCACAAACTCAATCCATGCGTGAGTGGTTGTTCCAAAACTTCTACTTGCACCTGTTTCTGCCTCTCTCAATCTCAGTTTAAGTGCTATAGTTGACGAGCCATTAAACAATGTAGGTGAACCACTGGAGCCTCCTCCTGCTAATTCTCTAAGTCCCATTGTTGTTTCTAATGGTACAACCAGATATTTGTTATTTGCGTAATCGTATCCATACATCATAATACTTGCTGGAGGATAAGTTATTGAACTATCAAATGTTACTGTTACATCTCCACCACTTGCACTATCTATACTGATACTATCTATTAAACTTGTTTTGTCAGATGTTGTGTCTAATTGTCCACTAGAGTTATAATTTAATTTAAATCTTTGTATTGTGGCACCTGAACCTCCGCCACCGCCACTAATGTTTACATTTGAAACACCTGTAATTCTACCTTGTTGGTCAACTGTTATTTGAGCACTTTTTGATGCACTACCATATACACCTGGTGTTACGGCTGTGTTTGCCAAGTCTAGTGTAGCATCTCCTGAAGTTGCGCCTCCACTAAGTCCTGTTCCTGCCACAACACTAGTGATATCTCCACTACCACCGCCACCACTTATGGCAACGTTTGTAACATTAGTAATTCTTCCAACTGCATCTACAGTAAACTGTGGAGTTGTTGTAGCATTACCATATGTTCCTGGTGTAACAGACGTGTTTGCAAATTTATATGATATAACATTAGTTGCAACTTCTACATTCATTTCACCTGAAGTGCCAAGGAATGTTAATGTTTCAGTTGGCCCATCAAATGTATGTGTACCTGTATTACCTGCAATTCCAAAACTTGTATTAGAAGCAGTTTGTAATACTGTTGTTAGATCTACATTACCTGATTGTCCTGATAAACTAATTACATTACCTGCTAAGGTTAAATCTTGTGCATCTGTATCAGTATCTCTCATTTTTTGTAATACAGTTGTTAAATCTACTGTACTACCAGAGCCTGATATCGTAATAACGTTACTTGTATTATTAATGCTTATTGTTTGGTCAACAGCACCGTCGGCACCTCTAACATTACCTGCGTCTATTGTACTTGCATTACTTAATGTAAGTATTAGATTACCTGAACCATTTACAGTAGCAGTTGATGTGCTTATTCCATCATTACCTGCGGCACCAGTGGCACCTACATTACCTTGTGGTCCTTGTACACTACCAACATCTTGTGTTGATGTGTTACTGTATGTTAGTATTAAATTACCACCACTAATAGTAGCGGCTGTTACTCCATTACCTGTGGCACCGGTGTTACCTACGTTTCCTTGTGGACCTTGTGGTCCTGTTGCGCCTACTCCTGATAAATCTACTGTTGTTCCGTCATATGTTAAATCACTATTTGCTAGTGTTAAAGTTGGTCTACTTGCTACATCACTGAAATTACCAGTAAATGCAACTGTGCTTAATTCTGTATTACTATTTGCTAATGCATTGGCAACTTCCGCCAAACTGTCTAAATTTACATTAGCACCGCCTATTAATGTGTTGACTTCTGCATCAACATAGGCTTTCATATTTGTATTTGCTGTTGTTATGTCACTTGTTATTGGTATTTTAACCCAAGCACCACCATGTGCAAAGTACATGGCCGCGTCAGCATGTGAATGAGCAATAGCACCATGGTATGTTGTAGCATTAGGAAAATCTGATTGATTTGCATAATAAAATCTAGTTTTTCCTACATCTACTGTGCTGTTACTTCCACTTATTGTAATTATATTTGCACTTAAAGATAATGTTTGCTGTAAAGCAGATAAGTTTGCAGATGTACCATTAGTAATTTGTAATGTTGTATTTGCGGCATTCCATGTTAAATTTTGTGCATCTCCGTCAGCAACCCAGGCATAATCACTTCCATTCCAACTTAATACCTGATTAGATGTTGCACTACTTGTATTTAAGTGTGCATCAACATTTGCGTCTGCATAATTACCTGCAACACTACCTAGTAACGATGTTAAATCTACATTACCTGATTGTCCTGTTAAACTAATTACATTACCTGCTAAGGTTAAGTCTTGTGCATCAGTATCTGTTGTTTGAGCAATCCAGGCATAATCTGAACCGTTCCAACTTAATACATATCCTGCTGTTGGATTACTTTGATTAAGATGTGAGTCTACTGAGGCATCGCTATAACTACCGCCACTGCTTACGTTTGCTGGTGTAAATGTAAACACACCTGCATTATCATATGATAAACTACCATTACCACTAGGTGTTGCTGTAGTAACACTAAATGATGTTAAAGTAACATTACCGCCACCTGAACCTGTCTGATCTCCTGCTACAAATTTACCACTGCTACTATTATAAACTAAAACTTGTCCGTTTGTTACACCACTTGCATCTACATCACTAAGGTCTGCTATGCTCATTGCCTGTGCGGCTGTGGTTGGATTTACTGCAAATGTAATTGTATCTGCATTAGCATCTGTTGTTAATGATATTCCTGTACCGCCTGTAATTGTTAAATCATCTTCTAGTTTTTCTGCACTAACTGAAGTTTGGCCAGTAACATGTATATTTGCAAAACCTAAACTTGCATTACCTGAACCACTACCACCACTTACTGCTACACTATCTACTGAACTTATTCTTCCATAAGTATCAACTGTTATACGTGGAGCATGTGTTGTATTACCATATACACCTGCTGTAACACCTGTTGCTACTAAATTTAATGTAGCATTTGAATTGTTTCCTGTGCCGCCTGTTACTGTAATTTGTCCTGCTGTACCAATTACATTACCAACATAGTCTGCTGTTAAACTACTTGCCTGTGCTAAAGTGATTTCTGTAGGTGTTACTGCTGTAACTTGTCCTTTATCGTTTACTGTAATTGCTGGAATATGTGTTGCGTTGCCATAACTGCCTGAGATGTTTGCTATAGGTGTTATGTAAACACCATTTGCATTAGATGTTAATCCCCCATCTGAGCCTGCAACAACATTTACTACATAACCAGTACCGCCAAAATTTACACCATTACCTGCACTATAAGGTGCATAAGTTTCTGCTCTCCATTCACTTGCGGCTGAATTATATTGCAGTACCTGGCCTCCGCCTGGAGCAGATGCATTAACATTATTAATATCATTTAAATCAATGTTATTGAATATAACGTTGCCTTCAGAACCGTCAACTTGTAAGTATTTTCCTGCTGAACCGGTAAAATTTGAAGGTGTATCCGTTAATGTAATAAAGGTGTTTGCCATACTTATCCTAAAGTGTAATAGTTATAACACTATTTATCACTTTATGCGGATAAAACTACCTTGGATATTTGGCCGTATGATGCATCGTAAGTAGAGCCGTCACCAACATGCTCTCTGTCCATATAGACTCTTACGAATGTAAAGTTTCCTTGAAATGTATATGCTTCTGATCTGTTTGCAGGGTCATTGCTGTTAAATTGTACATATCCTGAAGCATTAAACTCTGTGCCTGTTGAAGATGTAGGCACAAGATCGAACCAATCTGAATCTGTAGGTGTTAATGATAACGATGCTTGTATTCTAAGTCTGCCTACAAATTGGTTGTAAATTACCTGAACTGTATGATAACCGTCGCTATATCCATAATATGCGTCGCCTTTTACTTCTGTACTGTATTTGTTCATAGTGGTGCCTGTTGACTCCATCATGTTAATACTTCTTCTGTTAATTGGCATCTAGTTATCCTTGTTGTTTTTTAAGTAATTTTGTATATTACTTATGTATTTATCACTTACTTCAACTATTTGTCCACTATTATCGTAATAAATATCTCCTTCTTTAATAACAGAAATACTTAAAATATATCTTGTTACTTCAGAATTGTTTTCTACTGTATGAAAATTTTGTGTATTAAATAACACAGCCTGGTTGTTTTCGTAAATATGTTGTAAACTAGGTTTACTTTTGTCTCTATTGTATATTATTAATGGACTATTTCCCCAATCTCCTATTAAAGGAAAGTTAATAGCAGAATGTCTTCCGTAGTCTTTATGTATATCTAATTTAGTAAAAGGCAACATTTCAGCAAAATAACAACCTTTAGGGGTATAACCTATCTTTATAATTTGATCATAAAGATATTCAAGAATATATTTGTTTGTTGTTCTACAATATTTGTTGTTGATGCCGGGTTCGGCTATCCACGGAGTTTTTTCTTCTTTTAATATTTTACACAGACGTTTTTGCGACCATTCTATGTCTATGTTTTTAAACATTAAGGTCTAACTATTTGAAATACATTAGATACAATGTCATCATATGCTAGTTTAATCCAAGGCTGTAAATCTTTGTATTCTTTTTCTGTCATATAGACGTAGTTGTTTCTCCAACCTGCTGTATGATTAGAATACCATTTGCAATCAGTTACTGTATCGTTCACAAAGTCATAAAAATCTCTAGAACGTTTTTTAACATCAGATGCAGATTCGCTATCATAAAATCCAACATTAGTTTCTAATTTTATGTCATATTTGTTATACCAAAACTTACCTTGATAAACTTTTTTAATTTTTATATCTGGAAGTAGCAAATTTTCTACATGTTCCCTATTAATAGGACCATGTAAATTTTCAACTGCTTGTGGGAAATTTTGTAAAAAATTGTCTAATTGATCTATACTTTTAAAAAATAATAATCTGTTTTTAGTTGTCCATTGACTTCTAACACCAAAGTAAAAAGAATCCATACACCATCTGTCTATATCATTATGTAATTCGATATCATACTTTATACTGTTGCCTTGCAGTTCTGTTTTATACATATATTCATTATAATACTCTTTTGCAGAAGGAGTTACATCAAAACCTTTATAGTTTGATCCTAGTACTGTAGTTTTTTCTACTTGTTCTTTTGCTCTTCTAACCCAATATGAACTCATCTTTATCCTCATTAAAGTCAATAGTAATAGTAATATTTTTTAAATCCTCAAATAATATTTTTTTACTTAGTGGCTTTTTAATTTTTTCCTCAAAAACTCTTTTTAAAGGTCTTGCACCCATACTAGGCTGATATCCTTTTTCAGAAAGTTGGTTTTTAGCAACGTCTGTTACAAGCAACTTAATACCTGTTTCATTTTCATTTAGTAACTCATTTGTTTCTTTAACTAGTCTGTCTACAATCTTTAACATAAGTTCAGGATCTAATTTATTAAATTTAACAACACCATCAAGCCTATTCCTAAATTCAGGTGTAAAGAACTTCTCAACCGCTTTTTCTATCTCTTTGGTTTTTGCTTGATCTCCAAATCCTATTTTTAGTGTTTCAGAACTTGCGGCTCCAAGATTACTAGTCATTAGTAATACAACATTAGTAAAGTCCACTTTTTTACCTGTGCTACCTGTAAGGTTACCGTCGTCCATAACTTGTAGTAATACTTGTAATACTTCTGGTGCGGCCTTTTCAACTTCATCAAGTAGTAATACACAATTAGGATTTTCCTCTACTTCAGATAATAGTTGACCTTGACCCATTTTGCCTTCAGCATGTCCTACGTATCCTGGAGGAGCACCTATAAGTTTACTTACACTATGTCTCTCCTGATACTCTGACATATCAAATTTAATTAGTTTTGCTTCTAGTTCTTTTGATAATGCCCTAGCAGTTTCAGTTTTACCTGTTCCTGTAGGTCCTACAAATAGAAAACTACCTATTGGCTTATTGCCCTCTCTTAGTCCTGCTTTACTAACAAGTATTGCTTCTACAATTTTATCTATAGCATTATCCTGCCCAAATACAGTTTGTTTAATTCTGTAATCCAGACTTTTATAACTATCAGTTTTTTCTATATCTATTACATCTACACCTACTTTGGATATTTTACTTACAGTTTGAATTATGTCTTTTAATTCTACAATTTTATCTTCCCTTAATTTAACTGCGGCACCACTGGCATCCATAACATCTATTGCTTTGTCTGGAAAGTATTTGTTTTTAATATAACGTTCTGATAAGTCCACAACTTTGTCTAAAACTTCATCTGAATATGCAACTTTATGAAAGTCTGAATAATATGTTTGAAGGCCTTTTACAATTTCTTTTGTGTCTTCAACACTTGTAGGCTCAATGTCTAGTCTAGCGAACCTACGCATAAGTGCCTTATCTTTTTCAAAACTGTTTGCAAATTCGTCTGGAGTTGTGGCACCTATAGTTAAAAGTTTACCTGCACCTAGTACAGGTTTTAAAATGTTTGCCACGTCTACACTACCTTGCCCTGTGCTACCGGCACCCATAATCATATGTATTTCATCTATAAACAAAATTGCTTCAGGAGATTTTTCCAAACCTCTTAGTAATTGCTTAACACGTTCCTCAAAGTCTCCTCTGTACCTAGTTCCTGCGAGTAGATCAGATACATTAAGACTGTAAATAACTTTGTTAAGTAATGGCTTAGGAACATCTCCCTCAACAATTCTTTTTGCTAATCCTTCTGCTATTGCTGTTTTACCTGTTCCAGGTTCTCCAACAATAACACAATTATTTTTCTTACGTCTTGCTAAAACGTGAACTAAATCACTTACCTCGGTATGCCTACCAATTAGAGGATCTATATTTTTAGCAGTTGCTTCTTCATTTAAGTTTTTAGTAAACTCTTTAAGAAGTTCTGCAGACTTTTTACTGTAGTCTCTTGCCTCTAAATTACTAATAATTAGATCTTCATCTATTCCATGAATATTTAAATAGTACTTTGCTTGACTTTCTTTTTCTTTAAGAATAGAAATTAATAAGTCTATAGGCAATATAGTATCTCTTCCTGTAAAAACTGCGTTTGCAAGACCACGTTGAATAACTCTTTCAACACTTACAGTTCTTTTAGGCATACCTTTAGGTCCGTTTTGTCCTTTTAACTTGCTCCATTCAGATTCTATATAAGCATCTAATGAATCAATTACAGGACCAGTGTCTACACCCATTTCTTTCATTAACTTTGCAATAGTTTTACTTTTTAACAACTCTATAGTAATATGCTCTATAGTCATGTATTCATGACTCTGATTAGTAGCATTATCTAATGCTTTAGTTAAAATTGTTTCTATTGATTTATGATCCATTCCAGTCCTTGTTTCTAATTTTATTTAATACTTCTAACTGCTCTTCATCCGTGATTATTGGCGTTTGTAAGTCTACTATTAAATATAAACTTCCAACTAATCCATTATTAGGATCTACCATGCCATAATCTTTTATTCTTAGCCTAGTTCCATTTTGTGATCCATGTGGTATCATTACTTCTATTTTTTTGCCATCTACATGCTCAAAAGGCAATTTAGTACCTGTAATTGCATCTATTGTATTAACACCTATTCTGCAAAATAAATTATTACCATCTCTGCCCCAATTTTCAGGATACTCAATAAAAACTTTTATTATTAAATCTCCAGGAGGTAATTCTGTATAACGTAACGGACCTTTACCAGATAATCTTAAATTACTTCCGTCCTTTACACCTTGTGGTATAGTAACATCTAAAGTAGCATATCCTGTATTAACAACAACATTTGTGCCTTTATATGCTTGTAACAGACTAATATTTAAGTCCATTCTGCCATCTGGATTCCTTTGTGGTTGTTGTCTCCTAATACCGCCACCAAATATTTCACTAAAAATATCTCCAAAAGGACTACCTTGTCCAAAAGGATCACTACCAAATTGTTCGAAAGGATTGGGATTGTCATATTGTGCTCTTTTGTCTGGATCACTTAGCACACTATAAGCCGCCTGTATCTGTTTAAACTGTTGTTCGTCTCCTCCCTTATCAGGGTGGTGTTTCATCGCAAGTTTACGATAGGCTTTTTTAATATCCTGTTGAGAGGCATCCTTACTGACGCCCAGCATTTGGTAGTGATCCATACAGTTATTATACACATAATTGACAGGATGTCAATTAATCTTTGTCTTTATTGAACTTTTTTGGTTCGAAATTATTTTTGCTTTCTGCTGAGTCTTCTTTTTTAGGCTCGTAATATTGTTGATATGCTTCTATTATTGATCTAAGTTTTACAATATGATTTCTCATTCTAACATTATTTTTTGCAACAAGTTCCCAATCCTCATCACTATAACCAAATACTACAGGATCAATGTTTGCTTCTTTCATTTTAGCAAATACTTCTTCCTGATTGTCGCTTGTTATAACAATTAAGTTTACTTGCTCTAGTGTCTCAACAGGAGGTAATTGTAAGTTAAGAGGTGTACGTTCTATCTCTTTAGTAAAGATTTCTAATTGCTTTGTACTTGCACAACCACTAATAAGGAATATAGTTAGGATTGGCAATATTAGTACATTCTGCATTAATTTGCGATTTCTTAGTTGCATTTAACTCCTCCTCTGTAAGTGGTGAGCCTTGTGCTATCTCAAAGCACCTTGCTCTTTGTTGTTCTCTTTTACGTTCTATTCTTTCTATACTTTTAGGTTTATTTAATGCTAGGTTACCTATATCTCTTCTTTCCCCTGAAGCATTTACCTTATTAAATTTTTCTTCTGCAAGTTGTAAATCTGCTGTAAGTTTTGTATTTGTTTCTGTCAATTGTAAATTAATAGTTTGTATTTGTTCTATATCTTTTAATTGTTGTTCAATAACAGCCTGTTGCTGATCAACAGCATCATTTAATTTTGCATTGTTTAATGTAAGGATTTCGTTTTCTGATTTCAGATGTTGAACATACCAAATGCCGCCTCCGGCGCCCATTAGCATGATAAAAAAGAGTGCTATTTTAATCTGGCTGAACATTATTGCCTACAACCTCCAGTAGTTGCGACACAGTCATTACTTCAAATGTTTCCTCTTCTGGGATAGTGATGTTAAGTTTTTCTTCTACTTGAAGTATAACATCTACTATATCAAATTCGTCACCTCCGAGATCGTCCATTAAGTGTGTATTATCCTCAATAGGCTTATCTCCGAAATGGCTTTTTAATATTTCTATTACCTGCTCTCTCATGTGTCTAAACCATTTTTGTTACAAGAATGTCATCGTTGTTTCCAAATACGACAATATATTCTGCTATAGGTATTGCTTTCATTTCGCCTAACATAGAGTTAAACTTTCTTAAACTGTAATTCATTTCTTTAACAGCACTTTCTGAAATACCTAAATCAGACATAATATCTTTTGCAGGACCAAAATCAACTATTTCTAATGTTGCTATGTCCTTACTACCTCTCATGTGTAGTTTATTATCATTTATGCCTGCCTCTAGTAAACTTGACCCTTTTAAAAACTCTAATATTTTATTTGAGTTATCTTGTGCTTCTGCTTCTAGTCTTTCTGTTTCTTGCTGTTTGGCTTCTTCTGCCTTTTGAGCCTTCCAATCATCTGGACTAAGATACGATTCAGGGTCTAATTGCACAAATTTATTTAATTCTTCTGATTGTAAATCAATTAATTTTTCACTTAATAGTGTACTAATATTCCAATCTAAATCACCACTTATATTTTCTATTTCTTTTACTAAACTTTTTATGTTATCTAATGAATTTTCGTTTCTGTCCATTTCTACAAATACCATAAAGTAATTTTCAGGATTTGGATTAGGCGACACTTCAACATCTCTAATTTCATGAATACTATGATTTAAAAATCTATACAAGTCCTTTCCTGCTTGTTGCTCATGTATGTGAAAGCCAACAACCATAACATCTTTAGTTTCGCCTGTTTTAGGTTCAAACTCATCTACACTTATTTTTTTAAGCATAGTATTTTTTAAATCTTGTTGTCTTAGTGCCATTATAAAATTCCTGTATTAGGTACTGTTTTGTTAATACTAGATGCTTGATTTTGACTATTTAAATCTGCATCTTCCATATCTACAAACTGACTATCAACTTCTACAACATCTGGTGTAAACTCGTCTACATAACGTCTAGGCATATCAATACTTACAACCCAAATAGGTTCTGATATAGTTTTTGGTTTGTATCTTGTAGAACCGTCGTTTCTTTTTTCTAAAGTAACATCGTCAAAAGACTGTACTTTTTTAGGTCTAATAAGTGTATCTTTATTGAATTTGACTAAACAATCTCTAGCAATAAGTCTTTTTGCACCATCTGGATCTGGCATGTCATTGTAAGGATACATTAATTTAACATTTACAAAATGCCTTCCTAATGTGGGTCCTTCTAATATTTCACCTTTCATCCAGTTTTTAAATGCATAAAGATCTAGGCCATCTAAAGTTTTTTCGAACTCTAATAGCATATCTAACAAAGTATTAGAACTAGATATATTTTTTATGTTATCATTTAATATTTTTGCTGAAATTGTCATCTTGTCTCCTATACATCTATTTATCATATTCATAAAATGAGTTGTTTTAGGTTTGAACTGTAGTATTAAATATTATATGTACATATGAAGTTATTAAACAAAAGTACAGATTTAACACACAATAATTATGACCGTGACGGCAGTAGTGCCTTGCACGGTTTTTTTATGGCTATAAGGAGGCTAACATGTCCAGAAAGGCTAGAAAGAAAAAATGCAACAATTATAGAAAACAAAAATTTAAAGGAGATAATTATTTGAGAGTAATAGAAGGGGGCGCCTTATTACGCAAAAGACAAAAAGATGTTAATATTGTACCACGTAATTTTCATCAAGATGACTTACTTGGTTTAATAGAAGACAAAAATATCAACATTGTGTTTGCAGTAGGTCCAGCAGGAACGGGCAAAACACTAATATCAACATTGGCAGGTATTCGTGCAATTAAACAAAACAAAATAGACAAGTTTGTGGTAACGAGACCAGCAGTATCTGTTGACGAGCAACATGGCTTTTTGCCAGGCACGTTAATGGAGAAAATGGCACCATGGACAAGACCTATATTTGATGTGTTTGAAGAATATTATACGCCAGATCAAATAGAATTTATGATAAACGACAACAAGATCGAAATTGCACCATTGGCATACATGAGAGGACGAACATTCAAAAACTCTTACATTATAGCAGATGAAATGCAAAATGCAACGGACAATCAAATGAAAATGTTATTAACAAGATTAGGTAATAACAGTAAAATGATTGTAACGGGCGATTTAGATCAACACGACCGAGGTTACGAAACCAATGGCTTAAAATGTTTTATGGAGAGACTTATGAAGACACAATCTAAATTAATTAAAGCAGTTAATTTTACAAATAAAGACATAGAAAGGCATGAGGTAGTGACGGAAGTGTTACGTTTATACGAAACTTAATTATTTAAATAACTACTTTTTTCATTAATATAGTTACTTATATGAGATATCTGTGGCTCTATTCCGGGGCCATTAACAGCCTCGGAAATTAACCAGTCCCAACAAGACTCATCTATAAGTCCATTTTTTCTGCAATAACTTCTAGCACGAAGTTTAAAGGCATCTGCTGACTTATTGTCTGCAAATTCATGTTTCCAAAATATTTCTGTGCCTCCACTATAATCTGATTTATGTGTTACTTCAAGTCCAAACTTTCCAGGATCTTTTACCATCATACTAGCATGTTCAGAACCATGAGTTTGTTCTTCCAAATGTAAACTGTTAATACTTATTGCGTCTACTAATTTATGTTCACAAATATGTTTCATAACTTCCATAGCATGTTCTAATGGCTCTCCAGGTAGTCCTATAATGTATGTGGATATAATATACCAATTAGGATAATGTTCCTTAATATATTTTAAAAATTCATACGCCTGTTCTTTCCTAGTATTTTTTCTAATGTTTTTACTAGCAACAGGGTGCAAAGTTTCAATACCAAAAAAGTGTCCATGAAATCCTATCTCATCAAACTTTTCTAACTGATGTTGCTTTGCCATTAGTAAATCAAATCTAGTAAAGCCACATATTTTAGGTTGGTAGTCTAAGTATCTAATTGCATTAAGTAAGTTATCTAATTTAACTTCGTCCTCATTAAAGGTGTCATCTACACAACTAAAGTTTGTTATTCCATATTCTGTTTTTGCTTTTTGGAAAAAACTTGCTAGTGCTTCGCAAGAAGAGTCCTCAATATTTTTTGCATTTCTAAATTCAAAATTACAAAATGTACAATTAAACTTACAGCCTAATCTTGTTTCAAAATTTAAAACGTCTGTAGATTGTAAGCAATAGTCGTCATACAAATCAGATATAATTGGTTTTTCTAGAACAGATGACGTTAAAGGTTTAATTGCTTTAAGGCCATCATAATCTTCAAAGTTAATAGCAACATCTCCATCTATCCAATTTTCAAATAAATGTAATGCTCTACCAATAAAAATATAATCAGGTTTAAGCAAAGGCTTGCCACAATCTGTTTTACCGTTCCTGGAATCGTATGCATAACCATGATTAGGACCGCCTAATATAACAGTACAATCCAAATGTTCTTTTAAAATATTAACTGCCATACCGAAAGTCATTCGAGGATCTAAAGTTCTATTGTTAAATAATGCACTACCTAATAATAAAGGTTTTTTAATATTATTGTTTTTACACCAGTTTAAAATATCCATTGCTAAAACTTCTGGATTCCAAAAATCCACGTAATTAATTACTGTACTAGGAATGTCTCTTTCAACAAATACTTCATGTAGGGCAAAAGGACCTAAAGGTCTAATTGCAAAAGGGCCGTTATTATTTTTTTGATTGGTGAGTTCAAAAATGATTGCACCGTCGAATGAGGCACTCATTTTAGTAAATTTTGCGTAGCATATAATCAAACGGCTCAACTGTTCTTATTTCAAAGTTTTTGCCATCTAATTCTTGTCCCTTAATATGAGTGGGAGTCTTTTTACTAACACTTTTAAGTTTAAAAACTTTTTTAGACCTAGGATGTATTTTTCTGCCGTCTATAATTTCTTCTTTGTCTTTAAACCAAACAGTTAGTTCATATTCTTCATATGCTATTTTTTTAAACCAATTGGATATATTTGTCCACATAACAAACGTATTTATCGTGTAGAATTTACTAAGTTGCGTTTAATTGAAGTTCTATTAGTGTTGCGGCCAAATTAATTTCAGGATCTGCACACAAACTGCTTTTAGCCATACCGTTCCTTATTAACACTATTGCTTGGTCTTGTTGTTGCTCTGTTGTACCCCATAAGTCTAAGTTCCTATACATAAACTTGTAAATGTCATCATATTCTTCAGGCCTTGCTTGGCTACAAATAAGTGTCCTTGCACCTTTGTAGTCTCCGCCTTTAAACATTTCTATGGCATTTAACATCCAGTCGCTTTGTGCTTGATCGCCATCTTGTGGACGTTGTAGAATGTTCTCTACCACGTTTTGTTGCACCAGGTTAATACATTTACGCAAATCAGGATAACTTGCTTGTACATAAGTGTCTAGTGTTTCTAAATCTAGTTGCACACCCTCATCTAAACCAATTTGTGCTATCCTGGCAGTAAACTCATTAATGTCTAGTTTCTCAATATGGAAGCCTTGACATCTACTATGTAATGCAGGAATAATTCTTTGTGGATAATTACAAGTTAAAATAAATCTACAACTAGTGTGATACATCTCCATAACACCACGTAATGCCGCCTGACCGTTAGGTGTAATATAGTCTGCTTCGTCAAGTAATACATACTTAATATCGCCAAACGGCATTGTGGACGAAAAGTTTGTTATCTTGTTTCTGATAGTATCAACATTGTTTTCATTACTAGCATTTATTTCTAGTATGTCCATGTCATCTACTTCAAGTTCCAGTAACAAAACTTTCGCTAGTGTAGTCTTTCCTACACCAGGGGCACCACTGAATAGCAAGTGTGGTAGTGCCCCTTCTTTAACCCAACCACTTACCTGTTGGCGTTGGCCCTCATCTCGAAACACATAGGTACCTATGCTTGAGGGCCGATATTTTTCTGTCCAAAGTTCTTTCATACATTAAGTCCTATAAAAAGCATAACTCCACCCATTACTGCTAACATAAGAAATTGTATAACAGCCATAACAGTTATCTGTTTCATAGGATGTAATTTATCTATAGAACCTAATTGTTCAGCCTGTGTGTTTTTTATTTTAGTATATTCTTTCATAAGTTTACCAGTTGTGTATAATATTTGCCATAATTAATATTGCACACAAAACATTTACTAAAAGTATTGTTGTTCTAATTACTCCAACAACATCATCATTAGTAGGATCATATCCATCTTGTTCACTATACGAACCTAATGCATGTTTCCAGATTGTCCATAAATTTTTCAATGTATTGTCCTCTTTTTAGTTTCGTTGCTATCAACATATCTAATTTCGATCAATTCATCAACATCAGTATTTCTAATTTCATCTATTATAGCAATAAAATCTTCTTTGTCAAGATTTAATTTTAAATGTTTTATTGCTACTGCAAATACTACACTTGCAATAGTAATAGGATGATGGCCTTCTTTAATTTGATCTTGAAAGATATCATCAATCATATCTAGAATAACTTCCATTTCTGTATCTGTCATTCTTGATTATGCCTCGGGTCTTGTTGTTGCTTAATAAGTTCTTTTAATTGTTCCTCTGTATATTGAGGTCTTTGTTGTTGTTGTGGTTGGCTCATATCTCTATCACATCTCCTGCTTTTGGTTGATTTCTCTTACTATTATACCATTCAAAACTGCAATACGCATCACAAAATACATGTTTTTTATCTGCTGTAAAATATTTTACATTACTTAAATTAACTTGTTTATTACATGTACTACAAGGAAGAGTCTGCATAGTAGTATTATACTATATTACTTTTATATGTCAAGTGATTCTAGCAAAGATTCTTTGTTAGGAATATTATGATTTAAAATATATAAAGTTACAATATCTTTATCCTCTTTAGATAATAGAGATATATTTAAATGTTCTGGCCATGTAACGTTATTAATTTCCCAATCATATCCATTTGTGTTAATCCAATCGTGTAATTTAGGCAGTTCCATTATATTGTCTTTGTGTATTGTAGACGTAATACTAAAGTCATAGCCGTATTTTTTAACTTGAGATATAAAGTTTAGTATGTCTTGCCAATTACTGCCTTCTCTGACTCTGTCATTAGTTTCTCCTATGCCATCTATACTGATGTAGAACATAACTTTTTTACATCTGTCCCATGCTATTTTCATTCTGTCTGTTATACCATGGGTACCATTTGTATTATATATCGCTGTAAGTTCCTTAGCAGACTTAAAACTTTCTATAAATCTAATATGCCTGTTAGTCATTAAAGGTTCACCGCCTAAAAACAAAACAGTATTAATTGTGTCAGGAATATTTTTAAATTCATCTGTGTCTTTAATTAATTGTTTGGGTGGTAAATCAGGATATAGTTTTTTGCCCCAAGCATTACTCCATTCTGGAGAACACATTACACACATTAGATTACAAATGTTATCATATCCTACTTCAACAAAGTCTAGGCTAACAGATTTACAATCATATCTCTTATTAAATTCTATTCTTCTTGCAGGTGCATAAACTGTTTTTCTTTCTAAAAAGCCTTCTGCTTCTTCGTCATAACATTTTTGGCAACCAGGTATATGCTCTCCTGCTTTTGCTTTTTGTCTAAGTTCCTCATATACAGGTAGTGTAAGTATTTTGTTTATATCGCCATCAAAATTTGCAACAGGATATTTAAACCTGCAACAAGGAAATACTCTGTTATCGCTTCTTATGTTTGTGTGATGCCAAAAGGCACTACATATTGTTTTATTACTCATCTCTTTGACTTTTATTTAAATCTATTGCTTTCTTTAAAAGTTTAAGTTCGTTCTTTTTAAGTTTACTATAATAAAGAAACGCCTTTGTATCTTTTGGAAAACAATGACCACCAAAGCCAAATTGTCCGTCAGGTCCAGGTACTTGCATATGACTATTACCTATGCGAGTATCTCTGGTAACCATATCAATAAATTGTTCCCATGTACTATGAGAGCCACTTGCTTGATGTAGTTTAAAAAGTTCGTTAAACCATGTAACTTTGGTAGCCAACCAACTATTTATAGAGTATTTAATTAAACTTGCAGTAATTAAATCAACTTTAAATGTAGGTACAGTTCTCACACTACTATGGCGTATATATGCTTTTTCTACAGTTTCGCAATCTCTCCATTTGCCGCCAAGTATTTGCATATTTGGATTTATAAAGTCTTGCAAACTGTTCGCCTCAGTTAAAAATTCAGGATTGTAAACTATCTTCAATCCTTTACCAAAGTCTTTTTTCATTTTTGTTAAATGATCTGGAGTAATTGTACTTTTAATTACACATATACCTTTGTAACGTAAATCCCATAAATCTTTTAAAACATCTCTAACAATACTTACATCTACATCATCATGACTAGGAAGTTTATTAGTAGGGACACAAATAAAAAGGAGTGGCGGATCATAATTGACAAGGTCAATAATTGTGTTGTCGTTTATTAGGGGATCCACCACAAACTGTTGGACATCTCTGTCAAAACCATAGGCAACTGCAGAACCCACAAAGCCTTTGCCTATTATTCCTAGTTTCATCTTTGTAACTTTCGTTCAGCCTGCTCTAACCTTTTCTCTTCCAACCATTCGTCTTCGCCTGAATATTTAGGTGCATTTTCTATCATCTCTTTAGCATAAAAATAAATTTCATAAATTTTTTGCTTACACCCCCAACCATTAAATCCATCTATGTTTGGGTCGTGCATAACACCGTCCCATTGCCATAGTTGTTCTTTAATTTTTTCTTTACCTGTTTTTTCTATGTATGGCATCTGTTGTTCCTGCTTCTAATCCAATAGCACTTAAAATACAAAATATAGATAATATTAGCCACCATGGACTTATGTTTGCAAAAATAACACCTGCGAGTATTGTAATACCCGTAAGTCCTATTGTTGTAACACCTGTTGCATGTTTTACTTCTGGCAGTTTCATTAGTCTCTTTCCTTTTTAATGGCACCAATAGTACTACCTGTAATATTTAATGTTGAGGCTGATGGATCTGTATCACTTACTAGCATACATGCAGATGGTTCTACCTTCCAAATTTTTTGATCTGGATCTAATCTATCGTCTTGTGGTATTTTAAAACCTTCAGTCCAACGGCCATATTCTACATATACCCATTGTCCAGGTTTTAGATAATCTATATTAGGACCAACATCAAATACTTTAAACCATCTAGGCGTAACACCTTCTGCTTTTCCTATTGTGGATTTAACTATGATTCCGTATTCAGTTGTTTTATCACCGAAGTCTCCTTCAATGCAAAATATGTTATCAGTCCTTGGTCTTACCCTTGGCATCTGGTGCATCCTCCTTGGTATAATATGGAACCATTTCGATGTCACCGTTTGGGAGTTCTACTTCTTTATAGCCTAGTGGCTCTTGCTCATCAAAACTCTCACCTTGTGGTGCCTCTGGTTCTGGTTGCTTAACTTTTTGTTGTTTTTTGGCCTCAGTTCGCACATTTTCTTTAGCCGTTTTAGCCGTCTTAACTTCTGGTGTTGCACCATCAGGTGTTAATTTTCCAGATGTTGTTGGCGTTGGTCCTTTAAGACTTTGTTGTGCTGTACTACTCTGTGGATTATCTTTGTAGTATGCTCTAACCCTTTGGTCTCTACCTTCTACAATTTCTCCACCAGGACCTAAAGTATTACCTTCAGCATCAACACCCATATTACCCATTGCAGGTATATCTTTTTGTTGTGCCATTATAGAGTCTAAGTCTATAACTTGTCCTTTGTTAGTTCTTCTGTTTACCATTATTTTAAAAATTCCTTGATATCTAATTCATATTTATGGCTATCTACCTTGTGTACACCCAAAATATAGAGCAAATAACTGGCGACACTACTTCCTCTGCCTACACCCCACACCAAATTATTTTGTCTCATAGTGTCTATTATATAAACTAAAAGTTGTAATATAGGGTATAAACCACGTTCTTTGTACATGGCTAACTCCATTTCTACTCTCCCTATCTCGTCGGGATCACGTTGCACGAGTTTTTCATGTACATATTTTTCTATATCAAGTTCTTTATAGTGTTTAGGTATATTGAAGTCTTTGCTTATAAGTACATCATCATTAATAGGCAACAAGTCTAATTCAACACAATGTTTATTGAACTGATCTACACTTTCAAATGCAACATCATAAATGCCTTTATCTCTGTATAGTAATTCTATACCTTGTTGCTCAGTCGCCAGATAATCTTTCATATTAACATTATATGACATAGTTGTCTAAAAGTCAAGTTAATTTGGATCTTTTGGAACTAATTTTGGCTTAAATTTCTTTTTAGCAAAGTCAACTTCTATAAGTTTACCTTTTTCTATAACTTGTGGGTCTTCTCCGTCTAAATGTTCTTTTGCTAACTCTCCTATAATTTGTCCTTCTATTTCTCTTATAGGAGCAGACATTTTATCGTTTACACTATCTCTGTCTGTGTTCTCAAAAAACATATCATATTCTTCCTTGTTTGGTAAAAAGTTATCATATGTACTAAAGTCCTTTCTAAACCACCAAGGAGTTTCCCAAACACTAAACTCGCCTAACCAAGTTTTAATATTAGGTAGTGAGTCGTACTTTAAATCATCAGAAAACATTTCATATGATAATGTTTCATCCATCTCTTTAAGTTTAAGCATTTCTACTATACTACTATCATGACATAGTGTATTAAGTTTTGCATGTAAACAAGATATTAAACATGCTTCATTTATTGTTGGCAATATCATAAAATTATTATCATAAGGACTAAAAATATTTTCTGCCTGAGTTTTAGATTCTAAATCATACATCACAGTTTGATGTAATTGTTCATATACAAAACTGCTAATTGTACTAAAACTTATATTTTGATATATGTATGCTTGGTCATAAGTTACATCGCTTGATTGTTCTGTGCGTAATGTGAAAGACAGTTCATATAATACTGCCTTAATACTTTTACTGTGGTCATCTAAAACAATACCTTTAAAAGGAATAGTTTTGCTTACTGTGAGTATGTTCATGTTTTTGCTCCAAACACAGGTATATTACCAACATCAGGCTTTGCTCCTGAACTTTTAATTGGTCTGTCTACAGGTGTTATAAATGTTGGTGTAGTTTTTCTACTACCCGTAACTGGTTTATCTATACCTTCACTCTTGGAAGGTTTATCTCCAGAATAAAATCTTTTAAAATATGTAATTAACTCTTGCTTAGAGTAATCAGGAGTTTCAATTTTTTCTTCTATTTGGCCTATTTCTAGTACGTCTGGTTCTTCTTTTATTGTACGTTGAGCCACAACTACAGTTAATTGATCTTTTGCCATGTCTAACATGTTTCCAATTTGCTGTCTTATAGTTGAATCTTTTACTAATGCATAAAATTTTGTGTTAAGTTTTGTAATCTCATCACGTAACTCTTGCTCTTTTAAGCCTTGTAATTTATCAAAATAGTCAAAGTGTTCTGTCATTTTAATCTATCAAAGTGATAATCTAGTGTAGTTTCACTAATTGTAACTTTGCGTCTCCTTTGTCTTAAAATAATATCCATATAACTAGGAGTATTTAAAACTAATTTTTCTATTGTGTAACTTTCCTGGTTACCATCTGCGGCACAATTATAACCTTTTATTTTATGAGTCCAGGAACCTAAGTTTGTAGGATACGTTTCCTGTTCGTAATTTTTCATATCTACACCTGCTAATGTTAATACAGCAATATTGCCAAATATATCAGGAGTATCTGCGTAAACGGTAGTTTTTTCTCTTGCATTTGTTTTATCTAACATAATAGTAAAGTTATTAGAACTTAAAAGTTTATTGTGGTTATCACCAAAAGTTTTTTTAAATCCTAAAGTTTCAAATATTTCGAAATTAGGAACTGCATTATTGTTAATTACTAGGCCTGTAAATCTTGTAGGTCCATATAGAACTTTTTGTTTTTGATTTATTGTTGTGTAAAAACTTGTAATAGAACTTTCTATACCAGTTTCTGTATTAAGATATAATTCAAGTCCATTAATATTACAGATATGCCATGTTGATACGTCATCATAGTAAGCACCAGATACTGCGATAGTTTCTTGATGGCATACTAAACCTAAACCTGCAAATCCTGTATATGCTGGATCTCCTTTAACTAAAATAATACATTCATTAAGATGCCAGAAATGGCAATCGTAATCATTACGTTTAGTTACTTTTGCATATCCTAATTTTTCTAGTTCTGTTTCTGTTTGTCCTTGGTTTTGTGTTTTATAAACCAAAAAGTTTACTATACTCATATGCCTGCAAACTGAATACTTTCTCCACAACCACAACTGCTAACTGCTTGAGGAGATTGTACCACTAGTGTTTTTCCTTTTATGCCTTCATCTAATAAATCAATAATGCTTCCAGATATGTAAGGCTTACAAATATCTTCAACAATAATTGAATAATTTCCTAATTTAGTTATTGCATATTCATCTGCATTAAATTCATGTACAATTTTCCATTCATATTCGAAACCTGCACACCCACTTGGTTTTACTCCTAAAGACACGCCTACGCCATTTTGGTTTTCGATTTGTGTAACTAGATGATCAGTTGCTGATTCTGTAACTGTTATAAATTCTGGATTGTAAGTTTTTATCATTTCCATACCTATATTTATCATATAAAAGTATGGATTTTAGGAGTATAGAATTACTCTCTATTAGAAATTATTTCGTCAACTAAACCAAAGTCTAAGGCTTCTTGTGCTGTCATGAAGTTATCTCTGTCCATTGCAGACTCAAACTCCTCATAAGTTTTACCTTTAGTATTATGCCTAACATAAGCATCTGTTAGTTCTTTTTTAATTCTGATTATTTCATTTGCACGAATCTGTATATCACTTGCTTGTCCACTTGCACCGCCTAAAGGTTGGTGTATCATATGTCTAGCACCAGGCAACATAAAACGTTTATTAGGAGCACCTGCATTTGCGAGGAAACTACCCATACTAGCCGCCTGTCCCATAACAATAGTTGATACATCTGGCTTAATATACTGCATTGTATCGTACATAGCCATACCACTTGTTACTACTCCGCCAGGACTGTTGATATAAAAGTTTATATCTGCGTCAGGATCTTCTGCTTCAAGGAAAAGTAACTGAGCACAAATGCTGTTACTTACTGCGTCATTAACTTCCCCATTTAGGAACACAATTCGTTCTTTTAGCAATCTGCTATAGATGTCGTAACTGCGTTCTCCATTGGAGGTCTTTTCTATTACATAGGGTACAAAATTCATATTAATACTTATTATATAGTCTTTTTAGAATTTGTCAATAGTGGTCAGTCTGAATATACTTCTAGATCTCTAAAAATTAATACATTAGAATCTTCTATATTAATATCTGCAGGAGATCGATATCCTACATCTGTAGGATGATCTGTTGTTGAACTTGCATGTACTGTTGTAGTTGCAAATTGTGTTGCGGCCTTTCCTTGTATTTGACCAAATGAGTTTTCAGGTGCTTCTTTTTCTGTTTTAAGATTACTTTTATATGCACCTTGTTTGTAGAACATAACAGGATCTTTCTTTTTAAACTTGTTATCCATTTCTAATATTTTAGGCATAAGAGTATATGTAGTTTGTTCTTCAGACTCTTCTAGTATATTGTAATCTAAAGTTACTTTTAAAGGATACTCGTATTGTTCATTATACATATAAGCATTATTAAATGTAACAACTTCCTCTGGAACATCATAACCTAAATCTTCTCTAACCATTTGTACTGCAATATCTCTTAGTTCGTTTATATGCTCATATACAAACTTATTAAGTAAGTCTTTCATAAAGTGTCCTGGTGGTAATTCACTTTGTGGAACTCCAAACAATTTAGGAAAGTCAAAATTAACTTCTAGATTTTTTGCATCAGCAACTTTACCTGTACTTAGGTAATATGTTTCAACTTGTTCTACAAAACCGATTGCGTCTTTTGTTAAAGGATGTTCTTTTAATATTTCAAATAATCTATCATAAAATATTCTGTATCTTAATCCAAATTTAGCAAATAGATATCTGGACAGCATTTGTGTTACACCATTTATATGAAACTCTCTTAACAAAATACTATACACCCAACCGTCAACAGTATCGTTTATATCCATTGTTCTGGTTGCTCTTACTAGACCAATCTTCTCAGGTGCACCTTGCCAGTCATTTGGATTTTTATAGTTAGTGTAGTCGTATGCTTCTATAATATCTAATCCATACTCTTCCCTGTAAGCAGGTGTATTCATTTCGCTATTTTTAAGTATTTGTGTATTCCAAACACTTATAGCATAGTGTTGTCCTATCTCTAATATTTTACTTAAACCATCTCTCCAACTGTCTTTGGTCTCCTCAGGCATAGGTAAAATAAGTTCTGTATAACTATATAAGTTTCTTTTGTTTGCTTCTTTAAGCAAATGCTCTAACTTATTCATTTGCAAGTTTTTTCTTTTAATTGCTTCTAATACACTCTCTGACATACTTTGTACAGCAAAAGTTATTCCTCTACTATAAGGCCCTAGTATAGTTGCAATTTCTAAACAAACATCTGTATTGTTTTTGTTGTATTGAAAATTTATACCGTCTATAATACTTTCTGGAGCATCTGCATACTTACGAGCAATTTTGGCTATCTCTATATCTCTGTCTTTAAATATACCTACATTAGCATCAGCACTTAGCACATACGATACTCTGTTCTTACTCATCCACTTCCAGTTGTTCTCAACTCTGTCCATTTCGAACTTTTTGACTTTAGAGTATGTAAGTCCTCCCCAATCACAAAATGAACAAAGGAACGGACAACCTCTATTGGTTTCGTAAACTGCATTCCAAACTTTGTCTGGATAATTTTGAACTAACCAGTCAAACTCTCCTGACTGATATGGATCAACAAGTTCATTAAGTTCATGTATTCTTTCTCCACTTAATGTTCTTGGTAATGGTTCTTTATCTCTAACCTTTCTTAATAAGTCTACAAATGCAAACTCTCCTTCCAGTTTTAAAAATACGTCTATGTGATCGTATTCATTTTCCATACCTACCCATACATTTGGACCACCAAACATTATAACACAATCTGGAAATCTTTCCTTTACAAGTTTGCTCATTGTTAAGTTCCATTCTGTGTTCCATACATAGTTACTAAATCCGCAAACTGCAGGATTGTCTAATCGCTCTATTAGTTCTTCTGGATTTTCTCTTGCACAAAATAGTTCTGAACCGAACTCAAAATAGTCTGTAATGTCTTTTTTACTTTTTGCGTATGCAGTTAAACATGCAATACTGTAAGGTAACCATAGGCTATCCCTACCTGCAACTCTAACTGTATAATTTATCTGAAATAAGTAAACATTTTTCTTTGACATGTTACTATTTATCTGTGTTTACAAGATAGTGAATTGAATTAATTACTGATTGTATTCCTCTTTGTCGTTGAGTGGTCAGCAGACCTGCAATAGGTTTGAAGTCGTGAAACTTTATGTCGAGGACATCTTGTGTTTTACAACCATTAAATGTGGTGCATAGTAGTTTGCCGATACCTTTTACGATATATGCATCACTATCTATAGCAAAGTTCCACTGACCGTTGACTTGTTCGCCTAAAACCCATACACGGCTTTGGCAACCTGATATTTCATTATCAGGTGTTCTTAATTCTATAGGGAAGTCTTTTACCGTTTTGCCTTCGTCTAAAAGGTACTCAAAAAGATATTCTTGATCTAAATCAACAAAACTTTCAAGTATAGTGGTTAAGTCTGACTTCATGCTGTTATTTATGAAGTCAGATAATTTGAATATTGTAGTACTGGTTAGTCTCTACTTGCTAACAGTTCTTTGCTGTATGCTAAATCGTATTCTGTACCAGATGTTAATTGTGCTAGTGTACTTGCATTGGCATTTACAGCCTTGTAAAACTCTGCTGGGTCTGTGCCGTCTTTCTGGAAGTAAACAACGTAATTTGCTCCGTCATTTATACCATCACTAGGATTGTCTATTTTATGTATAGGTGTATATCCTACAAAACTATCTGCACCATCTACACCTGCAGGTTCTAAAGAACCAATATTAACACCTTCTTGTACTGCTGAAACATCTATGCCGTCTCTTCTGGCCGCAAAGGCTTTGGCATTATCTCTGCCGTCTGAGCCATCAACTCTTTTAATTTCATCTGCTGATACACCTTTTGCTGTATAATCAACTCGTGCCATTTTATGCTCCTATAAAACTATATAATGTATTTATCATTCTGAACCAATAGGGTCTATACACATTACAGTATTATTATATTTGGGAAACAGTTTAGTAAGTTTTTTTGAATATTCTGTTTCTTTATAATAGTTTTCTTCAACAGACAGACTAATAAATTTTTCTAGTTCATCTTCTATTACTTGTTTAAGATCTGTATAATGAACTGTAAAGTTTGTTTTTAATTCATCTATAAAATATTTTCTATTATTCCAACTGAATCCTTGGAATCTGTCATTTTGTAAATTGAATACTTGTCTGTTATGCTCTAATTTATCTATAATTACAGATTCAGACATTTTTTTATTAAGTTTTGTTTTATCTAATTTAGACAAAACTTCTAGTTCATATGTAATAGCATTTATACGAGTGCCTAAATGTTCAATATTATCATATTCTTCAGACCATAAATCATCAAAAGTTTCATAACCGTGCTGTTTGAGTTCTGCTAACTGTCCTGGAGCACCTAATAATATAAACGGTCTCCCGTAATATATGGGCCTCCAGATTTTTTCTGTGTAAAAAGTTGTCTGCCACCATTCAGGTGCTTCTGAAAAACTGTACCTATACCCAATTGGTTGTGTGCCTATAATTGTTTCTGTTACAACATCTAAATATGCCCAGTTATGAGAATATAAAAATTCAGGATTAACATCTTTTTTATGACTATTAACATCATAATGATTGCTATCAGAACCAGAAGGCAACATAATAGGAAATTCTAAACCGTCTAATTCAGGATCGTTAGTTTTAGGATCTTCTAAATAAGTAACAACACCATGCTTTAGTAAGTTGTTTTTAGATAACTTTTTAAGTAAATCCAATCTGTGTTGTCTATCAGCACCATTATAAAAAGTATATACATATGGTTTTATAAATTTACCTTCTCTGTCTATTTGCTCATAATAATCTACATGTGCTGAATTAACAACATCGTCCCATGTATTTAAAAACTTAGCCTGTGCTAATTTAGGTACATCTATTTTAGCACCTACATTTTCATACCATTGTTCGTAACTTTCTTCTAACTTAGAATTGCCATGCATAAATGTAACGTTTTCTATTGGGAAGTCTGCTAGTTCACAAGCATTATAAATCCAATCAAGTACACTTACTCTAATACCATAAACATTTTTGAATATAAAAAATCCTGCTTCTGAACTAAAGTCTATAAAAAGATATTTTGCATTTGTTTTAGCAACATAGTGTTTAATTACAATGTCCAGATGTTTTTGAAACATTGGGTGCATACTAACTACTAGATGTAACACAGGTTCTTTCATATTACTATTTAAGGAAAAGCCAGGTATTTCTACCTGGCTTCCGGTTGATATGGTCGTAACCATATAAAAATTTTTTTACATTATCGGTTCCATTGCTACATACATAAACCAAACTATAAAAGCAAGTGTACCAAACGTTACCATGTCTTCACATGCCTGCCCAGACGGACATACTCGTTCTTTAAATTGCTTTAGTGTTTGGAAAATATCGGCAACAGCCGCCTTCATTGTTGCGGTTGTCATTTTAGTTCTCCTAGACCTAAATAATTTAGCACCCAGTTCCACAGATTCTCACGAACTCTGCTCGGTCAGTAAAAAGTTCCTTAACTTTTAGAGCATCGTAATGTTGCTGTTCCTCACATTGGGTCATTTAGCGGATACACACCGCGACAACCGACTGCTCTCCAAACTGATCGTTGTAGACGAAAGGATGGTTCACGTCCGCTCTTATTTATCCTTATTAACTCAGTAGTTTATGATTAGTGGGGGTTTCGCACAATTTGGTAATTGTAATCAGGATGTTCCCAGGAAAATCTAAATTGTGCAAACATATCTTCAGGCATAGATACTAACAATGATTTACCTTTTGTGTCTACATGTGTATCTATAATTAAGTCCTGGTAAACATAATTCCATGTGGCTGTCCAAATAACTAAAGCACTTTGTATTTGGTTTGCAACAGTACTGGCTCTAGATAATTCATCTAGTGTATGCAATTCAGTGCCATGTGGTAATTCAAATCTAACTGTCTTCACTACCTAACTCCATAATAAAGTCTAATACATCAGATTCCTCTTCTGTTGTTCTTTCCATTAGAACACTTAGACCTTTTTGTTCACAATCTTTTATAAACTTTCTGGCATGCCAGCCTCTCATTTCTCCAACCCATACAGGTTCAAGTGTATTAGGATTTATATATGCCATGTTAAATAATGTAAAGTCTGATTTGTTGTCTATGCTCATAGTAAACTCATTTTTAATAATGCTAAATCTGTACCGCTCTCAAATCTAAACTCTATACTTTCCCTGGCTTTGTTATAGTCAAACAAATAATTACCTGGTTGTATGCCTATCTGATAGCACCACTCCCTAATGGCTTTTTTGGTATGTAGATTAAAATGACGTTTTTGTCTGTAGTTCATAGTAATACTATGAGTTTGCCACTTGTCCCAATACTCCTGTTCCTGCTCGTTAAAAGTCTTAAACCTAGCCATTCATTACATTATACAATAAACTGGTCATTTGTCAATAGTTGGTGATAAATAGTAGTATGGAAAACATGCAGGACATATTAAAGAAGTATTACAACTCTGGCGGTAAAGACTTGTTTAAAGAACAAGACGACGGATCTAAAGACATAGGAGTAAATTCTCACAATCCTATAAATGGACCTACATACAGTTTTGATGAAATTAAAAAGAAAGATCCTGCATTAGAGGAAAATTTAAAAACAAGATGGTCAAACGAAGTACCAGATGGTAGTAGTTTATATATAAAAGAAGAAATACGAAAAACTAATCAGTTTAAATATCCACTAGATACAATAAAATTTAGAAATTATGCCAGTGGTTCTGATTTTGATGATTCAAAAAGTTTTTTATTAGAATTATTGCTTTACAAATATTTTCCAGACCTTAATGAATTTGGAACCGATACTTATGGATATTTGGGAAGTAAAGAACAACCTGTAGAAATGCAAAGGAAAAGTCTTTTATCCAATATGGTTCCTGCTATGATACCTTGCATACAGATAGTTGCTGTTAGTAGTGCAGTAGAAGTTTTTGACGCATTATTAATTTTAAAAACTTTGAAAGACTATATGGAAAAAGATCATACAGAAAGAAGATTACCTCGACAAGAAGGCAAGGTTCATTTTTACAGAGGCAACTCACAAGGCAAAGGTGCTAGGGCAGTACTTAATGCGGCCAAAAAAATTGGCATGCCCATAAAGTAAAATGAAACTAAATGAAATATTTGGTTTAAAAGATCGTTTTGCGAAGTTTAAAGCAGATCGTGAGACTGTACCTGTACCACCTAAAACAAATTTATATCATGTCACATTGGCACATAACTGGCCTAGCATACAGCGACAAGGTTTAATACCTGGTGGTGTATGTAAATCATATAATGCCTGTGATAACAACTATGTGTATTTAACAGACAATGCCGGTATAGCCACAGCCGTAATAGGTAGCAGTGACCTATCTCAACAAGAAATAGACAAGAGTAATGGTAAAGGTGTAATAATGTTAATAAACAGTACTAAACTTAAACCTGAATTACTCAGCAGTGATCCTGGAGTTCCAGCAAATTGGACAAATCCCAAATACACCTACAGATATCAGGGAACAATACCTGCTGATGCTATAGTTATGCATGATGAATTTGAATTAGACTATGGGTATTATTTAAATAAACAATTTAGACATTTACGTCCTGGAAAGCCTGGCGAAAAATATCGTCCTTAATTGATCTGCCTGCCTGTAACCTGTGTGTACACATTTAATATAGACTGATTAAATCGTGGCTTCTCCCACTGACGTTCATGTACATAGTATAACACCATTTTAGTAAGAACTTCCAGACTGGCTATACTGGCACCTATACTGGCACTACCAGTTAATAACCAAGACAGAAGAAAAGTATCAGCACTTGCTAGAACTCTCCAAGTACAAGTCTTGCAAAAACTGATTACATGTGCTCGTTTTTTGTAACTCATATGAATATTTACAGATGATGTGGCATTAAATTAACAGTTAGTATAAGTTATATGTTGCTTTAATGCCACACCTGTTTTAGATATAGTTGATTATGCTACCCAACGTGTGCCACGATATATGCCTTGCGACATTTTCGGGGTTTCTGTCTTATGTTTAGCCTCAACTCTGACACCTCTATAAATATAACCAAGCGATTTTTTAGCCGCTTTGGGTTTATTTTGTTTAGTGAGTTTGATTCCTCTATAAGTCATGTCATCCTCCTCTAATTTTTGTTAAAAGAAAATGCGTTCCTTCGACTTTCGGTCTCGTTCGGCTGTTGCCTACTTGCTTACCTTTGAGTTAGATCTCAAAGAGGTTTTCAGGTCTACTTCCGTTCACTGCTACATTTAGAGTGAATGAACGATTGCAGTAACGTTGCCGTTACAATATTATTTATTATATTCTGTCAGATTCTGATAAGTTATATGGATTTTTGCGTATTCTGTACATCTGATACAACACCAGTACTGCAAATATCAGCACATAGTAACTGTATATCAGACCCAGTAAGGGAGATTCCAAGCCAGTTACCACACCTGTTCTGGTTAATACCTCTGCGGTTGTGGGTATCAGACTGAAGAATACTGTGCCTGTGAGTGCTAAATGCTCCAGATATATCCAGACACCTGCATAATATATCCTGCACAAGATAGCAAACAGTAATGCCAGTACAGTAAACACACTGAGCAAGTGTGCCAAATTAAAGCCGCCAGTGGCGTTGTATATGAACAGACTGCTCACCGCGGTGAACATTGTGGTGTACCAGTAAATGTGTCCTGTGGGAATACTGATGTCGATGGCCTGATGTCTGATCAAACTGTATATACCCACACTGATAGCCACCAGTCCCACTATGCTGTGAATCCAACCCAGGGTACTGATGTCTGCGACAAATAACCATTCCAACATGTGTCTATTTATTAAAACACCTGATAAATAATGTTATGAACAGAACACTAGACCGAATATTACACACTAAATTCCACATAAAATGGGTATTCATCGCCTTGATATCACTGATGGGAGTGTGTGTATATGCCTTAATGCAGTTGATCTAGCATGTGGGAGTATATACACAATGTGATGGAGTTCTGTAAACAGTATCCAGGTTGGGCATTGGCATTCTTTATATGCGGCTGGATTATAGGAGATACTTATTTCTGATGTTGATTAACGTATTATTGGGTATCTGTGTAGCGATTGTGAGTATATTACTGTTGAGTATAGGTGTTATCGTACAGAATAAACCCTTAAAAGGCAGTTGTGGAGGCACAATCCAGTCAGGCGAATGTTCCATATGCGGAAAGTCCAGTACAGAATACTGAATTTTTCAGACAGAAAAAATTTTCAAACACAATCATTTCCCAAAAAAGTCAGGCTTTAAATCAGATCTTGAATTTTTTCGTCCGCAATAAAAAATAAATGCTCAGAATTTCAACCTGTAAAACCTCTATAACTATGGTTTTTTTCTGGCCTTTTTTATTTTTTTATTTTCAGAAAGATGGAGGCCGAAGGCCTCCAAAAGCATCTGCCCCTGGTGTCTATGCTACTTCAATCATGCTGAGTGGCACATTGTAACTGCCGCCCTGCATGTCCACCACACACCTGGTTCGCTTGACCTTGGTCACTGTTCCTGGTGTACGTTTGGTCTTCTGTACCACATACACTTTATCTCCCTCTGATATAGTGGCCTTGGTCTGCGTCTCCATCACTGTGCGACTGTAGTTGATAATACCCTGCAGTTCTGATGTGGTGTAGTTACCTCTGCTGATTGCCTGTTTGATATCATTAATACTCATATGCTCTCCTGTTTATCTGGTCCAATGGCTTTCGCACAATGGGTCCATGTGTGTCCATGCTTCATTGACACCAATGGTTCTGGTTATCATTTTGCCATTATAAGGACATCTGCCAGTATCGGTTCTCTGTGGATCTCCATATTCTTCCTCAGTCATTACTGCATAACTGTC
>CEQY01201133.1_pt1 | contig 63872 bp, 67 predicted proteins | sample 361391 | NCBI WGS metagenome assembly CEQY01 (sample SAMEA2621075, study PRJEB7988) | marine metagenome | isolation source: saline water (ENVO:00002010), including | reverse complement strand
ATATCGTGTTGGTATTTTGAAGGAAAGTAAAAACAGTTACTTAGGTAGGTTGATTCTAAATTTCATGTGTAATTTCTTGCAAATTCGCATGACTAGGTTAAATTAATGTTATAATAAAACCGAGTAATTAAATAATCACCTCTGTATCTTTCGGGATCAGAGCGCAAGGCCTCTTAGAAATAAGGGGCCTTTGCTTTTCAGGGTGGAAATGTTACTAGGCATCCAATGAGCAACAATGACAAGCGTACTTTTGTATATATCGACGGCTTTAACCTTTATTATGGGTCTCTCAGGAAGAGTCCACACAAATGGTTGGATCCCCGTAAGTTATGCTGCAACCTACTTCAGTCCTACAATAAAATTGAGAACCTCTATTATTTCACCGCCAGGGTTAAAGATCGCAAGTCAGATCCAACTATAAGTACCAGGCAAGATACATATTTTAGAGCCTTAAAAACGTTACCCAAATTAGAGATTATAGAAGGGCACTATTTGTCGCACCCTACTTATATGCAATTAGTAAATCCTCCCTTGTATAGGAAAGTAGAAATTGGATTTAAAATAGGATCCAAGTATCAATCTGTTAATAGTGTAGAAGTGATTAAAACTGAAGAAAAAGGTTCTGACGTCAATTTATCTACTCAAATACTTTTAGACGCTTTCGATAATCGATTTGATGTTGCAGTTATCATTAGCAATGATTCTGACCTAGCGACCCCTGTTAGGTTTGTAAGAACAAGATTTAATAAGAGGGTAATAATCCTAAATCCTCATTCTTTTGATAAAAGATCTAAAGAACTTAGCCAATATGCTGCTAAGACAATAGAAATAACTCAAGACCATATTTCGGAGTCTCAATTTCCCAACCCTATCGATACAGGTCGCCTTAAGATCTATAAGCCAAAATCTTGGTGACAGAGAAGTTTCAGATACTATCTTAAAACCCAGAACCTTAACTACAGGTAAGTTGCATATTGAAAAATACCTCTTACTCAAGTGAGTAAATTTAAGCTATTTGGAAGCAGGATACCTACTCAGGATAGTTTTGACTGAGTAAGCTCCTGGAGGTTGCTGCCCTTCCTTGAAATACTGTATTACCGAAGTGTAAGCTGCCTTTCTAACAGTATTAAGATTACCGTTATAAGTATTTAAAGATGTAGTACTATTATCTTTTTGATTTTTTTCTACAAAATAATCAAAACCGTTTTCTTTACCAATCTCGGCGCTTCTTCTGACTTGCATCTCTCTCACAAAAGATCCACGAGTGTATCCGTTACCACTGAAAGTCACTTCAAAAACATCATCAGCCAACTTCATACTGCTATATCCTCCAGAGTATCCTTCCGGTTTATAAGAAGTCGCACATGATGCAAAAACTACCAAAACAAAAAAAAGTATTGATATAACCTTCATCATGCACTCTTGTCCTGTAGAGCATTCTGTGTTGCTGGCTTATGAAATCTTTCGACCAATTGTTGACCTACTGGACTATTCACCGAGACCAAGGCTTCACTACTGCAAGACTTACAGATCTTCTTTTTATTGACCATTCTCCAAATTGAATAGATCAACCCAGGAATAATCATGAAACACCACAAGATGATTTCAATCCAAATACTACCAGGTGTGTGCTTCTTTACTTGTCCTTTAACTCCGCAATTGGAGCAAATCATTTCACTCATATTCTTCCTTTTGTTGTTATTCTGATCGGAATTCATCAAGATTACTTAACCTTATCGAAGTCTCAGGTTTAGACAGGATAGTTTATCAGCCAGAAGCTCTACGTATTCTCTAGATGGGGCAAATCCGATTCTCTTTGTATTTGGACTCAAATTGGAAGTATTAATTAAGTTTTTCTTTAGGAATATTTTGGATACCTCTTAAATGATATAGCTTTAGCGGTTAATTGAAGGTGCAGCCAAGTACATAAACAGATTCAGCATTATTGCGTTCAATCAATGTAAACTTTTCCCATGTTCTTATCTTTTCTAGTGTTTTCAAATATTTGTATATGATGACCATCTCAGACAAGACTGAAACTGTCCCTAAGAAACTTTACCGACTATCAGAATTGCTGATTGAAGGCTTTAGTCTGCAGCAAATTTTTGATGGTGCCTCAAACCAGGATTGGGGGTTATTTGTTTACGTTGAGAAAATAGTAAAACCTATTCTCCCATGGGACACCAATCGAGACTTCGCTAGGGAAATTGACTTTTTTTTAAGAAAAAATGGAAAGAAGTTCCTTTACGATAAATTTCCCACTTTAGAGGAATTTACAGAAAAGGGAAACAGGATAGAAAGCTCGATTACTATGCTCTCAAAAAAAGTTAATATGGTGCTGGAAATTAATCGAGATTTCTATAAGTGGATGTCTGTAGACAACGATTTTTATTTCGAGTTTAGCTGGGGAGATATAGACTCTTACTTTCGTGCAATCTATCCCTATCCTTGTCAGCCCATAGTTCGTTTCGAAAACATTTCAGGCTATCCAACCGGGAAGTTTACTCTAAATGACATTCTTGTCGGACCTGAGGTTTTAAATTTGCTCAAGCCAATTAGGACTAAGGAATCCAAGTCAGTTTCGTTGGTAAAAGAAACAGGTGAACACAAGCTTGTCCAAAACAAGCAAGATCGTGGAGGTAAGGACAGGAGTATTCAAGTCCTCGCTGCTACCATCTCACTTTTAATGGACGAAATTAATGGTGATCTAGATTCAGAGCTCTCAAAAAAGCTTGTTAAGCCAAATAGAAAGCTCAATATTACTGCCATCTCTAAGTTTCTCGAGGATCGGTCGCAACACTATTTTGACGTCGTTGATGAAGGCAATAAAAATTTTTCTGAATCAGCTATCAATAAACATCTCTCAGAGAACTTATCTAAATATCTAGTTTTACTTGAAAGAAGAAATAATAAATTGAATTAGAACTATTTCCGAGAAATAACCTTATTTCTAAAATAATTTAGGCCATACCTCCTGATCAGGAGGCATCATGAATCGCTCAACTATATTAAGTTCAAAACTAACGTCACAAAACTATATCAATGCCACGGCGGCTGGTTTCATTGATAAGATTGAATTAAGGGCTATTGACCTCGAAATCAACAAAAATGATCTAATAGAAAACCTAAAGAGTATTGGAGTGCTATTCGAGGACGCACGATTCAAAAATGGTGGTTACATGATCAAAATTAAGTCTCTCAATGGTACTGATACTTTCTGCCAATACAACCACAAGACCAACATGATCCACAAGATCATACTAAATCCAAGTTGCTACTCGAGTTATTACGAGTTTTCTGACGACATTCTCACTCTACTTGGTAACGTGCAAGATATTGAGTGCTTGGCTATATCTCGACTGGATAGGACTGTAGAAGTCTCTTTAGTCTTTTCGTCTGTATCCAGAGGATTAAATGTTAAACATAAAAGAAGTAAAATTGCTTATGAGTTTGGAAGTGGTCCTTTGACTGGGTTAAGCTTTGGAAAGCTTCCATCTGTGGTCAAACTTTATGATAAAACACTTAAAGCAAATCTTGATTTTCCAAATACCAGGCTAGAAGTCGCTCAAACTTCACAAAAGTTACAAGATATAACCCTGGCTAAGCTTAAGTCTTTGTGGAGTGATCAAAATTTTTATGACCCTACATTTGATCATATCTCTTTTAACGATATCTCTCTTACCAAACCTCTTAAACGAAATGACGAGAAAAAGCTCAGAGAGCTTGAGGTCTTATTTAGTTACTTCCCGTACAGAATCATTCAAGGAAGGCTAAATTCAGGAAGAAACTTTTCAAGAGACTACCAAAGATTAATTAAGTTCACTCCCTGGGACCTACAGCCTTCAACAATATTCAACATTGGGATGAGAAAATTTTTCAACTCAGATGAGCCAGGAGCGGAACTATGAGAAAAAAACAAGCGCTCTTTGACAATCGAATATGGATGACTACACAGGAAGCCGCTGAATATTTGCGCCTAACCGAGAATGCCTTTCGAATCTATGCTTCAAGGTACAAGCTTAGAAGGTACACTCTGGGTAAACGCGCTGTAAGATATAAGGCTTCTGATTTGGATAGACTTCTAACTCCACAAAAAGGAGTCAATGATGGCTATTACTAAGAAAAAAGACAAAAACAATAAAACCTATTATCTGGTCCGAGTTCAGGCTAGGTCCAGGCTTCAAAAACACGTAAGAGTTCAGAAGCAGTCTAAGCTTTTGGGTAAAGATGCTACGGAGAGAAAAGCTCTTAAAAGAGAAAAAGAGCTAATGTACATGTGCCTCGAAGAAGTTCGACGAAAGGAAGGTGCAGATCTTAAGTTCAGAGAATTAATTGATCTTTGGTACAACAATAGACTACGGGAAAAGATAGTAACTAGAGAAACCGCTATGGATTACCATAGGGCCTTAGAAAAATGGTGTTATTCGATCTTAGACCAACCCTGTAACTCAATTACCCCCTCAGATGTGAAAAGCATTCTTGGGTGGCAAAAGGATGAGGGAATCTCAAGAGGGTTCAGGCGAAAGTTTAAATCAATGATAAACAACGTTTTTAACTGGGGAATTCAAGAGGGATACTTACAATCAACTAAGATCTCTCCCGCGATCGGAATCCAATTGGAAAGAAAAGAAGAATCTAAACCTGAAATCCTAACCTTAGAGCAAACTAGAAAGTTTCTAACCGCAGCTAAGACTATCGCTCATCCATGGTATCCGGTATGGGCAATGGCTGTTTTAACAGGCGCTAGAAATGGAGAACTCTATGCTCTCCAAAAAGAGGATGTGGATTTAGAGAATAACAGGCTTTTTATTTCCAGGTCCTATAACAATCGAAGACGTGAGATAAAGTCTACAAAAGGAGGTTACTATCGCTCAGTTCCAATCAACCAGGAGCTTAAGAGCATTATCCTAGAACTATTGGCGACAAATTTAGACTCTGACTTTCTCCTCCCTAGACTACCAGGTTGGAACAAAGGAAATCAGGCTAAAACCTTACGTACATTTCTAATTAGCACTGGACTTCCAAGCGTTAAGTTTCACACTTTGAGAGCTTGCTTCGCTACCCTTCTACTTCAACAGGGTAAAGCCCCTGCTGTCATAATGAAGATCTGTGGCTGGCAGGACTTAAAGACAATGGAAAGGTATATCAGACTCGCTGGAGTTGATGAGGCGGGAGCTACAGACTCTCTAAGCGTCTTACCCGACAAGTCTCTAGGTTCAGATTTCTGCCTGGCTTTTCCAAGCCAACGTTAACAAAAAGCAAGAAATCATGGTGAATATGGATAGATTACGATTTCAATGGGGTTTCTTTCTCAACTCATCGCGAGAATTTACCGTAAAAACCGTTGAGATGCTCATAGAACCTGTCAAAACTTAACATTCAGGAAGATAAAAATCTTGAAAAGGTGTCCTTTTGTTAACATTTTTGACGAGGTTTGGCTGAGGTCAGTCTTAAGTTTACTTCAAAGCTTTAAAATTATGGGGAAATCAGAGAACACCCCATTTAAAAAACCTCTTAAGGTATGAGCGAAAGCGAATATTTTAAGAGGTTTTTTATTTGGTGCGGATTGAGTCGGGGCGAGAACCGAGTGAGCGCGCCATCAGGCGAAGAGCTCGACGTGAAGTCGAGCGCCAGCGAACGAGGAGGCGAAAAACGAATGAGCTGGATGCGAATTCGTTTTGAGGAGCCCCATCGTCCACCCCATTTTTAAAAAGCCTTATCAATGGATAAGGCTTTTTTTTTGCTAACTTTTTAAAATTATTCACACGAAGATTCTAGTACTTAGGTCATTTTTATTTCGCCAACATTACAGGAGATTACAGTAAATTAATCGTCGTGCTGCCAAAGTGTGACCGAAATGTGACCCTGTTTTTCACGTCGGTCCTAGGGGACGTCGTGACTCGACCACACTATTTGATTCGAAATGAGCACCAAACTCCCATTCAAGGATGACTTTTATCCCACTCAAGGGAAAGTCATCTTTGTAATGGGAAAGATCGTTTAACGCAAGCGATCTTTAACCGAAGGTGAACGTATGGAATTAAAAAGCATTTTAAAGGCCCTTCTTAAAGAAGAAGGCATAAGCATTTCTCAACTCGCTAAACGAACTAAGGTGCCCGTTCAAACTCTCCACAATTGGTTAAGTGGAGTTGAACCTAGAAGTCTTAAACAAGTTCGCAAAGTCTCAGATTATTTTGAAGTCTCACTCGACTATCTATGTTTTGGAGTGCGTCGAGAAAATCAAAGTGATGATATTGAAAGTTACACAGAAGAGTTCAACGCAGGAGTGTTTGAAGTGGTCTTAAGAAGGGTTAAGAAATGAGTCTTAAAAAATGTCCCTTCTGCTCAGAAGAAATTCAAGCTGATGCTAAAAAATGTAAACATTGCCATGAATACCTCTACTCTCCAAGTAAAACCGAAATAGAGCTTACTATCCCGAAACAATATTATGGCCTAAGAACACTAGGTGCATTTGGCGGATCTATAATGGTTATTTCTGGAATAGTAATGTGTTTTTCAATTATTGGAATACTTCCTGGTCTTGGTCTAATCGCTATTGGAATCACTACAACATGTTACTCCGCTGGAGTGAGAACTGTTGTTTGCTCTAACTGCTCAAGAGAAAATAAAGTCATTGCCCCTCTTCCACTTATTCATTCAAAAGATGAACATAAAACAAGTGTGAAATGTAAAAGATGCAAGGAGCTTATATACATTAAGTGGGCTTCAATACAAAATTAATAGTATAAACGTCATTGACGCTTTACCCATTTAAAATAGTCACTTATTTTAAGCATAGTTTTCCGTTTAGAATAATTTAGAACGAGTAAAATCAACTAAAGTATAATAACTACGATAAGTTACTCATAAAGTACTAATATCGCTAAAAATTCAAATATTTACTATTTGATGAATGAGAGCTTATGGCCAAACCAAGGTATTTAACAAAATCAAGATTTAAGTTGGGAATGGAATGTCCCACAAAACTTTTTTACACAAAGAAAAAAAAATACTTTGATTCGAAATTAGATGATTCATTTTTAGCAGCTTTAGCCGAAGGAGGGTTTCAAGTAGGTGAACTCGCAAAGTGCTACCACCCAGGTGGTCAAGATATTACAACCCTTGATTATGAAGAAGCTGAAAAGCAAACTAATAGATTGTTAAAACAAGATAGAGTCATAATATTTGAACCTGCAATCCGATTTGATAATCTGTTTATAAGAATTGATATTCTTATAAAAGAGGGAAATAAATTTGAACTAATTGAAGTAAAAGCGAAGTCTTTCAATCCTAATGAAAAAGATCTTTTTTTGAATAAAAATGGCACTATTGCATCCACCTGGAAACCCTATCTTAATGACATTGCTTTTCAAAAATACGTTCTTTCAAAAAAATTTCCTGAAGCCTCAATTATTAGCCAACTCATGATGGCCGACAAAACAAGTAAATGCCCCACCAATGGTTTAAATCAAAAGTTTAAAATTGTTAGAGATAAAAATAATCGTAAAGGAGTTAAAATTTCTACAACTCTTACTGAGCAAGATCTTAAAAAGAAAATATTAGCTAAAGTTGATGTTAGTCACATTGTAAAAAAAATAATGGAAGATGGCACATTTATAAAAAGTATAGAATATTTAGCCAATGCTTATGAAAATGATCAAAAGATAATTACCCCCATAGGTGCTCACTGTGGAAATTGCGAATTCACGTGTAGTAAAGATGAAGAAGAACAAGGATATCTAAGTGGGTTTAAAGAATGTTGGAAAAAGGCTAACAACTGGACTGATGAAGATTTTAATGAACCAAATGTTCTGGAAATTTGGTCATTTAATGAAAAAAATAAAATGATATCTGAGGGAAAAATTAAATTTTCAGAACTTACCATTAATGACTTACAACCAGCTCCTGATGGAAAACCTGGGTTATCAGCTAAGGAAAGAAAGTGGCTTCAGGTAAAAAAGGTTCAGACTGATGACAAATCTCCTTTTCTAGATACTTCTAACTTAAAAATAGAGATGGATAAATGGAAATACCCTTTACACTTCATTGATTTTGAAACGACCACAGTTGCAATTCCATTCAACAAAGGAAGAAAACCATATGAAGCTATTGCTTTTCAATTTTCTCATCACAAAGTTTACAAGGATGGAAGAGTTGAGCATTCAGGTGAATTTCTAAACACGAACGTAGGAGAATTTCCAAACTATAAATTTATAAATGAGCTTAAAAATCAATTAGCAACCGACAAAGGTACTATATTTAGATATTCTCCTCATGAGAACACAATCTTAAACCATATCTACCATCAACTGAAAGAAGATGAAAGGCATTTATCTAACCGAGAAGAGCTATGTAGCTTTATTAAAAGTATTACGACTTCCTCTAGTTCTATGTCTGAGAAATGGAAAGGAGATAGGAATATGGTCGACTTGTGGCAACTCGTAAAGAGATATTATTATGACCCTTCTACTCGTGGCTCAAACTCAATAAAAGCGATCTTGCCTGCAGTTTTAAATTCTAGTGATTTTTTAAAAAGAAAGTATTCAAAACCAATCTATGGAAGTCAGGCCGGAATTAAAAGTTTAAACTTTAAAAACTGGACTTGGATAGAAATTAACAACAATCAAGTAGTTGATCCCTATAAAAAGCTTCCTAAAATTTTTACTGATACTAATGACAAAAATTTAAAGGTATTAACAGATGAGAATGAGCTTATACATGGAGGAGCTGCACTTACAGCCTATGGACGAATGCAGTTTAGTGAAATGAGCCAATTAGAAAGAAATAAGCTATCCGCAGCGCTCCTTCGTTATTGCGAACTTGACACCATGGCAATGGTAATGATTGTCGAAGCGTGGCAAGAATGGATTAGGGAGAAATAAATGTATGACCAAAGCATAGGAAAGTCTATATTAGACAGATTCCTATATAATTCTGATTTTGATAAAGATAAAAACTACAATGAGCAGAAAGTCGAACTCATAAATTTAGCCTTAACTTATCTACAACAAAAAAAGTCTCCATCCGTTCGTATAACACAGTTCAAAGGGAAAAATCTTTACAAAATTAATGAACTACCTATTGAAATCTTACAAAGAAGAGTTTCTCACACTCTTAAAACAATTTTAAATGCCAAAGTCGAAGATAGAAATAAGATCATCAGAAAGCTTAAACTTCTACTCGAAGATGATGCTCCATTCATTGTTTATCGCCTTGATATCGAAAATTTTTATGAATCAGTAGATATTAAACCTTTTCTTGAAGATATTAAAAACAATCCAATTTTTACCAACGAGACCGTTATGCTCGTAAACAAGATGTTCGATTTCGAAGAGTACAATGGAGGACTACCAAGAGGATTCGCATTAAGCTCAGTAATCTCTGAAATTTTATTAAACAGTTTTGATAAAAGCATTAAAAATTTAAAAGAAACATTTTTTTATTCCAGATTCGTGGATGATATTTTTATAATCACTGCAAAACCAAATGATTCATCAGCTGACAACTTCATAGAGAGAATAAAACAAAAATTGCCTACGCCTCTAGTTTTCAACAAAAACAAGGAAGAAAAACATGTTTTTAAGAATGTTAAAGACGATTTTCAAAGTATAAAAAAGATTAATTACTTAGGGTACTCATTAAAAGTAAGCACATTAAAGAAAAAAGGCCCAAGAATGGTTCAAATAGATATTTCTCACAAAAAGATTAATAAAATAAAGTCTCGAATAAATTATTCCCTACTAGATTTCTTCAATTACATCGAAAAGAACGGTGAAGGTTCCCATATAATTGCTCTTCTTATATTAAAAGAAAGAATTAAATTTCTAACTGGCAACTTTAGCTTTGTAGATTATAAAAAAGGCCAAAGAAGGAATTCAGGAATTTATTTTAATTATCACTTAATTGACTTCAAAGAGAGTGAAAGTCTTAAAGAGTTAGATAAATACTTAATTAGAACTTTCTCCGGAAAAACAAGTAATATTTCCAAGAAACTCAATGAGTTAGTGAAAGATTCAAATACAATTCGCTCAGAGATTGAAAAAATTAAATCGTACTCCTTTGTTAATGGTTTTAAAAAAAGAACATTTCATCACTTTAATTCATACAGATTAACCGTAATACAAAAATGTTGGAAATATGTATAAGCAAAAAGAAAAAAGATTTATAGATAAAAGAGATAAATACCGAGTGCTCCTAACTGAAACTCTCCCATATGAAGTTCCTATCATTTTCAGCAATGAAGAGTTCTATAAGCGCCTAAAAGACAATAATGACACTGATCAAAGTGTTAAGAATATTTTAGAAAAAATTATATTTTGCTATGATAAATATACAATACCTTACAAATACAACATCATGAAAGATGCTGATTCGTTTCGAGGCCTTGCCTTATTACATCCTTCTGCACAGTTTAAATTTATCTCTTTTTATGAGAAATATTCCGAATTAATTTGTGAATACTGCAGCAAAACAAAAACATCATTAAGAGCACCAGAAAAGGTTGCATCATCATACTATGTTGAAAATGATGACGAGGATAAGAATAAATATATTGAAAATGTCATTGAAGAGGTTGATAGTGAACTACTATATAAACATCTAAGCTCTTACTTCAGCTACCGAGGTTACAATAAAATTTATAAATTTTACAATTCTAAAGAATTTATAGACCTTGAAAGAAAATTTCAACACTTATGGAATATTGATATTGCTAGTTGCTTTGACAGTATATACACTCACACAATCGCATGGGCTGTTAAAGATAAAGACTACGTCAAAGATAACGTAAATTACCTAAATGGCTTTGGTCCTAAGTTCGACGAATTAATGCAAAAGTCTAATTATAATGAAACGAATGGTATTCCAATTGGCCCAGAAGCAAGTCGTATATTTGCTGAAATTATATTTCAGGACTTAGATGCCGCTGTTATTTCCGAATTATCAAGTCAAGGACTTCAATACGGAAGGCATTATTCCTTAAAAAGATATGTTGATGATTATTTTCTTTTTGCCAACACCCAAAAAATAGCTTCAATAATACATAAAACTTTAAAAATAAAATTAAAAGAATACAATCTACATACTAACGAAAGAAAACTTCTTAAGACGGAGAGACCTTTTCTTAGCTCAAAATCTAAGTTAATCAAAGAGACCCAAAATATTGTTGCTCAATTTTTCGATGAAATCTTCGAATGTTCCTTCATAAATGATATTGAGGAGTGCAAGCCAAAATATATTAAGAAAAATAAAAAAATCATTAAATTTATCGATCAAATTAAAATGAGCTGCATATCAAATGAGTTAAACTATTCAGATATTTCAAGTTTTTTGCAAGGATGCTTCTATCGAAGAGTGAAAAAATATATCCAAATATTTGAAAAAATGAATATGGATAATTTAATTGCAATACGTGCAGACCTTACAAAAAATTTCAGTGTGATAATTGAATTAATGTTTTTCTTTTACTCTGCCTCTCCCAGCGTATCTTCTTCATATAGTTTTGCAAAAAGCTTGATTTTAATTAAGAGGCATTTTTCTAAGGAAGAATATAAAAATGAAAACTCAATGGAACAATTAATATATGACTTCACTATATCTTTCTTTGAAAATAGTATGCTAGAAAACAGAGATGAGAGACCTTTTAAGGAAATTGAGCTTGAATCTATCAATTTACTGATCGTTTTAGCAGAGCTTGATAAAAAGCTATTAGTTCCTGAAATTTTCTTATCACAGCTTTTTGACGGTAAACAGTATGACTATTTCGAAATTATCTCCATTCTTTTTTATATAAAAAATCATAAAGAATATAGCAATCTAAAGAAGGAAGTTGAAAAAACCTTAGAAATAAAACTCGTTAAAGAAGATTATAAAATATCTTCCTCTGAAAAAATTCACTTAATTTTAGATATTCTGGCTTGTCCTTATGTTTCTAAATCTTTAAGAAAAAAAATAATCAATAAACTACAGCAAAACCTTGGTTTATCTTCTACAGTAGAGGAAATAAACAGAGTAGAAAAACACTTAATAAAAATGAACTGGTTTGTCGATTGGGGGGAGATTGATCTTCTGACAACGCTTGAGAAAAAAGTATTGCAAAATCCCTACGAGTAACGTAGCGTATTATGGGAAGGAGTAATTGCTCAACAATCTCTTTTGCGGAAAAATAATATCATACTTCATGAAGGTTATTTTTTTACTTAGTTTATAGAATTAAGAGCAGAGCAATCTGTACACACTATAGGGTGAGACCTTTACTCTTTCCTACTAATCACATTATCAAAAAAATTACCCCACATGATAAAGCTCATCAATAACCATTGGTTCAGAATGAACTTCATTTACAGATTCTCTTGAACTTAGAATAGCATCATTAATTTCTTCTTCTTTCTTATTGAAAAAATGCTGTTGTAACTTAAGAAGAAGTTTTGATCTTTGTTTCTCTGACAAGTTTAATGGCTCATCAACTTTCTTTTTTTCCCAGTTAGAAATTGTTTGTTGTGCAACTTCTAAAATCTCGGCCATTTGAATTGTTGAAAGGTCTAAATAGCTTCGGGTAAATTTTAGTATCGCCCCTGTATAAGCATAAGGATAAGTAATAATTCTATAGGCCACTTTGTCCTTTAACTCATTCATATCCATATCTAAGTATCGTGTTCCTCGGGAGTTCTCCTTAAACACAGCAAAAGGTAGGACTACTGGAAAACCAAAACCTTTAAAAACATAATTTTCAATAATTTCTTTTTTCATATATTCCTCGCTGTTATAGGATCAATTTGCATTACTGTTACGATGACCGCATCGGGTGCATCCTCTATATCAACACTAATTGCTAAATCTCTCTCATCAACATCTCTATTCCTAATCACGTAACGCCAATAGCTTCCTTTTGATTCAAATTCATCTAAGGCCTCTTCACGCTCACCATACTTAATAATTTCTTCAACCTCTGCAACCGTAATAAGCCTTTCACCCATTCTCTCTAATGCGTGATCACTATAGCGAAGAGTTCCATTTTTCATAGCCTCTATCACAGTCTTAAGTACATCCTCTCCATCTATCTTATCGGTCATACCTAAATTCACTTTAGGTATTTTCACCTAACACAGTTGAAATTATAACATAATTTCAAATTATTACACACCACCCATAGTGATTTATACCTATTTTATCAAAAACCTGTAAATAAACAAAGCTATTCTTACTGCCCCTATATAATTCCGGACACTTATAGTTTTTTGGGTGTTTTACAGGTGTTTTTTGGGTGTTTCTGAGTTATAATTATGGGTGTTTTACAGGTGTTAATCGGGTGTTTTTATGAAAACTATTAATAATCATGTGCTTACAGGTGAACAGCTCAATCAGATTACCAAAATTGAACGTTTCCAAGGAGCTTTTGAGACAACTAAGTTTCAAAGACCGGCTCTTATCGAAAGTTTAAAAAAGACCTCAATCATCACCTCTTCTGGTGCCTCTACTAGAATCGAAGGTGCAATGCTAGCTGATGAACAAGTAAAAGAGCTAATTGATAAAGGTTGCGAGATCAACGATATGTCGTCACGTTCTGAAAGAGAAGTTGCTGGATATATTAAGGCTCTTAATTACATTTATAAAAACTTCGAAAAGCTAGATATCTCAGAAAAAACGATTCGCGAGCTTCATCAACTTTTAACAAGTGAGCTTACAGAAGGACAACTTCCCTCTAACCAAAGAGGTGCTTATAAGAATGTGACAAATGATGTTGTTGAGCAAGATCAGGCGACAGGAAAAATAATCAAAACTTGGTTTAAGACAGCTCCTCCTGGCCCAAAAACCGAAACCGCTATGGCCGATTTAATTTCTGATTATAAACAAATGAAAGAAGCAAAAGAATGTCAGTTGTTAATTCTAATTGCTGGTTTTATTGTTCACTTTTTGGCCATCCACCCTTTTAGGGATGGTAACGGTAGATTAAGCAGATTATTAACCACTCTTTTACTTTTAAAAAACGAATATAGATGGGCGCAATATACTTCTCATGAAAAAGTTATCGAAGATAACAAGGAAGGTTATTATATTTCTTTAAGAAGTACACAAACTACTTTTCACAAAGAAGCAAAATATAATGATTGGATTAGCTACTTTTTAAAAGTGATCACCGTTCAAACTGATTTCTTAACCAGTAAACTTATTCACAAGTCTCCTGCATCAGTTATGAATGACAATGAGAAAAAGGTTTACAGCATCATTGAAGCTGAAGAAGAATGCAAAATTTCTTTTATTCAGGATAATATTGAAATGTCTCGTGATGGATTGAAAGACCTTTTAAAAAGACTGGTTGATAAAGGTCTTATTAAGAAAAAAGGGCAAGGAAGAGGAACTACCTACGTTATAGAATGATATAGCTTTTGAATTATTTTATGCCTAGTTATACATACCTTAGAAGAACTAAACTCTAAGCAGCAAAGCTCAATTTATCATTCTCAATAACCTCAAGAAAACATTCGTAAAACTTGGAAGCTTGGTGATCCTGTAGACTATTTAGAGGTATTCGAGGACTCACCTTATTAATGCCTTTAGAGCGGAGTTTTTTATCAAATTCATTTTTCAAGATATCAAAATGTGACTGATATTTATGCTGATAAAAGGATTCAAGGACAATCCTACCTTCCTCATCTTCAATATTGATAATATAGATATCGACTTTGTCGTCTTTTAAGAATGTATGAAAGTAAAAAAGCCAAAAAATAGGACAACTCTTATGTTCTAGTTTAATTTCTCTTTGATGAGTAACGAGTCTGTTTTTTATAGTATTTCCCTTACCAACATACAAAACTCTGCCTTCGACACTGTATATATAGAGTCCTTTCCAATTCTTGTAAGGCTCAATCAAAGTCTTAAATTCAGAAGGGCCATACTGACCTAAATTTTCTAAGCTTAGTTTGGCAAAATCTAGAACACAGTCCTTTTCAAAAATATCGTAATGATTTTCTTTTAAAAAAGAATCCTTATCAAAAATTTTCATATAATTCCTAGGCAGCAGACCTTGATTTAAAAGAATCTATAATTTCCTCAATTTCAGCCAATCCGGAATATTTTTTCGGAAAAAGGAACATATTATTGGGGTTAACGAATTTTCTAAAATGAGATTTTAATAACTCGATATCTATTTCTTCCAGAGGGTCTTTTGATTTCAACCCAATTGGTACTTTATGAGAGACTTTCCAACCTTTTTTATTGGGATCATCAATATCATGTTTTGTTCTAAAGTACTTTGCCTGCTCTCTTTCTTTCTTCTTTAAAACCATTGCAATTGGGACTCTATCGCTATCTACCAATCGCTTAATTTCCTGAAGCGAGGGCTCAATAGAATTAAAACACATCGAAAATCCCCAATGGGCAACCCCATTATCGCAAGGAATAATAATTCGACCACTATTGTGAATGACTTCTTTTCCACGAGAATAGTTTTCATTAAATTTTCTGATATATAAAGGAAGACTTTTATCATCTGCCCAATCTTTAACTAGTTGATCCCAATATTGGAGTGAGGATTCCTTAGGTTGCATTTTTTCGAGACGCTCCCTGAATTCCTTACCAATTTCTGAGATTCTCATCTCTAGATCTGAGAAATCTTCTTCAATTTCGTCAAAATTCATTAACTTATTCACTATATTACCTTTCAAGTTTTCAATAGGATTTTCAGTCTAATATAACGGCATTATCTGTGACTTTCTTGACTTAAGATTTAACAAAGAGTTTTGTAATTTCAGAAGTTTAAAATGCTAACTTTTCATCCCCATCAAACTGAATCACAGAGGTATTTTGAATAACTGAATCACGATCATTATAAGGACCTGACTCACATCCAGCCATGCGATCAAATGATCTGGCTCCATCACATTCATAGTACATTCGATATAAATGCGAAGCGCGGATATCAGTTAGATGTGAAAGTTTACCTTCTTCATTAAAATGCATAGCGGGCGTTTCGGATAGGGCTTCATCGAAATAAACTTGCGCGAAAGGAAGTCTTAAAATTCTCTCGCGCTGAACCATCGCAACGGGAAGAACGACTTTTCGAAGCCTGGAATCTTTAAAACAAACATCTTGAAATTGAATATTTGTCACATAATCTTGTCCGCGAATGATAGCGCGAAGATTGTATGGTTTTTTAATACTGGCCTGCACTTTAAAATTAGGCGCGCAAATCATACCGTCTTCTGCTCGATAAATATGCTCTTTAAGATCAAGTTTAATCTCAGACTGCTTAATCGCCTCACTTGTATTAGGAACAATATATTCTTTGAGCTCAGTTTCTTTAATCTCTTCGATATAATCTATAAAAGTATAAGAATCAAAAAACTCTGAAGCAACCAGCCCGTTCATATATCTTGCGGCAACGGAATCTGTAGCGCCATTTTCAAGCATGATGCGATACCAAGCTTCATGCAAAATCGCCATGGCCTGTTCTTGTTTATCCATAAGCTCCCAAATAGAGAGGCTAAATTCATAACGAAAATCTCTTCTAAACCTGGGCGCTCTTTGAGAAATAAATTGTCTAAGGATACAACCTTCGGGAAGGGAGACGTGAGCTGAGTCATCGATTTCAATAATTACATCACGACCTAGATACACATGTTGGCCGCGAGCATTGGGGTAAAGTTCGAATTTTTCAAAATCGTTTACCATCTCCATGGAATAGTCATAAAGCTTCGTCGCCAAGACCTCATCAAATCTCTCCAATCTTTGAACAGCGACATTCACCATACTTCTCCATGTGGGAGCTTCAAGATTTTCAGGATTGAGATTAATATTAAAACGTAATTTTCCTGCTTCATAAGAATCAAGCATTTCAATTTTTTCAGGACAGATAACTGCATCTCCTCCGTTACCCATACCTCCACTTCGAGTGGTTGAATTCACTCGGTTGGATTGATTATTTAAACTTTCTTCGGTGATGACGTTTCTATCAAGGAGTTCTTGGATGAGATTAATTTGAGGCTCTTCTCTAGTCACCTGACTTCCAGGGAGAACGAGAACACTAGAAGTTTCCTCTTTGGGAGCGATTAACCTGATTTCTTCTACACTTTGTTCAATGGCTTCCTCTGTTTCGGGCTCAGATACGGTGGGGTCCGCCATGGATCCAGTCATCGCAAATAAGCTCAGAAAAATGAGAGAAAGGTTTAATTTCATTAACATTCCATATTTTTAAACTAACCTAGTCTATAGTTGACTAGCGCGCTGCGCAATTAATTGGAAATATTTATAGACCGTGGTCTCAAATTATTAAAATCCTGTACTCAAAATACCGATAAAGTTCTGTGAAAAAGATCTATGACTATATGGAACCTATTGAATTTATTAGCGATAGGTTCGAAGAAATTAAGGCGAGAAACCCGGGATATTCCCTTAGGGCCTGGGCGAAGTCTCTGGGCATGAAATCTCATGGACCTTTGCATGCGATCTTAAAAAAACAGCGAAAAATTCCTAAAAACCTCATTATCCCTCTTATCAAGACATTAAAACTGGATAAAGAAGAAGCGAAGTACTTTGAATTATTAGTAGATTTATCTCGCGCTAAAAAGCCTGAAGAGATTGATTTCTATAAGGACAAACTCGCAAAACTCTCTCCTGTTCCCCTACGTGAGATTCACGATCTTGAGGCCTATAAATACCTCACTGATCCTATTCATTTTACAGTGGCAGAGATGACTCAATTAAAGGAATTCAATGATTCACCTGCATGGATGAAAAAGAGTCTTCGAGTAAACCAAAATATGCGAGAGCTTGAAGTTATTATTGAGCGTCTTAGAAATCTCGGTATTGTTCAGAGGAAAAAGAAAAATCATTATGAAAAACCTCTGCAACATCTCTATACGAAACTTGAAGTCACCAGTGAAGTCGTTCAAAACTATCATAAGTTTTGCTCTGAGCTTGCGATCGATCAAGTTAGTAAACAAGATATAAGTGAGAAAGAATTCAATGCACTCTGCTTTAATATTAAAAAGAAAGATCTGCCTCAAATCAAAGAACAGATCAGAGATTTTATCAATAGACTGGTGGAAGAAAACGAAGCTCCGGCTCACGAGGGTGACGAGACCTACCAGTTAAACGTCCAATTCTTCTCTCTTACTAAGTAAACCCTGAAATAAATTCATGAATTCTTATTCAGTGGTCTCAAAATGAGAACAGTTTGTACTCAAAATTGCTGCAGCCTATTTGCTTCTCCTGTAAGTTCCCCTCAACCAAACAACAGGAGTTGCCTTATGAAAACTTTATTAATCACACTAAGCTTACAAACATTACTTCTTGCTAACGCCCATGCAGGACTTAAAACAAGAATTCTAAAAGTTATAAGTCCAGAAACATCAACAGATGCATTTGAAGTTCTTGTGGCAAAAGACAGACAGATCTTTACTGTCAATCCCAGTCAAGCCGAACTTCTTGAAGAGTTAAGACGTGCTGAGGAATTAAACTCAGTCGTTGAACTAACTGGAAACGAGGATAACGAACTACTCTCACTTGAACTTATTGAAGAGGGAGATAATGTTCTCGATTTTTATCCCTCTGAGGGTCTTCACCCGATGACGAATTACACTCCTTCAAATATTGACGGAGTTGACCGCGCCACTGAACTTTTTAATGAACTCGCTGAAGGGAGTAGGTGGATGTCACAATGTTTTAACCGTGCTCATCTTTGGTCAAGACAATTGGATAAAGAGCATGGAGTAAAATCCATGAAAATTCTTATCTATTACACAAAAAGATTTAGAAATGAAATCGGTGGAAAATGGTGGTTTCACATAGCTCCGATGGTTGATGTAAATGGTGAGCATTATGTCCTAGATAAAGAATTCACGCGAGCACCAGTAACTGAAGAGAACTGGGAGCATATCTTTACGAGAAAAATGGAAGAAAAAGGAATCTATGGTTATAGATGTAAAGTGATTCAAAATATCAGTGAATACTACGATGATTACAATCAAAATAATGAATACTGTAATATCCAAATTACGAGCATGTACTATTGGGAACCAAATGATATGTCGAGACTAGAAAGAACAGGAGAACAAAAGACTGAGTATTTAAATCGTGAACTAAGAATAGCTGCTAAAAACGTTTACTGGAGATGGCGCTGGAAGCGAGCTTTCAATCGAGTAAAAGTTGATTAATAAAGTTTGGCCCTCGTAAGAGGGCTTTTTTTTTACCAATAGAATAATTTTAGATATGCTTTTTTGACCTACCAATAACAAAAAGGAGTTTGTTATGAAGCTAATTCTCATGGCATTAATTTGTTTTAATACTTATGCCAATATCCATCTATCCCCACCTAATTTTGATTCTTATGTCTTCGTAGATATCAAAAAAATTACTTCTGATATTCAAGTTGATTTTCAAAATAAGGAAGTCATAGCTACCACCACAATTGAATTTGAAAACTTTCAATCAGGAAAACCTATTTTTGATCTCGTTCCTGATGCGATTCAAACCGAAATTAATGGAATCACAGTTGATCTTCCTGAAATATCTTCTCCTGATGGCGAAACTAAGTTTAGAGCAGTTGATAAATCACTTCCTGCCGGAAATCACAGATTAATGATTAAAAATAAAATCACCGAGAATCTGAATTTCACATGGTGGACTGGTCATTTAAATATGGCCTTTTGGATGACTGATCTTAATGATCGAGGTTATCTAGAAAATTATATCCCAACTAATTTAGAGTTTGATCAATTTGAATTAGAGTTAAACGTTGAGCTTGGCAGTGAGAAAGTCAATGAGCATGAGCTTTTTACTAATGGAGAGCTAAGGACAACACCAACAGGTTTTCATGTGAAGTACCCTGATTATTTCACAAGCTCCTCTTTGTATTTTCATCTTGCTAAAAAAGATAAATTTGAAAAAAAGAACCTAAGTTTCACATCAATGAACGGAAAAGTGATTCCTATTACAATTTATTCCTCTAATAATTCTAATGTAAGAAGTGCTGAAACAGAGACTCTTGCCGTCTTATCTGAGCTTGAAGGTATTTTTGGAGCTTGGTCTCATCCAAGTTTGGTTGTCTATGTAGCTGGTAGTGGTGGAATGGAATACGCAGGAGCAACGAGAACATCTCTAAGTGCGCTAGGACATGAATTAATTCATAGCTATTTTGCCAGAGGAGTTATGCCAGTAAGAGGAAACTCAGGCTGGATAGATGAGGCCATTGCGAGTTGGAGAGATAAAGGATACCAGTATAATCCTTCTACCGGCTTTTATACCACCAGTATGGCCGCTCACTCCGTTTATAGAAGAAATACTGATTACAGAGCGTATAACGAAGGGGCTAAGTTTATGGCCTATTTGAATTATCAATTGTCTGACCAAGGTGGGCTTAAAACTTTTCTGAAAGATGTTTACTCCAATTATAAACATACATCTATCACCACGAGTGATTTCAAAAAGTTTTTAGAGAATTTTTCAGGCTTGGATTTCACGACTGATTTTGCAAGATATATTTTAGGTCAAAGAAAGGGACATGCTAAGCATGAGCATGTAGAAGAAAACCCTTATCACCCGAGACTCAGCAAGCAAGATTATCTAGATTTATTATAAGTGATTTGGCCCTCGCAAGAGGGCCTTTTTTTAATGAATTTCGTCGTTACCTTCAACCATAAAAAAATTATTGATTTTAATTGCCTCTTCTCTAAAACAATCCACCGCTGTATCTATATCCCCTTTTGATTTCGTCACTATTAAGACTTTATCACCCTCAGAAAATTTCGTTGAGCCATCAGGAATAACAAATGAACCTTCGCGCTTGATAAAGAGAACTAAGCAGCCTATAGGAAGATTAAGGTCTACAACTCTTTTTTCAACGGCAAAATCATTTTTATTAACAGTAATTTCTCTAATGCCATTTTTCGTTTTCTCGAGGACTTCAAAATCAATGGGAAAACTTGGGTCTTCGATAGCCTCATATAAAAGCCCTAATTTTTTTGCCAGAAGCTTTAAGGTCACTCCTTGGATCATGGCCGAAACCAGCACCACAAAAAAGACGATATCAAATAAAATATGCGCCTTATCACCCAACTTATCCGCTGCAAGACTCGCAAACACAATAGGAGTCGCACCTTTAAGACCTGCCCAGGAAATAAAAGTCTTTTCTTTGAAATTGAATTTACTAAAGGCTAAGCACAGAAATATAGTCACTGGTCTTGCAATCAAAATCAAAAAAAGTGCAATGATAAGGCCTTCCGGAGCAATCTCTATAAGCCTGCTTGGAAAAACAAGTAATCCAAGCATAACAAAAAGTCCTATTTGAGAGAGCCAAGAGATTCCATCATAAAAGCTATACAAAAAAGTTTTATGCAGAATTTTTCGACTGCTGATGAGAATCCCAAAGACATAAACCGCCAGAAATCCGTTTCCTTCCAGTTGACTCGCAATCGAATAATTCAAAAACAAAAATGAGAGTGTGAGAGCTGGATAGAGACCAATATACTCTAGATTGATAATATTATTTAAAGAAATAAAGGCTCGGGCCAATACCCATCCTACTGCAAGACCGACAATCGGATTTAAAAGAAAATCAATTCCAATTTCTGTAAGATTATAAGAGTCACTATCGATCAAGCCTAAAATAACTGTGACGAGAAAATAGGCCATGGGATCGTTACTTCCAGATTCAAACTTCAAGAGATTTTTATTGGGAGCGGTGACCTGAGATTTTTTATCTTTAAAAATGGAAAATACAGCTGCTGCATCAGTTGCGGCTAGAATGGCCCCTAGAAGAAAGGATTCTAGTAAACCAATATCCAGGATTTTATGCACAAAAAATCCCACGATCCCAGTAGTGAGAAGAACACCCAAAGATGACAGGACTATACCTCGAGCTAAATTATCTTTAATATCTTTGATCTCAGTTTCGATTCCCCCAGAAAATATAATCAAACAAAGGGCAACGAGACTTAAGGAGTGAGTAAGTTCATAGTTCTCAAAATGGATTCCCCCTAGCCCTTCACTTCCAGAGAGCATACCTATGAGCATAAATATAATAAGAATGGGGAGACCAAAGCGACTTGAGGATTTACTTAACAGAACACTCAATAAAAGAATGATTGAACTAGCTAAAAGAAAATTATTGAGAAATACTTCCATGGCCTAAATACTCAAGTTTTTTGGTTAATTATATTACACCTATTGACTTGAATGAAGGCAGCAAAATTGACTCATAAACAGTATTTAAACTGTAAAAAAAATTAATCGTATTTGATAATTTTTAAATTTTCAGTTTTCAGTCCCATTTCTGTGAACTCTCTGGCCATATCATCTATGAATATTCGGATGTCATTTCTTATGTATATGACAACGCGTTTGCCTCGCTTTAGTAACTCTTCTGCCATAATATGATAATAATTATGAAAGGTGCTACCAGCCATAGGCTTATTGGGAACCACAATTTCTACGATAGAGCATCGATCACTTAAACTTTCAACATTCTCCATTGCTAATTTTGTCAGCTCTGGTCGGCTTAACCTATTAAACCTTGAAGTGATATCTACGCTTGACTGGTGAAGTCGCCTTTCCGCTTCATCGGTATCCTCTATAATAACGCAGGAACCTTTGATGGTTTCTAGATCTTGATAGTTGGGATTTAGTTCTATATGAACTTCGTTGAAATTCTGGGTGTCTAAACTAAAGTGTTCATACTTATGAGAAATGACTAGATCGTTGTCAGGCCTAAAAAAGTAAGTTAAGGCTTTTTTGCCTCCTCCACCATCCTCTTCAGATAAAAGGTTACGAGGGTTATACACTTTACCATTATAAAGAAGCAAAATTGAATGATCTTTTATCGCAATGGTGAATATACTTCCTTCTCCTTTTTCGGGATCAAGTGAGTTTAAAACTAATTCCATCACATATGCAGCGAGACGTAGCACCTTATCTTCTTCTAGCACACCTGCTACACCCGATTTTTTAAATAGGTCTGACACTTTCTGTTCTATAAGGTGGGGAGTATTAAAATCAGTAGCCTTGATAGCTTCATTAACACAACTTTTTGCTTTTAACTGATTCTTTTTATCTAAGTTATCGGCCCTGCGAAGGCGCTCTTCTAGAGTGCTTTTTAATTTAATTGAGTTTGCTGCAATACTTAATCCTTGATGAAAAAAGCCCAACATACTCATAAAAGTGAATGGATCCGAAACTGAACTTGGCATTTACTCTCCCTTTTTATTTCTTTTAGTCAATAAGCTACATCATCTATTGATTTTCTCATTTTAAAAATTAAAAACTCAGAGTCACTATCAGTATTATTTTCTAGATAATGCTTTTCACCTGAGCCTGCATAGAAACAAACACTATCGCCTTTAGATAAAGTCACTCGACTCTCACCTTCCACCGCCTCAAGAGTTCCTTTGGTGACGTAAATAATCTCATCAAGGTCTTTATGAAAATGAGGCGCAGAAGCTTTCGTACCTGGACGAACTTTTTCAGAGTAGAGAGACAATTGTTTGGTAGAAAATATTTTATCTGAAAGAGCGTAGGGATAATCATCGCTTGAACGTCCGGAGGGAATAGTATGTTTAATTTCAGAGGATCGTTTAATTTCCAAGTCTACTGCCAATTTTTCTTTTTACTGGTCCAACCTATTCCTGGATTAAAACTATTGGTGGGATCAAGTTTTTTATAATGAATTCGAAGCGGCTCTTTGGCGTAATACTCATGACCGACGTTATGCTCGGCTGGATACTCAGCCCCTCTGGCATCATATGTTTTTAATAATTCTTTTTTAAGCGCTTTGGCATCCACGCCTTTTTTCACCACATAATTTTGATGGAGCACATGACAAAAAAGGTGTCCGTAGTAGAGTTTTACATCAAGCACATCATCTATCTCAGGAGGGAGTTTCTCAAACCATTCCTTTTCATTTCTTGGGAAAGCGATATCCATGGTCATCATATCCCCAAGTTTTTTTCTGTTGAGTGCGTGATAGCGGCCGATGGCACTTGCTGCCACAAAACGATGAAGGATGGCTTTTTTCGCTTCCTTTTCATCACACTCAAAATAATTTCCCTCGTGCTCTTCAAAAAAATTAGGAAAAAACTCACGAGCTTCATCCACGGCACCATCGGACATTTCAATAATCCAATGATGTTCATAGAGATCACGGTACTCTTCCATTCTTTTGGGTAAATGATTAGGCCAAAACCAAATAAGAAATTGCATCAAGCGATCTGAAAATTTATCCGGCAAGAACCAAAACTTTCCGGCCATCAAATCAACTTTGCGTTTTAAGTTAAAGAGCTTAGGAATAAAACTTGGACCGATCTTATCGATGACCACATGATTATCTTTTCCATATTTTTTGGCAAAGTCATAACAAACTCGATGCAAGTACTCACCTGATGTAGGGAGGTTTTTGAACTTACCAAGAATTTCCCGTCTTATTTTCCAAATCACATCAGGGCTATTCGTTCCCACATAAAAAACTTGGGTGTTCTTAGGCTTAGGATAAGTATCAAGTCTGACTGCAAACACGGCTATTTTTCCGGCGCAACCAGAAGCGCCATAAAGCCTTCTTCCGTCAGCATTGAATCTCGCGGGAGTTGATGAATCAACTTCACGCACTCGTATATGATATTCATTATCTGAGGCGAGTTTATCGGGGTGTTCTATATCCTTATCTTTGAATTTTTTGTTTTGAAGATTGTCTAAAATCTCCTCAGGGGAATTGCCCAAATTCACACCTAATTCATTTACAAGATTCAACTCGCCATTTTCATCAATCTGAGCGTAGATCGAAAGTTCAGTATAAGCGGGACCTCTTTTTACAAGTGCGCCACCTGAATTATTGCAAACTCCACCGACGATAGAAGCTCCAATACAAGAGGAACCAATGACGGAGTGAGGCTCACGTCCATAGGGAATAAGTTTATCTTCCAGTCCGAATAGCGTACTGCCAGCAAGACCTATAATTTGTTTTCCTTCATTTATAATATGTATTTGATCAATACGAAGTGTGCTGATGACAACGATGGGCCTATCATAGTCGTCACCATTGGGAGTAGAGCCTCCGGTGAGACCCGTATTTGCAGCTTGCATGATAACGATAATATCAGCCTTCACACAGACTTTGAGTATCTCCCAGACTTCAACCAGTGTTCCAGGTTTTACGACTGCGATTGCCTTGCCTTCCCCAAAACGCCAACCTTTACAAAAAGGCTCCATATGAGCCTCACTTGTGATGGTATATTTATTACCGGCTATCTTACTGATTTCATTGACTACAGATTGATTCGACATGAACCGATTTTAGCAGAATGGAACTTGATTACAAAGTTCTTATTTATTAATGTCAGGCCAATTTCTATCGGCTTTTCGAATAAACTCAGCTTGGTTCTCTGACCACTTAGCGGCAATATCTGAATTATAATTTAAATATAAGACTCCCTCTACAACTGTAGCTGTCCTTAAGTCCACATCCGCGGTATAGCCTTGTGCGACCGCCCAAGCACAATAACCGCCATAAGCTGGTGCATACTTTTTAGGATTCGATTTAAAAAGATCAAGATTTTCCTGATTTCTAAATTCATAATAGGCTCCCTCATACTCATACTTAAACTCACCTTTCCCCTCAATAATATCTTGAGTTTGATAAAGCTCAACTACATCCTTGCCATCTACCGCTTTGTCACTCCAAGAACTCTTATTCGTTCGAGCTGTGGCACATGATACTGATACTAATAGAATCCAAGCTCCTATCACTGATTTTAAAGCTAAATTATTCATTTTCATTCTCCTTTGATTATTAGTGACAAAAGTTTAGTTTTTATTACATGTCTTTTTCAAAAGACTGCTTTAGGATAAGTCTATGAAAAGAGTCATCATCATTGGAACAACAGGAAGTGGAAAATCGACTTTAGCTAAGAAATTAGCTAAAAAACTGAATTGTCCACATATTCAGCTGGATTCTCTTTTTTGGAAGCCCAATTGGCAGGAAGCCAGTGATGAAGAGCTCTTTTCTAAATTGGAGAAAGCGGTGGCGCAAGACTCTTGGGTCTTAGATGGCAATTACACCCGGACAAATTTTATCTCCTGGCCAAAGGCAGACACCGTAATTTGGATCAATCTCCCTTTATGGCTCACATTTTATCAAAACTTCACTCGTTCATTTCGAAGGGCCTTAACTCAAGAAGAACTTTGGGTGGGAACAGGAAACAAAGAATCATTTAAAAAAATGTTTTCTCGTGATTCAATTTTGATTTGGCTTTTTAAATCATACGGACCTCAATTGAAAGCAAACCAGGAAAAGATGAAAGATCCTAAATTTTCACATATTAAATTTTATCGCTTGAGATCGAGACGTGAGATAAATGAATTTATTAAAGATATAAAGGAATAATGAATGAAAATACTCGTTATCGGCGGTAATTTATTTTTTGGAAAAAAACTAGTTCATAAGCTCATTGAAAATAAACATAGTATTACAGTTCTTAACAGACAAAACAATGCAGATGATTTTGGCGATAAAGTACATCGGATCAAATGTGACCGATTAAAAAAAGAGGACATGCAGCGAGCACTTGGTGAAACTCAATGGGATATTGTTTATGATCAAGTCTGCTACGACTATCAAACAGCCAAAGATTCATGCGAGATATTCAATGGTAAGGTAAAGCATTATATTCATACTTCTTCTCAGTCCGTCTATGAGCCAGGAAGTGAGATCAGTGAAGACGCCTTTATTCCAAGCCAGCACGAGTTTTCTGAACAAGCAGATCATAGAACTCAATATGCTGAAGCTAAAAGACAGGCAGAAAAAGCATTCGAAAGCTTTGCCCGTTTCCCTGTCTCTTATGTTAGATTTTGCATCGTGATAGGGTTAGATGACTATACCAAAAGATTTCTTTTCCATATTAATAGAGTAAAAACAGAAAAGGAGATTTTCTTTCCTAATTTAGAAGCTAAAATTTCCTTTATCACGTCACAGGATGCTGCCAATTCCCTTTATCATATAGGTATGAATCAAATTACCGGTCCTATCAATTGTTGTAACTCAGGACATATAGCTCTCAGTAAGCTTATGAAGTTTATATGTGATAGAACAGGAAAAGACTTAATCGAAGCTCACATACAAACTCAAGAAAACTCATCTCCTTATGGCATAGATCAAAATTGGTATATGGATAACCAAAAACTTACAAGTTCGGGATTAAAACTTGGACCTGTAGAAATTAAGGTGAGAAAACTTATAGAAGAAAGTTGTGAGCTTAGTTGAAACATAATATAAAAACATAATAAGGAATAATTTTATGAGCCTTGATGCAATAGGAATTGCCTGTCGTGATTTAGAAAAATCTATTCGCTTCTACGAACTATTGGGATTGGAATTTAGTGCCTCTGGCTCAGAGCATTATGAAGCCACTTCAAAGACAGGAATGAGAATCATGCTTGACTCCTTTGAGCTTATGAAAAAAATTAACCCGAAATGGAACGAACCAGAAAAACCAGGAATTACACTTTGCTTCTTGCAAGACTCTCCAGCGCTTGTCGACGAGACTTTTCAAAAGATTGTTGATGCAGGTTTTAACGCTGAGAAGGAGCCTTGGGATGCATTTTGGGGTCAGCGCTACTCTACCGTGAAAGATCCGGACGGAAATCAAATTGATATTTTTGCGTCTATAGATAAATAAAAATACCAGACATCCCCGAGCGGTCTTGTCGGTCTTAAACTCTGTCTATTCTTAAGTTCAATATTGCTTAGCCAACTATTTCAAATATAATGATTCTTTATATTTTTTATGGAGGTTTTATGAAAAAATTAATCGCTATTGCAACATTATCTTTAGCAACCAGTTCAGCATTTGCAGCTCACGGGCCTGCGGGATGTGGACTTGGATCAATCTTATTTGAAGGTAAAGAGGGAACAATGTTTAACGTTCTTGCTGCAACTTTCAACGGATCATCAGCTAACCAAACATTTGGTATGTCATCTGGAACTTTAGGATGTGAGGATGCTGCTACTGCAAAAGTTTCTTCAGTATCTTTTGTTGAAGGAAACACTGTTGCTCTTTCAAATGATATTGCTAGAGGTCAAGGGGAAACTCTTACTGCTTATCTAACAATGATCAACAAAGCAGATGCTGACACAACTGTGTTAAAAGCAAATTTTTCTCAAATTTTTGCTAAAGGCAATACTTCAGCAGACATCGATTCAAGAATTAAAAATCTTTTGTAAGAGGTTTATATTAATTTCTTAAAAAAAATTAGAGGGGCCAATTTTTTTGGCCCTTTGTTATTGTGTCTCATTCAAAGCTCTTTTGCATCCGTTCAACTCGAACACGTCCCTGAACAATGGCTTCATTTACTGCGATACAATAAGAACTTATGGGGTGGCATCGAAAGTGAAGTTGACTCAAAGAATTTTTTTTTAGCCAAGTCGGGAAAGACTGATCCCGCATCTGAGCTAGCGGCAAATATAGAAAATTTTCGTATCCCGATCGAAAACTTTAAAGACCCAAACCAGCACCCCATCTGCCTTTTCCCTGGACGTTACCTCTTTCTCAAAACTATCGGAAAAGTTAGGACTGAATTTGATTTAGATAAATGTAGCGATTTTAAAACTTTCAAAGATAAGCTTGAACTAAGTTCCGTATCAGTCGTCTTTTCCTCCTATTTCATCAATAAACCCGCCTCGGCGTTTGGACATACCTTTTTTAAACTGAATAAGGACTCTCCTCTCAAAACTGATTTGCAATCTTACGGAGTCGATTTTAGTGCACAAGTGACGACAAAAAATCCTATTGCCTATGGAGTACTCGGTATTTTTGGTGGATTCTATGGAAAATTCAATCTCATGCCTTATTTTTTAAAACTCAGAGAATATAACGATTATGAGTCAAGAGACCTCTGGGAATTTGAGCTCAACCTAAATGATGACGAGCTTGATCTTTTTACCGCCCATCTTTGGGATATGAATCAAGCTGCATTTGATTATTTCTATTTTTCTGAAAACTGCTCTTATCATATCTCTCGCTTTATCGATGCTGTAAAGCCCGACTGGAAAATCATGGAGGCCATTTACGAGACTACGATACCTATAGATACACTTGCTCCTTTAAAAGACCAAAAAAAAATCACTCAAGGTATTTATTTTCGTCCCTCTCAACAAAAAAGATCTCAACAAAAATTAGAGAAACTCAATAAGTTGGAAAGAAGGGCCGTAAAAAACTCTTTTAACAATTTAAAACTAGCAGAGCTTGGAGATTTTAATAGAAATCAAAAAGCCAAAATACTTGATGCCATTATCGATTTCACCGACTATAAATATCCCACTCAAATGCACCTCTCTAAAGACAATCCTATCCAAGACTTTAAAAGAGAAGCTCTCATTGCGAGAAGTCAAATTGAAGTGACCTCTCAGTCAATTGAGAAGTTTCAGGTTGAAAAATTTGATTCAGGACATAAGGCCAGAAAATTTGGTCTGGGCGCAAGGGGTGGAGATAGAACTGGAATGGAGTTCAGACATCGTTTTGCTCTTCACGATATTCTAGAGCCGCAAGGTGACGTCTACTCTCTTTTCTCTCTTGAGATGGGAAAAACACGGTTTTTCTTAGAACAAGAAACAAATAAGTTCCTTTTTGAGGAATTAGAAGTCGCCCATGTTGAGGCCTTAAGACCCATAAATTTTCTCGAAAAAAGAATCTCATGGAATTTCGATTTTGGACTTAAAAATAGATTTGAAATTGTCGCTCCTTTTTTAAATATTGGAGTCGGTCCCTCAATTGCCCTTGGGAAGCAAAATTTCACCTTATTTTTTCAGACAGAAAATAACCATCTTTTTAATGAGTACCTCTACCAGCAGAGCTATCTTGGAGCTAACTTTCAATGGCTCTTTAAAAAAGATAATTTTGGATTTAAAGTGAACTTTAAAAAATACCGAGACCTTGTACTAGCACAAGACAATGTGGATATTGTACAAAGTGAACTTAGCTATCTTCCCTCAGAGAACTACCAAATCGCCGCTGAGACATTAAAGTCTGATCTAGAGGAAAGGACCTCACTCCTTATTTACGCCTATTATTAGAGTGAGCTCGTCTTTTCTTTAACACTTTTTTCCTTTTTGTCGTCCACTTTAGTGGGATCATAATAAGGTGGTGTTGAAGTCGGCTTTACTAGCCCATTTGACTTAGGTAAATTGTTCTTTTTTAAGTCTACTGCGCGGTTGGCACAGGCACCTAAAAATAAAATAATAAATATAACCTTTAAAACTTTCATGCCTTAATATTCACATAATGATAGCTCCCTATCCTTTTGGGAAAGATTTAAAAACGTTTAGAAATCTACAAATTTGCTTCAAAAAAAGGTGATTATTTTTGTTTAGATTCTCGTTATTATAGCGAGTATTAACCGTAGGAGGACTTATTAAAGATGATTTAGACCTAAAACAACGAAAAATCGGGGTTGAAATTGAATTAGGAAATATGTCTCCTGAACTCTGCGCTGAAATAATCTCTCAGAAAACAAATTGGAATATCGAGCAGGTCCACGATGACCTTTTTCTCTTAAAATCTCCACAGGGTGATTACAAAGTGGAAACCGACGCTGAGATTATTAAAAAAATGTCGAAAGAAGCCACTGAAGGAGAAGGTGATAGCTTCTCCAATATAATTAGAGAAGGATTTGATTCTTTAAAAGGAACTATCGTTCCCATTGAACTTGTCAGCCCTCCGCTCCCTCTCGATAAAATTTCTGAATTGGATCAAATATGTGAAGACTTACATAAGAGGGGCGCAAAAGGAACTCAAGATTCCTTCAATTACGCTTTTGGATTGCATCTGAATCCTCAAGTGAAACAATTAGATCATGTACATATTCTAAAAAACCTTCAGGCTTTTATTATTTTGTCCGACTGGCTACACGATCAAATTAAAATAGATACAACGAGAAGGCTGACTGGTTTTGCTAAGGATTTCCCCAAGGACTATGCAAAGAAAATTATTCAAACCAACTATAAGCCCAGCCAGACAGAGTTTATTGATGATTATTTAAGTTTTAATCCTACAAGAAATCGAAGTTTGGATATGCTTCCTCTGCTTAAGTTTATAGACCCAGACAGAGTGACCAATATTGTTGATGACACAAGAGTAAAAAGTCGCCCTACCTATCACTATCGACTTCCAAACTGTATGTTAGGTTCTCCATTTTGGAGTATTAATACAGAGTGGAAGAGATGGAAGAAGGTTGAATGGCTGGCAGAAAATGATGTTTATCTTGAGGGAGCGACTGAAGCATTCAATCAGGTTAAATTAAAAAATTCATTCAGTAATAATGAATGGATTGCCATCTTAAATACCCTCATCATGGAATCAGAATGAAACCCTTAATCGGAGTAACAAAACCTCTTCGAGGCGGGCTCATCCAAAATCTCTGTATTCGTCTTGCTATTTTTATGACTGGAGGAAGAAGTATTAATCTTACCTCCGATAAACCCCGGCTCGACTTAAACTTAGACGGATTAATTATTTCCGGTGGAACCGATATTCACCCCGAAGTCTATAGCGGTAGCGAGTTTAAACACAATTACTCCTATGACAGGGAGAGGGACGAAATGGAATTGAACTGGCTTAAAAAAGCTGAATTTGAACAAATTCCTACTCTATGTATTTGTCGAGGCGCTCAACTTTTAAATGTTTACTATGGTGGGAGTTTGTTTTTTGATATTTCCAAAGCCTACAAAAATGCTGATTATCCGAACTCACTTTTCGCAAAAATATTTTTTAGAAAGCCTGCTCGAGTTCTTTCGGGAAAAATCCGCGACATGATCCAACAAAATAAATTATCCGTGAACAGCCTTCACACTCAAGCTATCGCAACATTAGGAGGCAAGCTAAAGAGAACAATGATTGAGGATAACGGAGTTGTTCAGGCCATAGAACATAAAGATTTGCCCTTTCTTTTGGGTGTACAATTTCACCCAGAATTTCTTATTCATCGAAAGGAAATTCGACGAATTTTTAAGACCTTAGTTAGTTTCAAAACGAAAACTGTGTAGTAATTTAAACATTTTTTTTTCATCGCTAGGAATATATTTGAGACGATCTCTTATATAATTGGATGGTGGAAAATCTTTTTAATGCCTTAAATTTAGTTGATAAACTACTGAGCGAAAAACTATTCGAAATAAACGAGACTTCGTTTACTTCCTATCGAGTTTTATCCCTTCTTCTTTCATCAGCTTTTCTCTTATGGCTTGGAAAAAATAGTCAAAGATTTGTTTTTAGAGTCCTACAAAGAAAAAGTAATATGAGTGCGGGAAGTCGCTATGTCATAGCAACACTTTCTAAACATATTATTCATATTATTGGGTTTTACGCAATTCTCCTTAATGCTGGATTTGATTTTAAAACTCTTACAGTTGTTATCGGTGCATTAGGGGTGGGGATTGGTTTTGGACTCCAACATATTATTAATAATTTTGTTAGTGGAATCGTCATTTTATTTGAACGACCAATCAGTGTAGGCGACAGAGTTGTCGTGGAGGGAGTTGAAGGTGATGTTGTTGAGATAAATGCTAGGGCAACAAAGGTGAAAACTAACGACAACATTATGCATATTATTCCAAATGGAGATTTTGTAACAAAAAAAGTGATCAATTGGTCACATGGAGGAGCAACAGTAAGAAGTAGGATCGCCGTATCTGTAGCCTATGGAGAGGACCCTGAGCAGGTGAAGTCGGCACTTATAGAGGTTGCAAATGAGAATAATCATGTTCTTCAAAGTCCAAAACCTGACGTTTTATTCATTGAGTTTGGAGACTCTTCATTAAATTTTGAATTGAGAGTTTGGACACAAAGTCATATCAATAGGCCAGGCATATTAAAAAGTGATCTAAACTATGCCATTGCTAGAAAATTCGATGAATTAGGTATTGAAGTGCCCTATCCTCAAAGAGATATCTATGTGAAAGAGCTTCCTAGTGGGTAATTACGCTGTATTATAGTTAAAGATTAAACTAGTTTTTTTTCTTCTTAATATTTTAAAAAATAGCAAAATTTAGCTAGCGAGCTTTAAAAAAAAGCTTAAAATAGAGGGAAGGAAAAATGTGAAGAGATTTTATGTCTGATAAAATTAAAATTTTACTTGTAGATGATGAAAGAGATATTCTTGAAGTTTTTACAGATATTCTTACCGACCTGGAGTACTCGATTGAACAAGCTATCGGATATGATGAGGCGATAGAAATTTTAGACAAAATGAAAATCGATCTCGTTATTACCGATGTTCGAATGCCCGGTAAAGATGGAATTGAACTGCTTAAAACAATAAGATCTAAAAATAAGGATATCCCTGTTTTGGTTTCAAGTGGATTTACTGATTATAAAACAGACGAAATACTTGGACTTGGGGCCTCAGCATTTCTAAGAAAACCTTTGTCTTTTACAGATTTAACCTCTGCTGTTGAGAGCGCACTCACGAAATGAATTCAGATTCAAGAGATACGAAAACTCGTCTTGAACATTTAAGAACGTTAAGGATCTTAAGTGTCAGTAAAGTGGGTAAGTCGGCTGCATTTATGATCCCGACTCTCTATACACTAAGTACTTATGGGAAATCTTATTTCCAGTTTAATTTAATTTATACTATTCTATTCAATGCTTATTTTCAGCCTGTATTTTGGTATGGATCAAGACTTCACGACAAAATTGAGGCAGGAGAAAAAGTTCTCAATTATGAAGAGCTTCTTAAAGTTCAAAATTTTTGGTTTTGGGTCGGAGTCCTTCCTGGTTCACTTTTCTGGTCATGCTTAACTATCTTTAACTTCCCCTCCAATGAAACTGTAGTGTTTTTATACCTTTTCCTTTTAGGAAGTCTCTCGGCGATATCTATTAGTTATTCTATTTCAAAAAAAATGGTGTGGTCTTATGCTCTCATTCTCTCTACCACTATGGGGATTATGTCCTATATAAAAGTAACTCCCTTTCTAAGTGTCGGTATCGTTGTTTATTTGATTTCAATTTTAAAGCTGTCTAAAGAGACGGGGGCGTTTATAGATGAAAACCTCAAACTTACACTGGAAAAAGAGAGCTTAGTTGATCAGCTTAAAGAGCAAACTGAAATTTTAACTCAATCTCAGGAAATAACCCGAAATGCAGGAAAAGCCTCAGCAATATCTCAGATCACTAACTCGCTATCCCATGAAATAAATAACCCACTTCAAATTATAAAAATGAATGTCGAGAGAGCTTTTCTTAAATTGAAGAATTCTGACAAACCTGTTGATGTGGAAAAATTAAATAGCATTCTTCAAATAATAAATCGCAACACAGATCGAATCACGAGTAAGGTTAATAGTCTCCAGTCAATTTCTGAGGGTGGAGGAGAGCTCGTCCAGTCTGTGGAAGTCAATATGAGTGAACTCATTGAAAGTGAAATAAAAGTCTTAACCAGTACCAAGAAAAATGAATCTGTAAAAATTGAAACTAAATTAGATGAAAATATTTTAGTTAATGGACATGAAGAGTCCATTAGACAGATTTTTATTTCTCTTTTTCAAAATGCCTTTGATGCTTCTGTAGCGACCGACAATAAAATAGTTCAGATTCTCGTCAATCAAACTGAAGGATTTCCTATATTGGAAGTTATAGACTCCGGCGCGGGTGTTCCTAAGGAGCTTAGAGAGAAAGTTTTTGAACCTTTTTTTTCCAGTAAAAGTAAAAGAGAGAGCTTAGGCCTTGGATTAAGTACTGCAAGAAGCCTGGCTGAGAATATGGGAGCTAGACTTTATGTCTCAAGTCAAAGCCCTAGTACCTTTCGCTTAGAGTTCCCTAAATCATAAGATTGTTGGCAAGAGTTTGATTCTGCATTTCATTCTCATGTTCTAGATCAAAATTTGGATTAAAGCTTCGACTATTGATTCCGCGATTGCCATCATAGTCTCCTAAGCGAAGCACACCATTAATAGTTTGAAGGGCCCTGGACTCTACACTTCTATTTCGAAGTCTTGAAACTCTTGATTCAGGATGTCTCTCACTAGTGGCTCCATTGGGAACAGCACTTGCAAGCCCATATTCACTACCCTCTCCAGAATTTCTCCAGTTAAGCATTCGACTGGTGGAATGATTTCTATTTAAATTAAGTGTTTCAGCTTCATTATAATAGAGCTCTCTTATTTGCCCATTAGGAAAAAAGCCATACTCAGGAACAACGTCGCTTTCGCTTATATAATTAGTTTGCTGTAAACTCGACAGTCGTTGATTCGCATATAACTCTGAGGTTCCTCTATTCTTATAGCGTCCAGTAGTTTCTCCATTCATAAATTCAATTAAAGGCCCTGCACCAAAAGCACCAAAGGTGACTGAGCTTAAATTGCGTCTCATTGAATCATCAATAGAAGGCGTATGGGCAACAATCTGATCCGCTACGTACGCAAATCCCTGGGCTAAAGCACCACCAAGGCTGTGCCCTGTGAATACAACCTCGTGTCCATCGCGAATAAAAGGTACGAGTCTCTCCATAACATCGGAGTAGTCGACTCGATTAGGATTGGCTTCAGTATCTGGATAATAAAACTGATTAAAAGCGTACGTGGCATCGGAAAATGCATCGCGACCATCAAGCTCCCCTGATTCAGGATCGACTGACTCTGTCCCTCTTGAAACCAGCATGATTTTCGCTTTTTCTCCTCTAAATGGCGGAAGCTCCCTATGAATCTCGGCATAAAAACCAGTTTCATCATCTTCAAATATTTGTAAAACTTCCCATCTATCATTTGGAGGTGTATTTCCCTCATAAATATTACCGCTAGCTACTAATGCGATGGCGTGAGTTTCTTCTATCTCCTCTTGGCAAGCTAATGCTTCCTGCCTTGCCTCCGCCATAAGCTCTGGTGTAACGAAACTTTCACTCAGAACCTCAATAATTTCACCTGAAGTATCTACTAGGTTTGATAATTCTTCACCTAAATGTTCTGAACCAAATTGCTGAAGAGCTCGACAACCACCTTGATCTATGGTCAATTGATCTTCAACGGAGACGCTATTCGATTCTAAAAGATAATCTTCTATCTGTTTTTCACTTGCCGCTGGAACTCTTGCTTTAAGAATTTTTTTATTCAGATCAAGTAAACATTGACCGTACAAATACTGCTCTTGGTGAGCTTGAGTTCTTGAATCATAATGGGGATTTATTTCTGATCGATTATTACCAAGTATTGATCTTCCATCTGGTGAATAAAACTGTCCAGGTCTTAGACCCTGGGGCAGTACACTTTGATTTGAATAAGCTCCCGGATTATAGGGTGGAGAAGGTCTGGCCCCAATTGAATCAAGAAGGCCTCCAACCTCCCCTCTTTGAGAGAGATTTCTTAATTCCTGATCAATAGTGGCTGGCCTTGACATAAAACTTTGCCCAGGTGATTCGTTCAAGGGCTGACCTTTAGAAAATAAAGACGTTGAACTTAGAACTAGAACTACACAAACTAAAGCTTTCATACTTTAATTATATCGGAGACATAAGTTATAAACTTTACTATTTCAATCAATTAAATGCGGCTCGTAGTTCCAACAACTTACACAAGTTTCTATTCAAAATTTTAGCCAGTAAAGTTACTGCTAATTGAGGTTTAGTTGAATTTCGCCCAGAATTTCTGCCAAAAATTGTTTTTTTGAGTGAACTAGACTTATTCTTCATCTTCCAAGGAAACACCAAAAAAGAGCTCCTTACGGCGAACAGCCTGTTTGATTTTTACAGCGGAGCGTTCAATAAGCTTAAAAGACTTATCTTCTTCAATACCAGGATAGTTTGCTTTTAGTTTATCAAGTGAGATTTGAATCACCATCAGGGGGTTATTAATATGATGACTAATTATTTCTCGAAGAAATTCTTTTTTAGAGTCTTTCATAGACAAAACTTTAACATGTATCTTACGACTGAGGTACGACAAGGATGTCGTTAGATTGTATATAAGAATTTATTTAGAAAACTTGAAGGCTTTCGAATAACCAACGACTATATACCTTTGCTCATAGGAAATTAAAAAACCACGAGAATTAACTATAAAATTAAATTCTTGGTTTAGGATGGTTCTGTGCTGATTTGTATAGGGAATGGAATGAACAAGTAAATTCTCCATACCATTATATATACTAGCACGGTCCTCCTCATAGATCCTCTCCATCACCTCTTCCGGAGAAAAACCATATCCATTTTCCAAGCCATAGATTTCATACATCTCAGGAGACCAATACTTAGCTTCATTTTCAAAGTCCCATTCCCAAATTCCCACTATGGGTCCCGGAATTCTTTTCTCTAATTCTCTTTTGTCCTGCATGACTAGACCATAAAGTTTAGGACTCTCATCCCTGTGGACTGCCATATTGTGAATATAATTTCTTGCTGCATCTATAGAAAGAATACCCTTTTGTTCGCTACCATGAAGGCTATTCATATAAGCAAAAAAAACATCATCATCGATTTTTTTTAAAAAACGGATAAAGCTAGCCGCATTGAGCTGGCTTTTACCAGCTTCAATTCTTTGATAAGTCCTAGCTGAAACTTCTAGCACTTCAGCCATAGCCTCTTGATTTAAACCAATTTTTTCTCTTGTGCCTCGCAAAAACTTTGCGAGTAAAAATTCACCCATAGAAAATTTTATGAAATTTTTAATAGAATCGGTACGTCAAATATGACGTTAAAAATATTTATTAAAATTTTTATGATTAAATAGAGTGAATGAAAAAAATATTGATCCTTCAAATGCGACCAGAAACTGAAGTGGCAGATGCTGAATTTGCTGCAATTCTAAAAAAAGCTGATCTAGATCAGGAAAATACGAAGAGAGTAAGAGTAGAGCAGAAAAATGATATAAAAATAGATCTTTCTGAATATTGTGCTGTCATAGCTGGCGGTAGTCCTTTTGACCTCTCAACTCCACTTAAACATAAGTCAGACAGCCAAATATCCGTCGAAAAATTTTTTGATTCTCTCCTTTTTGAAATTTATGAGAAAGACTTCCCTTTTTTAGGCGCATGTTGCGGAAATGGTCTTTTAGGAAAATTTTGTGGCGTTAATATTTCAAAAAAATATGCTGAGGCCATCGGTCCCATTGAAGTTGAGCTCACTGATGCCGCTGCCTTTGATGAATTACTTCTGGATTTTCCCACACGCTTTAAAGCACTGGTGGGTCACAAAGAAGCTTGTGATACCCTACCGAGTGAGGCAACTCTCCTTGTGACTGGCGAAGCTTGTCCGGTTCAGATGTTTCGACTAAAAAATAATATTTACGCGACTCAATTTCATCCTGAAGCGGATGAAGAACAGTTTTGCTTAAGAATAGATTTTTATAAAGACTATGGGTATTTTAGACCTGAAGAAAGTGACGAGCTCAAATCAAAACTTAAAGGCGTTAGTACACCCTACTCCAATCTTATTCTTAAAAGATTTGTCGAAAAATATCTAAAATAAAAATCGACTATTTTTTCTTATAGGCTTTAGCTGACATAACGACGATATTTGTCTGAGCACTAACACTTCTAATAGTTAATTCAAGATGGGTCGCACCGATGACAGCAGCTTTATCACGCAACTCTCTTCTACATCTTTCAATATTTATAGCAGGTGTTCTAGAATAGACTCCTGAACGACAAATTAAATTTTTGATAAACGCTAAATCTGTCTGTTCATCGACTTTATCAACGATGACAATACCTTTTCCAGAGTCGCTCAGATCATCCGAAAGATTGGCACATGAGATCAGTAGGCAAATAAAAATTAAAGAGAAGTATTTGGTCATCGTATTATAGAGACTAACTGTTTTATGAATGGATGGAAACAAAAAAGGGAGCATATAGCTCCCTTAATAGAGTGTTATTATCTAACTGTGAGAGTTATTCCACCATGTCGATTTGTTCTCAGTGCGGATCTATCTTCCGCGATATAAAGCCCTGCATCTATTCGACTTCTTCGGTCCTCATTGATTTTAAGATCAAAAGACTGATTTAATTCTAAGCGATAGTTTTCCATTGTCAGATCTCCCCCGATTGGATCCCGACTTATTCTATAAGTTCCATATATAGACCTACCGGCCTCTTCGTCCCGTAATCCCGCTCTTACACCTGCAGTGGATTCTCCCGTTCTTGCTGCTACATAGTATGGATCAACAACTATTTGAACTCTATTTGATAAGTTTGCTTGAACATTGGCGTATACTCGCCCACCTGTTACAACTGGAGTAAATCCACCTAATCGTCCAAATGTTCCTCGCTCACCACTTTCTCCTGTCTCTCGATTATAATAAGCTGAAAATGTATTATCGATCTCTCCTCCTACGGCCACTCTTACGCCATTCTCATTTTTATATACAATTTCACCACCAATCTCACTAGCTACGTATTGATCAATATTATTGTTGCTTTGATCGGAGTTAGAAATTTTATTGATCATATAAAACATTCCAATATCAAAAGAAGCTCGACCTCTGAGGCTTACGCGACTACCATCCATCTCAATTATAGGAAATTCTCTAGATTGAAGATCCGCTCCCCCACCAAAGAAAACAATATTCTGCTGAAGCGCTATGGACTCACCTAAACTTGTTTGAGCAATTTGTCTTTCATTTCTAGTAAAGGACATCCCCACAACAACCTGAGAGTCCCTCAAGGTGCCCTCTGACTCATTAACATAAGATATCCCACCAGTTTTAAACTCTTCACCAAGTCTAGTGTTTCCCATTATCCCTCGAAGTCTGATAGATCTTCCTAGATTAATTTGTAATTCATTATAATCCCTCTGATCTTCTGGTGAGAGGGCTCCCCCTGCAGCTGAAATTGCCACGTTTGCGATTTCAGTTAATTCCTGATCAAGCAATTCTCCATCAGCATTATAGGTCCTAACTGTCACGCCTCCCATTGTATTGCCAGCAAGAAGTGTTTCAGTAAGTCCTGCTTCACCATCTGATGAGTAAAGTTCACTCCAGTTTAAATTATAAACCTCTCCATTCTCACCCACGATGCGAACGATTTGATGTCCCCCACCCAGTGTTCTATAACCTTTAATTCTAATTTGAGATTTATCAAAACCACATTGAGAAGCAAATTCAGCACTCGTGGAAACTGCATCTCTACACACACCTGCTGCAGTTGGATCACCAGCAAGAGAGTTTCTCATGGCGTTCCACTGCATATCTGGATTTACAACAGTTCCAGAACTTCCCTGTCCTCCAGCCCTTCCGTAATCGTAAATTCCTGCAAGTCTTTGACCAAGGTTTGAAACCAAATAAATTCTTTGAGTTTCTGAGAGTCCTTGGCAAAGTTCGGCCATAGCCGCCATTCGATCCTCATGAGATTCAAATTCTCTTGATATCAACTGATCAAGCTCACTACCTAGTTCAGAATACTCCTGGGGCTTAGCGAGGACATCTCTAAAGACCGGTTCAAACGAGTTTCCAAAGCTTAGTTTCATAAAAGCTGAAAGCTCCAAGCCATTTTCTTCTAGTTCAATGTCAACGCTTCTAGGATCGGCTCCAGCCTCGATATTAAACTCAGGTGACTGTCCACATTTTTGAGGCTGAATGTCGGCAATATTAAGACTATTAACCTCAGCACCGAAATTGATGACTCCCTCAATTGATGTGGCCACATCAATAGGATCTTGGTTGGTTCTTGAAACTCTCTCTACAGCTTGTGAACTTAAACTTACCAATAATAACGACAACGCTACAACTCCCGTAAATAACTCTCTATAGCTAATTTACCAAAATTTGGGATCTCAGAGCAGTAACAATGGGTAACATTACACTAACTCCTTGAAATTAAAACAAAAAAGCCCTGATAACCAGGGCTTTTTTAATACTTCAAATTTGAGGGAGGGGTAATATCAGCAGTCCTTGGGTTGAGCCTTAGACTGTTAAAGGCGCGAATTTTTGATTCGCTTGAAGGGTCTGCATTCCTCGGTGTTTACTTTTAAGCAGCAGACCCCAGCTTAAAAGTTGGTAAGATTACCTTCCTTCTCTTTGTCTTGAAACTAGATTATCAGAGAAGAAAATTTTGTCATAGTAACACTAGGTAACATTTCATCTAGTCTATGAAATCAATTAAGAGATTCTTTTGAGCCGTTCTCATAACTCCATCAAATCCACCATCTTTATGCGGGCTCGCAGGTATTCGAACTACGACTCTTCTGGCCACTGACATACGCTCTAATACTTCTTTAGTAACTTTATATTCATGAGACTGAATATGTAAAATTCTTGTGCCCTCAGAAACTTTTTTGGGAATATACTTGTACTTTCCTTCTATCGGTATGAGGTTTTCGACCTCATCTTGAATAGCGACAAACATAGGCTTATCTTTATCCAGTTTTATTTTTAGGGGACCAGGAGCTTCGTAGTCGAGAACACCATTGACGATATACTCAACCTTGTCTCCTGTCGTAACTTTGATAACATTAAAAGATATAGTAGAAAAACCATCACTAGCTAATCTTAAACCAAGTGCATCAACCTCTGGCTTAGGCTTACTCGCGCAACTCACTAGAAACATGACTAACAAAGCAGCTTCAAAGATTCTAATTAATTTCATGAAATCCCCTTCAAATTAAAAAAAGTACTGCCACTGAATTTCAGGATGAATGGCGAAATCTCTTTGCGCCAGGTACTTCCCATCAATTCCACTCTTAGTGGTCCCCCTATTATCCAAATAATCGAATTGAGTGTCTATTTTCTCCGAGCTAAAATAACTTCTCGGTGCTCCGTTCATAGACGCTCCCAATTGAAAAGCTGAGTTTTTCGTTTTAAAAATAAAACTAAAGCCCGTATAGATCTGAGGATAAACATAATTTAGGCCATGCATCCCCCATTCTCCTTGAATAGAATAACGATCACTAATATTAAACTCGGTCAAATGAGTTAAACTAAACTGATAAGGTTGATCGTTAAAAGGGTTTCGCCTATAAGAGTGTGCCCTTGTTTCTTCAAAAAAGAATTCATAAGTTAATGAGATATGAGTGGTTATAAGACTGGTTTCGAAAGTTGTAAGAGTAAGGTGAGATCTGATTGATTCCATAAAATAAGCATTCTCAACGTTTGGTAATTCATAAGAGCTAATATAGGTACTTTGAAGTCCAAGCCTTTGATGAGAATTTAAATTGAAAGCATATCTGGCGGCTAAAGTTTGAGAGTTATAGTTAAGATACAACCAAGGAGAAGTCCCTACCATAAAATTATTCGTGAGCCCACAACTTGAAATATAGAAGCCTGCGACACAATCACCTTGACTCAAGGTATAGGTATTGGGTGTCATATTATGTCCAAAAGTTTTTTTTATCTTTAAATTTTCTTTGGAAGAGAGCTTTGATGAGTTCAAGTTCAACTGGCTTATAGTTTCGGCTCGAGAGCTCGAATTGTAGATAAAACTGAGGATCAATGTGAAGAAAAGGAATTTAATCATTCTCTTCTCCTTCTGTCCATTTCTCCCAGATAAGAGTCAAAGAATCTAGTTCATCCTCGCCTTCGAGACCAATATTCAAGTTAGCTAACCAATGATTCTCTAGGCCCTCTTCAGTCGTTGTGCCAAAGCCTAGAAAAACACTATTTTTATAAGTGATGTCTTTACCTTCCATTTGGCTGGGAAGATAGAGATCCAAAATCTCTGGTTCTGATCCATCTCGCGTGGGAAAATATTGAAAACTAGGTGTTAACACTTCCCAACGATATAATACCAAATTTTCCAAAACGGATTCAGGTGCACAGTATTTAAGTCCATACTGCTTGCCCATACTTGAATATAAATTCCAACAACGTACTTCGTACTCTGTTACAACTGAAAAAATATGCTTCAGAGTTAATTTACGAGGATTCTCTTTTTCTAACATTTTATTTACGGTGTAAGAGATTCCATTTTCATTTGTTACCTTGACTTCAAGTTTCGCTTTTCCACAGAGAGAGTTTGGGTCGATCTCAACTTCACAAGTCGTGGTTGTTTCAACTGTATAGCCAACATATTCCATTTTAAAAGGAGTTAGGTTTTTCAGGTTAAAAAGAACATCTAGATGAATAGGTCTTTTTAAATCCATTTCTCCAGAATTTTCGTCTCGTTCATAAACCAAGAGTCTCATGGGGAGCTCTCCTGCATTTAAAAAGCGAGGTGAAGCTAGTCTTTGTGCATAAGCCGCTAAGATTGGATTGAATTCTCCCACCCAAATTTCATCCGCATTAGCTGGCTGGTTTAAAGGACTTGCATTGGAGTCGCCAAGACGTTCATTGACATCAATATTGCTCTTTTCACCACAGGCTAAAAATAGAAATAATAATAAAATCCGCATAAATCCTTTTCACACTATCTTTAATAATTATAAGGAGTTGATTCAAGGTAAAACACCTCCCCTGAAATAATTCTTTTAGACTGACTAAGTATTAAACACACGGCCTAAAGACAAAGAAATATGGATCAGACTGCTCCAAAAGGAGCGTATAAATTACCATTGACTTGAATCTCTTAGGTTTTAGGTCGAAGATGAGGGCAAGGGAACGTAATAAAAAGAGGAAGAATTATGAAAATTATTTTAATGCTACCACTTCTCATTTTGGTTTCTTGTGGTGCTGAAATTATTGATCAAGAAGAAAACACAGAAGATAACCCACAAGCAGTGACGCTCACAAGAAAGCAGCAAAGAACAATTCGCTATGATTGTGAGGGACAAGTGACTTCAGATAGAGTTGAGACAACGAATTCTGTCTCAAAGCGGATGCGAATAGACCCTAAAGACCCCACTGGAATTTGGTCTTTTAGAGCAAGTATGTCCGGAGATTCAGCAGGACAGGTTCAAGGGAATTCAGGCTATTTTACCATTGATATGGCTCCCACCGTCTTTAACCTACAGATATATGAGGGAATGAACCAGATCAATTATCTCTTTAGGCATTGCTATAATATTCAAACTCGCACAGAAGTAGATGATGAAGGCAATGAATATGATGTTCGTTATTGTGCAGACGATGTGGTAGACGGTGAAAGTGGCACAATCTATATTGATGTCACCTATGTCGTTGAAAGGGCTGAAACCCCAAGGGAGGTTAGAAAGACTCCCGAACAATGCTCTGAGAGTCCTTAGCCCCAACAAAAGTATGATAGTACCTGAAAATCGCATTTACAGTATTATGGTCGCCATCTCTGAAAACGGTGTTATTGCTCTCCAATCAGGAGAGCTGCCCTTTAATATAGAAGCTGATAAGAAATACTATCTAGGTGTCATCGAAAATAAGATATGGATACAGGCAAGAAAGAGCTTTGAGAATGGTCCTAAATCTGAACTGAGAACCAAACATAATATTATTCTAACCAATAATACCGATTATAAACCAGGGCTAGCCAATTCCAGTACCGTTCACTCTATTGAGGGCGCCCTCAAATTAGCTTCTCAATTGACTGAAAATGATGAAGAGATTTTTATTGGTGGAGGAATGAATTTATACTCACAAGCTTTAAGTTTCGTCGATCGACTTTATATGACGAGAGTTCATCAAAGCTATATAGACGGAGGAGCTTTTTTCCCCGCCTTTGATTGGAAGTTATGGAAACAAGTTAAATCTCAATTCCACAAAAATTCTCAAGGACCTAATTTTTCCATTGAAATTTATCAAAGAAAAAAATAGGTCCTTAAACTGACTCGTTTTATTATTGAGTTACCTGACCATAGTGATGAACATCTCTTTGAGGAAAAGGAATGGATATTCCTTCTCTATCAAAAGTAAGTTTCATATTCTCGGTTGTTTCCCAAAATAATGGCCAATAGTCCGAAGAATTGACCCAGGCTCTGGCATTAATATTAACAGAACTATCTGCAAGTTCTCCTACCATGACCTGGACTCCAGGCTCAGCTAAAACTCTACTATCTGACTTAAGATGATCTTCGATCAAAGTTTTCGCTTTCTTTAAATCATCACCGTAGCCAATACCAAAGACAAAATCCACTCTTCTTGTGGGCTTTGTACTAAAATTGACGATACTTGAATTGGCTAAAGGTCCATTAGGAATAACAATCGTCTTATTGTCCCCTGTCGTGAGTGTTGTTGAGAAAGTTGAAATAGATTCAACTGTTCCAGAATACCCTTGAGCTGTGATGAAGTCTCCTTGTTTGAATGGTTTCAAAAGGAGAATAATCACTCCTCCAGCAAAGTTTGAAAGAGATCCTTGAAGGGCAAGACCTACGGCTAAACCTGCTGAACCTAATATGGCTACGAAAGAAATGGTTTCAAATCCCATGGTATGAACTGTTGAAATAAAGACAGCTGCTTTTAATGCCCATGAAACTACTGATGCTAAAAAGCTTGCAAGTGAGGCTTCTATACTTCGCGCCATCAAAACTTTTTTAACTCTCGATGAAATCAGATTTGCAATTCTAAGTCCTATAAAGAGAAGAACGAGAGCTAACAATAAGTTTGTTCCATAAGTAATGACAAGAGTTTTCCCTTGATTTAAATATTCTTGCATTTTTATCCCCTAGTATTTTGCCACTAAAGCAGTTGTCGTTGTGTGATCTAGGTACTCTTCTACACCAGGGTTGAGCTGATTGTCGTATTGTCCACGATAGGAAACTTTAAGCGAGAAGATAGTACTCATTTTAACAGTAAGGGCAGGCTCAAAATTAATTTGATAATCCTCAGACTCGGTAAAGTTGGGAAGGTACTGAAGCATAAAAGAGTATCTCGTAGTCTCAGTTAACTTTTGATCAATCTTTCCAACAATATTTGCTTTGTTGAAGTAAAATTCATCATCGCCATCATCGTCCGAAGTTGTTCTTTTTTCAAATGTATATCGATAACCCATTTCAAAAGATGCTTTAAGATCATCAGTTTTACTAAATTGATATTTAAGACCGATATCCGAGTTTTCTCTTCTTTCAAATCCTGTGAACTCATTTCCTTCAACGTTTTGACCTACGATTAAGCCTAACTTCTTAGAGAGGTCTTGAGTGACTTCAGCACCGACGATCCAGTTTCTCGCTGTTTCTTCTTTTTCAATTCCTTGAACCTTAGGATCATCTGCATAACTGAGAGTATAGTTTCCATAGAATCTATAGTCCCTGCCTCCTGGCTTATAACTCGTATCAGTTGCTAGGTTATAGGCTTCTGAAACAGCGTTTCCACCAGTTTCGACAATTGATAATGAACTTTCATTTGAAAATTTTTTCTCTTCAGCTTGAGCTGAAATCAAAGTAAATAAACCTAACATGATTAGAACTTGCTTCATGAAATTGATCCCCTTATGTATTATTTTGGAAGGCAATGTAGCCGAAGTTTTATAAGATGTAAAAATGAAAGAACTCGCTAAAAAATATTATGAAGCAGTCAATGACTATGATCCCAAAATGGTTGGGGCCATGATTACAGAGAATTATATTCAACATAACCCCTTTGTTCCAACTGGTAAGCAGGCCTTCTTGAATCTTCTGCCCGCTCTAGAAGTGCATAAGACAAAGATTTTAAATCAAAGACTCTTCCAAGATCAGAACTATGTCATCATGCATCATCATTGGACCAACGCTCAGCCTTTGGGAGCTTCTGAGCTTTCAGCCATTCACGTTATTAGATTTAACTCTGACAAGCTCATAGCTGAACATTGGAATGTAACCAGTACAGAACTTGATTTTGAAGGACCTAAAGAAATTACCAATAAGGGGCAGACTTTTGAGAACAAAAAAAAGATTCAAAATCTCTATCAAGGCAAAAAGCTTCATAGAATCTTTGGTGAAGAAAACTTTGTATTAGCAATCTATGAGGAAGATAGCTCGGCAAAGTACGATCTTTTTTTTATGGAAAATAAAACAATCAAAAATCAATGGAAGATTTATCAATACATTCCAACTGAAAATTTTAAAAATCAGAATACCATGTTTAATTTCAACTCTTCATTTTGATCAAAAATTTTTTGAATATAAGAATCAGGCCTGACCAGTACAGTTTTTCCAAAATAAGGTGACGTCTTATCCATTTTTATGACTTGTATGTACTCAGGAATATGTTCGAGTTTAGAATCACCAGAAGTAAGTAGAGTGTACTTGGTATAGTCTAACAATGAATAAATTCGTGTGCTCCCTACTTTAAAGTCTAATAATCTTCTCTGATCTTTGTAATGAATTCCCATTCCCGTTATATTTCCGGCACGCTCCTCTACAATTTTCATATAATCATGGGCATGAGTACCACTTTGTGAGAATTTAGTAGCACGAACCAGAGCTCCCGAAGAATCAATAACAGATTTCGCCACCGGAATTCGTTCTGACTCATAAGTTTTTAAAAGATCTATACTAAAATTAATTTTCATTTGAATCTTCCAGATTAAATTCACGGCATCAGCCAGACCCGTATTTAATCCCTGTCCTCCATTAACAGAGTGGACATGACATGCGTCACCAGCAAGAAAGACTTTATTTTCAATGCTATAGTTTTCTGCCACAGACTCTTTAACGGAGAATTGAGAGAACCAAGAACGCCTCTTAATTTTAATTTTATAGGGAGCTATGGCATTTCTTATCTTCGATAAAACTTCTTCTTCCTTAAAATCTTTTTTATCCATCCTTATATAAAACCTTTCAATATTTCCTTCCCTGGGAATTTTTGCAACGTCTGAAGTTTCACTCTGAAAAACAACAATTTCAGGATTCATCGGGAAGTCCGTATCAAACTCGGCATCCAATACCGCCCAGACGATTTCTGGTCGATTAAGGGGAAAGGGAATATTAAAATGGCTTCGAACAAAAGAACGAGCACCGTCTGCGCCTAAGACATATTGAGAGGTGAGACTTTCTCCATTTGAAAGTGTGCAAACACATAAGTCGTTTTTTATTTTAATATCTATGAGCTCGACTTCACGCCTGACTGAAATTTTTTCGTTTAAAATTTTTTCAATCTTTGCTTGTCCTAGCATCAGAAAATGTTTGTGATAACAACCTTCTAAACCATCCCACCATTCTGATTGTCGAGAGACGAACTGCCCTTGTTTAAAAACAGAGCTTGTCTTGCAAGGTAAGCCGAGGGGATAAATTTCGTTAAATAGTCCTGCTAATTCTAAAAATTGCAGAGTTCTAGCATTTAAAGCATCCGCTCTTCCTCGCTTTAAAGGCGCTCCAGCCTTGTCTAGTATCATAATTTTCAAACCAGATTTCTGAGCAAGATAAGCACTCAAAAGACCTACCGGACCTGCTCCTGAAATAATAAGATCGTAGATCATCTGGTATACTCCAAGTGTGGGTTTTCAATTCTCTGTGTGCCTAGGATTTGAATCCTTTGAAGATGTCTAGGCGAGCCGCTCGTAAACCTTTTCCTTCCATGCAAGAGGGTGAAATTATCAGCTAAAACGACATCACCATCTTTCCATTTATGGGCTAGACAATATTTTGGGGAATATATCCATTCCTTTAGTTCATTTACGATACTAGTCTTTGATCCATGCACTTCAAAACTTGGATGGTTTTTGAAATGACCATCCTCCTGGCTTGGTGGCTCGCAGTAGCGTAAGACAGGATAGTTTTTTTCTTGATGCTTACAAATAAGGGGAGCCGTCGTCTTACTATCATAAAACTCCATTTTTCTTTTATAGCTAAAACTAATTTTCTCCCAGCTCATTAGTGTTTCAGCGTCGAGATCTTCAATAATCTTTTTAGTAAATGAAAATAAAGTTTCTCCACCGTGATTTGAGAGAGGAGCTTTAACACAATTAAATATTTGCATTTCAGGAACTTCTTTTCGATACATTCCATCCCAATGCATTGGAATGTAAGAGTGATCAAAAATATGATCAGCTGGATTTTTTTGTTCCAAGAGATTTAAAACTTTTCCAAAAGGCCATAAACTTACCTCTCCAAAAGACTCACTAAACGCAACGAACTTTTTTTCTGACTCAAGGCCTTTAAATCCTCTTAAAACAATTAAATGTTCTTGGTGAAATATTTTCTTTAGGTTTTGAATAGATAAGGAATCAATTGACTCATTGTTCCCCTCAATCATCACGCCAAAAGGACTGAGTCTCTTCATTGTGCCACCTCAAAATAGCGAGCTTTCCCGTTACGATCTCGAACAAGATTTGCCCCAAGCTCCTCTGCCTGCCAGCGCTTCATGAGTCGCAGTTTCCCGTCGATTTTCACCGCAACTCCATGCCAAGGAGTCATCCATGTCTCCTTGCCCAAGAGCTGAATTCCTAATTTTTTTGAACCGCAGGCTTGGGGATGAATGGACAGTCTAACAGCACTAGGAAAAAGTTCTTCAATTAGATTCGTCCAAGCATTACTTCTTTGAATCATATGATAAGCTTTTTTTCGACTCTGTTTTTGAATTTGGCTTTTTGAAATCTTGATTTCTGGATGTAATTGATCTTCCACTAAAAATTTCACCAGTCCACAATACATTCTGTGAATTTCTGAGTGGGCGCTTTCAGCTTGTCCCCTTTTTACATCTGATCTTATTTGTTCAATCGATCGACCATGGGTGAGAACAAGAGCTTCTCTTATGGCTTCAAAGCTTTCTCCAGGGGCGATTTCATCTAAGTGAAAAGTAGAAAGATGGGAAAGTTTTAATTCCGTAATTAGGGAGTCTATGGACATTTGATATTCAGTGACATGATCTTCCTTCATTCCTACGACATCACTAAAGACTCTTCCATCTGAACAAATGATAATCTTCGCACCAGGAGTATAGATCTCTTGAATAGTTTCACAAAGAGAGTTTAAAAAAATTAATGATTGTTCTTCAGCAAGATCTGGAAGATGGCCGAGCACCTTGTTTAAATTTGGCGATTTTCCCGGAAAAGCAGGGAGCACAAACTCAATAGGATGATTTTTACGAACACTCTCATAGACTTTATCCAGGTGAGGAACTTGGCAGTGATGACAATTCTCATCACAATCTGAAATTGACCTCTTAACTTTCAAAAACTCGCCCAGAATTTTTTGAGCTATCGTTAATTCTTGGCTTGAAGTATTTTGTATACCGTTTGCGTAGTCTAAAATTTTCACACTTCCTCCTGTGACATTTCCTTAGGAGGTTTTTACAGCAACGCAGCGATAATAAAAAATGATTACATCTTATGCTTGTGAATGGTTTTTTTTATACCTAGAAAAAGTGATTCATAATGGCTTCGCACTGAGCTTCAGTCAGGGAATAGTTTTTACCAGCGATATCACTGCCACCCATAAGATTGCGGGTGGTATTATTCTCCAAATGCCCAAGATCACCCATAATATGGACGATTTCATGGGCTAATGTAGAGTAGGTCGCATCTGCCATAGGTACATTTGTATGCACACTATTTTCTTCAGAAATCCAAAAAGTTCCTAATAAAGGCCTATAACTTGGAAATTGTGTGGTTCTTTCTGAGCGAATAACAGACGACAAATTAATGGCGAAGGCAGATCCATAAGGTTTTATTTTTTGAAAAAGAAATCCTAGTAATTTTCTCTCGGGAATTCCCTCCAAGCCAATAGGAACTTCAGGCATTCCTAGATATGGGTTATTGACTAGAACTTGATCTTTAAATTTTTGAGGAAGCGTTACCTGAATAAATTCAACTTTATTGATCCCAATCCCGCAGTCTCCAAGACTCCTTTGTGTCTTTTCCAATTCACGATTCATGATCTGATCATCGGCCCACTTAGATTCTAAATCGAGGATAATAGTCAATTCAATTTGCCTGTCAGCCTGGGAAGTATAGGTTTTTTCAAGGGTTCCAATATAGTTAAAATAACTATTTCTTATGATCTCTTCATTAGCGGAAGCACTTGAAATAAATGAAGTAAAAAATAGACTCAATAGAATTTTGTTTTTCATTTGCCTGTCTTACCTCTCAAAAAGCCTTTAGACAAAGCATATTATGCATTGCATGAAAAACATTCTCATGATACACTGCGTTATCATCAAGAGTTTTTCTACTCTTTCACTAATTCCCTCTCATTTTTAAAGGATCTTCTATGAAAGTCTTCATGTACCTTTGGGTCGCTTTCTGCCTATGCACCTCTGCTTTTAGTCAGGACCTCATCTACAAAGTAAAAGAAAAATTAACAGAAAAACAATCTCGAAGGCTAGCGAGTGTGATGAATAAGTTTGAGAAAGTGGATAAACCACGTCGCTTCAAAAAGCGTCATCATAAAGCTTCACGGTTTGCTAAAAAACTAAGATTGAAAAAAAGAGAATTTCGAAAAACCACTTCAGTGAAATCTCAAATTGAAACTCTTAAACAAACTGGTTTATTCGATTATATTGAAGAAGATACCATCGAACATGAAATCGCTTTTCAAGTGAATGATCCTCATGCTGATAGACAATGGCACCATTCAAATATTGAGACTCTAGGGGCATGGGACTTTACCCAAGGTTCAGCTTCAGTGGTCGTGGCCGTATGCGATTCGGGTGTAGATGCCAATCATGAAGACTTACAAGGGGTAGTCCTTCCGGGATATAATTTCGTAGACGACAATAGTGACAGCTCTCCCTCTACCAATCATGGAACCCAAGTGGCAGGGCTTATTGCCGCCCAAACAAATAGAAGTGGAGGTCATGGAATTGCGCCCCTTTCGAAGATTCTCCCTCTTCGCATCACTAATGATGGAAATACTTTTCTCTCTACAATCGTAGAGTGTATTGAATACGCTGCCGATAATGGAGCCAAAGTTATCAATGTCAGTTTTACGGGGATAAACTCTAATGCTGTTCAAGCAGCTGGAGAATATGCAAAATCAAAAGGGGCCCTTCTCGTCTATGCGGCTGGGAACCAAGGACGCGACAGGGGAAGCTGGCCTGATCATCAAGATGTACTTGCAGTGGGAGCGACGACTGAAAAGGAAAGAAGATCTAGTTTTTCAAATTATGGTCATTTTATAGACATTGTTGCTCCAGGATCAAATATTTATACCACAAGTCCGAATAATCGATATAGCAGTGTTAGTGGAACTTCTTTTTCTGCACCGATAGTATCTGGAGCAGCTGCTCTTATTTATGCACTCAATACCCAGGCTGATCCAAGTGAAGTAGAAAAATTTCTCATTCAAGGGACACGAAGAGTGGGTGATGAATTTAGCTTTGGTGCTGGACTTCTCAATATCAATGAGTCAGTAAGGCTAGCTTTTGAGAGTTGGCAAACTCCCCCTCCTTCTCAAGATGAGCCTACACCCAATGAACCCACTCCCATGACTCCCTCACTTTATGTCGAAGATATAAGTCTCACTGTCTTCTATAGTTGGAGTCGGGCCAGAACAGAAGCCAATATTCTTATAAAGGATAACTTAGGCGAGGCTGTCGTGGGAGCTGAGGTTAAAGTTGATATCGACGGAGAAGAAGTCATAGCAATCACAGATTCAAATGGTATCGCCTTTTTTCAAACCGAACAGAAGTCTCGAAATCACCGATTCATCTATCAAGTTCTCAATGTTTCTGCCCCTGGATATCAGTATCAACCAGATGATAACCTTGAAACAAACGCCAATATCCGTGCGAGAAGAAGATTTTGGTTTTTTTAGAACCCTGTAAAAGATACTGGGTTTAAAGGGGCTCTATGCAGCTTGGGACAAAAATGATACTTCAGATTCATGAATAATCAAAAAAGACCACAGAGAAATACTCCTAAGTCTCCAGAGAGGCATAAAGAAAAGTCCAATAGAAGACGTACTTCTTTTACATCAAGAGGTTCTGCGGATGATCGTTTCACAAAAATCTATGTGGGAAATCTCAACTATCAAATAGATGAGGCTGGAATCTACAAACTTTTCACGAAGTTCGGAAAAGTTGGAAAGATTGAAGTTATCCGGGATAAAAAGACTCAGCAGAGTAAAGGAATCGCCTTTCTTCAAATGTTTAATCGAGAGCATGCTGAAAATTCAATCCAAAAATTGAATGGTAGTGTCGTAGATGGAAGAACTCTTAAAGTCAGTGTAGCCCTAGAACGTTCAAAGAAATAAGACTTAATTTTTCTCGCCAAGCCAAAGCTTGGGATCAAAACAATACTCGGGCCTTTGAGAACATGAATCTACATAATCCTCAGAAGGAGCACCTGTGTGTCTTTTTCTCGAAACTCTTCTCGTAAACCTCGCACATGCATTATAGTTTTGAAGCAAACTAAGCTGACTCGAATTAAGCCCAGTATTCTGTTCACACTCGCCACTAATCAGGCGGTAAAACTGAGCCGGATATAAAAGAGTGTCACCTTCAACTTCAATTGGTTTTGAGCGGGTTTTTATTCCTTCCTGGGAAACTTGAATCTCCCCGAGGGAAAGAACTCCAGAATCTACCGACTCTTCACTTGTTCCCGCCGGGCAGCGATAGGATCTAGCTTCAGGATCACTAAGAAAACTTACTCTAAACTTCATCTCTTCCAGAAATTGAAGGCAAATTCGCTTGTCACTTCCGATAAGACTAGAGCAGTCACAATTTAATCTTGTCTTTCCCACCCATAGTTTTGATTCAGAGATGGCATTCCAAACTTTCATCTCAGTCACTTCTACTCTTTCATCTTCATTTTTAAGAACTTCTAGAAATGGTCTCTTAATTTCGCTATTATTTTTTTCACCGCTATTGAGAAATTCCTTTTGACAGAAAACTTGTAAAGCAGATTTGTCTGCTTGGGGGTGGCCTTTTGGATATCCGTAATTAATAGCCGAGCTATTAAGCTCAAGAAGATTCGTCTGCATAATCATCTCTTGATAGAGAGGATTCAAATCCATTTTTTGTTTAAGCTCTCGAGCGTTACTAGTGTCTGAAAATCGACAAAATTTTTGGTCTCCCACATAAGCATCAAAGACGATGCCATGTTTATGCATTAAAGAGTCCATAGGAGAAAGAGAATCAAGATTTCTTATATCATCAGCAAATCGACATTCACCTTCAGTAGGTTTCATGGCTTCATCTTTTTCTAAGTATTCATCACAGAGGCCAGCATGGTGAAACATCTCATGGACTAGTGTTGAACATCCGGCGTCTTCAGCAAAGTTTCCAGCGTTACTCCTTGCTCCTTTTCCAACAAGATTTATGACTACTAAAGGTGGAGTGGGAAGATTAGAGTTCGATGTCTTATTAACCGAGAGACGAATTTTTTCTCCTGCCGGACCTTTAAGAAAAGGATTTGCTAATTCAATACAAGTTTGGAGACGGGATAACATCTGATCACCATTCAAACTTGTTGCAGCTGTCGGATTAAATTGAATATTAAACGCCAACTCATATTCATTTCCACCAGTACGAGTGAGTAAATAACGAGAGTCCGCAGGCACTGGATACTCAAAAGAAAAGGCTTTGGTAGTCATTCTATTTTCAGAACCCGGCTCATTTTGAGAATCTATAATTTTAGATTGCCCAACAGAAAGAGGGTAACAACTTGAAGAAACAATACTATTGGTGTTGAAAACTTCAGTCGATCTCACCTGTGGCTTGGGACAATTAACACAGTCGTTAGCTAATAAAGCCGAGGAATAAATCATAAGAATAAAAGCCAGATTTTTCACTTTATTATTGTAACTAGTTAAAATCTCTAGTGATACCAGGCAAAAATAGCGCCAATATGATCTTAGGCGACTAAGATGCCACCCAATGCCACACTGCTCTTACATCTTAGGCACCTAAGATGCCCTCTTAAACCCCTAAAAACATTGGCACGAGCTTTTCAATAGAGCTGATTAATCAAACAAGACAGATGATGGTCTTACAGGAGGAAAAAGAATGAAAATACTTTCTACACTATTATTATTGAGTTCACTTAGCGTTACAGCAGCCCAAGCTGGCGATCTCAACGACATTCAACTTGGGGAACCAGGACATGCTGGATCAGGCTGCCCCATCGGTTCAGTCTCGGCGACTTTAAGTCCAGATAAGAAAAGCTTAAGTATTCTCTTTGATGAATATGTCGTGGAAGCAGGTCCATTTAGCGGCAAGAGAATGGATAGAAAAAACTGTCAACTGGCCATTCCCGTTCACGTACCTAATGGTTACTCAGTATCACTCGTAGGGATTGACTACCGAGGATACAACTACCTGCCAAGAAGAGCTCAAGCAGTCTTCACCGCAGAATACTTTTTTGCTGGGATGAGAGGTCCAAGATACAGCAAATCCTTTAATGGAGCTATGGATCAGGAGTATACACTAACCAACAACCTCGCACTAACTGCACTTACTTGGTCTAAATGTGGTGAGGATGTAAACCTTCGGATCGCAACAGCGATGAGACTACGTAATATGGATCGATATGATGATGCCATGAGTACAGTTGACTCAGCTGACATAAATGCAGGATTGATCTACAAACTACAATTTAAAAGATGTAACCAAGTTGTAGAAGAGCCTGAAGATGATTTTTGGGGCGATGACTGGTTCTAAACAAAGCATTACTTTTCACTTGGGGAGGCCTTGCCTCCCTAACCATACGAGGCAAATATGAATACAATAATGAAACTTTTAACAATGACTCTTTTCATCAGCCAAGCCGTCGCAAGTGAAGTTTATATCTCTGATGTAAATCTTATAGGAAATGGTTGCAGTGACGAAGATACCTTTGTCGTACTAAGCCCGGATGAAAAGAAACTCTCTTTATTGTTCGAAAACTTCTTTATTGATTCATCTATCGGGGGGCGGAGTACTGTAGCTCGCAAGTCCTGTGACATGCAGATCAGTATCTCAGTCCCTCGAAACAAAAGAGTTGCCATTAAAAAAATAGACTACCGAGGATATGCTTACATACCGACCCATTCTTCAATTCGATTCATGTCTGGTCACTCATTGGAAGTTCCAGCCATTGGATACAAAACAAGAGAATATAGAGATCAAATCATAAAAGAAGGATTTCTAGACCAGGATTTATATTTGGAACAATACGTGAATAATCGCTTAACTGAAGCTTCCTGTGGACATGATGTTGTCCTTCATGTGACTTCAAAACTTTTCGCAAATATGCATAACGACGAGCTTTTTGCAGCGATAGATAGTGCTGACTCTGGAATCGACTACCACATGGAGTACGAGGATTGCTACCCTACTCGTCAACCGAGTGCTCGCGAAATACAAGCACAAGATACGGCTCGACGAAGAGTGCAAGCAGCAGAAGCAGCACGACAAGCAGAAATCGAAAGACGACGTCAATTAAGTTGTTTAAGAGATCCAAGATGTCGAGCAGCAACGATCAACCGAGAAACTCGAGGAACAGTGGGACGAGTTGAACGAGCTCCAGCTCCTAGAGTGGAAAGAAATACACGGGGCCAAAATGCCCGAGGAACGACGAGAAGCTCAAGTACCTCAAGAAGTAGACGTAACATCCCATAAAATAAGGAAGTGGTGTCAGTTTGATGCCACAACCTCTTAAAAAACCATGATTTATTGTTAGAAAAAAAAAGTGGAAAAAAAAATAAAAACACATTATTAAAAAGAAGTGGAAACTCTCAATGAAAAACAAACAATTCTTTCCATCTCCGAAGTTAAAAACAATTTTTATCAATGTAGTTTTTCATCCGTTATTCAAACAATAGATCTTCAGCTTCCCCAGGAAAATGATTTAGGGAAGCTTCAACAACTCATTCAATTAAAAGCGAAAGCACAGTTTGAGTTGAATCTACGAGAAGAAGCAATGGAAACTCTATCTTTAGGAAAAAATTTATTTCATCTTAAAGAAAATGCCGATACCTGGTATGCATTAGGGTCATTAGATTATTTTAAAGGACAATTTAATGATGCACTTAAAGCCTTTGAGAAAATGCTTACCTATGATCTAACTCCAGAGAAAAGTTTTCTGGCCCTCCTTTCGATTGCTAATGTTCATTACTCAAAACAAAATTGGGATCAAGCGCTCGCGTATGCTGAAGAATTAAGTCAGTTTAAAGATGGGGTCCCAATTGAGTATCAAATGAGTCTAGAACTTCTCAATGCAAATATCCTCACCGGGATGAATTCAAGTCTTAAATTAGGCCAAGAGAAATATGAGAATGTGTTTACCAAAGCATCAAATCAGGGTTGGACATTCTTTGCATTAAGATCTTTGTACTACCTTTCAAAATCCTATGTCAAAGCTCAAGAAGTAGATCAAGCGAAGGGAATGTTAAAGGTTTTAGATATGAATTTAAAAGCTCTAGACTGGAGATTTTTATCAAGTCTAGTCAATCACGAATTTGAAGCCATAGAGTTTAAGGCGACTCAATCAGTCCAGCTAGATCGTGGTTGTGGAAGTGTCGTTATCGGAAATGCTAATCCTTACGAAGTAAGTCTTAAGCGCTGGCCGCAGCTTTTTAAACTAGTAGAACTCTTATTCGATAAAAAAGATTTTGTTTCTAAAAACAAAATTGCAAGTCATTTATGGCCGGATCAAAAATACCTTCCTAAAACTCATGATCCAAGAATTTATGACCTAATAGCGAGACTGAAAAAGAAATTGGAAGTCTCAACTGATGTTTCACTACTCATCTTAGCTGGCAATGGCGGCTATAAGTTGAGTGTGTAAAGAGGTAAGTATGAAAAAAATCAGTATGATTCTTTTATTTATTTTAACTTCCACCGTTTATGCAGCTCCTGGAGATGGAACTCTTCCAGTGATCAGACATATCAATATCGATTTTCAAGAAGGTCAATTGCAAAGGGATCTGAGACTCCCTAATTGCATAAATCTTGGAATTAAACCTTCAGATATTCAAGCTGGCGGAAGTCAGATCAATGCGACACTACAATTGGATAGTTCAAGAATTGTTCAAGAGATTAGTATTCGGAAAAATCGTGGAGTCATTGATCTCAGTGTCTCGACTAAAAACTCTAGGTCACAAATTCTAGACTCTACCTTGATCAGTGTCTCTGAGAGTGAATTTCATAACTCAGTGAAAGTAAACGCTGGCGAGATTCAACAAACGATTCAAATCAATGGAACTAGTACGGGATGCGTTACCAAATAGGGTAACTCTCCTGTGAAGCCTCAAGATCTAAAACCCAGCCCCGGCTGGGTTTTTGTCTTAGACTTTCGCTTAAATTATCTTCAACCTATTGTTTTCCCAAATGGCTCTCAGTATTATGCTTTCAAAGTATTAAGATAGACTAAAGAGGCAAAATAATATGGAAACGCAAAAAACCAACGAAATTATTCTTTGTAATTTTGGAGGACCCACTAAAGAGGAAGAAGTCAGACCATTTCTTTTTTTATTATTCGATGACCCTCTGGTAATAAAAATTCCTTTTGCTCCACTCAGGACTTTTCTGGCAAAAAGAATCAGTAAAAAAAGAGCTCCAGAATCTAATCAAGAATACGCCAAAATAGGATATTCTCCTATAAATAAAATGACTCAGTTTCAAGCAGATAAGCTCCAGCAGAAATTAAGAGAACGCTATCCTAACACTGATGTCCATGTCATTAATCGTTACACTAAACCTTTTGCCAAAGATGTTATTCCCAAACTTAAATTTGATGGGGGAAAATTATTTATCCTCACGATGTATCCTCATTTTTGTCATTCTACGACTGCTACTTCTGTGCGAGAAGTTGATCAGGCCATAAGGGATCGTTTTCCAAAAAAGGAAGTTGATAGCACCAGAATCTACTCCTGGTGGCATAACCAAAGCTACCTTGAATATAGTACTGAACAAGTAAGAGCAAAACTAGAGGCTGTATTAAAAGAGCATACAGAAGGTCCAATTACCCTAATGTTCTCGGCCCATGGACTTCCAAAAAGATACCGTGAAAAAGGTGATCCATATGTGACGGAAACCTCGGGGCATTTTCATGAAATAAAAAGAAGAGTGCAAAAGTGGATGAAAAAAAATGGGCTGGATGAAACTCGTGTACACTGGGAGTTATGCTTTCAATCTAGAGTTGGTCCGGTGGAGTGGACCAAGCCTTATACGGATGAAACTATTGAAAAATTAGGGCCAGCTCGAGGCGGGCATCTTTTGATCTATCCCGTGAGCTTTACCTCTGATCATATTGAGACATTGTTTGAAATGGATGTGACCTATAAAAATCTCGCTCTGGAGAAAGGATTCAAATCTTATTATCGAGTTTCAGGCGCTAATGATGATGAGAATTTTACAGAATGCCTAAAGGATATTTTAATCTCCCACGGACTCTAGATCCGCGGGAGAAAAAAATTTATTGTTTCGTATAATAATATACTGGGTAATCCCCTGCACTGTCACAAGAGTATTTAGTAATTGTGTTTGGGTTATAAATTTCAAGTTTATTTCCTGAAACTTTGTAGGTAAATTCACCAAACTCTTCAACTCCAAATAGTTTCGACTTCAAAATTCTTGTCCAAGCGGGATTATTACAAGCGACAGATTCATTGGGAAGATCACCTTCAAGTTTTCCTTCAGCCGTATAAGTGAACTTTCCCTTATTAATTTGAGTGCAATCAAGTTTGAATGGAGCCCAGCTTCCAGACTTCGCCTTAGCTGTCATGATCCATGAGGTCTCTTCAACATCTAAGAGTATGGTATAGACCATAAAGCGGCCTCCAAGTTTAAGTTCTTTTCCTGTCTTACATTGAATTTTATCCACTTTATATCTCCCAACTGGGATATTGGCTAAAACTGTTGTGGAAACTAACATCATTAAAAGGGCTACGATTCTCATAATTTCTCCTATAGGGTTTTTACTTTGTAAGTAATTGCTAATTTATAATCTTCTCGTGCTTCAAATAAAAAAGAAGCATGTCTTCTGTATTCTTGGTTTGTGAAATTATCTACGCGAAAATCCACTTGAAAGTCATTTATTTTTTTACTGGCATAAATATTGTGAATAAAATAACTATTTGTCTTATCCGTTCTTTGAATCGTTTGAGGATTCACTCTATGTTGCTCTAAAGCATAACTACCCAAATAACCAAAAGTCAGTCCATAGCGATCTAGAAAATAGTTAAACTTAAAATTATACTGATCTGCCGGGAGGTCCTCTAGCCAGAGATCCTCGCTCTCATTTCTTCCTCTGATTTGCGAATAACCTATTCCTGTTTCATAGGCGTCATATAGAACGCTAAGTTCTAACTCTCCACCATATAATGAGGCTTCATCAATATTTACAAATTGAGTTGTACCATCAATCGGATCGAGAATTGAACGATCAATTCGTCTTAAAATAATATAATCATTAAAATCATTTTCATAAGCACTGGCCTTAAAAGTGACTTGTCCATTTCCTCCGTCAAAAAAATCTTGATACTTAAGTTTTAACTCTCTTGATAATGAAGTCTCCTCTTTGAGGTCTTCGTTGGGAAGAAAGAAATTATCGCGGATGATAAAACCGTCTCCAGGACTATGAAGACCTGAGGGATAGACTTCGTTGAGCCTGGGGGCACGATATCCTTGAGATACAGAGGCAATCGTTTGAAATTTTGACGTCCATTTCGTCTTTAAAATCAATGCACTTGATAAAGCGCTGTCAGATTTCGCATCGAAATCCCCTCCAGCTTGCATGCTATAGGTATTCCACCTAAGGCCTGGAGTCAGAGTATTTTTTTCACCTAATGAAATATCGTTTTTAGCATAGAGAACGGTGTTACGACTTTGAGCGCTAGGATAAGATTCAATTTCTTCACCGTCCCAATCTGAACTAAGTTGGTCATTAAAAACTTCCCCACCAATGGTCCATCGATTCACTTTATAATCAAGTTTTGCACCCAGAGTCTCTATTCTTCTCGTTTTTGTTTCTTGGCTTGCCTCTTCTGTCTTTTCAATTCCAAAACCATTAAAATAAGCTTGGCCTGCCAATTGGCCTTTGGCGATATTTGTCTCATATTCAAAAGCGAGAGTCGTTCTTGTTATAGTGTTCTCGGAGAGAAGCTCTTGAATTTCACGAGGAGGATTTAAAGTGGGATCGGTGGGAGCATTATCTTTTCTTTGAAAAGCCTCTAGTTTAATTCCAAATTTTTTATACTTATTTTTTATGAGAACTGATTGATCTTCGAAACTGGAAAATGTCAGAGTTTCTCCATTACTCAATTGAAGATTTTTAGCAGTGGTAGAACTCATACTGACGAGACCAGAGCGATCTTTTTCTTTGAAGGCGTATTTTCCATTAAAAGAATTTTCCGCATTGGCACTTGCGTAGCGGGTTTTAAATTCTCCTCCCTCTTTAGCACCAGGTCTTAAGAGGTCCTTAGCATCTTTTGTCACAAAATTTACTCCGCCTCCCAAACTGCCCGAGTTTGAAATATCACTACTTGAAGTAAAAATATCGACGACTTTTAAATTTTCTGTATCTAAGCCAATCATAGAATTATGACCTGTTTGAAAATTTTGTCTGGCTCCATCAATTGAGACAAAGATTTTATTTTGATCAAGTCCTCGAACTTGGGGGGCTTCACCTGAACTTCGTGGACCTCTGGCAGTTGTAGCAACAGGTGAAAGTCTTAATATATCATCGATACTGGCAGCGCCAGCCTTAACTGTATCCAATTCTTGTGAGTCTAGGTTTTCTTGGCTTGCCTCTCCTTTTGAGTTTTCGATGTCAACCAGAGGGCTTTGAGTGTGCAAGATCCCTTCTAGCTCAACCGAATAGGCGTATGGCACAAAGCAAAATAAAAGGGGAAGAAGCCTGATTCTCATGGCGAGATCTTAGCAAAAAAAACTCAAAATTTGTCATAAAACGGTAGAGATTTTATTGATAAGAAATCACGACTGTAATAGGAATTTGGTCTAGCTCCAATTCACTTGGCATCATGGGAATCTCTTCCACCGCTTCCATAGTTGCAAGCGCAGACTGATCAAGTTGTGGATATGTCGAGGTTTTAAGAACCCTTACCCCTTCAATAATATTGGGCTTTTTAAGCAGAAAGTATAATCCCACATCTCCTTTAAGGCGCAGCCTTTTTGCCATGCGTAACTTTATTTTTTTCCTCATGATCGCCTCTCTGACTTGCGAGAGATATTTAGCAAGAATTTTATCTGAACCTTTCGTTTCTTTAACCTTCGACTTGCTAGCTTGAGACACCTGCTTTTTTTTCAGCTGTTCTTTTTTTATTTTTCGTTTTCCCTTCTTTGATACAGGCTTTGGAGGTGTCATGCGAGTTGGTTCTTTATAGACTGATAGACGAATCTTAATGGCAGCCTGGCCTTGTTTTTTGGCGTAAACCTCTTTTTTTTGAACAATGACACCAGTCAAACCTAAAAATAAAAGCCCATGCAAGATGAGAGAAATAAAAAGAGAAATAAATAGATTTTTAGACACAATTATTTATAAATAAAAAAAGGACTATTGATAAGGACAATTTTTTTAATATGAATAAACATAGCTCTAAAAGGTGGCCTATATTAGTTAAGCTGAAGGGAATTAATATCAAACCCATCCTTTGAAGGACCATTAGGGGTTATATCTTTAATGACCAATTTATCTAAGCGACAACCAGTATAGCTTCTATCTTCGTCGTCTTGATCAAAAGTATAATTAAAAGCTTCAGAAGTTTTTACAGTACCAATTGATTGAGTTCGATTCAGCTCTTCTTCATAACAATCTTGTAATTTAACGATGACCTTTACGACTTCTGGATAGCTTTGGGCATTAACATTATTCCAACTAATTTCTTGAAAGGATAATGTTTTATTTTCAATTTCCATTAGTCCAGCCTGTCCATCTAATTGGCAAGACAATATTAATTTTCCTTTGATCCCTATTGAGAAAAAATTGATTTTGCCATTTTGAGCAGCCTCTTGGGTAAAGATATTCGAAGTGTCTCTTCTATTAGAAGCTACTGACTCACCCTTAGTTGCTTTTACAATAGCTGTCTCATCTAAATCACAATTTTTGTCAGTGTCAATTTCACCAATAACGCATTTTTTAAATCCTCTAGAGTTTTTCCTAAATTTCTCTGAGCAGATTTGATAATCATCCACCGGGCCAAGGTTGAATATTTTAATATCGTCGATCAATATTCCATGACTATTGGGGAGTCCATTATCTCTTAAAACCAATTTTGAGTATTTATGAATAGCCGTCATCTCGAGTTCTACAATTTCAAATGCATCAAACACTGGATCAAATTTTTCAAAGCTCGATCCAAATCTTACCACCAGGTCGCGATAGGACTTATCCGTCATCTGCCCATATTTTCTCATCTGGTATCGGAGTTGAACTTTGTACCTATAACCAATTTCTGTCTTAATAAATGAGCTTAAGCTTACAGCTGCCGGCTCATTGCCGTTTACACCACAATGACCTAGATCTGAATCAAGTTCAGCAATTCTATTTTGAGAATTGCCACTGGTATAAACCGACTCTTTTCCCACCTCTAATTTAGGCGCGCAAATCGAATTGGCAAAATCTCGAGTCATCTCACTTCGTTCATAGCCGAGTCTGTCTGCCATTAATTTTCTGGTTCTCGCAGTCCACTCTATATTAAAGAGAAGTTTATCCTGATCCTGATAATCGTCTTTAGCTGAATTGTGATTCAAACCAAAGTCTACTAATGACCAATTACCACCAGAGCTAAACTCTTCAAAATTTTGTTCGGCAACGAGAACCGGTTCGAAGTTTGTGGTTGAATCAGCGGACGAATCCTGCCCGTTGTCTTCTTCTTGTGGATTTTCGATTTCAATTGCGGGTGCTTCAACAAATGAATCATCTTCTTTAGAATCTTTTTTACTCTTTCGCGTGCATGCTACAGTAGTAATTAGGCTTAATAGTAGTAAAAATTTGATAGCTTTCATGCTTCCCCTTTTACGAGTTCCTACCCATATAGAAGCAAAAGAAATGCCAAGAAACCTACGAGATTCCAACTATTTATTTGGTGTTAAAATGTACTTAATAATCAAATTGGCCTCAAATCCAACAAATTTAGCCTACCGGGCGATGCTCACCTTCGACGGCTCGATCTTCAATCCCTAGTATAGATTCAATCTCTTTTTCCAGGGTCAAGGCCAGCTCATAATTCGGAATTCCTCGCATAAGCAAGAACTCCTCAGCATTCTTTTTTGCCATAAGCTT